>Ga0310344_10000133_pt1 | contig 62048 bp, 55 predicted proteins | sample HC15DNA20200_MG_FD_203801 | JGI IMG/M metagenome (GOLD analysis project Ga0310344, IMG submission 203801) | Marine microbial communities from station ALOHA, North Pacific Subtropical Gyre - HC15-DNA-20-200_MG | ecosystem: Environmental > Aquatic > Marine > Oceanic | place: Pacific Ocean: North... | reverse complement strand
CCACCGATAAACATTGCAGAGCTATATACAATTCTGGGACCTAAGTTATCGACAAGATAACCAACGAAAGGAGCCATGATAGCTGTCTGCAACGCTTGAATTGCCGGGCCCATAGCAACTTCGGCCCTTGTCCATTTCAGGTTGAGTCTGATTGCATCAAAAAAAGCAGTAAACCCAAAAAAAGAAATGCCTGTTGAAAAAAACATCAGTAGCATACCGGCGAAAACCATCCACCATCCATAAAAGATTCTTGAGGGATAATTGATTAAGTTTTTGATTAACTCTCGATTAGTCATTAATCCAGTCACGCATTCAATATATGACTCTTATTAAAAAGTCGGTTAAGCATTTTCTTAATCGTATGTTCTTGAGATAAAACAAGCAAATCTGCTAGAGTGCAATGGTCACAATAATAATTAATTATGAAAAGGGACGTATCATAGATGAAAATAGCTAATCGTATATCAGATTTACCGCCGTATTTATTTGTCGAAGTATCAAAAAAGATTAACCAGAAACGCTCTCAAGGCGAAGACGTAATTTCATTGGCAATAGGAGATCCCGATTTACCAACACCAGACCATATAATTGACGCTCTTAAAGAATCTTTAGAGGATACTGCAAATCATCGATACCCTGAATCGGAAGGATTACCTGAATTTAGAGAAGCTGTAGCTAAATGGTATAAAAATAGATTCAACGTAACTCTTAATCCCGATACAGAGGTATTACCGACATTGGGATCTAAAGAAGCAATTGCTCATTTAGCTTTGTGCTACATCGATAAAGGGGATATCGCCCTTGTTCCTGATCCGGGATATCCTGTCTATAGTATAGGAACCTTACTTGCAGGAGGGGAATCCTACTTAATGCCACTAAAAGAAGAAGACGGATTTCTGCCTGATTTAGAAGCTATTCCAGAAGATATTGCACAAAAAGCGAGTGTATTATGGATCAATTATCCTAACAACCCAACTGCCGCAGTGGCCACTATCGATTTCTACAAGAAAGTTGTGGCCTTTGCAAAAAAATATGACATCATTGTTTGCCACGACGGACCGTATACAGAAGTGGCTTACGACGGATACGAGCCCATAAGTTTCTTAGAAGCAGAAGGGGCAAAAGATGTTGGAATAGAATTTCATTCACTTTCTAAATCTTTCAATATGACGGGCTGGAGAGTAGGAATGGCTGTAGGGAATGCAGAAGTTATTAATGCACTGATGATAGTAAAATCTAACATCGATTCTGGGATTTTCCAAGCTGTGCAATACGCTGGTATAGCAGCTCTAAACGGACCACAAGACATCATCAGCAAAAGAAACAAAATCTACGAAAAAAGAAGAGATAAGCTTGTTGCTGCTTTAACGAGTATGGGCCTCGACGTCGAACCACCTAAAGCAAGTCTTTATGTATGGGCAAAACTGCCAGATGGATTGAATTCGGGTGATTTTGCAACAAATTTGATAGATAAAGCAAACGTTGTTGTAACACCGGGAAGAGGTTATGGAGAAGCAGGCGAGGGTTATATAAGGTGCTCTTTAACGGTTTCCGATGAAGAGTTAGACAGGGCTATTGCTCGCCTTTCATCAGTTAAAATAAGTGACCTTCTTTAATTATCAGTGACTGTGACGGTGCCTACCATGAAAGGGTGTACACGACACCAATAATCAAAAGACCCAGGCCTATTAAATTGGTATTCAAATAGATCATTGGTCGCTATAAATGGGCTCCCCCATTCACCGGATATCGGAGGGTTACCTTGTGTAACCGTGTGAGCTTTATCATCTTCATTAATCCATCTAACCGTAGTACCAATTGTTATCTCTATATTTTCTAATTCAAAGTCTATAATTTTTGTTTCCACAACATTTGAATTTTGGCACCCCGTCAAGAATATCATGCCAACAAAAAATGCCAAAAAAAGCATACCTTGCGCTAACCCATAGAACCGGTCTCGTAATTGATATATCAATAATGTTGGAACCTTCATTTTGATTTGAGCAATAAAGGAATAGTATCAAAGCGTTCGCTGCCAATAATTGCCTCGGGATCAGCTCCTAACCACTGAGATAAAACGGTAGAATATACAGAGCGGAAATCGGTCGTAAATCTAAGATTATCCTTATCAAGGCGAACTAAATCAGGTTTTTCCCCATAAATTCCTCCAGCCACAGGTTTCCCCATAAGAAACATAGGAGCAGCTGCACCATGATCAGTTCCGCCGCTACCATTACTCCCAACCCTCCTACCAAATTCTGACCATGTCATTACCAAAACATCATCTTCTTTATTTGCGGCCTTAATATCTTGGAGAAAAGCATAAATCGCTTCAGACATGGTTTTAAGTAAATCAGGTTGCTCTACTAATTGATCGGAATGGGTATCAAAGCCTCCGATCCTAACATGGCCAACTTTAACTCCTAATCCTGCAGTTATAGCTTGAGCGATTACTTTCAGGCTTTTGGCAAAGGACGTATCCGGATACTCGATAGCTGAAACGTACTGATCAGCAGCTTCTTTAATCTGTTGGGAACTCTTATACGCCGCTTCAATGGTGTTATCTAGAAGAATACCGTAAGGTGTTTGGAGCGGTGAAGCCGCATATAATTTCATCACGGCTTCCGCTCTTGATTGATTGGACCCAACATATATTGGATCTCCCTTTAATTGATATTCGGATACGGTTCGAAGAACGGGAGCAGAATAATTTTTAGCAGAGTACTCGGGGGGCAGTTGACCCTGCCCCGTCGCTAAACCTTGAAATATATTGTCTTGCGTTTCCTTTAGTGAATCGAAATAGCGACCTAGCCAACCTTCCTTAAGTTTCCCTGCGTTATCAGACGTTTGCCAAATATGCATAGATTCAAAATGCGAGTAACTCTGATTAGGATACCCTACACCTTGAACGATGGCTAAATCGCCTTCATCCCAGAGCAGCTTCATTTTTTCTAGAACAGGATGAAGCCCAACTTCTCCATTCAGATCTAAGACCTCATTTTCTTGCACCGCTAAATAGGATCGATGATCGTAATATTTGCCATCTGTAAACGGAATTACTGTGTTCAACCCATCATTGCCTCCCGCCATCTGTACGATAATCAGTGTTCGGTCAGGATATGGGGAAGTATTTGTAGGCGATTCCACTATTGAAGATGCCACTGCTCTCCTAAAAACTGCAGGCAACGTTGCGAACGCTGGCAATACCGCAACACTAGATTTCAGAAAGTTTCGTCTGGTTAATTGCATATTCTAGACCTCTCATTCATGCCAATTGATAATCTGGGGAACTCATTACCAGATATATTAGGCTTCTCAGTCTTTCCTGCTCTAAATTCCACTGCTTATTGCTACCATTCCATTGTTTATTTCCAACTACCCTTGTTGTTTCTTTTAGGCCATCGAAATAATTTACATAGATTTTTCTTTCTTCATCATCAATCACGTCGTCTAGAAGCAGGGAAACAAAATGCCCAACTACATCTTCAGTAGAATTACGAATATTATCAGGAACAATATCGCTAGGATGAAAAGTGTTTAAATGAAGGCTCTTACTACCCGTCGCGAATGCGTTAGCAAAGTTAAGTCTGTTAATTAAAGTAGAACTATTAATCCATTCGGGTCCTTCAGGAAAACCTGAAACATCGAAAGGTTGGAATAGATTTTGGCCCATCGGACTACCATATCGCTGCATAACCCGGTTAGCATCTGTATCGATTCTAAGAACCTTAAAAGCGCCTGCGATAAGCTCAGCAGGGCTTTTGATTTTTGATCTATAGGCGCGTTGAGAATAAAATTCATCTAACTGAAAGATCTCACTCATAACAGCTTTGACACTATATTTCGTCCGTTCGAATGTTGCACTCAGTTTTCCGATAATTTCATCACTAGGATCGTCATAAACAAAAAATTCAAATAATCGTTTTGTAATGAATCTAGAAGTAACGGGTTGCTGCATAATGATATCGATTATGTCGTCACCATCATGCTCGCCTTCTTGATCTATGAAAATTTTCGTTCCGGAATCATGTTGGTTATTAAAAATTTGAAATTCGTGGTTCTTTATACCCCAGCCTGTGAATGCTCTTGAAGCCTCTTTAACATCGAATTCAGTGAAGGTACCAACTCCCATAGAAAATAATTCCATTAATTCCCGTGCAAAATTCTCATTCGGTTTCCCTTTTTTGTTGAGTCGATTATCCAAATATATAAGCATTGCAGGATCTCGCGCTATTTGTTTTAAGAAATCATCATAATTAGATAAGGCATACTCGCGAAATAGTTGGTCTTGGTCCGCCATATATCTTCTATTCTGTGGTACTTTACCAAACGCACTAGTGATTATCCCATGCCAAAACAAAACCATTTTTTCTTGCAAGGGCCTTTTGCTGTAGATCATTCTTAATAGGGCCTCCTGCTGTAGAGCAGGTTTGTAATTCGCATTAATTTTCTCAAACGACATATTAGAGCCCAGCCCCAGTTTCGAGAGTCTATCTTCAATATCAGAATCATCAATTAATTCATAATTCAAAAACCACTCTGTGGCCGCTTCTTCACCCATTTGAAGTAATTCAGTAAGTTCTTTGTCGTTAGCTCCAAACCCCGCTCTCCGGGCAAGGTGCTTCATTCGAATAATTGGATCTTCGATAATATCTCCTGTTAAATCTAATGTATTAGAAGAAGATTCCACGCCTCGGGTATCATCTTCTTTATTTTCAACGGAGCTGTAAGTTATCGAAGAAGTTTGGATTGTAGGGTAAGTTTCACCCGCGGATTCCACCACTGGTGGATCACTGCTTCCTATCATTATATTCGTACCAGATACATTAGTAGCAGTTGAATCTGCTATTGAGCACGCTTGTTCAAACACCGCAAGAGCTGTCACAGATAAACCTAGGGTAGCGGCAACCTTGAGAAATTCTCTTCTATCAAGATCTGACATAAATAGTCCTAATCCAATGAAGTCAAAATTGCCATTCTCATGAATAGTCCATGTTTCATCTGTTCAATATATTTTGCTCGAGGATCCGAATCAAACCATCTGGGTAGTTCATTATTCCTAGGAAATGGATGCATCACAATACATTCTTCTGAAAGAGCATCCACATGATCTCTGGTCAATTCATAGGATTCTGTGCTACCTCTTTCAGTTTGAACCCGTGTCATATATAAGACATCCGCATCAGATAATTCAGATGTCATATCTTCGTAAGTTTCAAAGTAGTGGCATTGATTATTACTCTCAAGGTAGGAGCCAAGTGAATGAACTGTTCTTCCGTTGGCGATATCCCCGACGAAAACAATCTTTAAATCTTTCAAAGTCTCTTTGTTTTTGTAAATTGTCCTTAAATCTAAAAGGGCTTGCGTCGGATGTTCACCAGCTCCGTCACCTGCATTAATCACAGGAACCTGGCTCACCTCTGATGCAGTTTTCGCATCACCTTCATATTCCGATCTCAATACAATAAAATCACTATAACTGCCGATTGTTAGAATCGTGTCTTGCAGATTCTCTCCCTTAGAAACGCTACTATATTGCACCTCGTTAATCTGAATAACCGATCCTCCCAAGCGCAGCATTGCAGAATGGAAGGAAGAACTGGTTCTAGTAGACGGCTCGTAAAATAAATTAGTCAGTACTTTTCCATCCAGGATGGATCGATATTTTTGTGGGTTTGTCTCTATGTCATCAGATATACCTATTAGAGACATTAATTCACCGGGTAACAAATCTTTAATAGAAATTAGATGTCTCACGATTCAGTTCCTGTGCGTATATATTCAATTAAACATAAACCAATTATCCCACCAATACCAACTTATATAAAACCCTGAAAACAACAACGTTAAAGCATAGATACGCTCCATATATGGGACAACGGTCCTAATCAGCCTAACACCTATAGATTTAAATGTCGCAGCCAATAAAGTTACCAAAATAAGGCCGAAGGATAGCCCAAGCCCATAAAATGTGAACTGGATAACCATTGCTGCGCTACCCCAGAGGGTTAAAGCATGGCCCATGATCGCCAGAAAGATTGGGAATGTACAGCTAATAGTCGCGATACCATAAGCAAGCCCAAATAAGAAAATTGAACCGTAGGTTCGTTCTAATCTATAATTTTGAAGCGTTAGTACGGGTATTTGAGCAAATTTACCAGTGATTAGTATGTACGCTCCAAGGAGAGCTAGTGCTAACCCTAGAATCACACCTATGGTAGGTAAAATATCTTTAATAATTTGTCCGACAATGGACCAAAACATGCCAAAACTAGCGAATAAAATAACAAGACCTATACTTGCAACAAAACCAATTTTTAGAGGGGTCACAATATTGCGTTTGACCCTACTATCAGAATCTCCCTGCTCATCAAAACCTAAATAATATGACACATATGCGGGTAACATAACTGCGCCGCAAGGGCTAACTAAAGCTGCTAACCCTGCAGTGAAAGCAAACAACACCGGTAACTCAGACACTCTTTAAAAAACCTAACAACTTTCCAGAATCACTAGAGAAAAACTAATTGTTGGATATATAATGCCTGTTTAATTCATGGGGTCATCTAGAATTTGGCAGGATATAATTCTTTCTGCTGCTGTAGTAAACAGCTCTTCTCCTAGATTCAATAATGAAATAACTTTGGTGTCTATTATAGAATAGTAGACGCTTCTCCCTCTACGCTCAGAAACCACAAATCCACACCACCTCAAGCACGCCAAATGGGAGGAAACTCTGCCTTGTGGCGATTTAAGTTGGTCCACGAGATAGGAAACACTTTTTTCACCTGTAGAGAGCAGTTTAAGAATTCTCAATCTAGTCGGGTCACCCAACCCTCGATAAAATCGGGCCAAATCTTGAGCTCTGTCGGCTATTAAATTCTGGCTTTGGATAGGAGCTGGGATTTCTGTAACTGCTAAAGTAGATGCCATTTATAAGGTACCTTTCGCTATGGTTTTTATATTTAGTTATATTATAAACTTAATCTAAGCTATTACAAATTTTTATATGCTATTACTGTAAATATTCATAAAGTTGTGCAGATTTTATAAGTACGTTCGAATATAATTTGCAAGTGAAAAAGATTGCACTCAGCTATTTATTAGCAACATCAATACTGATTATCACTGTTATAGCACTGATGACCATAGATTTAGGAATTTCAGATAAAAACATATTGACCCCATCTAATGTTTCGTTCAACGATGATTTTCAAGAACTAACTTTCCCATCAGATCACTACCCTCACGAGAATTCTATAGAGTGGTGGTATTACAATGGCCATCTTAGTGACTCGTTTGGGAATCCATACGGTTTTCACGCAGTGGTATTTAAAGGAAGGTCCGGTAGCAACCAGGTCGGACATATGGCACATACTTCCTTAACCGATATAAATGAACAAATGCACTACCAATCGACGAAATTAGGGAATACTTCTGGAGGAGAAACTCACTGGTACCGATTTTTAAAGGATGACTGGAAAATACAAGCAAAAGACAATTACCATCAAATAGAAGTCAGTAGCGCGAACCATGCTTTAAGACTCGATATGATTGGTTCAGGGAATATAATTTTACATAACGTTAACGGCTACATCGGGGATGAAACTAGTTGGACCTATTATTATTCCGAGCCCAATTTAAATACTTCTGGAGAACTAGTATTAAATGGCAAAACATTTGATGTTGTAGGCTCAAGCTGGATGGATCATCAATGGGGAGAATTCACTGTTACGGGATATCCCTCTGGATGGCAATGGTTTGCCATATCCCTACCCAATAATCAATATCTTATGCTTTCAGAATCTAGAGATAATGATGAAAAACGTATTACTTACGCGACATTGAAAGATAGCTCAGGTTCGGTATTCCATATAAATGGAGAAGACATTGAGCTTATAACCCTAGACTATTGGAAAAGCCCAAAAACAGGTGCGCTATATCCACGTAAATGGATTCTTAGTATAAAAAAACACAATATACTTATTGAATTAGAATCTGCTGTTCTTGACCAAGAATTAACAGAAGCTTTCCCTCCGCAAACAATATATTGGGAAGGGGTCGCAACGGTATCTGGCATCATTAATGACAACTACTTCACGGAGAAAGATGATCACCGTGCTTTTGTAGAATTAGTTGGTTACGTGGACGTTAATTCAATTCCAATTAACAAGAACTAAAATATATATGCCAACTAGGTTAACTCATCTAAATAGCGAGGCCTGAGCCCCCATCTTTCAGTATAGTTAAGTCTCAAATTATCCATCATTTCTTTATATTCTTCTGAATGGATCTTGTTGGTGGTCATTATATAAGCATCTTCTCTATTATCGGAGTAATATTGCTTCCTGCGACCCACAATATTAAATCCGAATTTCTTGTACAAATTTTGTGCGGCCTCGTTGGATGTTCTAACTTCCAAGGTTAACTCATTATTGCCTATTAATTGGTTACTTTCCACAGCCCCAATGATCATCAATTCACCTACTCCCTTTTGGCGATGACTTTGCCTTACAGCAATGCTAACGATATGGCCTTGATCGATAACGGACCAAATCCCTATATACCCAAGTATCAGTTCTTGAGTCGGCTCGATCATCTCCTCTTCACCTTTGAGGACACGCCAAATAGCTTTAGAAAATTTGTTCCGATTATTTTTTGTAGGCACTGGTATATTCGGTAATTTATTAGATGCTGCCCATTTCTGATAAGGTGTTACTTCGTCTATAACTACCAAATATAGGGATAATTTATTGTGTCTCAATTCCTTCTTAAACGGAGGAGAAGAGTTATTTTCCGGAAAGGCTTCTTTATCTATTTGTATAGCCTGAAATATATCTCCTTCATGCATCGGTCTTAGCAGATAATTACCTGTATCCATGACTGTTCTTCCTAATCTTTCCAAGACTAAATCCATTTACCATACTAAAAATAATCGAGGAAACATTCTAGCAAATAAAGAGATCGTTGCCAGATATACAAGTCCTCACAAAAGATTATAATATCCAAGATGAGACAAAAAGACAGCCGTTCAGGCGTGAAATATAATTTGATAATATTTTTGCGACTGCAAAAGTTCTTACTGCCGTACAAATTAGATATGGTTCTAGTGTACGGTTTTCTCGCCATATCAAGTGTATTTGTTTTAGTAATACCAGCTTTACTTGGAAAAGCGGTCGATATTATTCAAACCCAACCAAATTTTGAATCAATCACATTGGTTGCTCTAGGAATCATTGGATCCGGAATTTTAAGAGGGATGGCCTCTTATGGACAGGCATATTACAGCCAAGCGGTTTCACAGAAAATAGCTTTCGATATTAGAAACCTTCTATATGATCGTTTTCAAAGGCAAAGTTTCTCTTTTTTCGACAAAACCCCCACCGCTGAACTTATGTCTCGAGCCACCGCTGATGTGGAAGCAATAAGGATGTTAATTAGCTTTGCGATATTGCGCATGGTCCAAGTTGCAGTATTACTTTTAATGGTAACAGGCATACTATTTAGTAAAAATTGGCAACTAGCATTAGTGACCTTGGCGGTTTTGCCGTTTATTGGGTTCCGTACTACAAAAACAAGTAGACGATTACGCCCAATTTGGCTGAGTGTACAGGAGGGAATAGCAGCCTTAAGCACAATACTTCAAGAAAATCTTTCTGGAATGAAGGTAGTGAAAGCATTTGGTCGAGAAGCTCAGCAAACTGAAAAATTTAATGAGCAAGCGATGGAAGTATATTCTCGGAACGTTGCTGCGAACGGAGAGCAGGCTGCTAATACAGCCCTTATGACATTCGCGGTATATATCGCTGCAGGGATACAACTGCTTTACGGTGGTGCGCTCGTAATAGAAGGGGCTATATCTCCAGGTGATTTAACTTCATTCATTTTTTACCTATTAACAATCACCGTATATGTTCGAATGATCGGATGGTTGGGTAATGTCTTATCTAGAGCCGTTGCGGCCGGGGAAAGAATTTTTGACATACTAGATCTTGAACCTGAAATAAGAAACCTTAATACAACATATCCAAATGTTATTAAGAGTGGAAAAATCGAATACGATGACGTTTCATTTAACTACGAAAACGGTACCACTGTACTTGAGGAAATTAGTTTTTCGGTAGAGCCAGGTGAAACAGTAGCTATTGTAGGTGCTACTGGGAGCGGTAAAAGCACACTAATAAACTTATTATCCAGATTTTACGAACCTACGAATGGAGAAGTAAGGATAGATGGCACAGACATAAAAAAGGTGCCCCTGGAATCCTTAAGGGAAAACATCGGCTTTGTGCAGCAAGAGATCTTTTTGTTCTCAACCACCATAAAAGAAAATATAGCTTACGGTAAATCTGACGCCTCAATGGAATCCATCGAGGAGGCTGCCAAATTTGCACAGATGGATAAATTTATCTCCAGCTTGCCCAATGGTTACGATAGTATCGTCGGAGAACGAGGGATAAATTTATCTGGGGGTCAAAGGCAGCGTTTAGCAATAGCACGAACCATATTAATGAATCCTAAAATTGTGATTCTAGATGATTCATTATCGAGCGTGGACACTGAAACAGAAGCATTAATTCAAAATAACTTGAAACAACTGATTGAACAGACTACTACGATCATAGTAGCTCAACGAATAGCAAGCATTTATAAAGCCGACAAGATTCTAGTATTAGATAGTGGAAAAATAATTCAACAAGGTACACATGCCAAGTTGATCGAAGAAGACGGCGCCTACAAGAATTTATACCAGCTGCAACTTACTAATCAAAATAGCAATCTTAGTACCGCGACAGATAGTAATATATCGGAGCCATTAAGATGATGATGTCACGAGGAGGAGGAGGGCACCAGAACTACGATGGTTGGGACAACAGCGAACTTGGAAGCGTATACAACCACAAAATATTCGTTCGCCTTATTCCTTATATTAAACCACACAAGATACAAACAAGCTTAGCATTTTTGGGAATGTTATCTGGTACATTAACTAACATCGCAATACCCCCATTAATAGGATTCATGATCGATGCAGCCATCGCAAGCTCGAGCGTAGCGGATCTCTGGTTTCTGAGCATTTTATTTTTCGGGTGTGTAACAATCAATTCCGTTGGCACCTATCTTCAAAGTTATTACATAGCTAAAGTAGCGCACTCGATGTTAGTCAGCATTAGAACAGATCTTTTCAGGCATTTACAAAAACTTTCCCTGAATTTTTACGATAGGCAACAGGTTGGTCGATTAATGTCGAGAGTAGTTAGTGATGTTGAACAAATCCAACAGGTGATGACTGGAGGGATTATAGGAAGTGCATCAGATATTCTTAGCTTAGTTGGAATTATCCTAGTAATGTTTTCTATGGATTGGAAACTATCAATCGTGTCGCTAAGTGTAGTGCCCGCCCTCATAATACTTGCCTTCTTCTGGCAAAAAAGAGCACGCGTCGCTTTTCTAGCCGTTCGAAGCGCAATATCCGTCGTTAATGGCACTCTTCAAGAAAATGTATCCGGTGTGAGGGTTGTTCAAAATATGAATCGGGAATCAGAGAATATGAAAATATTTGAATCAATTAATGGCTCTCACCTTGACGCAAACCTTAAGGCTTCTAGACTTTCCGCAGGAATGTTTCCTTCGGTAGAAATTATTGTAGGGCTTTCTACAGCACTAGTGGTCAGTTTCGGAGGTTGGCTTGTGATAGAAGGGGCCATGGGAGTAGGAACTCTTGTAGCCTTTGGTCTATTTGTACAGCGATTTTTTGACCCAATCAGAAACTTAACTATGCAATATACGGAACTCCAGAGAGCTATGGCGTCAGGAGTACGCATCTTCGATTTATTCGATACCCAGCCATCCATATTTAACTCACCAACAGCAAGACCTATTAATAACATGAAAGGCCAGGTTTCGTTTAATAATGTTTCGTTTGGTTACACACAGGAAACTAATGTTTTAGATAAGATCAATATTGATGTGACTCAAGGAGAAACTATCGCGCTAGTAGGCCAAACAGGAGCAGGAAAAACAACTTTTGTGAGCCTTATCGCAAGATTTTATGACGTTACGGACGGACAAATAACAATCGATGGAATTGACATTAGAGAAATAACAATGGGAACTCTAGCCGCTCAAACTGGCATCGTATTGCAAGAACCATTTTTATTCACAGGATCGGTCGAAGACAACATAAAATTTGGAAACCCTTCTGCTACAAAAGAAGAGGTGGTTCTTGCAGCTAAAACAGCTGGAATACATGAATTAATATCACAAATGCCAGAGGGCTACCAAACTCTAATACAAGAGCGCGGATCCAATCTGAGCATGGGCCACCAGCAGTTAATAAGTATAGCGAGAGCAGTTGTCGCTAATCCAAGGTTACTAATTTTGGACGAAGCAACGGCTAATATAGACACTCAAACAGAAAGAGTGATACAAAATTCCTTAAAGAAACTTCTCTCAACAAGAACCTCTTTTGTTATCGCCCACAGGCTTTCTACAATTCGGGATGCTGATAGGATCGCCGTATTTGAAGATGGCAGAATATCAGGGCTTGGCACCCATAGTGAACTACTTGATACTTCAAAGAAGTATAGAGATCTCCACTCGATGTCTTACCTTTCAGATGAAAGTACTACATTAACTTAATTGATTAAACTTATTGAGCAAAAAAAACTATAATCATATGGAAAGGGAATGATATTGGAAACATCTTACAAAAATATTCGTGAGTTCATTTCATTTCTAGAAGAAAATAATGAACTCATAAGAATTACTGAACCAGTTTCTTGGGATCTGGAAATAACGGAAATAGTTCAACGGGTTTTCAAACAAGAAGGCCCTGCTCTACTTTTTGAAAATGTAGCAGATTCAGATATGCCAGTTTTGATTAATGGGTTTGGGTCGAGAAAAAGAATGAGCTGGGCTCTAGGCGTAGAAGACCTAGACGAAATTGGCGAGCGGATCACAAAATTACTTTCCAACGTCCAGGGAGCCCCACCAGGCATATTTGAAAAAATAGGTCTTTTGAAAGAATTACTAAGTGTTGCACGAATCGGTCCCAAAAAAACAAAGACTGCACCTTCCCAAGAAACGGTAATCCTAGAAGATGAACTGGATTTAATGCAATTACCAATACTAAAAACATGGCCTTTGGATGGAGGGCGGTATATAACTTTACCCCTTGTAATTACAAAAGACCCTGAAACCGGTGTGCACAATATTGGAATGTACCGAATGCAAGTTTTCGATAATAAAACGACAGGAATGCACTGGCAAACTCAAAAAGTTGGTAAAAGGCACCAAGCACTCGAATTAAAAAAAGGTACTCCAAGAATGGAAGTGGCAGTTGCTCTCGGTGCTGACCCTGCTCTTATATGGAGCGCCTCCGCACCTTTACCACCGGATATCAGTGAGTATGTTCTTGCTGGGTTCGTAAGAGGCAAGGGTGTACCTGTTACAAAGGGGATAACAGTAGATCTCGATGTACCCGCCGAAGCTGAAATCATTCTAGAAGGGTATGTAGATCCAGAAGAATCTCGTCAGGAAGGCCCTTTCGGAGATCACACGGGATATTATTCAATTGCAGAACCATATCCAGTTTTCCATCTAACCGCTATCACCCATAGAAAAAACCCAATTTACCCATCAATAGTAGTGGGTAAACCACCTCAGGAGGATTATTGGCTAGGAAAAGCGACTGAACGAATTTTCCTACCGATAATGAAGTTAACAAATCCTGAAATCAAAGATGTTAACATGCCTGCTGAGGGAGTCTTCCATAACCTAATCCTTGTATCCATAGATAAAGAATATCCTGGGCAAGCACAAAAAGTAGCTCATGCCCTATGGGGATTAGGCTTAATGTCTTTAACTAGAGCCATCGTGTTATTAGATTCAGACGTTAATCTAAATGATCCTTCAGACGTGCTATTTAGAATAACGAGTAATACAGATCCAAAACGAGATATATTCTTTTCAGAGGGCCCTCTTGATGATTTAGATGTATCCTCTCCAACAAGTTACCTGGGGAGCAAAATAGGAATAGATGCCACTAGAAAAAATAATTCATCGGAAATGGGCACCAGAATGTGGATGCCAGATATCACCATGGATCAAACAATTATTGACATCGTTGAACAAAAATGGGACGGATACGGTATAAAATGAGTAACCCAGTCAAAATAAATAAACCTTGGTCAAGTATGGGAAGAATTGGAATTCTACTTGACTCTATTAGATTTGAGCATTCTGTTTTTGCGCTCCCATTTGCCTACCTAGGTATGATGATGGCAGCAGACGGACTCCCAAGTTGGGACAAAATTTTCTGGATCACTATAGCAATGGTGTCCGCTAGAACGCTTGCAATGGGTGCAAATAGATATATTGACAGGGATATAGACGCTGCGAATCCAAGAACAGCCTTGCGAGCTCTTCCTGCGGGACTAATGAAGCCTTCAGACATGGTTATAATGTGTGTCATAAGCTTAATCGTATTTATATTTTCAGCATTTATGCTCAATACTTTAGCTTTCTACCTTTCACCTGTCGCAGCATTTATCATAGTTTTCTATTCCTATTCGAAGCGGTTCACTTGGTTAAGCCACTTCTGGTTGGGCATATCGGACGGAATAGCGCCCGTTGGAGGTTGGATTGCAGTATCTAATACTATAACAATAGATGCAGTTGTATTATGCCTCGCAGTCTCCTCATGGATTGCAGGGTTCGATCTGATTTATCAGTGCATGGATAGAGATTTTGACATACAAAATAACCTCAAGTCCATACCGGCAAATTGGAGCAATAGGGTATCCCTTTCGTTGGCGAAACTGATGCATTTTGTAACCGTTGGAAGTTTGCTAACTTTGGGATGGACGCTAGACTTATCTCTGGTATACTTTACCGGTGTGGCAATAGCATCGTTATTACTCATTTATGAGCATAGCTTAGTTAAGGCTGATGACCTCTCTAAGGTTACTTTAGCTTTTTTCAACGTTAATGGGTATATAGCGGTAACTATATTTGCGTTTACAGCAGCCGCCATACTGATGAATTAAATCTTAAAATGGAGACTGGACATGCCAACGGTTATAGTGGGAATAACAGGCGGAAGTGGCGTAATTATATCCAAAAAGATAATTGATTTACTCTTGGGTAATGGTATTAGCGTCGCGATGATTTGTTCGAATGCAGCCAAACAAGTATGGATGCAAGAAATGAAAGAGCCGATCTCAGAGTCTATTAACGAGTGGAACGAAAATCCGAATTTCACTCAGTATGCCGTCAACCAAATTGGAGCTCCCATTGCAAGCGGTACACACAATGTAAAAGGCATGATCATAGCACCATGTAGCATGTCGACAGCTGCAGCGATATCCCACGGCCTCTCAGACAATCTCATTAGAAGAGCTGCAGACGTTACAATCAAAGAAGGCAGACCTCTTACAATAATGGCAAGAGAAACACCTTTATCAACTATCCATTTAAGAAATTTGAAGGATCTTTCAGAATTAGGGGTTACGGTACAAGTACCCGCCCCTGCTTTCTATCTTGATCCAAAATCCATTGACGATATTACTGATTACCTCGCTCGAAAAGCGATAACGGCTTTTGTTCCTCAAGAAAATATACTTTCCGAGGAATTTGAATATACACAAGGTGTTGATGAAGCATAAAAAAATATTGGAGGGAAAAAGTGAAAGGAAAATTTAGTGCACTGGTATTAACCCTGTTTGGAGGGTTAGTTTTATCTTTTTCAGTAATAGGGTGTTCATTATTTGAGGATCCGATAGATTACGATCAACCCATAAGAATCGGGTTACTACCAATAATCGATAGCGTGCCATTTTACGCAGCAGAAGCTGATGGCCTTTTCGAAGAGCAAGGACTCAATGTTCAACTAGAAACATTCTCTAGTGCTGCTGAGAGAAATGTAGCGCTACAAACAGGAGCCATTGATGCTCAATTGGCTGATTTAATTGCTACTGGGTTGCTTAACAACGATGAGCATTTAGTACAGATAGTTAAAACAACCTACAGGGCTAATGATCAAAATGGGATGATTGCCTTAATAGCAGGTAAAGATAGTAACGTGAAAACACCTAGTGATCTTATAGGCAAGGAAGTTGGAATATCTTCTAACTCTCTAATTGAATATCACTTGGATATGTATTTAGATGATGCAGGAATCAATAGGGACGACGTGGTAAAGGTCGAGGTTGCGAGTATACCCACACGAATGGAGTTGCTGTCTTCGGGTCAACTGGAAACAGCCATCCTACCTGAGCCGTTAACCACGCTTGCAGTGAAGTTTGGTGGGACCATAGTGATTGATGATCAAGATAGCCGACTAGGCCTGAGCGTATTAGAATTCAAAAAAGATTTCATAGAAAATCATTCTGGCTTAGTTGAGCTCATAGTTAAAATTCATGATGAGTCAATTGCTAATATAAATAACAATCCATCAGACTATGAGCATCTTCTATCAGAAAAAGCCAGGCTTCCTGAAGTTTTACAAGAAACATTCAGAATGCCTCCTTTCCCTGTAGGAGATGTACCAAGCGAAGCTGAAATCACAAAATCAAACGATTGGCTTTTATCGAAGGGTCTCATAGATTCTGTAAGAAGTTATGAGGAAGTAGTAAATACAAAGTTCACGCAAGGAAATTAAAGCGGGAAACGATGGTTTCAGACCAATTCATTGCTGAGTTCAAGAACGTAAGTTTTGGCTACGTTTCATCAAGTCAAGTGTTGGATAATTTCTCTTGGCAAGTTAATTCGTCGGAGTCCTGGTCAATAATTGGACCTTCGGGTTGTGGCAAAACAACTCTGATTTATCTATTGACCGGACTCCTATTTCCTTCAAAGGGAACAATAGAAATCGAAGGTACGCATTTGAAAGGTCCCAGAGAAACAACAGGTCTGGTACTACAAGACAGAGGACTCCTTCCTTGGGCGACAGTTTCACAGAATATCGCTCTTGGGCTGCAGATAAGAAATTTCGAAAAAAAACAAATCGATCAAAAAATCGAACTGTGGCTATCTAAACTTGGGATAGAAGATCTAGGCAGCAGATATCCAAATCAAATTTCAGGTGGACAGAGGCAGAGAGTAGCCCTTGCAAGGACCTTGGTTCTAGACCCAGACCTATTGTTGATGGATGAACCGTTTACAGGTCTAGATGCAATAACTAGGGAATCCCTTTACGGAGTGTCTTTGGATCTTGGAATCACCAATGGTCTAAGCTCCATCATAATTACACACGACATAAATGAGGCATTACGATTATCAAAAAACATACTAGTGGTTTCAAATAACGCCTCAAACAAACCTACAATTATCCAGAACCCCTCGGGAGGACTCCCGGAATATCCTGAAACCAAAGAATTTCAAAACATGAAAATAAAGCTTACAGAGGCCATCAAAGCATGAAACCCTCAGGAAAATATCTCGCCATAATCCGCCAATTGATCACAATTAGTATTTTCATGGTGATTTGGTATATCGCATCATATTTAGTAAATTCAAATGTACTTCCTGATCCAGTATCAGTAATACAAACGTTCTCCCAAGAACTCAATAATGGATTAATCAATCATATTATGATTAGTTCTTACAGAGTCTTAATCTCGATATTAATTAGTGCTTTTATCGGTACTTTAACAGGTATACTCATAGGTATGAGCCCAAAAATTTACTCAATATCTGCTCCTGTGATCTATTTAACTTACCCAATACCCAAAATTGTATTCCTTCCATTAGTTTTACTATTCCTAGGGCTTGGAGATGTAAGTAAAATATTCTTGATATCCTTGATACTATTTTTCCAAGTAGTCCTTTTGGTTAGAGATAACGTACGGAGCGTAAGCCCTGAACTCATATTGTCTGTGAAATCACTCGGAGCAGGGTGGATTACAATGATTTCGAGAGTATATTTCCCAGCGGCCCTCCCAGGACTATTTTCAGCATTGAGAATAAGTACTGGAGTCGCGATCGCAGTACTATTTTTTGTTGAAAGTTTTGGCACACAGGAAGGCTTAGGTTACTATATTCTGATTGAATCTTGGGGCAGGTTAGCTTATGAAGAATTGTACTCTGGAGTATTGGCAATGGCCATCTTAGGATTGGTAATATATTATTCACTCGATGCATCAGAACGCTATTTCTGTAAATGGAACCAGCGCTAACTACTGAAACATAGTTTCTAGAGAACCAATTCCCCTTTTGTTGATTCAGCGATAAGGGGTATAAAAAATGCCTACTCGGAACCTACTAATTTAACCCAAGTCGGATTAATGTCGGTCGCATCATTAACTGTTAGTCTAGTAGGAATCCGCTTATCAGAGCTTTGCAGATAAATTTCTGGGTTACCATCCTGATCTGAGACATATGCGAAAGTTACACCATCCAAAGAGCCGCCCCAATCAGGTTGGGTCTGATTTGAGTCCGGCTGCATTGTTATATTTGCCGGTCTACGGCCATCTGCTTCAACTCTATAAATTTCCCAGTCGCCGTCGGTATTCGTGCTAAACATGATTAAGCGACCATTGTACTGGTAAGTTGCGTGATCTTCTGATGTTCCAGAAGCTTGGAAATCCCCACTTGTTCTAAACGTTTCATTAGGAACCTTACCCATGGCTTTACCCTCAAGATTCAGTAGCATAAGATCTAAACTATCAAGTGATGTTCCCACAGAAACGATGTAACCTATTCCTTGCATGTTAGTCCGAGGGTGATAATGACTAATCGAATCATCTTGACTTAACCTCGTGTAACCTGACCCATCTGATGAACTAATGCTATATATCTGATGATTGCCTGATGCGACTTCTGGATCACTTACCGAAAGAATTAACTTATCCCCTTTAAACGACCAAGTCACATAGTCCACCACGCCTGATATACTACCGTTCGTTAAATTCTGCGATCCAGTACCATCCGGATTCATTGTATATATATCTGCAATACCATTAGCAGTTTTAATCCAAGCCAACTTGGTTCCATCTAAACTTAAACTAGGGTTTGCGTCTTGAGCAGCGTCTTCGGTAAGATTTTGAAGATTCGTACCATCATCCCATATTGAGTAAATTTCCCACTGCCCATCCCGGTCAGATTGAAAATATACGGGAGTACCCACTGACTCCGAGCAAGCTGCGGAAACTAAAAACGCTGCAGTAAAGGCCAATAATACCAGTATTCTTGTACCTATCATCTTAGATGCCTTCTTTCACTTACCTTTAGCTTATTCGGTCCTCTCAAAAGTTTTAGTCACCTTAGTATGGCACATGCTCGTGTTAAGCTAATCTGGCTACCTTCCTCTTAATCTTGGGTCCAAAACATCTCTAAGAGCATCTCCAAAAACGTTAAACCCAAATACTGCTAAGCTTAAAGCTATACCTGGATAAATAATAACGTGAGGAGCTAACTCAGCGAAGTCGAGCGCATTTGCATTAAGCATGCCTCCCCAGGATGGATGCGGCTCTGGAACACCTAAACCAAGAAAACTCAATGAGGCTTCAGTCGTAATTGCAGAGCCTAATTGGCCTGTAACAACAATAATCCAAGGAGCCATCGAATTAGGGATTATATACTTCCATATTAAACGCCAATGCCCGGCGCCAATTGTCTTGCCCGCAAGAACGTAGTCGGTGCTCACAACACTGAGAGCTTGAGATCTAACCACTCTAACCATTCTAGGCAAGGTTGGAACTGATATCGCAACAATGGTAGCTTCAATACTGAATGTCTGAAGTATGGCAACAATTGCCATAGCCAAGATTAAGCCCGGAAACGCCTGCAAAATATCAACAATTCTTTGGCCGATCAGATCGGACTTCCCGCCGAAATAGGCACTCATTACACCCAGAACACCCGCAATACTACCTGCGCCCAACGCAACAGCAAATCCAACGTATAGTGATATTTGTGCGCCAAAAACTATTCTCGTGAATAAGTCTCTTCCATAACGGTCTCCACCCAACCAGTTCTGACCATCGGGTGGGACTAACTGTGCACCCGCATCGAGAGCATACTTATACGGTTGGTCTCCTGTATAACCCGCTGCATTCGCTGCGAAGTATTGCCATACATCGGCGGTTATTGCTGCCAATCCCAAAAAAGCACACAACAGCAGCCCTAACAAACCTAGGGGGCGCCGTTTCCAAAGCAACCAATTCTGTTGGAAAACGTTTCTCCGCCTAAAAGCTCCCAAAACTTCCGTGACATCTGATTCTGTCTGGGCAGTCATAAAAAATCTCCTTAACAGTCAGTAATGTTTTAATAAACCATCGAACGAGATATTAATACCTAATCCGCGGGTCTAACCATCCGTAAATTAAATCAACTCCTAGATTAGCTAACACAACGGTAAATCCCGTAAGAGTTACAACCAGTTGAACCACTGGGTAGTCTCTTTGGTTAATAGCATCTACCATCATCCTCCCGATCCCAGGAAGGCCGAACACTTGCTCTGTTACAACAAGTCCAGTAACCGTGAGTGGGATAAATATACCAATCAAAGTTATAACAGGTATCATTGCATTTCTCATAGCATGACGGACAATAATAATATTTTCTTTCAAGCCTTTAGATCGAGCAGTCCGGATATAATCTTCCCTCATGACTTCCAACATGGTAGCTCGCATCATCCTTAGCGGAACTCCCATCAAGAATCCCAACCCAATGATTATTGAAGGCCATATAAGTTGGGCTAAATTACGCATTGGATCTTCCCAGAGGGGTACATACCCTTGTTCAGGAATCCATCCCCAAAATCGTACGAATACTAATATCAACATCATTCCACTCCAAAAAGTCGGAACGGAAATTCCTAATATCGCTATTACCCTAATTACATAGTCGGCCCAAGAATCTTGTTTAAGAGCCGCAATAACTCCGCCAATGACACCTAGTATGCTGCCTCCCACTAAGCCCATAACACCAACTTGAGCACTCAACGGAAGTTTCCTACTAAGCAACTGAGTCATTTCAGCATTATAAAAATAGCTTTCTCCCCAATTGAATGTAATAAGGCCCCATAGCCATTCAAAGTATTGAATATATAAAGGTCTGTTTAAACCTAGTTTTTCGCGAAGAGCGTCTAATTGCTCTGGAGTTCCTACTAAGCCTGAATCACCCCCAAGTATCAAAACAGCTACGTCACCAGGAGCCACTCTCATTACTCCAAAAACCACTACTGTGACACCTAACAGGGTCGGTATAGCTAATAATAAACGTCTAATAACATAGGTCCACATGATTAACCTTGCCCTCCCGATTTCATGGTTAGTCAGATCTAAAAAAAATCAATCTGCAAAAACAGTGATTTCGATCACTCTAGGCAGACATTCAACTCCTGTCAACCCATTTTCATCGATATTTGCAGGATACTCAATTTAATACCCCTAAATACGAGTTATTTAAAGGAATAAATTAGATTTAACATTTATATAATTTTAATTGTAGGAATATCCCATTAAAACAACATCTTTAGCCTGACCAAACAAATGGGTTACAGATCGCAAAAGGCCCCATCGTTCAAATCTTTTATTTTCAAAAAGTTTGATACTTGGTAAGTTATCAGCATAAATTACTGCGACAAGGGTTAAAATATCCTTGGAGCGAGCATTTTCAATTACAAGGTCGACAAGCGCAGAACCTAAACCTTGTCCTCTATTTTCTGTAGAAACGTAAACGCTGATCTCAGCTGTGTGTCTGTATGCTGGATTACCATAATAATCGCGAACACTGACCCAACCACAAATATCTTGATTGCTCCCAATTGCCACCCATATTGGACGAGTTTCATTACTATGCTTTCGAAACCAATCTATTCGATCTTCTACAGTTAAACTATGTTCATGTGAGGTAAAACCTTGCATAACAGCCTGGTTATATATCTCTACTATCGCTTTTAGATCATCCTCATTGGCATAGCGAAATTGTATATCCATTATTTTCTACTCATTTAAATAAACAAAACAGCAAATTTATTCAGCGATTTATATTTCAAAGACACACTATACCATCGAACCTGATCTATTTGGTGCCCCCAAGGGGGTTCGAACCCCTGTTGGCGGCTTGAAGGGCCGCAGTCCTAGACCACTAGACGATGGGGGCAAATTAAATAGCCGTTCAAACTATACCCAACAAACATCCACGTGTAAAAGGGTTAATGACAAGAAAATTAGATGCCCTAGCGGAAATTATAAAAAAATCGATCAATTTAACCTAAAAAGAGCTACTTTCTAGAGCGTTAAAAAAAGATAAAATTAATTGATTGTACTCAACACTTCGTTCAAATGGAGAGCCATGCCTAGTTGGAAAAATATTGATACTGGTTTCTGCATTATCCAAAGCGTCTTTTATCTCTAGAGCCTGATCAGGCCCAGTATATTCATCTCCGGCACCTACGATTATTAAGGTTGGAGCCGTAATTTGGTTTAAAGCAAATTCACCTGATTTTCCGGGTGCCCCCACTACATGTATATATTTTTCAACATTATTAGACGTCATAATATTTCTATGCCATTCAATAATTTCAGGTCGGGCCAAAACAAATTCGGGAGTGTAAACACTTGATAGCCAACCATCAAATACTGAATCCATACCACCCGATCGTATTGATTCCTTACGATCGAATATTGCTTTCAGCGCATCATCTGAATCTGCAGCGTCAGGGTCTAGTTTACCTCCATTGGATATTACTAATCCCCAAACTTCTTCCGGATAGCTAGCTGCAAAGTTTCTAGCAATACCAGCGCCCATAGAATACCCCAGTACCGCTGTACTATTTATGTTCAACGACTGAAGCAACCCATGTAAATCCTCGACAAAAGTTTTTTGATTAACATTAACATCCAGCGGAGTTTCTGTTGCCCCATGACCACGAACGTCATAAGTTAAAACCCTATATGTTTTCTCTAACTCTCTTACTTGATACTCCCAAGCAAGATGGTTATCACCTGATCCATGAATCAACGTGACCCAAGGATGATCAGAATGACCACTTACCTCGTAATATTGCCTTATTCCATTTGCTAATTTAAATTGACCTGTAATTTTTCTCTCCTTAAAGTCCGATGATTTACCAATTTGAAATCTAAAATTTACGGAAACAAAGCGAGACCCATCAAACCTTGCGTCTCTTCAATATCCAACATCACGTTCATGTTTTGAATGGCCTGCCCTGCTGCCCCTTTAACCAGATTATCTATAGCTGTCACTACTACTATTTTCCCAGATCGAACATCTAAAGTTGGGTGAATCTGCGTCATATTACTACCTGCAACTTGCTTCGTGTGGGGAGGAGCATCTGTGATTCTTATAAACGGTTCATTCTTATAAAATTCTTTATATAATTCTGTTAATTGTTTTTGCCCACCATCATTCATGTCCAAAACGTTCTCTAAAGGATGTGTGTATATCGTACTTAGAATGCCTCTCGTCATAGGAATTAAGTGTGGCGTAAAAGTCACTGCCCAATCAACGGAAGAATTTAATTCAGCTAATCCTTGCTCTATCTCCGGCAAATGCCTATGCCCTTGCAGTCCATATGCTGAAACGTCTTCATTAGCTTCTGAAAAGTGAACATTCAGGCCAAGAGATCGGCCTGCACCGGAGACACCTGATTTAGAGTCCACTATTACGTCTTTTGTGATCATAGTTTCAGAAACTAAAGGTGCTAAACCTAACAGCGCGCCTGTGGGGTAACAACCAGGATTAGCCACCAAGCGAGACGCACCTACTTTTTCCCTATTTAATTCTGTTAAACCATATACTGCTTCGTCCATATATTCTGGAGCTGGGTGCTCAACATACCACGATTCATACTCCTTCAATGAATCCAATCTAAAGTCAGCGGAAATATCCACTACTTTCACCCCTTGGTTTAAATATCCAATACAAGCTTCAGCACTAGCCTTGTGGGGCAATGCAGAAAAAATCACATCGGGGTTTTCGATTTCTCCCTCATCTCTTATTAATTGATTCATACCATCAAGATGGGGTAAAAAAGTCTCCAATTCAGTTCCAGAAGCGCTGCGACCAGTAACGCCGACTAAATCCACATCAGGATGGAATTTGAGCAATCGTGCTAACTCCATACCTGCATAGCCAGTCACGTTAATTATGCCTGCTCTAATCATTCGATATTACCAACCCTTCTTAAGACTATCGTTTAATCAAATTACCCAGCCAGACTTACAGTATAAAACACAAAGCAACCTAAAGTGATGCTGAAGGGCAAATTATATTCAAAAAGCACTCTTTACATTTAGGTTTACTAGAAATACACACAGTCCTTCCGTGCTCAATCATGTCCATATGTGTTTGATAGTATTTCTCCGTTTGAATTAGTTTTTCCAATAAATTATGCGCTTTATCTGCGGAAATATTGTCACCAACCAACTCCAATCGTTTTGACACACGAAGAACATGTGTATCTACTGGAAAAGCAGCCATTCCAAAAGAAAAAAGCAAGACACAGGATGCCGTTTTTCTGCCAACCCCAGGTATGCTTGTTAACCAATCTATTGATTCCGTAATCTCCATTTTTTTTATTGAATCAATAGATAATTCACCGTTTCTCGAAAAAATTTCAATCAATATATTTTTTATCCTAGGAGCCTTCACCTTAGAAAGCCCACCAATTCTTATCTCAATCTCGATTTCTGCAACACTTGCATTCATAACTTGATCCCAAGAAGGGTACTTCTCGGTCAAACGTTCATAACTCCTATAGGTATTTAAATCAGAAGTATTCTGGGATAAAACAGTAAATATTAATTCGTCCAAGGGCGCAAACCGTGGTGTCCATGATCGAGTTCCATAGGAAAGTTCTAATAGCTTTACAGCTTCTTTTGACCTTTGTTCCCGAATTTTCGATAGAATAGACATGAGAGTATTTTACACTGCGGCGGCACAGCAACAAAAAAAGAGAGGGTTTAATGCAAGATTTAATGGTAGAAGCCTTGAAAGGACATAATGCCGATTACGTTGAAATAAGATTAGAAACCCTAGATGGAAATCGTATTTCATACAGGGGGCGCGAGTTAGAGGATATTAGTAGTTCATTAAATAGTGGAGGCTGCGCTAGAGCCTACGTTAATGGGGCGTGGGGGTTTGTCACTTTTACAAAAACCGACGATCTGCGATCAAAAGTTGAGTTAGCTGTAAGACAAGCAAGAATGGCAAATGGAGATGGGGGATCACTAATCACCGCAGACCCTGTTATTAAAGAAATAGATCCTCTAATCGAAATAGATCCCTTTGAAATCCCAATAGAAAGTAAGGTTGCGACCTTAAAAGAGTACATCGAAGCACTCTGGACAGTAAAAACCTTACAAAGCACCAGCATAAATTATGGAGATCGAAAAAGAACGACACATTTTGCAAATTCTGAAGGCAGTTACATCGCCCAAGAAAGGGTTGATGTGACTTTAGGAGCAAGAGCTGTGGCAAGAAAAGACAGCGACGTACAACAATACGGGATTAGTATTGGAAGCCTTGGAAATTATGGAGTTGTTTTGGATCTTGAGAAAGAAATGAGGGATATCTCAATAAAAGCCAACGATCTTCTATCTGCACCACAGCTAGAAGGAGGAGAATACACGGTGATATGTGACCCGATTCTTGGCGGAGTCTTCGCCCATGAAGCCTTTGGTCATTTATCAGAATCAGATTTCATATATGAAAATCAGCAAATGAAAGAAATAATGGTTCTGGGAAGAAAATTTGGTGGGAATCATTTAAATATTGTTGATGGCGCCAGCGTCCCCGGATTGAGGGGCTCGTACGAGTACGATGACGAAGGAATTTCTGCACAAAAATCCCAATTAATACGTGAAGGTAAGTTAGTCGGCCGTCTACATTCGAGGGAAACGGCTTCTAAAATGGGGGAAAATACCACTGGCAATGCACGGGCGATAGATTATAGGCATCCGCCCATCGTACGAATGACCAATACTTATATAGAACCCGGAGAAGCGACTGTTGAAGAGTTGATATCGGAAGTGAAAGACGGAGTTTATGCAAAAAATTGGTATGGAGGTATGACCAGCATGGAAATGTTTACTTTTTCAGCTGGGGAAGCATACAGAATTAGAAACGGTAAGGTAGAAGAACTACTCCGACCTGTGGTGTTATCTGGGAACGTTTTTACCACCCTTGAAAATTTAGATGCCGTCGCCAATGATCTCGATATGAATCAAGGAGGAGGTTGTGGTAAAGCAGGACAATCACCACTCCCAGTATCCAATGGTAGTCCCCATATAAGAATACAGAATTGCCTTTTGGGAGGGTCCTAAAATGGATAGGAATGACAAAGATTTATTAGAAATAGCACTAGATTACGCTGCAAAAACATGCGAAGAGGCGGAAATATTGCTGTACCAAAATATTTCCACGCCAGTAGGTTTTGAAGCTGAGAAACTAAAAGATATTGAAACAAGAGAGTCCTGGGGGATTGGTGTAAGGGTTATTAAAGACGGGAGAATTGGAATTTCTTCTACAAATAATCATGCGAATTATCGTCTAGCGGTAGACCGTGCTAAAGATTTAGCAAAATTCGGTCCTGAAGCGCATTTTAGCTTCCCTGGAAATCAAAATTTTAGTGCCTTAAATACAATTGATACTTCAGTAGAGGCAGTACCAATCGAAAGAATGATCGAATCTGGAAATACTATGATTCAGCAGGTTAAAAAAGGGAAAAAGGATGTGCTATTTGATGCAGGGCTTCAAAAATCAACTTCGGAGTTTGGATTAGTCAATTCAAACGGACTATCTTTTTCCTACCGCAAAAGCAGTTTTTCTTCTTGGTTGTCTGGCACCTTGATACGAGGCACAGATATGTTATTTGTTTCAGAGCGCAAACGAAGCGTAGGGCCAGATTGGGATTTCGAACACCTTATCTCTGGAGTCGAGCGGCAACTAGACTGGGGCAAACAAACCGTGGACTCCCCCTCAGGGAATCTCCCTGTTTTATTCATGCCTAGAGCAGTAATTTCGATATTATTAAGCCCTTTTCTTTCGGGGATAAATGGTAAATCGGTGCTTCATGGATCCTCCCCATTAGCCGATAAAATTGGAACAAAGATTTTCGACGAACGAATATCGATATATGACGATCCATGGCTCGATAATAAACTTACTGCCCGGTTCGCAGACGATGAAGGTGTCGCAACCGTTCCAAGGCACCTTGTTAAAAATGGAACCCTTGAAACGATTTTATATGACCTCCAGACGGGGGGACAGAGTGGAAAAGAAAGTACAGGAAATGCGTCACGTGGTTTAGGTTCGATGCCTTCAGTAGGTAGTTCTTACTTGACGGTAGCACAAGGGAGTTCAAGCACAGAAACACTGCTAAATAAAATAGACGATGGCATCTTGGTAGAACAGCTTATTGGAATGGGACAAGGGAACACGCTAGGTGGGGATGCCGGAGGGAATATTTTATTAGGATATAGGGTTAAAAACGGAAACATAGAAGGGCGAGTCAAAGATACGATGCTCAATTGCAATATATACGAAGCCCTAAATAACCTAAATGAAATAGGGAGTGAATCCGAAGAGATCGGTGGGTCCTTACTAAGTCCTCCGATACTATGCAATAATATTTCTATTTCGCCAAGGGAAGGTAATTAGCTTAGATAATGAGCACTGAAAGTATTCTGAAATCTATAGAAGATGAGGAAACACCCATAGCGTCCCTGGAGGTAGGACTATTATCTGATTTAGAACCAAGCTCGGCAGCCATTATATCGGCCAGTTTGTCTTCTTTATCTCTAGAGCGCGAAAAGCAGCTTCTCGATCATCTAATCAATATTAGTGAAGATAGATTCGATGTTAATTTCGATGAATTGTTCGTGAGGAAATTAGAGAGTGAACGCCCTGAGATAAGAGAACTTTCCATAAAAGGTCTTTGGGAATGTAATGAAAGATCACTTATATCAACTTTACTAGATTTATTAAAAAAAGATGACGCGGATGACGTTAGGATAGCAGCCGCAATAGGGTTAAGGAAGTTTTCCATTCTAGCCCAAGAAGGAAAATTATTAGATAGAGACTCCACTAACATTTACCAATCTTTAGTCACAATCCTAGATGATGAAAGCTACGAAATCGAAAATGAATTTCCAATTGAAATAAGAAGACGGGCAATCGAAGCATTATCGCCTTACGACAACTCAAAAGTTCATGAGATTATCTTAGATAATTATCACAGCTTAGATGACCAGCTAAGAGCATCAGCAATATTTTCTATGGGAGAGAATGGAAACTCCGAATGGATATCCTATATATTGGAGGAAATGGACAATCCCAACCCCGAGATTAGGTTCGAAGCAGTAGGTGCCCTGGGAAGAATTGGGGATGAAGCTTTGATCCCAGACCTTGCAAGAATGGGGAATGACGTTAGCTTTGAAGTCATTTCCCAAGTTATAACTGCTCTAAATCTTATAGGCGGAACCACTGCAATTAAAGTATTAAAACGGTTTCTACAGCATGATAATACTAACGTTAGAACCTTAGCTCAAGACGCCTTAGAAAATATGGAAAAAGAACAACTTTCCATAGACGAAATATATAATGGAGAACCATATGAATCTTCAGACCCGTCTGAAGAGGAACCTGAAGAAGTCTTCTCTGAATTTGATGAAGGATTAGAGGATTTTGATGAATAGAACAAAAAATGCCAGCTAAAACACACAAGTGGGTAGAATCATCCGGTGGAGTGGTATTCCGCAATCAAGGAGATCGTTTCGAGATTGTAGTTTGTGGAAGAATTAACCCCACACAATGGATGTTACCTAAAGGGACACCCATTGAAGGAGAAGAAAGAAAGCAAACTGCTTTACGGGAAGTTGAAGAAGAAACAGGATTAAAAGTCGATATTGTAAGTCCTCTTAAAAAAGTTCACTACAACTTTGAGTTACAAGGCACAATTATCGAAAAAGATGTATATTTTTATTTGATGAAGCAAATAGGTGGATCTTTTGACCGCCACGACAAAGAGTTTGAATTGGTCCGTTGGTTGGTAGAAAGAGACGCTGATAAATATATGACATACGAAACTGATTTAGATGTTATTAAAACTGCTAAACTTGCTGTATTACAAGGGGGGAAATTCGATTTCAATTAACGAAATAGATGTATCAGGAAACAAAGTAAGGTTACGAGAAAAATGTGCAGAAGATTCTTGGAATGATTATGTTTGGCGAGCCGACTTTGAATTAGCAGAACTTGATGCAGCTCCAAGGTTGAATATCTCCTTTGAGCAATACGAAAAAATACATAAAGACGATTTGAGATATCCTACACCAAGAAGCCACAAATTTGCTGTTGAAACAATAGACGATTCGATACATATAGGAAATTGTATGTATTATGATCTTGATACCAAACAAAACCAAGCTGAGTTAGGTGTGATGATCGGAGACCGAGGTTATTGGAATGGAGGCTTTGGAAGTGAAGCAGTGACTCTTTTAGTTAATTACATGTTCCAATATTTGGAGCTAGATCGAATCTATTTAAAAACCTTAGAGTGGAACATACGAGCACAGAGAGCTTTCAAAAAAATTGGTTTCTCCCAATATGGAGCTTCAAGGCAAGGTAAATATCAGTTCATCCTGATGGAATTAAGTCGAAAAGATTGGCAGGAACAGGGTAAACCTTCTCTATAGAAAAATAACTGCTGATCATAGGTTACCTAATATATTGCGAATGGAATCCCCAAACTGGCCTTTTTGCCATGCGCGTATATCATCAGATTCTGATATTGCCTGATCTATAGAATGAGTTGAATGGGCCAGCTCGCTTAAGCTATTCGTGGGCCATATAAGGGGCGGGTCCAGATTCAATTGTTTCCCTATACCTTCCCGCCAACTTTTGAGATCTTTTAGCCTTCGAGAATATTCAACATTCCTCGCTTTGTTCGGTACTTTTTCTTTAACGGGTCTTGCAATTCCATCTCCTTTTAGTCCATCTTCTATTCTGCCCTTTAATCCCTTCACAAATTTTTGGGGTAATTTACGAGACAATCCTGGAACTTTATCAAAAGGAGCATGCGGGTTTTTGCTTAAATATATAAGAACTTCATTAGAAATTACCTTGAAAGGCGGAGTATCTCTTTTCCTCGCCTCTAAGTCTCTAAAAGTATATATGGCTTTTAAGACTGATAGTTGTTTGGGTTTTAACGCATAGCTTCCTTTCATAGAAAGAAAAGCTGTTTCAGGTGATGCTGGAGCTAGGTAACGTACACTTTCGATACGTGTGAATTCTTCTTTAACCCAATCCATTCTACCAAGTTCTTCTAACTGATTCATCAGTCCATCTCGTAACCGTATCAAGTGAGCAACATCTGCAATAGCATAGTTCAATGCTTCGGGAGATAATGGACGAAGGCTCCAGTTAGCTCGCTGCAATTTTTTATTTTTCTCAATGGACACTCCGATCGTTCTTTCAAGTACCACTTCAAGCCCACTTTTTTCGTAGCCGCAAAATTTACTTGCGATACTTGTATCGAAAATGTTTCTAACATTGAATTGTAAATCGCGGTCTATAACTCTAAGATCATTTTCTGCCGCATGTATAATCTTTTGGACTTTTTCAGACTCCAATAATTCACCTAGTGGGTTCATATCTTCAATTAACAAGGGATCTATAAGCCAGGCACCCGAATCTGTCGCTAGTTGAATCAAGCAAACTTTTTCAGGATAGCCAAAAAAGCTGTTAGATTCTGTATCTATCGCAACAGTCTCCGCTTGCAATAGTCGTTCCACTAAATTAGATAGATCGCTCGTGTTTATAATAAGTTTCTCAATCAATCGGAAATCTCCAAATTGCTGATGCTAGCAAGCAATCTTTTCACCCCTTGACCTTTGAATGCAACAGTGACTTCAAAATCATTCCCAAGAGGGGTTATAAGGCAACCCACAACCACACCGTCACCGAATATCTTATGCTTTACATGATCCCCCGCACCAAAAGGACTTGTCTTAACAACACGATCACGAGATTGGTTTATTGAGATGTTATTGGAAGATTCAGGGACAGCGCTATCGATCCCTTTATTTAGAGAAGATTTGCCATCCATTGATATCAAATCAGACGGGATATCTTTTAAGAATCTTGATGGTCCAACAGTCTGGCTCAATCCAGGATTATAATTGCCATACATAGAGCGATTAGTGGCAATAGTCATATAAAGTCTCTCTTGAGCTCGTGTCATTCCCACATAACACAATCTTCTTTCTTCTTCGATTTCGGCAGCATCCCCGGAATCTATGGATCTACGGTGAGGTAGAAGCCCTTCTTCCATGCCTATCATGAATACAGCTGGGAACTCTAATCCTTTTGCCTGATGGAGTGTGATCAAAGTAACAGCGTCCGGTCCACTGTCATCCATTTGATCCAGATCTGTAGATAATGCAGCTGATTCTAAAAATGAACTTAAACCTACCTCAGGAGCGAAATCTTGGTACTCTGATATAGCAGATCGTAGCTCAAGAATATTATCCCATCGATCATCACTTCGATCTTGCTCTTCTATATACTTCTTGTACTGGATACTCTCTATCAATTGATCGAACAATTGTAGAACATCTGACTCAGACGCTATCGAGTTTAAACGTCCAAGCATAGACATAAATAACTCTAATTGTTTTTTGGATCTCTTATTAATATCACTGAGGTTGGAAATATTATCCTGAGAATGTTCTCCTATAGCATCAGTAACCGTTTTATACAAAGATAAATCGTTTAACTGTGCCCACCCATTGAGTAAAGATAAAGTTTTCTGCCCGATCCCTCGAGTGGGAACATTTATTATCCGGGACAAACTTAGAGAATCGAAGGGATTATGAATAACTCTAAGATACGACAAAAGATCCTTAACTTCTTTTCTTTCCCAAAATCTAAGGCCGCCGATAATCCTATATGGGATTCCAGATCGTACAAAAGCTTCCTCTGGCGCTCTAGATTGAGCATTTGTACGATACATAATAGCTATATCTCCATACCTCAAATCCTCTTGATTTACCAAGACCTCGATTTCTGATGCAACTGATAGAGCTTCCTCATGTTCATTGTAGTTATAAGAAACACCTATTTGATTGCCTTCAGGATTATCCGTCCATAATTGGAGATCACTTTTGTTTGAATTTGGAGCGATGACACTCTGGGCAGCAGAAACTATTCTTCCTGTAGAGCGATAATTTCTCCCAAGATTCACGGTTTTTACTTTTTCATTATCGTTTTCAAAATCTAATATATTTGTTATATCCGCATGACGCCATGAATATATAGATTGGTTAGGATCGCCTACAACACATAAATTATTGGTATCTCCAGCAACCATTCTAGTCATTAAATATTGCACTTTATTCGTATCTTGCCACTCATCCACCATCAAAAATTTGTATCTGTTCTGGTATCTCTCAAGAACGTTTTGATCGGACTGGAACAGCAACACTGTTTTCAGAAGGAGATCATCAAAATCAAGAGCATGATTGTCAAATAACGCCTTTTCATATCTCACATAAACCCGATTAACAATTTCGTCAAAATAGCTTTTGGCGTGGGCGGCATGCTCACTCGGGCGAAGCATTTTATTTTTTGCAGCTGATATAGCATTATTGATAGCACTAGGCGAATATTGTTTAGGATCCAAACTGAATTCTTCGAGCGATTGCTTAACAATCGATTTTTGCTCATCATCGTCATATATAACAAACTGTTTATCAATACCAAGAATATCTCCATATTGTCTCAAAACACGGGCTCCAAAATTATGGAAGGTTCCGAGAGTAATATTTGATGCCTGAGAACCCAATAATTGATTGACGCGTTCTTGCATCTCTTTAGCTGCTTTATTGGTGAAAGTCACAGCAAGTATACTCGCTGGGCTAACACCCATTACTTGGACCAGATAAGCTATCCTATGGGTAATAACCCTGGTCTTTCCTGATCCTGGTCCCGCCATAATAAGTAAAGGTCCTTGAACGCTTTGCACAGCAATTCTTTGCTCTTCATTCAATCCTTCTAAAAGATTTTCGTTAGCTTTAGAATTCAACATACCAAAAATTAAAGTACTCTCATAATCATAATAATTAACTCAATTCCGACAGACTTCCCAACAACCTCGTAGCTATTCGCTAGAAACACCTTTCAACATAATATTAAACCGGAGATAATATAAATGTTAAGAGTATAGTTTTTAACAATATACAGATATAATACTACCAATAAATGATTTCATCATTATAGCGGGGAATAGTGCATCTTTACGGCGATAAAAATTTTTTCGAAAAAATTGGAGGCGCAAAAACTATAAATAAGGTAGTTGAAATTTTTTACGATCGCGTTGAAAAAGACCCTTATTTACGACCCCTATTCCCTAAATCCCTTCACCATGGACGACAAATGCAAAAATTATTCCTAGAAGAGTGGCTAGGTGGCCGCCCATTATACTCAAACAGAGGAAAGGAGAAAGGTGCTATAAAAGGCGGTATGCACGGAATCCATTATCGGTTTGCGATACCTGTAAAGGCGGCAGGACGGTGGCTTCACCACATGGCTTTCGCCCTTAACGAAGCAGGTGTAGAAGAAACCGATCGCTCCGGCATTATGGAAGTTCTTGCCCCAATCGCCCATGAGATGGTAAATGATGGAGTAGATTTCCCGCAGCTATTAAAAGCTCTTACTCTGGCCAGTAACGATGATATACCGGCAATAATAAAACTTATTGAGAAAACACCTTCCATCGTTACTCAAAGAGGTACTGCAGGACGAACATTATTGTGGGAATCAGCTAGAAATGGTCACCTTGAACTAACTACACTCCTTATGGATAAAGGTGCCAACCCAAATGTACCAGGAGGCGCTCCTCTGTTATTAACACCGTACGCTTTAGCGGTTTCAAGAGGACACACTAATTTGGGTTCTTATTTAATGGATCATGGAAATATTGTGGACATATTCACCGCTTGTTTTTTGGGAAACACAAAACATCTAGAGGATATTCTTACTGAAAATAGCTCTGCTACTAACTCTCTTCAACCTTACGAAGATATCAACCCTGTAGTCCCCCTTCACTACGCCGTGTACGGGGGAAATATTAAGATAGTAGAGATTCTACTATCCTCTGGCGCACAAGCGAAACCATACAAGTCCGAGCTTACCGCTTTAGCCAGAAGCATGAATAGAAACGATATTGTCAGTCTATTAAAAAACGTTTGAAAATATTACTTCGCCATCAACCTTGCTGGTGGAGCAAAATGAGCAAATGTACTAGGGTTGGATTCAATAGGTACCTCGATTAAAGTAGGTTCGTTAGCCAAAATTGCTGCTTTAAGCTCATTTCTCAGGTTTTCTGGGCCGTCAGCTTTGCGTGCTACAACCCCAAACGATTCAGCCAGCTTAGTAAAATCAGGATTTTCAAGTTTACTCCCCAGTAGCCTTCCTCCAAACATATCTGACTGGGTCCTACGAACATTTCCATAAGCTCCGTCATTAAAAATGATAGTTATTAAATTAATACCATTCTGAACCATCGTAGACATTTCTTGGACGCCAAACATAAATCCACCATCACCTGCTATGGATACCACTGTTTTGTCTGGGTTACCAACTTTTACACCTAAAGCCGTTGAAAATCCATATCCCAAGGTCCCTTGATACCCGGGGGTTATATAAGTTCTAGGAGAGTAAACAGGAAAACCATGATAAGAGTAATATCCCACTTGGGTCATTTCAGTTACAAAAATACCGTCATCTGGCATCTCTTCTCGTATACTATCTGAATATGCGGCCAAAATTGGAAAAGCACTCAGTTTCTCCCTTGTATTAGCAGTTACGGCATTCATTTCTTCTTCTATAGAGGATCTACTCTTGTTATAGCGAGGAACTCTCTCAACTAGATCATTAATAGCGCTCACTGCATCCCCTATAATCTTGATATCAGGTTCAATATTTCTATTAATCTCACTTGGATCAATATCTATTCGAATTAATTTTTGTTCTGGTGATACTGGCCATGAAACGGGCCCTGGTAATACAAAACGCGTTCCGACGGCTAGGATCACATCTGCATTTTCAATCAGGTCATACCCCGCGATTAGAGGATGAGCTAAATAATTCCTAGATGACAAAGCACCTTTGCCATTGGGTGACATTATTGTTGGGGCTTGAAGCATATCAGACAACTCATCGAGTTTCCCTGAAGAGCCATTAGCCACCGTTCCTCCTCCTGAAAAAATGATAGGGTTCTTTGCTTCACCTAGTAGTTTAGCTGCCAAATCTAATTGACTAACATCACCTTTTGCGACATTAACATTTCCTGGCTCCGTAAGAACCACATTCTCAGATTTGGCAAAAATATCCTGAGGTACTTCGATCTCCACTGGCCTGGAACGACCTGTCTTCAAATTAATGAACGCATCGTGCACCACTTGTGTCACTTCCTGGGGATTCATCGCCCGAGCTGCCCACTTTGTAACCGACTCAACTGTTTCTAGTTGGTTCTTTATTTCGTGTAAAGCGCCCCTCTCTTGACCTATATGATGAGTTGCAACTTGGCCAGCAATACACAAAACACGTGAGTTGGAGGCATATGCGGTAGAAAGACCGGCCATTGCATTCAATAAACCAGGTCCTGGTACCATCATACAGACGCCGACTTTTCCAGTGGAACGTGCGTAACCATCCGCCATATAAGAAGTAGCTTGTTCATTTCTAGTATGAATAATTTTGATGCTGTCACGTTCTTCCCATAAAGCATCAAACGCCCAATCCATTTGCACACCTGGAAGGCCAAAAATGACCTCGACACCTTCTCGTTTTAAAGTTTGTACTAAAGCCTGGCCGCCTGTCATGGTTCCCATAATTAACACCCCCAACCAATTCATGCTAAGCTAATCTGGTTCAAGAAGCTAGCACCCAAAAACCCCGCGCGACTTCATTATACAATCAATACATGAATCAGAGGGAACATAGGGTGGCTCGCTTACAGGAGGATCGATGAAAGCTATACAAGTAACCAACAATGGGGGGCCAGAGGTATTAATATACACTGATGTGCCTAGCCCTAAACTCCAACCTGGAACCGTGAGAGTCAAACTAGAATCCATTGGGGTAAATTACATGGATGTTTACACCAGGGTCGGATTATACGGAAATAATGTGCCTGTTATACCTGGTGGAGAAGGAGCGGGGATCGTCAGTGAATTGGCGCCAGATGTAAATGATTTTAATATAGGGGATTCGGTTGCCTACACCGGTGTGTCTTCTTCTTACGCAGAAGAAGTGATCGCACCAGCAGACCAACTAGTTAAACTTCCAAGCGGAATATCTACAGATATAGGCGCAGCAACTATGCTACAAGGGACGACAGCACACTATCTCCTTTACAGTACCTTCCCAGTAAAAGATGACCATACCATTCTTGTGCACGCTGGAGCAGGAGGTGTAGGTCTTCTTATGATTCAAATAGCTAGGATGATTGGCTGCAAAATTATAACAACGGTTTCAAATACGGAAAAAGCTCAATTGGCAAAAAATGCTGGTGCTGATCACACTATTTTATATACCGAAACTGATTTCCTAACAGAAGTAAAAAATATAACCAACGGTCAGGGGGTTCAAGTCGCATACGATTCTGTAGGACTAACAACTTACGAAAAAAGCCTTGCTAGTCTTGCCCCAAGGGGGTATTTAGTTTTGTTCGGCCAATCCAGCGGAGTTGTACCTCCCATATCACCCTTAATACTTAATAAAGGATCGAATTTCTTAACGCGCCCAGCTCTTGGACATTACTTAAAAGATCGAGAAGAGCTTGATTGGCGTACTGGGGACCTATTTGAGTGGATTAAAACAGATCGTCTCAACATCAGAATTCATGAAAAGATTGCTCTCAAAAACGCTCGTAGAGCGCATGAAGATTTAGAGAGTAGAAGGACAAGCGGAAAATTGCTTTTAATACCATAGATGGTAATCTAAGCATTTATCCAACTTAGCATCTATATAAATTAAGGGAAGTATTAATCTTAACGATAGTGAAACTAACTGCAAGAACAAAAACGTTGTTAGTCACGAAAAGAGGTATGCGGTGGAAAATCAGTATATTCAAGTTGAAAGAAACGAAAATGGTGTTGTAACAATAACCTTGAATGCACCTGACCAGCTAAACGCTTGGTACATACCGATGATGGAAGAAATCACTACAGAGTTGGATTACATTAAATCAAATACAGAAGATCGAGTTGTAATATTCACGGGAGCTGGCCGAGCATTCTCATCAGGAGGCGATGTTGCAGCATTCCAACAGGGAGAAAATCAGCCAGTACCGCACTTTATGAAAGAAAAAAAGGATCGCGCTCGGGGTGGCTGGAATGTTCCTACCATGGACTCAAAAGAACGGCTCAAAAATGAACCTTTCAATGGGCGGCGCATTCATATGCAAATATACAATCTAGACAAACCAACTATTGCGGCGGTTAATGGAGTCGCTGCTGGAGCTGGTTGCGATTTAGCACTTGCGTGCGACATCAGACTTGCTAGTAAAGAAGCTCGATTCATTGAAGTTTATGTCAGAAGAGGATTGATCCCTCTGGATGGCGGTGCTTTCTGGGCACCTTTCCATCTTCCTCACGGGATAGCAATGCAAATGTTGTTTACAGGAGAAGCACTAAACGCAGAAGATGCTTTCAAGTTTGGGTTAGTGAACAGCGTTCACGATAAGGAAGAGCTTATGCCCGCTTCGTTAGAACTGGCAAACAAGATTGCAAAAGGACCACCAGTGACACAGCAACTCACGAAGCACATGATTAGAGAATTCCACATGGAAATGTTTAAGCACCACTGGGATTTGATAGATAAGGCATCCGCACATATACGAGAAACACGTGATTTTGATGAGGGTATAAGTTCCTTCATGGAGAAACGATCGCCCGAATTTAAAGGGTTCTAATAGGTAAAATAGATAGAATATCTATAAGATAACGTAGAATTCTATTGGAGCGGAAGACGGGATTCGAACCCGCGACCTTCTCCTTGGCAAGGAGATGCGCTACCACTGCGCCACTTCCGCTTATTAGCACCGGGTGCCGAGGGGCAGAATCGAACTGCCGACACCGCGATTTTCAGTCGCGTGCTCTACCGACTGAGCTACCTCGGCGTACCACGGGCAGACAACATCGTACGAAGAGGTATATTTAGTGTCAAGGTTTAACATTTATTTATTTCGAATTGGTCGACCTGCTTGCTGAATAAAATGATGAAATGGTTTACACTTCCCTTGGAATTGTTGCCAACATGAGAAAAATATACATAACATCAAACCAACCAAAATCTGGAAAAACGATATTTGCGCAAGCTTTGGCAAAATTTTTTCAGTCTAGGAATGAAAAAACTGCATACTTAAAATTATCAAATAACACAAATTCCGGAGAGTACAAGCCTGGAGATTCTGAAGATTTGAGCTCAAAGTTTTCAGAAATAATCGAGCACATTCAAGAACACAAAAGGGAAGACGGCATTGTATGCGAGCATGGTCTCGAAAACTTTAGCAGTAAACTAAATGATTTAAGTAAAAAATACGAAGCTGTAATAATTGAATCAGATAATTTTTTGGATTTCGAAAAAAGGTTGCGATCGGATAAAGACATAGTAGAAGCGATCGAAGCTACCGCAGTAAAAATAATTTGGTACGACGAAGTTTCAATGGGGGACGGAGATATTACTTCTCTCGAAAATGAAACAACCTACTTAAAAGAAAACCTAGCAGCGGTTCTGTTAAATGGGGTCCCTCTAAGCCGCACACACTACGCTCAAACCGAAATACTGAGTAAACTTACTAACGAAGGCATACCTATTGCCCAAGTAATACCTCAAGATCGAAACTTAAATTCGCGAAGTTTTGGGGAAATCATAGATTTTCTGAATGGAGAAGTAGTCGCATTCGAGGAGAATTTAGACCGTCCCGTCAACACAGTAATGCTGGGTGCACTCGCTCTGGACGGAGGTATATATTATTACGGAAAATACACCGATAAAATAGTTATAACCAGATGGGACCGACCGGACCTCCAAATGCCGGCGCTCAATACAGGATGCCAGGGACTAATACTAACAGGAGGAAACGGACCCATACCATATGTACTAAACCGAATAAATGAACTGAAAACGCCAGTAGCAATAGTTCCTAACGGAACGGTTGCAGTAGCTAGTAATTTGAGCCAAGGATTTTTCGCTCAAAAGGGTAGTCCAAACAAGGAAAAAGCAGCTCATTTATTGGACATTTTAGTAGAAGAAGATAAAGATTTATTGAATAAATTAAACTTAAAACAATAAGAAATACCTTGTGCCCTTAAAAGCCTTGGAGAATTAGACCAGAAGGTCATTTAAAAAGGGGGGGAATATGGCGGCACCAGACTATAAAATGGGGCCAGTTTCATCCTTCGAAGCAATTTCAGAAGGTGCTCCAGGAAATCGCACATTCTATTTAAATGCAAAATCCTTAAGCGGAAACGCAAAAATCTGGGTAGAAAAAGAACAACTGAATACTCTAATTATGGGCTTCGAAAGAATTTTTCGACTAATTGATGATCAAAAAGATAAAGATGGGATGACCCTACAAAATGATTCAAATCCAGAATTGCAATCTGAAAACGGCAACCTAGATTTAGACGTAAAATCAGGGAACATGTCCATTAGATACGACCAAGAAAGTGCATTGATTGAACTTATCGTCTACGGAGAAATGCAAGATGAAGATCAGCACCCGGTAGTAACACTGTTATTATCCAAGAAAATTGCAGAAAATTTCGTCGACAATGGCCTAGAAGTGTATGGGGCTGGTAGATCAACCTGCCCATTATGTGAATCCCCCATAAACCCAGGAGAGAATCACATATGCCCAAGAAGTAATGGGCATTCTGCTGCTTTATCTTAGAGAAAGGTGGCAGAAGTATCTATGAATCACTATAGCGGATACAGTAACTCAATAATTGAACACGGCGATTTTGTTGATTTAAAAGAGATATACGATGGAACTAATAGGGTATTCCAAGTACTGATAGGAAGCCCTAATGAAAACATACGAGCAATATATAAACCAATGTCAGGGGAAGCTCCCTTGTACGATTTCCCAAGTGGAACACTCTATCAGAGAGAGCAAGCATCATATTTAGTTTCAGAAGCGCTATCTTGGCATATAGTGCCCACAACTACTATCAGAATAGGTCCATACGGTATTGGGAGCTTGCAAGAGTACATAGACCATGATTCTAATGCTACCTACATTTCCTTAAAGAAAGAACACATCGACAGATTTAAGCAAATCGCTGTTTTTGACATAATTACAAACAACGCAGATAGAAAAGGAAACCATTTCCTAATAGACCAAAATAGAAAAATTTGGGGAATTGATCACGGATTGACTTTTAACCCGCAATACAAACTGAGAACTGTAGTTTGGGACTTCATTGGAGATTCAATACCAAAATCAATTATTTTGGACCTAGCCAAACTTTATGAATTAACCAACACATCTGATAAATTTTTAGCGCGCTTGACCAAGCTAATCGACAATGAAGAGATAGAGGCTTTTAAAGAACGAATTTCAGTACTTTCAGAACTTGAGAGTTTTCCTTTTCCAGGTTCAGGTAGGAACGTTCCTTGGCCACCATTTTAGGCAAACATAATTATCTAATATTCCCCCGTAAATCTTTTAACCATCTTACTAATCTAAATAGCAATCTAGGTCTATGAACAAGTCTACGGGATACATATTCAGTAACAAATCGGTCCCCTGCGAGTACAGTCCCGTTCCAATCGTAAAGCTCTTGTAATTTGCCGTCTCTCGGCGCAAACGAAGTGAATGGTTGCCAACCATGAGTTTTTTTACCTCGCACTCTAACATCACCTCCAGCCTCTTTCACCAACAACACTCCAGCAGCTACATCCCATATTTTGGGGCTATAAAACAAAGAAATTTGCATCGAGCCCCTAGCGGTGAGAGCCAATTCATACACAACACTACCTAAAGAGCGTATTTCTCCAATTTTTCTCCTTAATTTATTACGGAACCCAAACATCGCCCAATAATAAGATGGCAAGCCAGTAAGCCTACCTCTCTGAGGTAATTCACTTCCACTCAATTTAAGCGGGCGGTCATTCTCATAAGCACCGTTACCAATTCTCGCTCGGATTATAGATCCTTTATTTCCCCAGGGTAGAAAAATAACGGCAACAACAGGAACCCCTCTGAATAATACCCCGATAGAACATGCGAAAACTGGCAATCCATTTACAAAATTATTAGTGCCATCTAAAGGATCTATTATCCAAACATACTCAGCTGAGTCATCATCGGTATTATCGAATTCTTCCCCTACAATACCGTGATCAGGAAAAGTTTGAAGTATACCTTTACGAATATGCTGTTCAATACTTTTGTCGGCCTTAGTTACAGGATCTCTTCTGTCTTGAGATTTATACTCTATATCTAGTTCAGTTCCAAAATACTCTATTAGCATAGCGCCTGCTTCTCTAGCAAATTGAACCGCTGATGCTTCAATAGATTCCAAATAAAGCTGATCAATGTCTTGCATAGTTACCCTCAATACGCACACTCTATATATATAAAACCTAATTGGTCAATAAATTCCTAAAGGGACCACCCCCCCAACCGTTATAAAATTGCCTATATAGCTTTGATGCGGTTAATATAGGTTTAGATCATTATTTGAACAACTATGAGGAGGTAGTTATGAGCGAGCGAGCGAGGGTAGGAAATGTTGAGATACTGGCGTTTGTAGACATAGGGCCAAATAGCCGACAAACCAGCCAGGTATTTCCAGATGTACCATCAGAAAAATGGAATGAATACAAACATACTTTAAACGACGATGGTGATATTCCATTTCAAATGGGCTTCTTCGCCCTTAGAGTGGACGGAAAAACTATCATTGTCGATACTGGACTAGGAAAAGGACCACATGAAGCAATGGGTGGGATTTCTGGACAGGCTTTAAATAATTTAGAGAAATCTGGGATAAAAGCCACAGACGTAGATTCTGTTCTTATTACGCATTTGCACGGAGATCACGTTGGATGGAACATAACGCGTGATGGCGATAAGGTAAGCCCAACGTTCCCTAACGCCAAATATTTTGTTCCAAAAGGCGACTGGGAGCACTTTAATCAAGAAGATGTACTCCCTAATTCACCACATATGCCAGCAAGCGTACTCCCTTTACAGGACTTGGGAGTGCTTGAAATAGTTGATGATAATTTCCCTCTAACGCCGGAAATAACTACTCTTGGAACCCCAGGACATACCCCAGGACATCAAAGTACTCTTATTAATTCTGGCGGAGAGAAGGCCCTGATTGCTGGTGATGCGTTTCACACTGTCGCTCAACTAGAAGAAACTGACTGGAATGTAGGTTTTGACGTGGATAAACCTCTAGCAGCAAAAACAAGGGGCGCGCTAATAGACCGCTTGGAATCAGAAGGTTTTACTGTTGCCGCCGGCCATATGGTTTTAGGAAGTAATATAGGAAAAGTCATTAGATTGGACGGGAAAAGATCTTGGCAAGTGCTTTGAACTAGTTCCCCAAAATATACAGAAGATAAGGTAGGTTAGAGGTATTAGAACTTAACAAATTCGTTACAACATAGTTAAAATCAACAAAAAGCTCCGCGGGTAGGACTCGAACCTACGACCAATCGGTTAACAGCCGACCGCTCTACCAACTGAGCTACCGCGGAATGAGGTGCTTATAGGCTTAACTATGTTCAGCCTACAGACATGATTATAAGGTGACTCGAATGCTCTCTCAAGCGAACCTCGATAATTAATTAGTTTTATGTGTAGATTTATAGGTGGTGACGTTAGATGAATTTAGGTTTTATAGGCGGAGGTCAGATGGCAGAAGCCATCATTGACGCCATCACGGCTAACCAATTTGTAGATGTAAACGATTTAATTGTTGGTGATGTTTCAAAAGAAAGAAGAACTTACCTCTCCAACAAATTTTCGATCACCACGACTGCAAGTAATTTAGAGGTTGCTAAAAAATCCGATCTTATGTTACTAGCAATCAAGCCTCAGGATGTTGCAGCAGCCGCACAGGAAATTGCCGGCTCGCTGAAACCTTCATGCATGTTGGTGTCGATAGTCGCAGGAACTACTCTAAATACATTACAAGATTTATTCCAACATAATGTAATCGTTAGAGTGATGCCGAACACCCCTGCTCAAGTTAGAATGGGGATGAGCGTGTGGATGCCTACCAACGACGTTTCAGCTAGCGAAAAAACGACTGTTATAAACCTATTACAGTGCCTTGGACTAGAAATGCAAGTAGAAGACGAATCAGGGTTGGATATGGCAACTGCTATAAGTGGCAGCGGCCCAGCATATTTCCTTCTATTTCTTGAATATTTAATAGAAGCGGGGACGAAAATTGGGTTAACTGAATCTCAAGCGACCTTACTCGCCAAGCAAACTTTATTCGGCACTTCACATCTAATCGATTCATCAGATTTTAGCCCCACTCAATTAAGAGAAAAGGTGACTTCCCCTGGGGGAACAACCGAGCAAGCAATCAACAAGTTTAACGATTTGGACCTTTCTAGTATAGTTGAAGCTGCCGTCAAAGCGGCTTTCGAAAAATCAAAAGGATTAGGATAAAACAAAGTAATGATACAAATAATTAAATCATTTATTATTATCATCACGGACGTCTTGTCACTAGCTATATTCCTACGAGCACTGGTTTCTTTTTTGCCTATTCAGACAACAAATAATTTTATTGTTGTCATGATATATCAGGTTAGCGAACCAATACTTTCCTTAATTAGGCCGATCATACCAAGAACGGGTATGATCGACATAACCCCAATGGTTGCCATAATCCTTTTACAGGTTATCCAATCCATAATATTTCGGATTGGATAGCTATTACAACTAGCAGCGTTCGCTGATTTCGACGGTACGGACAAGTGAGGAGATATTTTGACAAACGAGAGTATTACCAAAAACCTTTGGAATAGATATGTATCGGCCCTAAAACACAACGATTTTCGACGCTACTGGTATGGAGCCTCCATAGCTGCTGCAGGAGTATGGGGTTTAATTGTCGCAAGAGGTGCTTTGGCGTACGAGATATCAGATCAATCCTCTGCCGCAGTAGGCTTGACCACATTTGCAGCCCTAATACCTTTCGTGATCGTGCCTCCTTTCAGTGGGATCATTGCTGATAGGTTTGATAGAAAAAAATTAGTAGCAATAGGTCACGGATCAAACATCATTTTTGCTTTAATCCTGGCAATAATATATTTCTTCTCAACTACCGAACTTTGGCACCTAGTTGCTCTTAGTCTATTCAGCGGTGTAGCCCGAGGATTCCAGCTACCAGCACAAATCGCTTTGGTGCCCAATTTAGTACCAAAAGAAGATCTGTTAAACGCTATTGCATTGAACGCGTTATCTTTACAAGGATCACGTTTTTTTGGTTCGATCTTAGTGACTGGAATGATGCTTACAGAATGGGGAGTTGGTGCTGCATTTGTCGTTGCAGTATTCCTGTACACAATTGCGATGCTGCTAACTTTATCTTTAAAAACAGAATCTCGAGGAGTTATTGATAGTCGTGCTTCCACCTGGGAAACCATTTCTGCAGGAATAGTTTATGCCTACAAAAATCCCGGGGTGGGGCTCATGCTTGCCCTTATTGGCTTGCATTGCAGTTTAACGATGTCATTTGAATCCGTATTTCCATCACATGTTACAAATAATTTTGGTACAGGCTTGTCCGGTTTTTCAAGCATTATTTCTTTCTTCGGGGCAGGTGCAGTAGTAGGAGTTGTTAGTATTGCAGCAATTAGGAGTGATATTACCAAAGGTAGAGTTCTTATGCTAACCGGCCTAGGAAGCTCTAGCGGTGTAGTTTTGATGGCCTTAGCTCCATCTTTAATCTATGGTCTTTTTGCTGCTTTTTTGATGGGCCTTACACAGGCTCCCTTTATGTCTCTAACCATGACATATCTACAAAGTGTAGTACCAGATGACATTAGAGGACGAGTAGGAGGCCTATTCACGCTAAGCGCTTTGAGCCTCATGGCGATATCAAATCTTGTGTTGGGAAGTCTATCGGATGTTTACGGATCACAGATAGTCCTTATAATTCCAGGAATCGCATTTCTTGGAATTATTACATTAATAATCCTGTTTGTTCCGATAATGAATAGAATATTCTTTCAAGGGTTCCCCAAATTAACCGGGTGAGATTACACTGTGCCGATAATATTAAAATGTTAGTATGATTTATAAATAAGGTCTAAAGCAAAATATAAGAGGTGTAGATGGGATATATACTAGGTTTACTACTCGGGTACGTAGTAGGTGCAACACCGATTGTGTATCAGGTGGCGAAATCAAGAGGAATTGATCTCAGATCAGTGGGAACAGGAAATGTCGGGACCTCTAACGCCTACCGCCATACAGGAAAGTCAATCGGAGCATTAGCAATTATAACTGATATGGGTAAAGGCTTTCTCCCGCCTCTTTGTATGTCGATGCTCGGGTTCGGGCCAGCGGTTCAGTTAGCCGCCGCCATAGGAGCTGTTATGGGCCAAATGTGGCCGGCAACCTCAAAGTTCCATGGTGGACGAGGGAATGCAACAGCGGCCGGAGCTTGCTTATATTTTGACCAAGCTTCTTTTTTAATTGCTTTGGTTTTTTTCCTCAGCACAACCTTTTCAAAAGTCTATAAGATTCTTAAATCGGACAACTCTGACGCTTCTCCAAGAAGCAAAATGGTGCCGATTGTAGTAATCCTAGCGTTCGCTTTATACGGCTTGCTATCGTTCAATCAAGGCCTAAGTATAGCATCTGTTGGATCAGTATTTTTTATTGGGTTAATTTTAGTTCGAAGACTAACCGCACCATGGCCACCCGATCCAATAACAGGCGCTCTACCTCGAAAATCGATATTACGCATTTTAATTTTGGATCGCCCTAATTAAAATTGGTTTCACATAATGGGAGTAAATATGAATATTGAAATGAGTCAAAAAGATCTATTAAATATGGATCTTGACTGCTTAGTATGTTTTATATTTGAAGACGAGATTGATCCAAGTCTGGAATCAATAAAATTAAATAAGAGCCTCTCGGATTATATAGCCGACTTAATCAATGATGGAGAAATCAATGGCCGATTCGGCCAACTAAATCTAGTCCACACTCATAAAAAGGCAAAGCAAAAAAGAATACTGTTTGCAGGAATGGGGAAAAAACACGATTTCAATTTGGACCGCGCTCGTAAGCTGAGCGCTAATGTTGCAAAGTTTATTAGTAATAAGAATTTTAACGTTTCTGGAGCACTGCCTGGACGTATTGAGTTACCAAAAGGTATAGAGGCTAGCGACCTTTTTTCAGCGATAGTCGAAGGGGCAAGCTTAGGTCTTTACACTTTTGACGATCACATGCGTAAAAAAGGTGATTCAACGAAAGCTGAATCCAGCAGCCTTCTATTAGGTGGTTTAGATGGATTAACCAAAAAACAGCAAGATGCTGTACATAAAGCAGTAAAGACGGCGAACGTAGTGTCTGAATCGGCGAAACTTGCTCGCGACCTAGTCAACGAGCCAGCTAACTTAATGACCCCGACAATCCTCGCAGAAAGGGCAAAAATAGCCGCTAAGGATACCAAACTAGATTATAAATGCTTAACGAAAAATCAAATCGAAAAACTCGGTATGGGAGCATTCTTAGGCGTCGCAAAAGGCTCGGATGAAGAACCAAAATTCATAATCTTAAAATACTCTGGAGATCCCAATAATCCCGATAAAGAGCTTGGTCTACTTGGCAAAGGCATAACTTTCGATTCTGGAGGAATATCCATAAAGCCTGCAGCTAATATGTCTGCTATGAAAGGTGATATGGGAGGAGCAGCTGCGGTTATAGCATCAATATATGGAGTAGCACGCCTGGAATTAAAGATAAATATTACCGCACTTGTACCGGCAACTGAAAATTTGCCTGGCGGATCCGCAACTAAGCCCGGAGATTTACTGACTGCAATGAACGGGACCACTATTGAGGTCGAGAATACCGATGCAGAAGGACGGTTGATTCTAGCAGATGCGCTGGCTTACGCGAATGATAAGGGTTTATCACCGTTGATCGATGTAGCGACATTAACTGGAGCGATAGGGGTCGCCTTAGGGTCAGTTTCAATGGGACTATTTTCAAATGATGATACCTTGGCTAATCAATTGAATGAAAGTAGCTTGGATACAGGAGAAAAAATGTGGCGTATGCCACTATGGGATGAATACAAGGATCAAAATAAAAGTACTGTTGCTGACATAAAAAACACAGGAGGAAGGCAAGCAGGTTCCATTACAGCAGCACAATTCCTGCACGAGTTCGCAGGAGATACCCCGTGGGCACACTTAGATATAGCATCAGTCTTTATGAGCTCGAAAGTGGATGGCATATATCAAAAAGGTGCAACCGGACAACCCGTTCGAACATTAATTTCATTATTCACAAAACTAGCGGCAAAATAAATACAATTTCATTATTTAAAATTTATCAGTGTATATTTTACTATACCTATCAGTCAGCTTTTGATCGTATTATTATCTGGATGGCCTAGTACCCAAAGTAACCGAAACATCAATAAAATCCTTGTCTCGCATAACTGTAAAAATATGGGTTTCTCCAGGCGCTCCTTCATTTATTAAATAAGATACAACATCGTCAACACCTGATATTTTTCGACCATCTATTGCCACAATAATATCACCTCCAGTAGGTATAACTGAACCTTCTATTTCAGTTTCACCAGAAGATCCCCTAAGCCCTGCATTGTCAGCCGGGCCACCTTCAACTACGCCGGATATGAAGGCCCCTCTAGTATCTCTGTTTAACCCTAACGCTTCAGCTACAACAGTACCTACAGCAAAACCTTCAACACCAAGCCAAGCGTATTCATGTTTTCCATAAGAAATTAAGTCAGGTATAACTTTTTTAGCGATATTTACAGGTACGGCGAATCCAATCCCGGCACTAGAATTACTTGTTGTAATAATCTGGCTATTAATACCAATAACTTGACCTTGCCGATTCAGTAAAGGCCCGCCCGAATTACCCGGGTTTATGGACGCATCGGTCTGTATTGCTTGGGGAATAGAGTATTGGCTATCGCCTTGGATTGATCGTCCAACTGCACTTATAATCCCACTTGTTAATGTAAAGTCTTGACCGAAGGGAGTCCCTATAGCCGCCGCCAACTCTCCTACCCGAACGATATTGCTATCTCCAAGAGAAACGGCCCTGTAGCGACCAGGTTCTAGTTCTGTTTTTAACACTGCTAAGTCAGAGTCAGGATCAATCCCAACTACCTCCGCCCTCAGACTCAATCCATCATAAAAGATAACGTTCACTATATCGGCATCCGCTACTACATGGTGGTTTGTCACTATATACCCATCTTCCGACCACAAGAAGCCAGATCCGTCGCCCGGTAAATAATATTCCTGGCTTTCGTTGCTACCATAAACCGACATGTTCACTTTTCTCTTTATCTCGACATGTACAACAGATAAAAGTAGATCTTGATAGATGTTGTTAAGTACCGCTTCTTCAGCCCGAACTATTTCCAGAGCTTTTTCTAGATCTTCATCAGAAATAATAATTCGCTCCGATGATCCAGCATTTGGAGGCTCTGCTACCGCTAACGGAGATGCTTCTGGGATTTTATCCTCACTACCTAGCATTTCATCATTCTGAAATATCGAGCAGCTGATACTAAAATTCAGAAATAAAATAAAAAGGAATATTAATCTTATATAATACAAATATCGCCTCTTTCAATGGTTACGCCAATATAAGAACCACCGATAATCAAATAAAATAATACACCATCATTTTATCGACAACTATCTTAGATTCACTTTTGACAAATTTTAATTATTAATTACAATCTAGTTTCCAATACCACCACCGAGCTAGTGTGGGGAACCAGCTCGGTGGCCAGGGAGTAAAGGAGAAAAAAGGGTAATTTATTACGAACTAAAATGAACTAAAAGCAATTAACATTTTGAATACCCGCATGAAAAGCACATCAGGCAGCCCTCAGTAAAAACTAAGGATGCATAACAATCTGGACATTGGGGACTAGTAGATGCTTGATCACTAGCTGAAGCCTTAGTAAACAAACTTGGCTGAACAATATGAGTTGGTATTTCTCCATCGCTCTCTTCATCTACGGCTTCTGTATACTCAGTACCAGGTAACATCTTGTCCGAGAAAGCTTTCCTCGCTCTCCTAGCAAGTTCTTTACGCTCTTCATCCTCTGGGACCGCGTGCCTTATTAGTGCTAAAGCTACGGCATCAGGTGCGCTCAATACTTGTTGGCCTTTGTCCCAAGTAGGTAAATCAGTGATTCCTCTTAGTTGATCCACCACCTGCGCAACATCAACGCCAGAGCGCAGCGCTAAAGAAGCCATGCGGCTAACTGCTTCCAAGTATGCTGCATCACTTGATCCCGCTTTGCCAAGATTGGTGAAAACTTCAAATGGGCGGCCTTCTTCATTAAATGTGATTGTCACATACAGATTACCGTGGCCAGTCCTAATGCGGTCTGTAACCGCAGGTAATGTAGTGGGCCTTACTCTAGGTGCAGCCCGGTTAGCACCTCCATCTTCATTATCTTCGGTCGCATCAGATTTCCCAGTTTCTAAAACCTGCATGCTCTTAGATCCATCCCTGTAGACAGTAGTTGCTTTACAACCGGTTTCCCAAGATTGCCAAAAGGACTTTGCAATATCTTCTACTGAAGCCGAGTTAGCCAGATTTATCGTCTTTGAAACAGAATTTGTAGTATTATCTTGCCAGGCTGCTTGCATTTTTATGTGCCAAGCAGGGTCTATCGCCATAGCTGTTCTAACACCATGTTTATCAATTATCATCTCAACGGCTTCATCACGCCATTGTGGATCATCAGCCAACTTTCTTAGGACTGAATCGGCGTGCTCTGCCCCAACTTCATCAATCAATGCTTGTCTCACTGGTAGGGGCGCATCTAAAAATCTAGTGCTTGTACCATCATGATCTTCCCACAATATGTTAGACCACCAAGCCAAAGCAAAATGTGGTTCAATGCCAGAAGAGCAATCTGCTAAACGTGATATCGTCCCAGTCGGAGCTATGGTGGTTACGCTTGAATGGCGAACCGGTGGCATACCATTCTCTTGCAATCGGGATCCTTGATAAGCTGGGAATTCACCTCTTACTATGGCTAGTGATTCTGATTCCTCCCACGCTTTTTCCCTTATAAAAGAGCCTACTTTTTTAGCAAGCTCAAGTGCTTCTTCAGAATTATAGGGAAGATTAAATTTGACTAGTGAATCTGCCCAACCCATGATTCCCAGTCCTATTCTTCTAGTTTGCAGATTCATTTGCCTTAACTCGGGTAATGGAAACGTATTAACCTCGATTACATCATCTAAAAATCTAACTGCCAATTTGACTGTTTTTTCTAGCTCAACCCAATCAAATTGATTATCTCCACCGATATGCTTTGATAAATCGATCGATCCTAAGCAACAATTACCGTAATTTTCCAAGAATTCCTCTCCGCAAGGATTAGAGGTTTTTATCCGTCCAAGCTGAGGGCTAGGTTGGGTATCCCAAACTCTGTCGATAAAAACCAATCCGGGATCACCTGTCTTCCACGCAGATTCGGCGATGTCATGCCATAGCTCTCTTGCGTTAACTGTATTTTCCACGACATTGCTCTTCGGATTAATTAAGTCCCATTCTTTATCATCTTCAACTGCACTCATAAATTCATCTGTAACCTGAACAGAGATATTGAAATTCTGTAAAGACGCATCATCATCCTTAGCATGGATAAATTCCTGTATATCTGGATGGCTAACGCTTAATTGGCCCATATGGGCCCCTAACCTAAATGAACCTTGTGTTAAAGTGGCTCCTACCGCCGAATACAGCTTCATAACTGCTATGGGACCACACGCCATACCGTGTGTAGTCGCGATTGGATCTCCCTTTGGACGCAAATCAGAAAACCCAAACCCAATTCCACCACCCCATTTTTCAATCATTGCAGCATCATGGGCAACTTTCATAATAGATTCCATATTGTCTTCGGGTGATACAACAAAACATGCACTCAAAGAGCCCTTATTATCTTTGCCAGCATTAACCAAGGTCGGTGAGTTAGGTAGGAACTTCAAGCTAGATATCAACTCATAAAATTTTCTAGTCCACTGAGACACTTCTTCAGTATCATCGGTAAAATTCTCTTCTCCGGCGGATATAGCTCTAGACACCCTATAGAAAAGTCCCTTGGCATCTTCTATAGGTTTCCCTTCTCCATCTCTTGCCAAGTATCTTTGCTCAAGTATTGCGAGAGCATTAGGGGACAAGGGCGGTTCGGGCTCGCTACCTAAATCCCAGTCGGCGTTATTCGTAGATATATCGACAGAAGCTGATTTCTTTTCTCTAACGTTTAATTGGTCGGTTTCTTCGATAATTTCAGAAAGCCATTCTTTGAATCCCTTACCATTTTGAGATCCATTATTTAATTTATTCAAACCTTCCAGCTTGTTTGATACTTCTGAATTTTCAATGTAAGACATAATTTCTTCAGTAAGTGTTTGATTGTCAGATGTATTTTCACTTAAAAGACTTTCAATAGCACTTTTAAGCGCATTCCTATTTGCTGCTGAAAATGATGTTGGATCGATCTCGGTTGCCATGATATATGTAAGCCTCCTAATAAATACGCTATTAAAAATTACAAGCCTGCCAACGCCCATTGCTAACTATGATTTTCTAGGTCTTCCACGCCTCCTTGAAGTTGAATGATCCGGTGGGAGTAAAGCTAGTTGCTCTGTTGAAAACAAAGCATTGTCTATTTGGAGACCTTCTACGGCTTCCCTAAAATCGTCTTCGTCTGCAAAGTCACGATAAACGCTAGCGAACCGTATATACGCTACACGATCCATCGTGCGCAATGCGTTCATTGTCAGCTCTCCGATCAATTTACTAGAAATTTCTTCTCTCCCTCGTTTATGTAATTCCTCTTCTATTTCCTCGACTATTTTCTCTGCAGAACCAGAAGGCAAAACCCGCTTGGCTAGCGCTATACTGATACCGTTTAACAATTTATCTCTATTAAATTCCTCTACTCTACCATCTTGTTTAACGACAGAGAGTGTAGATGTCTGAAGCTTTTCAACCGTACTATAACGACTTCCACACCTCAGACATTCGCGTCTCCGACGAATTCCTGTTTGCGAATCTCTCGTGTCTAAAACCTTTGATTCATTATCGCCGCAATGCGTACAACGCATCGAAATCTCCCGCGACTCCGAGTCTTCTTTTTTTTTATACCCTCCCGGTCAATAAATCAACAAAAATAAACTATATATCGGAGCCGCAGGTTAAAATTAACTACCTGTAGGGTTTATTTGTCAATCCCCTAAAGCATGATTTTATCGTTTTTTAACCGATATTGGGTCGAATTACGGTGTGTAAACCCTGATTTACATAGATAGTTGTTAATCATGTTTGCCAGCGGACGATATAATAAGAGAATAATGAACACTAATAAACATAAAATAAAACCGGATAAAACTAGATCCTCTGACCAGCTGATCTCCACAAACCGTGGTGCTCGGTTTGGTTACCATATACTCAAAAGTATGGAGGCGGGAATTGCATTAACGGGCACAGAGATTAAATCGATTCGAACAGCCAGAGTGTCATTACAGCATTCTTTCGCACGAATAACTAAATCTGAGGCATGGTTACACAATATGCATATACCCACGTATAAAGAAGGAAACATTTATAATCACGATCCTGCCCGACCACGTAAGTTGCTTCTTCGAAAAACCCAAATAACAGAACTGGAACGTGAGATGAAATCTTCTAATTTGACCATTATCCCGCTGCGCTTATATATAACAAGACATAAAGCGAAATTAGAGATAGCACTGGCCCAGGGTAAAAAGCTCCGTGACAAGAGGCGACTAATCGCAAAAAGAGACACAGATAGAGAAATATCCAGACGTCTTAAAAATAGACAAGCCCAATAATATGAATAAAAGCGACTGCCGTAGATAGGAGTCCTTTTCAATTTCTATTGGGAGTTTGAAGCTAGATATATATAATCTATAATACATACTACGGGGGCGCGTGGTTTCGACAAGGGATCAACCCCGGTGATAGAGCAGGTCGAGGTGCCACCACCTCGTTAAACTGATGGCAACAAATTAGCTGGCAAAAAACAGCTTGCACTCGCTGCGTAACTAATACGCCGTGACGTTCGGAAGTCTCTCCTCCTACTGGAAATTCCGAACGACAATTAAGTAGGATGCGGCCGCTAGGAGGCCGGGGCTTAGCAGCCAAAGATTTTTCCGGCTGGCTACGATTCGACTGTGTCGGTTGGGTCCTATCGTAGCGACATTATAACCGACTAAACCTGTAGCGCTTCACTCAGGGCATCCTTTGGACGGGGGGTTCGACACCCCCCCGCCTCCACCAAAACCAATTTGGTTTTAACTTAATATTGTCTTAGCTGTATAGCAATTTTGTACCAACTTACTATAAAAATAAGTCCAATAGACGTTACTAGCGTCACAGCGACCCCGGGTCCTAGTAATTCAGCTAGAGCCCCAAGACCAAACATTGAAAGAGGCAAAACGCCTATAGCCATGTTAAGCATTCCTATAGCTCTTCCTCGAGTGTTCTCGTCAGCTAATAAGAGCACTAATGTAGCCTGCATAGTGGCAAAACCTGCTACTCCGATACCTGCCACTACCAAGCTCAATACTGAGATAACATACGTCGACGATAAAGAAAATATTAGGAGCCCAAGAAGCGAACAAAAAGCTCCTCCTATGTAGTAAGGATATTTCCTGTATTCCTTGTTTCTGGAAACTAAATAAAACGCTCCTAATAATGAGCCAAAACCTTGTGAACTTCCCAGTATACCCATCGCTACTGGGCCAACCTCTAAAACTTGTTCAGCAAATACAGGGATTAGAGGTAAATACGGGAAAAAGCTAATATTGATGATTATAGTTATACCTAGCAAACCTAATATCGCTCTATTAGCACTAACGACCCTTAGACCGTCAAGTAGCGCACGAAATATATTTTGTCTTGAAGATCCCTCTCGTTGTTTTTTTGGAACACTTACTCTAGACAAAAAGATAATAGAAATCAAAAACAACACAATAATACTAAGGTAAGCTCCACCTGCGTTTGCTGTTCCACCAATTATAGAAACATCCAACAAAATACCGCCTATTGTAGGACCCAATATTAAAGCGCTAGTCGCGGATAAATATTCTAGAGATATCGCTGTAGCTACTAAATCAGATCCTACAAGGTCGTATGCTAAAGTCCTCCTGGCAGTGATATCCAAAGTTCCAGCCATACCAAAAAAGAAAGTTAGAGTTATAACTTGCCAGGATTCTATAGCCTCGGAATAAACTAAGCTAAAGCAAAGTATGACGACACTCAGGTTCCATATATGCGCTAAAATCATGAGGGATTTCCTGTTATAAGAGTCCACAAGGGCACCACTAACTAATCCTCCTAGAAGCATTGGTGCAAAATATGCCACCCCAACAAGTGAAGTCTGTAAGATTGAGCCACTAAGTTCGAGCACTAAATAGCCTGAGACTAGCATCCACATCCATCGAGCTAATTGCCACAAAAGGCCATTTGGCCAAAGATAGCGATAGCTCCTGTTCGATAGAACATCTCTTACAGGGTGGGATTTTCCTTTAAATAGGTTAGCTGTCATCTCTTATGGTATTTTGAGGGATTTCAAAAATTCTACAACCGCTTTTTGATCCTCAAGGGTCAAATTTTGGAATTTAGCGCTTGATTCTGCGGCTTCACCTCCGTGAGCCTCTATAGCTTCACTGATCAGAGTAGCTCTGCCATGATGTAAAAACGGTGGTTCAGACGCAAACCCCCACAATTTTTTTGTAAGCCATTGACTCGAAGGAATATCGAAACACCTGCCAGAATTTGATCTTTCGCATTGCCCAACTTTTTCGTTATCTAAAAGATCACCCATATCATGCCTTTTGAAATCTGTAAAAACAGGTATCATCAATCGACCCTGAGAATCAACTTCAAATTTAGTGTTCGAATCAAGCTTGATTAAATCAATCGAGAAAGGTGAAGCTCCACTTTCCTCCCTATAAATGCGTGGAGGGTTATATGGGTTGGGCTCTATAAAAATGGAGCTTTCAAGAGGTAATTTAGGTATATGGCACGAGGCACAACCTATAGTTCCAAAGATACTCTCCCCTAAAAGCGCTGCCTCTTTAGCCTGATCTGATTCAGGATAATTTATGCTGGGAGCAGGTAGAGCCGCTTGGAATAAAGTAAGTGCTGTAATATCTCCTACCGACAATTCATCGGATATTCCATCTTTATCGGGATCTTTGCCAAATCCATAAGTCTCAGCGGCTTGAATACCATGATGTAAATTTAAAGCAAAAATCGTGAATTGACGTAATGAAATCATAGAACCTTTCTGGCCAAAGGGTTTGATGATTAGATCTTCATCTATACCCTCGGTTTCGCTAGTATCAACAACTCCGTTTGGATAAACAGTGATGAAACCAAAATTAATACCTTTAGAAATAAGTTGCACTCTCAGTATTTCTTTAGTGATTTTAGATTCCCAGAAAGCATCGTACCTAATTTGTTCTAAGTCATCGCTAATCTCTCGGGCTAACAACTCGACATAACCAGAACCAAACATCCCTAAAGTATTCCTCTCATTGCCCACCTCAGGTAAAGACACATCTTCAACAAAAGGTAATTCGCCTGATAAAACAAATACGTTAGCTACATTATCACCGCCACCACCCGTCTTTGGTAGATTATGGCACCCAGAGCAGGCATTGGCATCGGGTCCGGATATACGATTGAAATTATCTGGACTTTCTCGACGCTGCCTAGAATCAAAGTCGCCATTAGTTTCTGGGCGCCCAGCGCCATCTAAGGTATTAAAAGAAGCTAAGAATAGAATTTCTCCTTTTCTCAAAATCTCTTCAACACTTAACTTGTTTGACAATATATCCTCCTGATCAATATGAACTGAAATTGAAGGTGCATCGCCAATAGTCTCAACAAAATCCCCATCCTCGGATGGGTCACTAAGGTTAAACACACATCCGATAATTAGAAATGTGCCGATAAGGCTCGAGACAATTAATCTATTAGACATCATAGGTAAACAACTCACCAGTTATCATATAAGCGTCACTTTCTTATAACACACACTATATCTGTTTTACTAAATTAAAAAGCAAAAATCATAACCATTTCCAATGATAAACGGCACTAATAAAATAAACGAAGATTCGTATATATCGATACTAATGTAATAATCTTAAATTTGGTGTATAAAGTGTGCTAGTAATAGTTATAAATAACGAAAGGCCTTAATCATTATAAATTCATCGGTTCAACAAACCTTGCTAGCTGTGATTATAACAGCGCTACTAGTAGGTGGTGGAGTCTGGTTTAGCTTACAAGGCTCGCTTGACACTGCAAATGAGAAGATAGATGTTCTCTCAGCTAACACTGCTTCAGGCGGAGGAATGAACATAAAACTTCTACCTGATCAAGAGACAATGGAAGCGACGGTACCAATGGAAGAAGTCTTTAGCTTCGACAGAAATCATGCGATCTGCTGGGTAGAGAGCAACCCAATCGCATTCACAATGCCAACATTTGGAATGGGAGCAGTGCCTATAGACCAGAACGGCTTCTTCATGTCGATGGTGGCAAGCAGCGTGGACACCTATGAAGTAAGCACCAATAGCGACGGTTCCACCCAGGTGGAAATGACTGGAACATTAGGATGTAATACTGAAGTATTCTCTGGTGGTACACAATTTGGTGACAGAGCAGCATCAGAACCAGCAACTTACAGAGTTCTAGCGGTAGATAACGGAGCCGGAGGAGGCCAAGCAGGCGATACCTTCGCATATACGGTCTTCTTTGACGAGGCCACCGCACCTTTGAACCATGCGATTTTTGGTCCTGAGTTCACTTTCACCGGTGAAATGAACGCTGGGGAGATAACGATTGTAGATCCTTCCTAGGATCCAAATATAAGAACCAACTTAATTAAGGCGCCTTGTTTGAAATGGGGCGCCTTAATTAGTTGTAGAAAGCATCATGGCCAAACTACACTGGTAATATTACTTAGTGTAATAAGCAATATCCAACCAGGGGGGTAACATGGTCAGAACGATGATACGTGGGAAATACGTTTTATTAAAAGCTGATTTAGAAGGTAATAGCGAGCTCATCGAAGACGGGGCTGTAGTACAAGATTCGGGTACAATTATAGAAACCGGACCGTACTCTGAATTAAATGCGAAATACCCCGGCATAAAAAAAATAGGGACCGGAGAACAATTCGTAATTCCAGGACTCATTAACGCCCACCATCACGGAAGAGGGATAGCATCTGGGCTATTGATGGGACAAACTGATGGACATTTAGAAACGTGGATTCATCGTGGTTGGGGAAAACGACCACTAGATCCTTACCTGATGGCGATGGGAACATTGATGCAACAAATTCAGTCAGGTACTACTACCGTAATGTTCAATCAAACCGCCGGCCCCGTGTCCCAAATTCAAACTGAAGCTAACAAAACGTTACAGGCATTTACTGACATTGGAGTTCGCGTCGCGTTTTCTATAGCTTTTAGAAACCAATCTTTTTTAGTGTATGGGGATACAGATGCTTTTCTGGATTCAATAGACACTGAATTAGCCGGAAGAGCGAGGGACAAAGTAAACACGACTGTAATCAATTTTGAAGAATATTGGGGTTTTACTAAAGAATTAAATGATGACTACCGGCAAAACGAAAAAGTAAAGATTTTGCTAAGCCCCCAAGCATACCACTGGGTAGATGAAAAAACTCTTGGTGAGATCGGAGATCTTTCGCGTAATAACCATATGGGTATCCACCTCCATATGGTAGAAACAATGTACCAGCGACTATATTCAGAAAGGATAAGTAACGAAACTCCTGTGAGCAGGCTAAACAAGTTAGGAATGCTCGGCCCAAAGGTGTCCTTTGCACACGGTGTTTGGCTCACCCAAGATGATCTAGATTTGATGGCAGCAACGGGTACATCAATTAGCCATAACCCAAGTTCGAATCTACGGCTGAGCAGCGGGATAGCACCGGTAACAGAAATGCTAAAACGGAAAGTTATTGTCGGTATTGGGACCGATAGCGCAGGGATTAATGACAACGATGACCTGCTCCAAGAAATGGGATTAGCGCTGAGATTACACAGGCCTCCAGGACATTACAATAAATCTATTTCCGCAGATGAGATATTACATATGGCAACAATTGGGGGCTCAAAAGTAACGACTTTTGGAGAATCAATAGGAACGCTTGAAACTGGAACAAAAGCGGATATCGTTCTAATTGACTGGAATCGTATTACTACATCCTATATTTCAGAAGATTTGGACCCCTTGGAAGCACTAGTATCACGAGCGCGAAAAGATGACGTAGAAACAGTTATCATTGACGGAGATGTCGTGTACGAAAATGGTTCGTTCACTAACATTGACAGAGAAAAAATATACGAACAAATAAGTCTGGAACTTTCAAATCCAACACCACCAACAGTATTTGAAGATAGGGATTTGGCCAAACAATTGGATCCATATATTAGAGAGTATTATGCAGACTGGAAACTAGAATCAGATCAATCTTACCAATTTAACGGTTTAAATTGACCAATTTGCTATAGACACCAACGTTTATCACGCTTGCATTTTAAAGATATAAAAAAAGATCGAATTTATTTCAAATTAGATTTCATTGAATCTATCGTTTCTTCCGCTTCGTTCACCAAATCAAAAAATATTTCTCTGGCCGGACGCCTCTCCGTTAACATTCCGCCTATTTGACCTGAAGGTATTTGGGCTAAATCATCACGTTGAGCAGCCTTTATAGCCTCGTTCAGTGGCTCATTAAGAACACCTTGCAAAGGCATTGGAAGAGTTTTAAGACCTGAATTAGCCCATGCTTCGCGAACGATATTATGGTAGGCTCTTTGTTGTTTCCCAGATTGACTAGTACTAATTGAGAATTGTTCCGACCGCGCCCCAAGGATTTGGTCTTTTTGGACTTCAGGGCTATTACCTTCTTCAGCTACCAAAAATGCTGTACCAATCCACGCTCCTTGTGCCCCCAAAGCCAAAGAGGCGGCTACTTGTGCTCCTGTACCAATCCCACCTGCTGCTAAAACTGGTTTAGGGCTGAAAACATCAACAACTTGCGGTACTAAAACCATCGTGGAAATACTACCTGTATGCCCGCCTGCTTCTGTTCCTTGCGCTACAACTATATCTGTACCCGCTGCCATCTGACGCTCAGCATGACGGGGGGCCCCAGCCATGCCCATTAAAATCATACCCCGATCGTGTGCCTTTTCAGATACAAGAGCGGGATCACCTAGAGCGGCAGCGAAGATTGGTACATCATTGTCCATCACTACGTCGATCTTCTTTAAAATGTGTTCGTAAGTCATAGGAGAGCTTTCTGGAACATTCACTTTTGTTAGCTCTAGCTCTTCAATCATTCTTTCAATAAATTTAACGTGGTCAGGATATTCTTTTTTGATGTCATCATGAATTTCCAGATTAGTTCTTGACCCAACATTCTCGAGCTTTGCTGGAAGCATAAAATCAACACCATAAGGCCGATCGCCAACCAAACTTTTCAATTCTCGAATGCCTTGATCTAAATCCTCTAATGTCAAAAAGCTATCTCCTAGAACCCCTAGCCCTCCTGCATTGGTAATTTCCGCAACCAGCTTGACGGGGGTCGGGGATTTGGACTGCCCTGCCCCTCCGCTATTCATCCCTGCTAGGAAAATAGGATACTCTATACCCAACATATCACATATTGGCGTATATAATTTACCAGACATTTTTCACCCCCTGATTATGCCACTACGTAACGTAACTCATGCTAGAATAAATGTATTCGTTTGAGTTACAAACTTGCTCAAACATTCTATCAGATCAAAGTTATTGAACAAATTTATTAATAAAGGGCGCTTTGATATTGGATAATTTTAACAAATTAGACCTGAAGATAGGATCTCTAGATCTAGCAAATCCTGTGCTACCAGCATCAGGTTGCTTTGGCCCAGAGTTGGGACAATTTACGAAGGTTAGCTCTCTTGGAGCGATAGTTCCTAAAACTATCTTTTTGCATCCAAGAAAAGGAAACCCTTCTCCAAGAACCGCAGAAGCCCCGAATGGGATGCTGAATTCTGTAGGCATACCATCTAAGGGTTTAGAGGATTTTTTGGGAAATAAAATACAAGATTATTTAAATATGGGACCTCCTTTGATAGTAAGCATAGGAGGAATAACTGTTAGCGACTACTGGGATCTAGCCGAGCGTCTCAACGAGATTTCTCAGGTTAAAGCAATAGAAATCAACGTTTCGTGTCCGAATATTGAAGAAGGGGGGCTAGAAATAGGCAGCAACCCCAAAAACTTGGCAACATTAGTAGATGGAGTCGTAACAAGATTTAGCAGAACGGTGATTACAAAATTGACTCCTAATGTAACATCTATCGCAGAAATAGCAGTCGCGGCTGAAAGTGCGGGTTCGACCGCAGTATCCCTAATAAACACACTGTCAGCTATAGGGATAAACTCAACCGGGAAAACATTGACCACAGGTATAGAAAAGGCGGGCCTATCGGGCCCTGCGATAAAGCCAATTGCTCTTAAAATGGTATGGGAAGTCAATAAGCACTTAAGTATTCCGATAATCGGTATGGGTGGCATAGCAAATACGGAGGATGCACTGGAATTTATATTAGCTGGAGCGTCCGCAATATCTATAGGCACAGCCAATTTTACAAGACCAAATACGATGTTGGAAATAATTGATGGTTTAGAATCTTATGCGATAGACAATAATTTAAATAACATCCAAGATATTAGGGGTAAAATAGGTTAACCTTTTCCTATACAATTTATATAGGAAAGCCCAAGCAGCCCGAGCCCTGCTTTAAAATAGATCGATAAAAGAACCTAAGAATAAAAAAATAGTGGGCTAGTGATTAAAAAACTACAGCCCACTACTAACTAAATAAGTCCCGCTAGCTCACCTAAAACTACTAGACCAGAAAGACCAACTAATCCATATATAACCTTGGATATCGTGTTAGTTTCTCCGAATTTAGATCCGGTGACAGCCGCAACAAGGTCAAGGCCAAAAATACCAGCTAGACCCCAATTAACAGCTCCTACTATCGCCAAAATAGTTGCAACCAATATGACTGCATCCATACTGCCTCCTTCTTAGCTATGCTAAGTCTTCAGTTATTGTAGACGAGCTATGTATATAACACTACATAAGTATTGTCAAGAGTTTTAATTCCTATATGTAGGGGTTCTCACTAAATATAAACTAGTACTAGGCCTGTCATTTAGCGTTGAAAAATATTCCCCTGAATAAATGATTGTACTTTTGATAACCAAATCCAATAGACAACATAGTTATACCTAAGACCACAAAAGCGGCTACTCTATAACCACTATCCAGCAAGAAGACATCAAATATAAATAGCTTAACTATTGGTATCACCAAAAAAAGAAGCCCAATCATTCTTATAGCTCTATTCTTAGAAAAGAAACCATACATTAGCAGCACAACCGCATGCAGAGCCCACAGCAAGGTCAAGCTCAAATGCATAGCGCTCATTGTATCCAAAGAAGAAACGTAAACTCGACTTTCGAAAAAACTAATCAATTCTGTAGTTAAAGAGAAAATAACCAAAGCATTAAAAACACCCCATAACGATTTATTAAGAGTTGGATAGTGAATTTTGGGAGGGTACCATGACTTTGCCGATACGATTATCAAAAGTAACAGTAAAGTTAATAGAATTTTCATTACAAAATACAA
>Ga0310344_10000132_pt1 | contig 62054 bp, 53 predicted proteins | sample HC15DNA20200_MG_FD_203801 | JGI IMG/M metagenome (GOLD analysis project Ga0310344, IMG submission 203801) | Marine microbial communities from station ALOHA, North Pacific Subtropical Gyre - HC15-DNA-20-200_MG | ecosystem: Environmental > Aquatic > Marine > Oceanic | place: Pacific Ocean: North... | reverse complement strand
GATTGGCGGCATGCCGCTACTCATAAAGACTTGTGCGGAAGAGTTTCCCATAGAGTCGCTTGATGAGGGTGATGTATTAATACACAACGACCCGTACCGTGGTGGCCTCCACGTCCCGGAACACACCTTATTTAAACCTTTTTTCCATGATGGAAAGCCGTTCGGCTATCTTGTTTGTATTGGCCATGTTGCAGAGGTGGGCGGGATGGTTCCCGGTGGTTTCGCGGGGGAAGCTACAGAGATATTCCACGAAGGGCTGCGAGTGCCTCCAGTTAAAATTAAAAAAGCTGGTAAGGATGTGGATTCAGTCTGGAAGCTTATGCTGGCGAATGTACGTACCCCTCGACACAATTACGGGGATCTTCGAGCTATGATTGGCGCACTCGACCTTGGCGAGCAGCGGATAAAGGCACTTTTGCAAAAATATGGAACACAAACCTTCGTTAGCACCTGCCATGATTTGATGGAGTATTCGGAACGTCGCATGCGTAGCGAGATCGAGGCATTCCCTGACGGGCATTATACTTTCGAGGATACGGTCGAGAATGATGGTATTGAAGATAAGCCGTACTTATTGCACGTAGACGTTTATGTTCAGGGTAATGAAGTTGTTGCAGATTTTAGTGGCAGTGCAGATCAGGCGCGGGGGCCGATTAATGCCACCCTCGGTGTGACTTGGAGCGCTACCTATAATGCCATGTTCCATATGACGGATCCTTCAATCCCCAAAAACTCCGGTTGTTTTAGGCCGATAAGGATTGTTGCCCCACCAAATAATGTGACTAATGTTAATTATCCTGCACCGGAAGTCGCTGGTAATACCGAAACTCATCCAAGGCTAGCTGCGATTGTCATTGGTGCGCTTTCACAATGCATGCCTGAACGTGCCATGGCGTCAGAAAGCGGAACAGGGGGTAATTTTGTTTTTGGCGGATATCATCCGGAACACGACGAGTATTTTGCCTGTTACGATCTAATGTCCGGGGGCTGGGGCGGTCGTAGTTATGCTGACGGGAACGACTGTGTTATCGCTATTAACGGCAATTGCAGGTTTAACCCTGTTGAAGTTTTTGAGACCCGGTTTCCTTTTCAGGTTGAAGATTTTGCAATGACCCCTGATTCAGGAGGTGCAGGCACCTACCGCGGAGGGCTTGGTTACCATAAAACTCTTCGGGCGACGACAACTGAAATTACAGCGAGCCAATGCACCGACCGCCACCAAGTTAAAACTTGGGCGCTGTTTGGAGGCAAAGAGGGGGGTAACGGGGCAACCCTTATCCAGCAAAAAGACCGTAATGATTGGCGTCCTGTCACTGAAGCATTTGGAAAAATGTCAAGTAGTAAATATTCTAACATTACTCTTAAACCTGGAGACCGCGTGCGGCTTGCGGTATCCGGTGGCGGCGGGTATGGCAACCCGGCTGAGCGGGAGCCGCAAATGATCGAAGAAGATTTGAAAGAGGGCTACATTACACCGGAAGGCGCCCGTAAAAATTATGGCGTTGCACCAATCTAGTAAATTCCTAAAAATTAGATAAACACTTTTCCGCAAATTTTTTTTAATTTTTTTAACTTTCTGGACTCAGGAAATGAATAACAAGAAAACTAAATTTCGCTCTCAATCATGGTTTGGAAAAGCCGACAAAGATGGTTTTTTACATCGAAGCTGGATGAAAAATCAAGGCATACCTGATGACCAATTTGACGGTCGGCCTGTGATTGGAATTTGCAATACCTTTTCGGAATTAACGCCGTGTAATGCGCATCTTAGAGGGATTGCTGAAAGGGTTAAACGTGGTGTTTATGAGGCTGGTGGGTTACCACTGGAATTCCCTGTAATGTCGCTTGGTGAAACTAATCTTCGGCCAACAGCAATGCTTTTCCGTAACTTGGCTAGTATGGATGTTGAAGAATCTATTCGTGCAAACCCAATAGATGGAGTGGTGCTTCTCGTTGGTTGTGATAAGACTACACCAGCATTATTGATGGGTGCCGCTAGCTGTGACCTACCGACGATTGCTGTATCCGGTGGTCCCATGCTCAGTGGTCGATATCGCGGTGAAACAATAGGTTCGGGCACAGATGTTTTCCGCTACTCGGAGGCCGTGAAGGCTGGTGAGATGTCTTTGAATGATTTTATGGATGCAGAATCAGGAATGTCGAGAAGCCCAGGTCACTGCATGACGATGGGTACTGCATCAACTATGGCTAGTATGGTTGAAGCGTTAGGTATGGGTATGCCTCATAATGCTGCAATCCCAGCCGTTGACTCCAGAAGGAATGTGCTGGCCCATAACGCCGGAAAACGAATTGTTCAAATGGTTCATGAAAATATCTCTATTTCTAAAATTGCGACACTTAATGCTTTTGAAAATGCAGTAATAATTAACGGAGCTATAGGTGGATCTACTAACGCAGTTATTCATCTTATCGCAATTGCCCGCCGTTTAGGTTTAAAGTTTGGCCTCGATGACTGGGATCGCTTAGGTAGAAAAGTTCCTACCATAGTAAACTTAATGCCGTCGGGAAAATACCTTATGGAAGATTTTTATTATGCCGGCGGTTTGCCAGCTGTAGTACGCACTCTTGAAAATTTTCTTAATAAAGATTCAATGACAGTTAATGGCAAAACGATTTGGGAGAATTGCAAAGAAGCTCCCTGCTATAATAATGACGTTATTCGTAATTTAGAAAATCCTCTTACCGAAAATGGCGGCATTGCAGTGTTACGGGGAAATTTGGCTCCAAAAGGTGCTGTAATTAAACCTTCTGCCGCAACAACAAAATTAATGCAGCACAAAGGACCGGCTGTAGTATTTGAAGATATTGAACACTATAAAACACGCATAAACGATCCGACGCTAGAAGTTGACGCAAACAGCATATTGGTTCTAAAAAACTGTGGGCCTAAGGGTTACCCCGGAATGGCAGAAGTTGGTAATATGGGGCTACCGCCAAAAATTTTGGAGCAGGGTATTAAAGATATGGTAAGAATATCAGATGCTCGAATGTCCGGAACCGCTTATGGAACGGTAGTATTGCATACTGCCCCAGAAGCTGCTGCGGGAGGTACGTTGGCCTTCGTACAAGACGGTGATATTATTGAACTTGATGTTCCCTCTAGGCGTCTGCACCTACATGTTTCTGATAAAGAACTGAAAGCTCGGCGAAAAGCTTGGTCTCCCCCCACAGCGCATATGTCCGGTGGGTATCAACATCTGTACTTTGAGCATGTACTCCAAGCGGACGAGGGCGTTGACTTGGATTTTCTAGTTGGTCAGCGTGGCGCAGCAGTTCCTCGGGAATCGCACTAGAAACTAACTGTCCTCTATTATTTATCCCTTAAATTGTTTTGCTCTATCCATTCTTGGGTATCCTGAAGTGCTAATGTAAACCGCTTGACAATTTCTTTAATTTCTTCTTCCGTTATTATCAATGGTGGTGAAAACGCTATGCTATCGCCAGAAAGAGCTGAACGTATTATCAGACCATACTTTTGCGCTTGTTTTCGAACATAATCTTTTACTTTATGATTAGGGTCAAAAGAACGTTTAGTCTCTTTATCCGCTACTAATTCCAGCGCTGCCATTAAACCAACGCCCCGGACATCCCCAACCAAAGGATGGTCTGAAAAGGAATTAAAGCTATTCTGAAATAGTGCTGAGACCTCTCTTACATGTTCTACAATTCCTCTTTCTTCCATTAACTGCTGAGCTCGTGTCGCTACAGCTACTGCAACCGGATGTCCGGTAGTAGTAAAAGCATGCGCGAAGAAGCCTATTTTATTACTTTCATCTCTAAGCGCTTGATAAATATCCTCTGTTACCATGATAGCGGATATGGGCTGGTAAGCTCCAGATAATCCCTTCGCTAATGTCATAATGTCTGGTTTTATGTTGAAAGTCTCTGATCCGAACATATTTCCAGTCCGACCAAATCCCGTAATGACTTCGTCTGCTACCATTAACACATCATATTTTTTTAGTATTTTTTGTACTTTTTCGAAGTAACTAGCTGGTGGGACAATACAACCTCCAGCACCCATCACTGGCTCTGCAACAAATCCAGCAACAGTTTCAGGCCCTTCTTTGATAATTAACTCCTCTAATCTAATTGCCAAGCGAGTTGCAAAATCCTCCTCCGATTCACCTTCTTCGCCATATCTGTAATAGTGAGGAAAATCGGTGTGCAAAAAATTTGGAAGAGGAAGATCAAAACCTTTGTGCATAGCAGGAATGCCGGTAATACTGGCTGCAGCCATTGTAACACCGTGAAAACCAAAAAGACGGGAAATGATCTTTTTCTTTTCCGGACGACCACGGGCGTTATTATAATAATAAATCATTTTTACCGCAGTGTCGTTAGCCTCTGATCCAGAATTGGCAAAAAATACTTTAGACATTTTTACTGGCGCAAGAGCAATTAGCCGCTCCGCAAGTTCCGTCATCGGCTGAGTCGTTTTATCAATTAAACTATGGTAGTAAGGTAATTTCTTAAATTGCCGAATTGCTGCTTCTACAAGTTCCGGTTCATTGAACCCGAAGGAAGCACACCACATGCCAGCAGCGCCTTCTATATACTCTTTTCCATCATCATCTGTAATATAGATACCCCGCCCTCCTTCAACCACCATGGGCGGAACTTTTTCCAAAGCAGCAAGGCTTCCATAGCCATGTATAATATTTTCTACTGCTCGCGCACCTGTCGAATTAGCCATAGTACTCATGAGGCACCCTCCATTAAATTTTTATCTTTCATTATATTTAGTGTTGCTAATACTGAATCGGCCAGATGATCAATCTCCGGCTCCCCCATGGGAGTGGATAAACATCCTAAACCCCACGTACTGAAATATACTCCTCGATTAAGCAAGCCTCGAAATAACTCATCAAGCATTTTCCCAGGCAGATCAGTATGGGCACGCCACGTTGATCGATAGTCACCCAGTGGATCCGAAGAGAAGTGTATTAAAATAAGTGAACCCTCACCAGTAACCTGACCATTAACATCTGCCAAATTAAATGCTTCCTGAATATAAGCTCTCGCTCGCTCACCCAAACTATTTAGTCTTGCAATGGCATCCTTTGTTAATAATTCCATTGCAGCAAGTCCCGCTGCCATAGACAGTGGATTAGCTGTAAAAGTACCTGAATGAGAACAAGCAGCTTTTCCACAGCTAGAATCAAAAACCTGCATGAACTCTTTACGACCAGCAATTACTCCAATAGGAAGTCCTCCGCCAATTACTTTTCCAAGTGTGGAAACGTCCGGGTCTACACCATATAATGTTTGAGCCCCTCCATAATCTACACGCCAGCTTACTACTTCATCCTGTATAAGAATTACATTTTTTGATGTGGAAAATTGTTTAAGCATCCTTATATACTCGGGAGTGGCTGGAATACCACCGCAACGCGAGGGGATTACATCAAATAATATCCCTGCTATTTCATCTGCGTTTTCTTCTAATATTGCTTTCGAAACAGCAACATCATTGAATGGTAAAATAATAACATCATTCAACACCCCGTTTGGCACTCCGCGAGTGTGCCCTACAGATTTTGGCCTATCCTGTCCCCATAATTGTGGGTTCGGATCCAGACTAACTTCGGCGTAATCATATGCCCCATGATAAACACCTTCACATTTGGCTATTTTTGATCGCCCAGTATACGCTCTTGCACCCTTAATAGCATGCATTACAGCTTCAGTTCCGGTATTAGTAAATCTAATCTGCTCAAATGATTCAGCCCGTTGAATAATCTTTTCTGCTAATTCCAAATCTGACTCACTCGGCATCGTTGTACACATACCAAGTGCTGCCTGCGCCTGCACAGCTGAAACAATTTTTGGATGGGAATGCCCCGAAAATTGAACAGTGTAGTTGTTCACATAATCAACCCGCTTAATGCCATCTACGTCGAACACGTGGCACCCACTCGCATTTTTAAAATATGATGGGTACGGAGCGTAATATGTCTGTCCGCGTGTTGTACCGCCCGGATATACCAGCTTTGCTCGCTGGGTTAACTCTGCTGACTTTGAAGTTAAATCTGGGTATTTCTCCGCCTCATTAGTCATAATTTTGATCCATATTTGAAAAATTCCCTGTTCCTTAATGAGAACACAGTTTGTCATCTTTCGTCTATTCTAAATACAATTAAGTTTTAGAGTTGGAATTAAAATTAACCTCGAAGCGGAATGTTAAAAAAGGAACCCCTTTTATTACGCCAATAGATCACTAACACCTACAACAAGGGCACCATACATGAGAAGCATAAGGAAACCAAAAATTTTAGTCGCGACTATGCTTGAATGAGTATGTAAGTATACTTCAATTAAAAAAGATATCATACAATTGATTTTCTGACTAAACTTGTATCATGGTAGAAATCAAATGAAGCTTGTCAGTGTTTATCATAACGATGAGGTCCTGCTCGGGATACAGTCTTCTAAAGGAATACTTATACCACTGCTTGGGGTGCATCAACTTGAACCTAGCGAAGTTTCGATGTTTAGAAACATGGTTGCATTTATAAGAGCAGGTAATGATGCCCGTCGTGTAGCATGTCACCTGATTGACAAAGCGCCGATAAGTGCTTGGCACGCTCTTGAGACAGTCAAGCTTGCTGCACCTTTTTTACCCAGCACAATCCTATGTGCTGGCAGCAATTATCGGGACCATAATGCAGAAAAAGCAGACTCACCGACCAGTGGTAAGGAACCTGAATTTTTTATTAAAACGGCAGATTCAGTAATTGGTCCGGACTGTGCTATTATCCATGAGCCCTTACTAACAAAAAAACTTGATTGTGAAACGGAGCTTGCGATAATTATTGGTAAGGAAGGCCGATGCATTCCACGTGCGAACGCCCTCGATCATGTATTCGGTTATACCATAGCTAATGATGTGACTGCCCGGGATCGTCAGGTGCGAACTACAGACGGCATTGTTTGGTATGACCTTGCGCGTGGTAAAGCTTTTGATACCAGCGCACCACTTGGTCCTTGCGTGGTAACGTCGGATGAAATAGACAATCCACAATTTCTTAATCTCAAAACTTGGATCAATGGCGAGCTTAGACAGTCAAGCAATACCGCACACATGATATGGACTTGCGCTGATCTCATTCATTTTTTTTCAGTTAGTTTTACACTGAAACCTGGCATGGTCATCATTACCGGCACTCCGGCAGGAACAGCGTGGTCAGTGGATGGGGAGTTGGGAGGCAAGTGGGGCGCAGCAAAAGGATTGGTGCCAGCAACTCGTTATTGTTTGCCGGGTGATATAGTGGAGTCCGAAATTCAAAGTATTGGAACATTACGCAACTCGATTGAAACTGCACGATAATCGGTACTAGATAAACTAATCTGCCAACAACCCGGAATTAGGTGTGAGCATCTATCGTTCTTCAGTAACTTAATTTTCCTGTTAGTATTAGTAAGTAAAACAAAATCATTCATCAAAGCATACTAGAACAGCTGCATTAGCTATAACTACCGCATCATTACCATCTTCGTTTAGTACCTCTAAACCACCTTCTACAACGCTAATATCCACTTCTCCATATGGCAGCTCTTTTACCACCTCTTCATCATCAACCGCACTAGGATTTGGCACGCCAATGATCAAGGTAATACGCATGTCATGTGGGGATTTATCCAAGGCATTAAAGAAATTTAAACTCGAATGCCGAATTGCATCTGACACGGCTCTTTTAGCTGCACCAGTATAATTACGTCCATGTACATCGACTCCCATGCCCATTTCAGTAACGTATCGATTTAGTGCCATTGAATTGTCTCCTTCATCATAAGTTGTCTGGATAATAAGTATCGCTGAATGAATAAAATAGTGTAATGGCTACCAGTGATCTTCTAAATTATTAAAACCGCATAGCAATATGCCTCTCTAGTTGCAATTTCTCTTTTCTATAACTGCTATTTTCTTTCTCTACTAGCCCGAAAGGCTACTTAAGAGTTTATAAAAAATGCATGGATGTCTAAAAAATTGCTGCTACCTGCAGTAATTCGAACTCGGGTCGTTCTCCTGTCAATGACAGAAAACCAAATAAAACAAAAGAGATTAGATCTAACTATCCTCAAAACGCCCCACAAAATGATGTCTGAGCTATGGGCACATAATTTGAATTAATAGTTAAACTTCTTCTTGCCTTAATTAAGGGCTTTATGCGTACCGTATGTATCGCTCAATAATCAGCTGAAAGCATAGTTTATTTAGGAATGATAAGCTAGAATGCTACACTATTATAAAAAACAAAGTGATCGCGAGTGTTGAAAAGTTCTATCAAGCAAAGATAATATAGATGCGTCAATTACCTATTGGCTGGTTTCAAAGCCTTTGCCTCCTTGCTGGGCTAGTATTTGCCCTATTTCCAATTTTTTGGATGATCTCAACATCTTTTAAACCGACTTACGAATGGGCGCCGCCAATACCGGTTTGGATAACAAGTCAACCCACTCTAGCCAATTACTCACCGCTTTTGGCGGTTGATTTTAATACCGGATGGGTTGATGGCAATGGTGCTTCTTGGCGTGCTTTGCTCCACTCCTTCATTATAGCAACAGCTTCTACATTTGCGTCTATCGTGATAGGCTTAATGGCCGCTATTGGTTTTTCTCGTTATCGAGCGGGCGGGCATACCGCAGCACTAATGATACTTACTGTGCGTGGAATTCCCACGGTGATCGTGGCTATACCCCTACTAATAATGTTCGGTGTACTTGGTTTGCGCGATACTCATATTGGGCTTACACTTGCATATACTGCATTCACTGTCCCTTTTGCTTTTTGGATGCTAAAGAGTTTTGTCGACGATATTCCTCCTGAAATAGAAGAGGCTGCTATGATGGATGGTATGTCCCGATGGGGTGCACATCTTCGTGTTACTTTACCTTTGATTAAAGGTGGCGTTGCTGCAACAGCTTTGTTTATTTTTATTCTAAATTGGAGTGAATTTCTGCTCGCCGTAGTACTAACCGAAAAGACGGTAGTTACTATATCGGTAAATATGTATTTGTATAACGGTGTGGTCGGCATTCAGTCAGCATTGGCAACGGTTGCTGCATTGCCAATCGTAATTGTGGGCCTTTTAATTCATAAGCATCTCGCACGTGGTTTTACGCTAGGAGCTGTGAAACAATGAGATACGCCACATCTCTCTATACCTCGGCCTTACGTTTTTTCCTTCTAAGGCCATGGGTTTCCAAACATTCTTCCCATCTGAAGTAAATTCACTTACACTTTTTAACATAAGAAACCTTGTTGTATTCCTATGCCTGAGTTTTGCCATAGTAAGAATTTCAGAAGGCATTCCTCTTCACCGTCTTCTAGCCTCCTGCTGCACGTTTTACCAAGAACAGGTTTACTAATCTGTGTCACAGGATTAGTTCTTAAAGAGTAGCCCCACTCCTTTGCTGCTACATTTAGCGCATGAGAGATTATACTTAACTCACGCCTAACCGTTCCTGATGTAACCTGTTGAAAACGGTTATCCCTGCATCCGGCAATATCCATGGGCGTCAGCTTTGCAAGCGCTGTATCGTCTAATCTAATGTCTCAGGATAAGGTTCATTATAGATAATTCCTTTATTCCACCCTTCTTTAATGAAATTACCTCCCTTGCGTATCGTTCCAATATATTGCCTAAACGGTTATTTCAATTATCAGAAAACGAGAATCTGTGGTCGTGCAAACTCTCAGATTCTATTGCCCATCTGACAGCATCTGATTTCTTGTTGAAGGTTTTACTAAAAGAGGCACTGGACTTTCTAACCTTGGCTATCCAGTGACCTTTTCGCTTTTCGATAGTTGCCATTTTTTGCCTCACTATCCCAAAAGTGTCCCAAACGGCTCCTAAAGGGTTTGTGAGAAACAACTAAGTACCCAAAATATTGGTGCCGCCTGCAAGACTCGAACTTGCGACCCCCGCATTACGAATGCGATGCTCTACCAACTGAGCTAAGGCGGCAAACCAGCTAATAAAGCCTTAACCTTACTGAAAATACTATTTAGTAGCTATTTTTTTATGACTATGTTTGATTTTAAATTTCCTACAAAAATAAGTTTTTTTATCTGATCACACCTTTAGTAGCTTTTTCGAATACAAACGTTACCCACATTTTCATCAGTCTATCTTTCCGATTTAATGCTGGTCTGCTGACGCCATTCAATGCAATCAATAGCACCGCATGAATTACAGGAAAGTTCCCAATCACTCGTTGGAGTACCACATTCGTGGCATAACCAAAATGGTTCTGGCTGTGCTTCACTCGCTTTCAACAACCAATGTTTTGCTGCTTCGTTGTCTTTAAAACCAATCTCTTCCAGATGCGCTAAACGACGATACACACCAGCACTAGGGCGTATTTTTAGAGCTTGTTCTAAATATTTTCTCGCCGTCGGCCAAATTTTAGCTTCTAATGCTCCAGAAGCTAAAATGAGTTTTGTTTCAGGATTATCCGGATTACAAGATGCAAGTTTCTCAAAAGATTTAGTTCTTGTACCTACGTCTTTGTCACTATGTATTTCATTAAAAAATTGTGCTAATTTTGGATGAGGCGTATTTTCCCATGCTCGCAGAATCATACGCTCAGCTTTAGGTATTTGACCCAGCATTAATGCTTGTTCAACAGCAAAAATTATTACTGGAAGAAAATTAGGTGCAATACTAAAAGCCTTTTCTGCAAGCTTTAATGCTTCCTGTCCTTCCCCCTTTTTACTGACCATACGAGCCTGCTGCAACAATAAGCCAGCTTCACGAAACACCGCTGTTTTTTTGTCAACTACCTTTTGACGCTGTGCTGCATGCAAAGTAGAAAGTGCATCAGACCATTTTTCAGAGTAAGTTTGTAATTCTAACAATGTTGTTAAAACCCATGGAGTACGAGGTCGCAAACAAAAAGCCCTTTCTGCTAGAGAAAGCGCTTTTTGTTTTTCTCCAGCCTTTTTTGCTTGGACCAGAAGCCCCCTTAACCCAAGAAATTCAGTGTCGGGTCGTTCCAGCATTGCCTCAAAATAAACTTTTGCCAATTCATCTTCACCTTCCAACTGCGCTGCCTGTGCGGACAGAAGCAAGGTAAGCGGTGGCTCACCCAGCAATAAGTTGGCACGACGGGCTAGTCGACGGGCTCCGCTTGCATCTCCAGCAGCGGCATTTACAAGTCCCTGAGTTAATGCGACATAACCTCTACGTTGGCGGCGCATATTACGTCTACGCGCAATCTCCCGTGGACCGATCCAAAACCATCGTAATACTTGAAAAATAAACGCTCCAAGTACAGTTACTAAAGCTGCCACAGCTACCAATACTGCCGGAGATGTTTCAATTAACCAATCACCCCAAGATATCTCTACACTACCAGACTTATTTGTTATCCACACAGCAAGCACAGCGAGCGCAACCACGATCAGAAAAAGAATAATAATTCTAGTCATGCTCTTTATGAAGATCCAATGACTGGGTCATCATTACGAGGTTCAGAGCTTCTCGCTCTAATACTTCAAGCGCCTTATCGATTTCGACCCTAGCCCTGATTGCAGTTAACCAACCATCGGCACCCCTGCGTGCTTTGTCGGGTATTGTATCGAAAATCTCAGCAACCAAATTTAGATTGCCAGCAGAAAGTAAAACACGTGCTTCACCCAACTTTCCTTCGATACTCTCTGGGTCAATATTTCCACCAACCCTACGAACGGTAACGATTTGTCGAAGTTTACCTATTGTAGCGTCTACCCACCCATCATCCTCTGACAAAACATCTGATTTAATAACTTGATGAGCCATATTGTCAAAACTTGCGCTTAAATCAGATATTGTTGCCACTCCGTCCAGCGAATAAGACCCTAGAGTCTCAATAGCCTTGTTAAACTCGTGATCAACAGCTTCCTTAAAAGGATTTATGAACTCAATCATTTCTACTTCCTGCCTAAATGGAAGAGCTGTTGATGCTTTGCGAGAAAGTTTGGATATTTCAATAGTTAAAATCATTGCCTCCTTCTGTCGAATTGAGACTTGCTCTTGAAGAATAAGTACTTCCTCTAACCCCTTATGTTTCTCTACTAAAGAGTCGAGTCCTTCCCTAATTTTTTCTAACTCTTGCTTCCTTCTCTCTTGATCTTGCAATATTAATTCGCGAAAGGTATTTTCCAAATCATCAACATGACCCACTTCAGCAAATTGCTTTCTCCCGTACAAAGAGACGTTCTCCGATTGGTTGTTTTTAAATATTTCAGATGACCCTCTAGATACTTTGGAAAATTGTTCCTCTAACTCATCAACCCGTTTAATATTACTTTTTATCTGAATTAAGTCTGTGGCATCGATCCTATTCGCATTTGCCAACTCTATACTCTTCTCCAGTACTTTAATTTGATTTAAAAGAGTACGCAAAGTTACTGGATCCGATGAAGTTGGTTTTTGCAATTCAATCGGAAGCTGGTCAGTTTTCTTCGTATCGGTTCGTAATAAATTATTTTTAGATATTGCAGAATTGCCCACAATCTCTTTCTCATCGTTAACTTCGGATGATGATGTCACTGAGGACTCTACCAAATTCTGAGGTGTATTATCTCTCAATGATGGCAAGGCAAAGTATAAGACGGCCACAATTAACATGATAAATACCGCAAAAAGGCTAATCAAAACAGGGTATGGTATGCCACCTAAAGAGACTGAGACAGTTTTCTTCTCATTTTTATCTGTTTTATATTTATCTTTGCTGGAAGATGACACTTTAATTATTACTTCCCTTTACCTTAGCTTCGTGAATCACTTCACCCAATATTGCTGAACGCTTAGGCTGGCAGGCCACGCGAATTTTCCCCCAATTTAATCTGGAAGCCTCTAATGCTACGTTCGAACTTAAACAAATAGCGGTTACGTTTTTTAAAGAAAATTGAGAAAGTTTATTGTTATTGACATATTTTCCCAAAAATAAATCCGTGAAAGCCTTCGCACTTCTTGGAGAAAAAAATAAAACCATGTTCACTTTTCCGGATTTTAATTTATTTTCCGTATCTTTTGATAGTGTTTTGCTAGTTTCCACTCGATAAATACATTCCCGATTTATAACAAAACCTTTTTGGCTGAGCAAAGCCGCTAAATCTCCAGCCACTTCTGTCCCAGCTATATGCAGCAACGAGCCTCGGTTAGGGCTTGCTCTTTCTGTAACTAGTGAAGCTAATGAACTAATATTACCACCAGCGAATTCAACATTTTGAAATCCGTGTTTGCGAGCAATGTCTGCAGTAATACTTCCAACTGCAAAAAGCTTTAGTTTTCTAGTCGATATAGGTAAATCTCCCAATAAATTAGTTAAACTGCGAACGCCATTAGCACTGGTCATTATAAGTGCCTGAACAGATTCTAAGGGTGGCAAGGTAATATCCTCAATATCGAAGATTTCAATTAAAGGCTCAATCAAACTATTCACTCCAATAGGCTTCAATAGATTTGCCAATTCTTCAGAGTCCCGTTGAGGACGAGTAAGTAATGCCAACGGTTTCATGTTACCCGAACCAAACAAATTCAATTGGAAATAATATCTTTTCCACCCCTAAGATATAGCTCTTCACCAGCATCTTTTCCTATCCTCTTGGCATCGTTAAAAGAACCAATACGTTCAGTGCTAAACAATTTTAAACCATTTGGGTCAGCAATCATTGCCCGTAAACGCATGTCTCCGTTATTTGTTTGTTCTGCCAATGCCGCAATCGGTGTGTTACAAGACCCCCCTAAAGTAGCTAGCAATGATCTTTCTGCAGCAACACATTGTGCACTTACCGGGTGGTTGATCGAGTCTAGAAGTTCGAAAACCTTATTGTCTCCTTTTCTGCAAATTATTCCAATAGCCCCCTGAGCAGCAGCCGGCAACATGTCCTCTGGCGCCAAAACTGCAGAAATATGTTGCGTTCTATCTAGACGCCTCAATCCTGCAAAAGCTAATAGAGTGGCATCATACTCCCCTGTGGTCAGTTTATTTATTCGTGTCATAACATTTCCTCGAATTGGAATTACTTTAAGATCAGGGCGGAGATATAACAACTGCGCTCGACGGCGCGGTGAAGATGTGCCTACTCGAGATCCATTGGGTAATGCAGAAATGTTAGACAATCCATTCCCGATCAAAGCGTCGCATGGGTTCTCTCGTTCCAATACACAAATAATTTCTAATTCATGAGGTATTTGCGTAGGTACGTCCTTCAACGAATGCACAGCTAAGTCAATCTTGCCACTTAATAGAGCCTCATCAATTTCCTTAGTGAACATGCCTTTACCACCAATATCCGCAAGAACTTGGTATCTGGTCTTGTCTCCGCTTGTTTTGATGATACTCGTCTCAACGGAGTATGCCTTCTCAAACTGCTTATGTGTAGAAGAAAGCGCTACAATTAATAATTCCGTTTGAGCCAACGCAAGTGGGCTACCTCGTGTGCCAATTATTAAAGAAATATTGGAGGCCACTGATAATAAGTTCCTTTTCCTATCTATTCGAGCATGATCAGGATATACGTAATTCTCAATTGCGTTAAATGCTAACATACCTGATACAATGTTAAGAGCTTACCATGATACAAGGATTTTTTTATGGAAAAAAATTATGCTGATATTGCTAATGTCCTCTGGACCTATATGGATGGTTTATACGAGGGAGATTTAAATAAACTTCGTCTAGCCTTCCACCCCGTTTGCCACTTGTTTTCTAATTCTGAAGGCGAATTCTTGGACTGGTCTCGTGAAAAATGGTTTGAAATTGTTGAAGGTCGCAGTAGTCCCAAAAACCTCGGGTTGCAACGATTTGATAGAATAATATCAATTGATATGTCAGACGATATAACAGCGAGTGCTAAGCTAAATTGTGCAGTACCTCCCAAATTTTTCACCGATTATTTGACACTTCTCAAACTTGAGGGAAGATGGCAAATTGTCTCAAAAGTTTTTAGATACGAAGTACATAACTAGTATATAATTTATTTAAGAATCTACCTTTAGAGTATGATAGTATTAGGAATTGAAACGAGCTGCGATGAGACCGCCGCGGCATTAGTGACGGATCGCCGGGAAATCTTAGCGAATCTTGTGCTCTCGCAGCTTGAGGAGCATACCCCTTATGGTGGTATAGTTCCGGAAATCGCTGCAAGAGGGCATATTGACCATCTTGACGGCTTAATTGCTCGTGCGATGGACTGTGTAGGAATGCAATTTAATGACCTTGATGGTATTGCAGTAACCGCTGGGCCGGGCTTGATTGGCGCAGTGATGGTTGGCCTGATGACTGGCAAGGCATTATCTGCTGTACACAAATTAGATTTTTCTGCAGTGAATCATTTAGAAGGCCACGCGCTAAGTGCTAGACTCAGCAACCAGAATTTGACATTTCCATATCTTCTTCTTTTGGTATCTGGCGGGCATTGCCAGCTTCTAATCGTTAATGGTGTTGCCGATTATAAACGGCTTGGAACTACCATTGACGACGCAGCTGGTGAAGCTTTTGATAAGGCAGCAAAACTATTGGACCTTGGTTATCCGGGAGGACCCGCAATTGAGAAGGCGTCAAAAATAGGGGATAATGAACGTTTTGAATTACCTAGGCCGCTTATTGGGCGTGAAGGCTGCAATTTTTCCTTTTCGGGTTTAAAAACTGCTTTACTACACAAAACCCAATCCCTAGGAGATAAACTAACCGAATCAACTCGCATGGATCTTGCTGCATCATTTCAGGCTGCTGTAGTAGACGTAACATTAGACCGATGCCAACACGCAATAAGTATGTTTCGTGAGATTCATCCAAAGGGAAAATTTCTTGTAGCAGGTGGTGGAGTAGTGGCCAACTCTGCATTACGTGGTGAGCTAGAAAGTCTGGCCAATAAAAATGATTTAGAATTATCTCTTCCTCCTCTATCCCTCTGCACAGATAATGCGGCAATGATTGCATGGGCTGGCATTGAACGGCTAAAATTAGGTTTTAAGGAGAATCTAAACTTTGCACCTCGAGCTCGCTGGCCATTAGACCTCACTGCTGAACCACCCCCGGGTACCGGTCCAGCGGGAAAATTGGGGCCAAAGGCATAAACTAATTAATAACCTCTACTAAATTGAAAATGATCAAAGGCTTTTAACAATAGACCCAGAAATCATATTTTACCTATTTCTATATATCCTTACTTTACACTGGATTCTTAAGCCTTTGGATTCTCTGAGAATAACGGTTATTGTAAGGTCATCTCACAATATTTATTGTGTACCTCAAATTTATCATAGTGACTAACTTAAGCAGTATTAGACAGGATAGAATTATGGCGATAAACCTGGCAAAAGTTGCCAAGGAAAAAAAACTAGAATATTTTTTAATTAGTTTCGTAGATTACTTTGGCAACCTCCGGGCAAAACTTGTACCTGCTGCAGCTATAGGCACAATGCAAAAAGAAGGTGCTGGCTTTGCTGCGTTTGCGGCCTGGTTAGACAGCTCCCCAGCAGATCCAGATATGCTCGTAATTCCAGACCCAGAAAGCCTTGTAATACTTCCCTGGAAACCTGAAGTAGGCTGGCTTGCTGGAGATTGTTGGATGGGTGGTGCCGAAATGATAGATACTCCTAGGGTTATACTCAAACGGCAACTTGCGCGAGCAGAAAAGAAGGGATATCGATTGAAAACGGGCGTTGAAGCTGAATTTTTTCTGCTAACCCCTGACGCCAAAGAACTATCAGACCCCCTAGATATTCAAAACAAACCTTGTTATGACCAATCGGCTCTTATGCGTCGCTATGACGTCATTACTGAAATATGCGACAGCATGATAGGTTTAGGCTGGAAGCCATATCAAAATGACCACGAAGATGCGAACGGTCAATTTGAGATGAATTGGGAATATAACGATTCTCTAAAAACTGCTGACCAGCATGTATTTTTTAAGTTTATGGTGCGAACTATTGCAGAAAACCACGGCATGCGTGCAACATTTATGCCTAAACCTTTTTCCAATCTTACTGGAAATGGCTGTCATGCACACGTTTCAATCTGGGATTCTACTGGTAAAAAGAACTTATTTTATGACTCCAAAGGTGAGCTTGGGCTCTCTAAATTAGCCTATCAATTTCTGGCCGGCGTTCTACATTCGGCAAGTCCAATGTGCTCCATTTGGAATCCTACTGTTAACAGTTACAAGAGAATTAATGCCCCAGTGACTAGTTCTGGAGCCACTTGGTCTCCTAATTCAATTGCTTATGGAGGAAACAATAGATCTACAATGGTAAGAATTCCGGATGAAGGCAGGATTGAGTTAAGACTAATGGACGGAGCAGCTAATCCATACTTACTTCAAGCTGGTATCTTAGTAGCAGGTCTAGATGGAGTTAATAATAAGCGTGACCCAGGTAAACGTTGCGACGTTAATTTATATACTGAAGGACATAAGCTTAAAGGTTTAAATAAACTGCCGCTTAACCTTTTGGACGCAATCCGTCTTACAGATAAAAGTAAAATCCTTAGGGAAGGGTTTGGAGATTCGTTTATTTCAAGTTATGTAAAATTGAAGACCACTCAGTGGAACGAGTACGCCGGCGCTATTTCCAAATGGGAATTGGATAACACGCTAGACTGTTAAAATCATATTTAGTTAGGTCAAGCTACTTTCAGTGATATATCAAATTTGATATTTTTAGAAACATAATAACTGACACAAGAAGAATTTATTTTCCCAGTATGGTAACTTCGCAATATCTAATAGCCAACAATATAATTCCACAAGGGATAAGATCATGCGACTTGGATTATTTCAAAATTATTCCGGCCCACAATTTTCTATCGATATTGACACCATAGTTGAAGCAGAGAAATTGGGTTTCGATTCGGTTTGGACTTCAGAAGCATATGGGTCAGACGCAGTTAGTCCAGCCGCTTGGATACTAGCAAAAACGACTAAAATTACGGTTGGAACTGGCATAATCCAAATGCCCGCACGTACACCGGCTTGTGCGGCCATGACTGCACTTACTCTTCAAGCCCTATCCGGAAATCGCTTTATCCTTGGCATAGGCCCTTCGGGACCACAGGTTATCGAAGGATGGCATGGAGTACCGTATGGCCGCCCACTCACAAGAACTCGTGAATACATCTCTATCATACGGCAGATAATAAAGCGTGAATCCCCCGTTGTTCATGATGGATATCACTATCAAATGCCGTATACCGGACCCAAAGCATCAGGTCTAGGAAAACCTCTGAAAAGTATTTTGCATAGCACCGCTAACATGAAAATATTCACTGCCGCAGTAACACCAGCCGGCATTCGTACAGCGGCTGAAGTGGCTGATGGCATGTTCCCTATATTTATGTCTCCGGAACGCTTTGATATCTTCAAAGAAGATCTCGATTGCGGGTTTTCGGAAGCAAAGAATAAAAAGAACCTAACTAATTTTGAAATTGCACCAATTGTCCCTGTATCAATGGGAAATGATATAAATATTTGTCGCAAACCAGTTCAGAAATTTTTAGCACTATACATCGGGGGTATGGGTGCACCAGGGAAAAACTTTTACAATGACTATGCCAAACGCCTTGGTTACGAGCAGGAAGCTCTGCAAATTCAGAAACTCTATCTTTCAGGTAAAAAAAGTGAGGCTGAAGCAGCGGTGCCAGACGAATTGGTTGACGAAATAGCCCTGGTAGGCCCGGCATCTAAAATTAGAGAACGTTTAACTGCTTGGAAAGAGGCTTCTAATGAAGGAAAAGTTACATCCTTACTTCTCGCCGGGGCTTCACGTGAAGCTTTACAATTTATAGCCAAGGAAGTCCTCTAAAAGGCGGATTCATACTATGCAATTTGTTATTATTGGGTACGGAGCAGTAGGAGAGACAATTGTTGAGAATTTTATAGATAGCAAATCTAAGCATCAACTATTAGGCGTCTTAGTCCGGCCAGAAAGTGCTCTTAAAGTAAGAGAAAGGTTATTAAAACCAATAAGAATTTTCACATCTATAGAAGAAGTAATCAAAGAAAAACCAGAATTAGTTGTCGAATGCGCTGGCCAACAGGCATTCCACCAGTACGGTTTAACATTACTTCACTCGGGGATTGATCTTACAATAATTGCCACTGGAGCACTAGCCGACGATAAATTTAGAGATGCTCTCATACAAGCAGGACGAAAAAGTGGTGCAAAACTATATATACCAGCAGGAGCTACTGCCGGCTTAGACGGTTTAGGTGCTCTCAAAGCTGGCGGTTTAAAAAAGGTTACTTACACATCAACTAAACCCTGCATCGCGTGGAAGGGAACGCCGGCTGATTTTGAATTCAAATTAGAAAGCGTAAACCAGCCAACTCAAATTTTTCATGGAAATGCACGAGAAGCAGCCCTTAAATATCCACAAAACGCAAACCTTGCTGCAACCATAGCATTGGCTGGTATCGGATTTGATAAAACTTGTGTTACTTTAATGGCTGATCCCCATGCAAGAATCAACATCGGTAGAATTGAGGCAAGTGGTGACTTTGGCCAAATGAAAATCGAAATGCGGGGAGAACATTTAAAAGATAATCCTAAAACTTCAGCTGTTACCGCATTTAGCTTAATCCACGCCATTAATAGGCGAGAAAATAGTATTGTTATTTAAAAGAAATGAAGGAAGAAAAAATTTAAAACAGTTCATTTATGAATTTTAACACAATATTGTCCATACCATGATGATATAGATCATTGTGACCGGCTGAATTAAATACGTGCATACTTTTCGGCTGCTTTGCAAAGGTGAATAGCTTTCTGGCGAGGCGTATAGGTATTGTTTTGTCTTTGGCTCCATGCACAATCAGTATTGGTGCAACAATACTAGAAATTTTTTTATCTGATTCAAACCTATCAAAAATTAATGATCTAACGGGAAAAAGTGGTAACCGTATTTTTGCTACATCACATGCAGAGCTAAAAGGTGCCTCTAAAACCAACGCAACTGGCGGTTGCTCTAACGCGAGATGAACGGCAACACCCGTACCTAATGATTCACCATACAATATCAAGTTTGCTGGATGAAAACTATTGTTTTGTACATAATCTAGGGCAGCACGCCCATCACGATAAAGACCCTCTTCACTTGGCTTTCCCGAATTACCGCTAAAACCCCTCCATGTAGTAAGTAAGACCCCAAATCCAAAATCAAGGTATGGCTTTACTTTATATGCACGCATTCCAAGATGACCCGCATTTCCAGGAAAATAAATTAATGTTGGCATTTCTTTTTTTACAGGAGGCCGGTACCACGCTAACAATGATAAATTATCCTCAGTCTGTATTGAAACTTCCTTCATTTCTGGAACACCACTTACTTCAGGCGTAGGCCTTTCTAAATTTGGAAAATACATTAAACGTCTTTGAAAAAAGAAAACTAGTGCTGTAGCAAGAAAGTATAAACCAACTGCAAACAGAACCCATATCCACAGCGAATCATTCATTCATCTTTTTCCAAAAAAACACCCGGCAAAAGCCGGGTGTTTAACCTCTTGGCTTAACACTTTGCACTACTCGCGACTGCCCCCAAAAAGAGCCAACAACATCATGAACAAGTTGATGAAATTAAGATAGAGAGATAACGCTCCCATTATGGCCTTTTTTGTCATCATTCCTTGACCGTCGGTTTCAATGTACGCCTGCTTGATACGCTGGGTGTCGTATGCTGTCAGCCCGGTAAACACCAACACGCCGACAACAGAAATGACAAAATGCATCAGTGACGACTGCAAAAATATATTTACGATCATTGCTATAATCACGCCTATCAAACCCATAAAAAGGAATGATCCCCAGCGCGCCAATGAACGTTTCGTAGTATAACCATAAAGGCTCATAGCGCCAAAAGTAGCGGCCGTGATAAAAAATACGCGGACAATACTCGTCGCCGTATATGTAAGAAAAACGTAGGAGAGAGAAGCCCCCATTAGAATTGAAAATACCCAAAACAACGTTTGCACTGTTCTTGGCTTCATAGTGTTAATTTTAGCACCCATGAAAAATACTATTCCGAGCGGGGCAAACATAATTATAAAACCAATACCAGACCCAAACAATGTCTGATAAAGAGGAGTATGCGCAACTATATATGCGACGATGCCCGTGAGAGCTAAACCCGACCCCATGTAATTATAAACTCGCAGCATATAACTGCGAAGACCTTCGTCGACTTGTGCTTGCGTTAAAGTCGAACTAAAAATACGGCGCTGTGACCCAGTAGCCATCGGCTATTACCTCATATTATTTAGTGGTACTCTAACTACTTATATAGATGCAATAACAATAAATTTCAATATGTTACGTATTTAATATCAACAGTCATAGAAAAAATAGTTAAAGTAACAAAATGCAAAGGCTTTTCATTGCACTAGACATGCCACCAAACATAACAAGTTCTCTAAATATTCTCTGCCAGGGAATAAGAGGAGCTAGATGGGTTAATACTGATCAATTTCACCTAACACTCTGCTTCATTGGCAAGAAAAGTATTGACTTGCAAAGGGAAATTGAACTTGCATTAAATCAGGTGTCTGAACCATCAATAGATATTAGATTAAGGGGAATCGGTTATTTTCCACCTCGTGGTCCAATTAAAGTGTTATGGGCTGGCTTGGATCCAGACCCCCTTCTACAAACTTTGCAAAGAAAGATAACTGCAAGCTTGACTAATCTTTCTGTAGATTTTGAAAAACGAAAATTCTTACCGCACGTGACCTTAGCAAGATTTAGAAAACCGCCATCAATAAGCCATATGACCGACTTTTTTACCAGTCACTCCTTGTTTACAACCCAAAAGTTTACGGTATCACAATTTCATCTATATTCTAGTCACCTTCGTCAAGATGGGGCAATTCACATTAAGGAAGCCAGTTATATTCTTCAGCATGCCTAGATAACCACTTCCAACCATAGGTCATACTGGCACTTAAACACTGCTGATTCGTTAGCCTGTGTATATTTCTAAAGACACTAAATAAATTTCACTTGGGAGCCATTCTTAGCGCACCATCAAGCCGAATCACCGTACCATTAATATAACGATTTTCTGTAATGTGTTTAGCTAATGCAGCATATTCATCAGAACCACCTAGTCGTTTTGGGTATACTGTAGATGCAACAAGAGATTGGCGAACTTCATCGGGCAACCCAGCTAGCATAGGGGTATCCATTAAACCTGGAGAAATACAATTAACTCGGATGCCTTCGCGTGCCAATTCCCTAGCAAAAGTTAAAGCCGTAGAAGCAACACCACCCTTGGATGCTGAGTAGTCTCCTTGACCAATTTGACCCTCAAAAGCTGCAATTGAAGTAGTGGTAATAATAACACCTCTTTCCCCATCTTCCATTGGATCAAGTGTTGCCATATCAGCCGCAGCCAGCCTAAGAGAATTAATAGTACCTACTAGATTGATCTTAATAGCTGAAGTTAGTCTATCCAAAGATGTAGCAGAACCATCCTTACTTACCAACTTTGCTCCACTAGCAATACCCGCACAGGACACTAAGATACGTGCTGGACCTATGGCTTTGCGTAGTGATGACATTGCCTTTTCATGACTCTCTGCATCCGAAACATCACAAAATGCAGCTGCTCCACCCAACTTAATTGCTACCTCTTTTGCTAAGTCTTCATTCATATCCAACACTCCAACCTTTGCGCCTGCTTCTGCAAATGCTCGTGCGGTGGCTTCACCCAATCCAGAAGCACCTCCGGTAATATATGCTGCTTGGTCTTTGATCTTCATTTCCTAGTCCTTCCTTATTTAATGCCCAACGCTATAGCTGGATGTGCTTCATCTCATCTAATTAATCAAATGTAAAATTAATCTTCGTAATCATTACTAACTATAAATTACATAATTTAAATATTACCAATGGCAATCAATACACTTGAAACTCTACTAAGAGCCCTTGCTCGGGCCCATGGATCTTTAATATTTACTGCTATGTTTGTTGCCTCTCGAATAACTAAATGGCTATTTTTAGGGTTACCACCCGCAGATTCTGACTTTGCTATATCAGCTAAAACAAATACTTTGTCTAGTGAATTAGGCATGTTACGCGCATAATTTATTGCCATTGTTCCAAGACGAGATGCCTCCCTACCATAACCAAAGCCGAAAGTGTCATCACGGATTGAAATGAGTGCACGAATACGAAGCTTTTTGTCCGAAATGTTTTTTATAAGGTACTCTGCTTCCTTTAATTTACCCGAAGAAGACAGTTCAATCGCTATCCGACTTAAAACAAAAGAGCGGGTAAAACCTAACTCAATCTTATTTGCCTCTTTAACTGCCTCGTCAAAATTTCCCAACTTCGCGCTGGAAGATGCTATACATGCCCTTGCCTGTTGTTGATCCAGTAGATTAGGAATATTAGAGAACGCAAATCGGGCAGCCTTAAAGTTTTGATAGGCAAGCGGTAATTTATCAGATTCAATATACGCTGCCACCATATCACAAAGAGCCTTTACCTTATTTTTAGGCAAGCTGATGCGATCTATAGTATGATCAGCTCTAGAATTATTACCGATAGCCGCGAGGAGACCCGCGATCTCACTCAACGCCCATTCAAAAAAAAGCTTTGATCCTATGTTTTTTGCCATCTCCTCGGCTTCAAAAACTAATTCATTTGCGGCCTTAATATTATTATATGTGAGATAACTATAACCAGTTGCAACAAGCGCAGGTAATCGCACGTGAGGAGCCTCTATCATAGAAACAGTCTCCCGCGCTAAATCTAATCGACCTACTGAAATATAACCTTCAACCACGGCACGAAATACTTTATCTCGAAGAATTTCGTCAGGAACTAATTGGGCTGCACTTAACGCATCCTCAACCTTGCCTACATCAGATAAAGAAACCGCAATACTACCCAAAGCTGCAATCATGGATCGGGGGTCGCTGAGAATTTTTACTACAGAAAGTGCCTCATCAACATCACCAAGACTAGCCTTTGCTTGAATAACATCGCTAAGAGCCCAATCTCTTAAGCTATCTCTCTTAACTAGCTGTGCCGCTTTTTCAGCCTCTACAATTAAACACGCTGGTACCAACACAATGTAGCATCGTCTTGCATCTGACTGTAACTTTTGATGGTCTGGCTGGATCTCCACTACTAGAGCTTTAGTTTTCTCAACCCAATTGGAGCCAAAAGCTTTCTCCAAAGCCAGTCGCGCTTTCCGGATTTGCTTTGTCTGCGCTTTATCTAATCGAATCAAAAGTTTGCTTGCATCACTGGTAGCTGCAGCAAGGTGGTCAAGCAACTTAGTCGTAGCCTTTCCATTTATGGGTATATTTGCATAGCGCTCAAAATTTCTTATAGCTTCTGAAGTTTCAGTGGACATTACACCGCCAATGAGACCCCTATAAAAACCAAGTTCAGCAAGCCGCAATTGAATCTGACGCACTAATAAATTATAGATTTCAGTTTTAGGTTCGGATTTTTGCCATAATTCTTCTGAAAATTTTGATGCATATAATATACCTAATGAATCTACATATGATCCAGTGTTACCCTTCACATCGAATGGTGAAAACAACATAAATAATAAAGCTGCACCAACTGCCAAAAAGGAAGTAAACGTACGACGAACCATATTGATTTGCCTCACCTGCATAGAACTTAAATAAGAACAAAGGATATAACATTTTTTGGATAGCAGACCCTACGTACCAAAAATCTTATATATTAAACTGTAGAGTCCCCTTTATAATTAAGTCGTAATTTCATTCTTTGACACTAATATTTAGGCAATTTGATGGTATAAAAGAGATTTATATCTTCTAGTGATGCACAAAGTTTATTCAGAATTAGGAGCGCCTGCAATGACGCGGTTATCAAATTTTAATAGTCCACTACTCCTTGGTTTTGATCATCTCGAACAGATCCTTGATCAAGCGTCAAAAATCTCTGGGGATGGATATCCACCGTATGATATCATTCAAAGTGGTAGTGATAAGCTAAGAATTGTAGTTGCCGTAGCCGGTTTTAATGATGAAGACCTTTCTGTTACCTTAGAAATGAACCAGCTTCACATACATGGCCATCAAGTAAAAAACTCTAACACGGTCTATTTATATCGAGGCATTGCTTCCCGCCGTTTTCATCGTACTTTCCTACTTGCCGAGAATCTAGAAGTGAAATGCGCCTCTTTAGCAGATGGCTTATTGAACATTGATTTGATTAGACCGCCCCAAACCAAGTCCGTTCGTACGATAAAGATTCATAATACTTCAAACCCAGTTTTGAAAAAAGTTAGCAAAAAAGAACCCGCGGCTAACTGAAAAACACAAAAAAAATTATACCATAGAACTATTCAGAAAGGGATCCATTAGTACTTTCACCAAATTACTATCTCAGCGTGACCATATGTCAGAGACGCCAATAAATCAGTTTACTACCTTCAACAATATATTGAGTTTTTCCAAACAACTACCGATCTTCATCATTTACAAGGGGTAAGATGATAGAAAAACATGCTCCAATAATATTCTCACCACCACCCCTTTGAACATTGCTACAAGCAATAACTCCTCCATGCCCTTCTATTATTTGCTTAGAAATACTTAAACCGAGACCAGAGTGGGAATTACTATTCTCATCTTCCGGGCGAAATTTATAAAATCTTTTAAAAACTGCGTCCTGCAAATCTTCAGGAATACCAATACCTTGATCTTCAAATTTTATGTATACATTTGCAACGGAAGCAGAAATACTTATGTGTATACTTCCTTCTGGCGGGCTAAATGACACTGCATTACTCAATAAATTTTGAAAAACCTGAACTAACTTATCTATATCTGCTAAAACGTGCGGTTCGTTCAACTTCGTAATATTAAGGACTAGTGTCATGCCGTGAGCTTCAATTGAAGGACGCTGCATATCCACAAATTGTTCAATTAATTTATTAATACTGATTTTAGAAAACTCCGCTCTAGACATTTCTGCATCGATTCTCGAAGCTTCCGTCAAATCATTTAGAAGACGGTTTAAACGTGTCACATCCTTAGCAACCATACCCAATAACATATTGCGCTTTACTGGGTCTGGCTCTATCCGAGCCGTTTCTGCTGTTGTGCGCAAAGAAGTCAAAGGATTCTTTATCTCATGGACTACGTCCTGGATAAATCTTTCGATGCTATCTTGCCGATCCCATAATGCTGTCGTCATGTCCCTCAGCGCCCTAGATAGCCCACCAATTTCATCACGCCTATTCTTAAACTGAGGAATAGTTACTTTTCGTCCATGTCCTGCGCGAACTCGCTCGGCAGCCTCAGCAAGTCGGCGTACAGGATGTGAAATTGAGATTGCTAAATAAAGACTCAATAAAATTGTGACCCCCAGACCAACTGCAGATATAAGCAACATTCCAAAACGCTCATCTCTTACATTTCTCATAATATACTCAGCATCGCTCGAAATTAAAGCTACACCGTGCACTCTACGAACCTTCCGAACCGGCAACGCAACCACCGCAACTAGCCTATCTTGCTCAGTTTTTCGAATAACCCCCCTTTTTACTTTTCCCTTATATGCGTCCTTAGCCCATGGGAAATCACTGATACTTGCCTCCCTCGGTTCGACGAGAATTGGTACCTGAGAATGGGTTGGAAAATTATTTGAAATCCACTCATAAACCGCCATAACTGTTGTTTTCAGAATATTTCTATCCTCTTCAATTGGGATCAACTTCTCTTGCTGTATTGAAATTGGCACTGAATCCGAATAACCCGTATCAGAGAAAGTTTCATAGGAAAATTTCAGAGTATCAATATCTACAATCAAGTTTCCGAATGTATCAAATAAACGCACTCGGATTCCTGGAGGCATACTTGGTCGGCGTAAAATACGTTTCGCCTTCGTAGGGTCGAGCCAATCATAATTTAGGTTCGTTGGTTGATTAGTTTTGGCCTGATAAAGTATTCGTGGAGTATAATCCGCTGCGTAAAGTTCAACTATGCTATCGCTAAGCGCTGATGCTATGAGAGCACCCTCCCTTTCCACATTTTCAATCTTAGTCTCAAACAACCTATTTTCATACCGATCAAGATAGAAGAAACCCGCTACCACAATCGCAATTGCAATAATATTTATAGTAAGGATTCGAACTCTGAGTGAAGCTACTGGTAATCGAATACGTACCATGCAACTGCCTAACTACAGTCTTCCAGATTTCTAGTCTTTTTTAAACCTATAACCAACCCCGTAGAGGGTATCAATTTGATCAAATTCTGAATCGATTGCCTTAAATTTCTTTCGAATACGTTTGATATGACTATCTATGGTTCTGTCATCAACACAAGTAGCCTCATCATAAGCTGCATCCATTAACTGATCACGTGTTTTTACATGACCCGGCATTTTAGCCAATACTTTCAAAAGTAAAAACTCTGTAACCGTCAGGACAACATTGGCCCCATTCCACATGCACGAATGACTCACCGTATCCATTACCAATGATCCTCGTTCTAACGCAGGCTCCAATTTTATTTCCCTAATTTTTTTCAACTCCCCAATTGGCTGAAAATTTGAATTTCTGCGCATAATTGCATGAACTCTTCCAACTAAAAGCTTAAGAGAGTATGGTTTCGAAATATAATCGTCAGCCCCATGTCGCAAACCTTCTAGTTCATCCTCCTCCTGACCCTTCGACGTTAAAAATATAACGGGTAGGTCAGTCTTACGACGAAGACGATGCAATAATTCAAGACCGTCCATACGGGGCATCTTAATATCAAGGATGGCTAAATCAGGAGGGTTTTTAATTATATCCTGTAAACCGGCGAAGGGATCCGTATAAACTCTCACGTTAAATTCTGCTAGTTCAAGTGCATGCTGAACAGAGGTAAGGACGTTTCTTTCATCATCTACTACTGCAATGGTGCCCGTCATACGTCTACTCCCACAAAAAAATACTTTCCAACTCTAATATACATCATATTACGGCAATTTTACGGCAGATTACCGGCTTTGAAGAACTTAGAAAGCTATTTTTTTTATAACACGCAGCGTATCTTAAAGTTCTTACAATTAGAACCTATTAAAAATCAATACAGCGTCCTTTAATCTCCCAATCTCCATAACGAGTTGGATCAAGACCGTCAGAACCGCCAACTTCCCTTGAGGAGGACGCATTCGTTTCCTTTAAAACAAAAGAACTATCACCATTTATTAAATTCTGTCTTTTGGATTTTGAAACACCACCTTCAATTGACGGTTTTTCAGCCACCAAATTTTTGTCAATTAAGGAAAACTTAGACATTATCAATTCCTAGATTAATAACTCATAAACTAAATAAAAAAAAGTAGCTATAATGTAAATAAAGCATTTGCGACAATATACCAGGCATTATGAAAAATTGTAAGAAACCCATTACCAATAATCCAAAACTAAACAGCCGTGATATCGCGCTTAAATCGCTTCACCTTGTTTTACAAAAGCAATTTACACCAACTGATGCCCTGCACGCGCAGCCCGCTTTCCTCCATATGGATTATCGTGATCGAGCATTCTCGCTCCTCCTACTCCTAACCACCTTAAGGCGTTTAGGACAGATAGATACAGCAATTTCTACATTATTGGATAAGCCCTTAGCGAAACGATATCAACATATAACGAATATTTTGAGATTGGGTGCAGCACAAATTTTATTTATAGACATACCTTCTTATGCAATCGTAAACACTGCGGTGAATCAAACAAAGTATTCACGCTTTCATGCTCACAAAGGTCTAGTAAACGCTGTACTGAGACGAATGCTGGAACAACGTGAAAAATTCTTGCTAAATCAAGATTCAGAGTTTCTCAACACGTCAAGTTGGATATGGAAAAGTTGGAATAATTTCTATGGTGAAAAAACCTGTAGGTCAATTATTCAGGCTCAGTTGGTCGATCCACCTCTGGATCTTACAGTTAAAGCTGATATAAAACTATGGGCAACAAGACTTGGTGGTAGGGTATTATCAAATAATACGTTGCGACTAGAGCATGATGGCCCTATCCATGAGATGGAAGGTTATAACGAGGGTGCCTGGTGGGTTCAGGATTTCGCTGCTAGTCTGCCAGTAAAACTTTTAGGCAATGTTTATGATAAAAATATTATAGAAATAGGGGCTGCCCCGGGAGGAAAAACTGCCCAACTCGCAATGTCTGGCGCCCGTGTTTACGCTTTAGATCGGTCACCTATACGATTAACAATGTTAAAAAATAACCTTCAACGATTAAAATTTAACGCTAATATTATTGAAGCCAACGCCGAAACCTGGCGACCCGATTCACTTGCAGACGGCCTTCTTCTTGACGCGCCTTGTAGTACTACAGGCACTATGCGACGCCATCCTGATATCATGTGGCGAAGAAAGCCATCGGATATCCATGAATTGTGCAACAAACAACTCAAACTGCTTAAAGCAGCGGTAGAAATGATAAAACCAGGCGCCTTATTAGTTTATACTGTATGTTCTCTTGAACCGGAAGAAGGCCCTCTATTAATAGATACTTTTCTTCGCCAATGTAAGAATACTAAACGAGTGAAGGTCAAAAACAATGAAATCGAAGGCTTCAGCGAATTTATAACCCCAATCGGAGACTTGCTTACCTTACCCTGCCAACTAAAATCTCTCGGTGGGCTGGACGGTTTTTACTCAGTGCGCTTGCGGCGCAACCTTTAACTTGATACTAAATAGCCTATGCAGCAAAAGCCTATACGTATTGCACCATCTATATTATCAGCTGACTTTTCCTGTCTAGGTGAGGAAATCAGAGCAGTCGATAACGCTGGTGCAGACTGGATTCATATAGACATAATGGATGGACATTTCGTTCCTAACCTTACTATTGGTCCTGAAGTAGTGCGTGCTTTACGGTCACACAGTAACTTACCATTCGATGTTCATTTGATGATATCTCCAGTCGACCCATATATTGAGAGTTTTGCTGAAGCAGGTAGCGACATTATTACGGTGCATGCTGAAGCGGTGCATCATCTGCACCGAACCGTACAATATATAAAATCCTTAGGAAAAAATGTAGGGGTTGCCATAAATCCAGGAACGTCCTTACACTCAGTAAAACCACTTCTTAATGAACTTGATCTAGTATTGATTATGACGGTAAATCCAGGTTTCGGAGGTCAACAATTCATAAGTAGCCAAATAGAAAAGATAAAGGAGTTACGTGGTTGCATAGATGAATTAGATAAGCATATCGATTTACAGGTAGATGGTGGTATAAATCAAAACAATGCAGCAGAAGTTATCGAAGCAGGCGCCGATGTATTAGTTGCTGGATCTGCAACATTTGCGGGTGGGTCTTATAAAGAAAACATATTGTCCCTTCGGTCAGCATTCGAAAATTCACAAAGTAAAACTCAAACAGTCAACTCCGTTAACGCTCAAAAGGATTAATTATTTTGACCCGTGGCCGTCGAAACAATTCGACCGGTGGTTCCGCACTAAGTAGTGTGGTGGAAACTCTAAGGGGATTTAGTTATTCTACTCCGGCCTATCGGCTTTCTTTAAATGGGCGAACCCCAGATAGGATTCTCCTGCAACCAACTGATATGTTGCCAGGAGATACCTCTCGTGGTGACGTGTTGCTTAGCAATACATACAACTTTGGCGGCCAAGAGATAATCATACCTACAAATACAAATTCTAGAAGTTCACCTATCAACGCTCCTTGGAAACATTTTGACGCCGGAGAATTCTGGTACAATGAACTTCACAGTTTTGAGTGGCTCAGAGATTTGAAAGTTATTGCTAATCAAACAGCACGTGTACGTGCACGTAACCTCATAATAGATTGGATTGAAAGTCATACTAATATAGACCCTAAACCATGGAGAGCGGATCTTATCGGTCGTCGTATTTCTGCATGGTTGTCTAACTCAGAATTTTTACTCAAGGACTCTGATACATCTTTTTTAAAGCATTTTTTTTACAGCTTGGCTCTACAGGCCAGACATCTCTCCCGAATTGCACGTACAAGTGATGAAGGTTTAGAACGTTTATACGCTTATAAAGGCATGCTATACGCTGGCCTCAGTTTGCCAGACGGGGAAAAGCGATATCTGCAAGCCATTAAACTTCTAAATAGTGCTTTAACAAAGCAAGTTTTACCGGATGGTGGTTATTATGAACGTAGCCCATCAACTCACCTCACAGTAATGCGTCAGCTAATTGATATACAGAAATCTTTGATTATAGCTGATCAACCACCCCTTGATTTACTTAATAATGCTATTAGCATGATGGCATCAGTGCTCAGAACCTACCGCCACGGTGATGGTTCGCTTGCTCTTTTCAATAGTTCCATTGAAGAAGAACCCTGGCTAGTTGATCTTGTTTTAACACAAAGTAATGCAAAGGGGCGTGCACCTGAAAATGTGTCAGATGTCGGCTTTCGACGCATTCAGGCTGGCCGGACTATCTTGATCACAGACCATGGTGCTCCGGCTAAACAAAGTCGAAGAGGACACGCGGGGCTACTTAGCTTTGAACTTAGTACCGGCAAGGAGCGGTTAATAGTAAATTGTGGTTGTTGGCGTGGAAAAGACGAAGAATGGAGTAAAGCACTACGCGCAACTGCAGCACACTCAACTCTTACAGTTAATGATACCAATTCCTGTGAATTATTTGATGATGGCAGTATCGGTGTAGGCCCTAAAAATGTTCCCAGCCGACGTGATGATCAAGATGGAGCCTCTTGGTTAGAAGCAAATCATGATGGATATTGTGAACCTTTCGGTCTAATGCACAATCGACGACTATATGTTTCTAATGATGGAACTAATGTACGTGGAGAAGACGTCTTAACCAGAGTTGATGCAAAAAACCAAGGAGGGCGTTCTTTCGCAATTCGTTTTCACCTTCATCCCGATACGCAAGCGATGATGGCACAAGATGGTGCTTCTATTCTGCTCAGACAACCAAGCGGTAATGGCTGGCAAATGAGATCAAGTGGTGGAACAATTGGTCTTAACGAGAGTATCTATATTGGCGATGGGGCGACCCTAAGGCGAAGCGAACAAGTAATAATAACAGGCCCAGTGGAAGCCAAAATAACCACTATAAAATGGGCATTGCGTAGAATTTCGAAAAATTAGGTATCCAAAAATACTTACTTTTTTAGTAGCGATATCTGTTTCATTTGTAATTCAATCACCAAACTCTCGTCATAGATCTTACTGGCTCTCAGGTGGCCTGCTTTACCCATCTTATCAGCTAATGCTCTGTCCGCGATTAATCTTGTAATGGCTTCCCGTAATGCAGTTACGTCGCCAACAGGTACAAGAATTCCTGTTTCTCCTGCTACAACTTCTTCCCGCGAACCCCTGATATCAGTTGCTATAACCGGGAGACCAACCATCATTGCTTCTATTATAGAGCGTGGCATACCTTCTCTATGGGATGGTAATACAAAGATATCTGCAGATCGCAATAAGTCTGCTATATCCGTACGATACCCAAGAAGTCTTACATTATCTGGTATGTCTACTTTCTTCACAGCCTTATTATGATCACTTGGCAGGCGTTCACCTACCGCCCAAAGTATAGCTGCCTGACCTTTCATAGCATCAAACAATTCAGGATATCCTTTTTCCGATACCATCCGACCAGTAATCATAATCACTATCGCATTTTCCGGTGTATCAAATTTTGCGCGAAGTATTCTACGCAAAGCACCTCCGTCATTTGAGGGATGGAAAGATTGTGAATCAACACCATTACCGATCGCCTGTATTACACCTCCCCGACACAACCCAAGGTTACGAGCAGCCTCAGCATCCTCTTGTGCTTGCGTAAAGAGGACATCCGTATAACGGCCTACCCACCACTCTAACATTATAATTAGTTTTTGCTTCCAATAGGGCATTTGTTCGTGAAAGTAAAACCCATGAGCTGTATAAATTATATATTTTACACCTGCTCGTTTTGCTGCGAGTCGGCCTAGGAATGCTGCTATAGGGGTATGAACGTGAATTATATCAAAATTCTCACGACGAAATAATCTTAATAAACGACTGTAGCTCATAATGTGAGAAATTGGGTTTAAGTTCCTTGATATAGGAACTGAAACTGTGCGTATATCTGATAGGGTAGAACTGCCCATCCAGGGCCCATCGGAACAAACGCCTACCACCTCATGACCCGCATCCTGTTGTGCCTTTATTAACGGTAAAAGGAAATGATAAAGAGTAAAATCAACCGCACATAGCTGGCATATTTTCATATTAACAGCCAGCCATATTTGGTCGAAAATTTTCTATCCATGCTTGAAATGCAATTAATGCCCATAACCTTTCCGAAGTATCACGTCTTCCCTTTTTTAGACTTTCATACCAGGTTTTTGGGACTTCAGGTCGGAATATACCCTGTCTCCTTAATCTTTCAGGATCTATACTACGTTCTGTCAAATCTTTAAGTGGCCCCACCAGCCAGTCAGCTATAGGAATCTCAAAACCCTTTTTTGGAAGTGAAAAAACTTGTTCTGGCAAGCGATCAGCGAAGGCATGACGAAGAATCCGCTTACCCTTACCCAAAGTTATTTTGAACTGACTCGGCATTGCTTCAGCACATTCCACCACTCGATAATCGAGAAATGGCGATCGCACTTCCAATCCATTTGCCATGCTCATTCTATCTGTCTTAACTAGCATATCGCCCGGTAGACCTAATCTCGTATCTGCATATAACATTGCATTTAAAGTATCTTTAGAAACACATTTTGATCGTAAATCTCTCACCAATTTTTCTAAATCAGGCGCATGTCCAGCATTCAAAAATAATTCGGTAATTTCATTATCACCTAGTAATTTCATCCAGCCAACCTGTCTGCCAATCTCATCTTTGCTAGCATGCGTAATAAATCTCCGCAAACGACGAATATGTTCTAACAAATAACTAGATTTACTCTCGGGTAATATACTTACTATCGGTTCAATAACCTTCTCCCGCAAAATAAGAGGCATTGTTTGATAACGCTTAGCCAATAACTCACCTTGATATTTTCTATAACCGCCAAAAATTTCATCGGATCCATCTCCGGTAAGCGCTACTTTTACACGACCACTTATTTCTCTAGAAAGCATGAATGTAGGAATCGCGGAAGAATCGGCGAATGGCTCATCAAGACCACAAAACACACCATCCAACGCATTCCTAACATCGCCAGAAGAGATCTCTAATTCCTCATGATCTGTATCCAAATATTTTGCCACTAATGCTGCCTGTGGACGCTCTTCATAGTATTTAGCAGTATCCGCGAACCCAACGGTAAATGTTTTCACTCTACTCATAGAACGTACACTGGAAGCTGCTACCAAAGCAGAATCTATGCCACCTGAAAGAAAAATTCCTATCGGTACATCAGCTACAAGGCGACAATTCACAGCGCTATCAAACCGTTTTACTAAATCATAGGCTGCTTCACCCATATTTTTATAAATGGGGATTTCCTTAACACTATCACTGTACCAACGTCTAACATTTGAACCCTCAGATGTAACTCTAACTATATGGCCTGCCATTAGTTTTTTAACACCTTGGGCAATACAGATTGGTTCGGGTATAAACCGCAATGAAAAGAACAGTTTTAAGGCTGAATCATCCAATTCAGGCGTATGATCCAGCAATTTTTCGAGTGCTATTAAGTCAGAGGCAAAAGAAATTCCATCCGCTTGTAACATATATAATAGGGGTTTCTTGCCTAATCGATCTCTAACTAAAATTAGCTCTGACGATAGAGGATCCCACAGTGCAAAAGCGAACATACCGTTAAGCTTTGGAATTAACTCCTCACCCCAGGCCCTCCATCCTGCCAACAGTATTTCCGTATCAGCATTACTTCGGAATATGTACCCTAAACATTTTAGCTCTTCTCGAAGTTCCTTAAAATTATAGATTTCTCCATTGTACGCTATCACTAACCCATGTTCAGCCATAGGAAGATCGCCAGCTTCACTTAAATCCTGAATTGATAATCTCGTATTAGCAAGGCCACATCGATCATCAAACCAGCAGCGCTGCTTATCAGGGCCTCTGGGTTGCAGGCGTTCAAGGGCTCGATTTAATCTTCCCCTTAAATCCCCTTTATTGATTCCCCTAAATATTACTTGACCCGCAAAGCCACACACTATTTTCAATACCCAGCATAGTTAAATAAGAGACAGATACAGCTTCTTATAATTGTTTAAATATTCCAATGTCGAGTAACAACGCTCGATCCGAGATCGAACCTCTACCTTTCGCTTATTATGGATCTCCTGTGGTTCTGAAGCAATTTTTTGCAAAGCTGAGCCCAGAGCCTGCGGCTGGCGAGGGGGAACAACTATACCAAGTCCACCGATTATCTGTGTTATATCACCTACATTAGTCGATACTGGTACCAAGCCTGAGGACATACCCTCGGCTATTGCATTCGAAAATCCCTCGCCATAAGCCGAGCTAGAAACAATGATATCACAAGCCGTCAACAATTTTGGCACATCATTCCTAGACCCAAGGCTATAACACTGGTCAGACTCAATAGAATATTTTTCGGTACCAAGCCCTATCATTATCAACTTAATATCCGGCACCATTTGTATAGCTCTCAAAAGAGTTTCATGGTCTTTCATGGGGTCGACTCTCGCAACATGAGCCACCAACTTTACATTAGGTTCAATTCCAAGTTCTAATCTAACATTAGTGCGAGATTTGGAATTAGGCTTAAACTTATCAGTATCTATGCCATTCGGAATAACTCTTGATGATTTTGGATAATATCCAAGTGTTTGATGCGCCTCCAAACCTGCTTCTGAATTAGCTACAATTATATCTGGCAAATATGAGTAACGTGCACACAATTTTATAGTCAGCCTGAAAATGTGCCCATAATCTGAAAGATCCATGTTAGAACACCGAAGACCCCAAACTAGTTTAGTCTGTCCCCAACGTCCTGAAATACGTAGTGCTAGAGTCGAAATCAGATCCGAGTGATACATCCAACTTTGTATAATTTGCGGTTTATATCGGCGAATTAAAAACATTAATTTTATAAGACCAGAAGGCGTCGGCCAACCACGAGTCATACCCAAATCGTATAAAGGCACACCTGCTTCCTTTAGTTGACCAGCCATACTACCTTCTGAAACCAAACTAACTACTCTATCCAAAGCACCTGCCCGCCGCCGTGCGATAACAAGATTGATTAGCTGGGTCTCAGCACCACCAATATTCAGCCCGGTAATGATATGCATGACTGAAATGTTTCTCTCAGTTATATTCATAACTCAATATTCTGGATAATTAATATATAGACATTCTAACTATTATAAAAAGTAGCATAAGGCTTATCCCTGTCTATCGAGACATTGACGATTGCTAACCTAGATGTGGACAGATTTTTTTAAAGCATATAAATCTCGAAACTTATTCGTAAAATGAGGATTTAATCGTTGCAGATTTCATAATTTTCGTAAAAAGAATTATATGTTTACAGTAATCTTTTAACTATGGACTCAAAATGCTCTGTAACCTTTGAAAGTTCATATTCTTCTGGAAGCAGGCTTGCCCTTAATTCTTTATTTTTTTCCTTGCCAATAATCTCCGATATAGCTGAAATAAAAGGCTGACCCCAAGAAGCAATGGTTATTGTGCCATTAGGTATCTTTTCGGCTACTTCAATTAAAGCACCTGATTCAGGAGTCGCAATAACTGGGGTTCCACAAGCGAGCGCTTCCAAAGCAGCATTAGGCAAACCTTCCCATCGAGAAGGCATTAGAAAAGCGTCAGCTTCGGAATAATCTATCCATGGATTTTCTTTGAAACCCGGCATAAAAACTCGATCACCTAACCCAAATTTATCAATCTTCAATTCCAGAAGTCTTCTATCCGGCCCGTCTCCAAGAATTTTTAAATTATAAGTTTTGGGCAAATCTGAAAACATCTCTAATAGTCGATCGAATCCTTTTTGCCTCGTTAATCTGCCCGCTGCCACAAAATATAATTTGTCGCTTTTTGTAGCAGATCCGGTTGGAATATTTTTTCGCACTCTCTTAAGATCAACAGGATTTGATAACAAACAAAGTTTATTTCTCTCAACGCCTATATATTCTTCCATTTCATTCATCATCAATTTAGATGTACAGATAACAGTATCAGCACGTGAATAATAATGCTTATACAGCCACAACATTAGGCGTGGCCTAGGTCCATTTGGTAAACTTAACGAGGGCATATTGGCTTCGCGTATAATAATTTTTGTTGAACTGGGAAGAGCCTTACGACTGGCTAACAATGCAAGATTTATATAACCCAGAGAGGATATTACGGCGTTGAACTTTTGTCTGCGTATATTTCTCACCAACGCTGGAATTGCATAGCGTAACCGCGACTTATTTAAAATTTCAACGGGCACGTTTGGGGGAACCATATAAGCATTAGGCCCGTGGCTATTTAACATAATCAAATTAGGTGAAATAACGGAATTATCTATGCTGGAAGCTAATTGTAATAATACTCGCTCTGCTCCACCGCCGGCGAAAGAGGGCAAGACAAAAGCTAACTTGATGGTCATGTTCGATGTACCTGATGCCAAATCGTAGCTAGTTCAGACGCTTGCTTTGATCCATTACAAAGAATTTTAATCCTCAATCCGGCTGCATCACCAAGCTGCTTTACCAATATTGGGTTATCCGTAAGTCGCAATATGTTTTGTGCAACTTCCTCTACAGAATACTTGCCAAGTAACACACCGGTTTTATCCGATTCTACAAATCTATTATAACTACCTACGGTAATAACAGGTAATCCAGCCCCCAGTGCTTCAATTATGTCTCGACCCCATGGATTGTTCTCTCTACTAAGTTTCAGCAACGCGTCGCATCCGGCAAGTACTGAACTAGGATTTGGCACATGCCCGAGAAACAAAAACATGTCAGCCACGCCCATAGCCTCTGCATAATCAGCCAAACTACCTTTACTTTTTTTAATTTGTCCCAATTTTCCAGGCAAAGAACCGCTTAATTGAATATCTCCAGCAACTACAAATAATATATCCCGCCTGCCCCTCTTTGCGAGCACAACAGCTGTTTCTACCAACCGATCAACGCCCCTAGCCCACGTATAATTACTAAGGCTGGCAATTTTAAAACGGGAATCACTAGGAATTTTAGAATGGCTTATTGTAGCTTTTTGCCAGTCTTCCACAACGTTATATATAACATCTCCAAGCTTATTATTTAGACCTAGTGACTGCCAAGTTTTTTGCTCGTTTTCTGTAATAAATATTGCGTGATCAATAGATCGTGAAACTACGCGAGCCTGCCAATAAGAGAATAATGAAGGGATTATATTTGTCCTAAAATGCATAGTGAATGGTATCTGAGTTCGGCTTCTTAGCCATTGAGCCAAAAGAAATAATCCTTCGTGATTAAAATGAATAACGTGAAAATGCTCTTCCGCTGCTTTCCTTAATAACTGCCTAAACATCCGTGAGTTAGGATGCTTTAGAGTATGTCGCCCAAATACGTATAGATTTCGAGATATACGAGGTAAGGCACTAACGTGAGGCATATTTGGAGTAATAGCGCATGGGATTCCGATATTTTCGTATAAACTCTGTATTGGCCCTGACCTACGACACCATACCTCCGGCTGTATTGACTTATCTGGAAGGTGAGCAAGTGACTGAAAAAGACTCCTAGAAGAGCCTCCATAACCACCCTCTATATCGAGACAAAGTACATGTTTACCTGACATTATATGAATTACAATCCACGTATAAATTGTTTAGTACTCTTGATTCCTGCATGAAATAATGCATCAAGAACACTTAATCCTTCATGAAATTTATCGCTACCCTGATCATATTTTGGATGTTTATACTTGCTATAAGAAAGCTTATATCCCGCTAGTGAAAAAGTATTTAGTGACTGATACTTTGCGCCACCTTCACCTGAAATATATGTGCTTCCTTTGGGTGCAACTTTTTCCAATATTCGAACAAGCCGTTTGTCACTCTTTGCATCACCTGTATCAACATTTGACGATAATATGAAACGACAATTAATCTCTAGTAACTCGGTTAACGCCTCGATGATAAATATATTTGAAGTCGAAACTGAATCACAAGGAGCATGCTTCCATATATTTTTTATGACAGGCCATGTGTCAGAGAATGCTCTCGACCCTTTGTATGCACCGTTTAACGTATCCAAATGCCTTTGTAACCAATCGTTATTAGAAAACTCAGTTTCTGAAATACATGTACCGAAACTACGTTTAATAGGTTGGGTTAACCATACTGCTTTTCCAGACCGCATGATTCTCACGCGGTTTGTATACCCCCCACGTGAAAATTGAACATCATCAAGGAAAACAAACAGATTGCTCTGAGAAATCTTATAAAAGTATCCTAGCCATGGAGCATAGTTTGGCTGATGCATTGAGACTATCACCGGATTATGCTCGTCTCACCTAAAATAAAATTACACACCCAAGTGGGTAGTTGCGACTCTGAAAGAACAGTGGTGCGTAACAATAGTTTTTCAGCATAGAAACCCGGCATTCCTACAAACTAGATCGAACAGAATCGCAAATAAAATCTACAACTTCATCATCTATATACGGATGCATTGGTAAACTAAGTACCGTTTTGCATAATTTCTCGGTTACCGGCAATGAACCCTCTCCATTTCCATAAGCTTTATAGGCAGTCTGAAGATGCATTGGCCTAGGATAATAAACAGCGCTTGGAACACCTTTTTCTGCAAGACGGGAACGCAACTGGTCACGATCCTCTGTTTGTATCGTATACTGAGCCCATGCAGAAAGGTCTCCATTTGATACTAACGGTATCTTAACATAATCGTTTAACGCCAACGCATACTTGCTTGAAAGTCTATTGCGAGCACTTATCTCGAATTCGAAGACCTTAAGCTTAGCTAAGAGAATTGCAGCCTGTATAGTGTCTAGTCGTGAATTTAAACCAACACGCATAATATCGTACTTACCTTTACCTGCGCCGTGTCTACTTAAAGATCGAAAAGAATCAGCTCGCTCAGCATCGGTTGTGAATAATGCACCTCCATCTCCATAACAACCCAGAGGTTTTGCCGGAAAAAAACTTGTAGCAGTTACTGGAGCTAAACTACCCACTGCTCTACCTCGATGCTTACCACCAAGACTTTGTGCAGCATCTCCAATAACAACTATGTTATTTTGCTGCGCAATGGTTCCTAGTTTTGTATAGTCAGCGGGCAGACCGAAAAGATCAACCGGGATAACCGCGCGTGACCTTAATTTTCCATCTACATTAACACTTTCGATAGCCTCTCTTAAAGATTCACAATCTATTGTGAAATTATTACTATCAATATCTACAAAAACCGGCGTTGCTCCCAAGAGCAAAACAACCTCAGCTGTAGCAGTAAAAGTAAAAGAAGGGACAAATACTGCATCGCCTGGACCAACACTCTCCTCCATTAACGCTAGAGTTAAAGCATCCGTTCCGCTTGCACAGCTAACGACATGCTGAACACCAACGTAATTTGCTAACTTAGTTTCAAATTCACTGACTTCAGGCCCTAAAATAAACTGACCGTGATCCAAAACTCGTTGAATTCCTAAATTAATCTCTTCCTTTATTGTTAAGTATTGAGATTTCATATCGACGAAAGGAATATTCAACTGTCAGTTCCTCGCAAATATAATTTTCCGTCTAATTCCTCGTAAATATCTTTATTGCGGGGGCAGACTAAATCAGGGCCAAGGACTTCCCCTTCGCGAGACACCCAACCATGGTGCCGTGCAGGATTGCCAACTACTAAAGCATGGGCTTGAACATCACGAGTTACTACAGCACCTGCCCCAACCATAGAATAAGCTCCAACAGTGACACCACAAATTATGACAGCATTCGCACCAATTGTTGCGCCTCTTTTAACTAAAGTAGGCAAAAACTCATTCTTTCTATCTATAAAGGCTCGGGGTGTTAACACATTCGTAAATACGCACGAAGGTCCACAAAAAACACCGTCTTCGATAGTAACACCCTTATAGATCGACACATTATTTTGGATTTTACAATTTGACCCAATGGTTACGTCTGGACCGATCATAACACTTTGCCCTAATATGCAATTATCCCCGATATGACTTCCAAAAAGTACATGAGAGAAGTGCCAAACTTTACTCCCAGCGCCAAGAACTACATCTTCATCAATAATTGCAGTAGAATGAACAAACGCCTTTGTCATTAACTTTTTCCTACATCCAGATCTATATATTGACCCTCTAACATTGATCTTTGACAGGCATCTAGTACCTGCAAAACGCGAATACCCTCTGAGGCGTCTGAAAGGGGAGGAGATAAACCATCAATCGCGTTGAGAAATGCTTGGCACTCGTTTTTCAGAGGTTCTTCATCTTCGCAATTTAAATACTCGGGGTCTGCCTTTGAAATTACTGGTATTTTTCCATCCCATTCAACCTTATGATGGTATACTGATAACTTTTCTTTCAACAACTTAGTATCATCAAAAACAGCCATCGCCTCTTCTCCCACGACAACTAATTTTTGTTCTTTAAAAGGATGAAGCCAAGAAACATAGATGTGAGCTTGTAGATTGTTGTCGAAATCTAAATGAGACAGAGTTGTATCAGCTACTCCATCGGTCAAATAATTGGCCCCATTGGTAGTCACACGCCAAGGCATTTGGCCAGCAATTTGCAATATCATTGAAATATCATGAGGAGCAAACGACCAAAGAGCGTTTTCCTCCCGACGTATTTTTCCTAAGCTAAGTCGATTAGAATAAATGTAACGAATCTTTCCCAACTGATTATTTTTAACAATATCAAACAGTATTTTTACAGCTGGATGATACAATAATAGGTGTCCAACCATCAGCACCAAATCTCTTTGTTCCGCAAGATTCTTTAAGTTCTTTCCTTCATGGATATTCAGGCAGAGTGGTTTCTCTACAAAGACATGTTTACCCGCACTCAGAGCCTTATTAGCAAGAGATCCATGTAGTGCTGCTGGTGCCGCAATCACTACAGCATTAATTTGGTTGTCTAAAAATATATCTTCACTTCTACTATAAAATACAATACCGGGGTATTTCCTTTCTAATTCAGCATATAATTTTGAGTTTAAGTCATATACACCTGCTAGTACTCCTAGCTGAAAAAAATTTCTAATAAGATTATTGCCCCAATAACCTGCTCCAATAACTACAATTTTCTTCATTATATATGTGACCCTAATTCTGGCATTTCAATCCGCCAAATAATAGGTTTTGATATAATTCAAATACTAGCTTAGTCATTTATAGATTGTTTCCTTAAACGAATATTAGTTTCAAGGTCTATCATAATCTCCTTGTTCCTTTTGAAGAGGTGGCTTTCCAAACGTTCAGCTGGGGATCTGTGCGAATCTACCCACCATATAGGATGAGTAAGTAATTGTAGAGCCCTTCCTGATTTCACTGCAGGATTAGTGAGAGGCATACCATACTGCCACTGACCACGTGAATCAGAGCAGTAACCTATCTCGCTAAAATATTTTGGTTGATAAGTATGACTTACACCTGCAATGGTTTTAGGACTATCAATCCACTCCTTTATTGGACGATGAAAGCTAATCATGGATACTTTGGAATCAATCAAATTTGATAGCCACTCTATCTCCTGATTAGCTCTATGCTCTAGTTCTTGGCTAGTCTTTATACTTGCATCAAAATGCAATCCCACCGAATGCCCAAGTGCAAGAATTTGTTCGATCGCCATTCGGGATTTTGAAGTAGCTGGATTATATTGCTCTGAAGTTAGCAAAATAAAATAGTGTGAAGCGTATCCCAAATTATTCTCAACTTCTGCGAGCTTGACTGCAGTTGATAGGCTTACATCAACATCATGACGTAAAACAAGGTGCCGGGAATTTTTTTCGACTTGATCAAAACTGACTACGACATAACCCTCCCCTGCAAATTTTTTTAATAATGCTTCATAAGCGTTTAGTGAAAAGCTATTTGCGTCAGTACATTTCATTTTGCCTCCGAAAGTAACTTTTCATAAAATAGTTTTATTTTGTTTGACATAACGCCCGTATGTTGAAGTACAACAAAATAGCCTCCGTAACGCTGACACTCCTTAATTAATGGTCGACACTCTTCCATAGCTTGTTCTGGTTCAAGATCTCTATATTTTCCTCCAAACATACCAAATTCCATAACTGTAGTTGCACAAAAATCAAACTTCAGTGCCCTTCGGTTATATAAGTCGTAGGCGTTAAAACAGCGTGTTGACCCCGTTCTAAACCCAGACTTTTCTGGAAATGCCATCGTGTAATCCACACTCATAGAAGCATCTGACCACAATTTTGGTGTGGCTTCGATATTAAATCTTAATACATGCTGTCTCCCAACTTTCAATGATTTACCAATTATAATCTCTAGACCTTTTTTCTGCTTATTCCACTCATCTTTATTTTCATAAGTATTGAATCCTGGGTGATACCCAATAGTGTGGCCACGAGAACAAATTCTAGACGCTACTTTATTTAATAGTTTTGGAAATAGTCGTGCATACGTACTATCCATTGAATGATTGCTAGGACCCATAAAATTGAAACAGCTAGTAAAACCATGCCTATCAGACAACTTCATCAACCATTCAAAACTATGCCAAGGTTCTCCTGATCCGTAAGCCTTGAACCGATCTAATGCCCTATTCGCATCTCTACGTTTTAAAATATCGCCTAACGCAAAACGTAATGGCTGGTGAAAACGGTGGTAGCCCTTAAGCATATCTACGTCGTGTGTCGGCATTACTCGATAACTACTAAGATGTACTGGACCTGATCTTTGCAAAAGCCTCTTCGCTAGATCATCCAGCGCCCTATCTGCAATTGGAATGGCATTCAATCCGGCTCGCACGGCAAATGCTTCTGCTGCTGGATAACGACCATAATTATCGGGATTTGTACAACTACGCTCTTCAATACGAGAAAGCATGAGAAATGCCAATCCAATAGCATCATAAGTAAGCTCACCTCCAACATCATGGGCATCTAAGGATTTGGAAAGCAATCCCTCTCTTACTTTAATAAGCTCAGATGTTGAGTGCCTATATATGTATATTCCACCAGTTTTTTTTACTTCAGTAAATTTCTTAAATAACCTACCCGGTACAGCAACATCAGCTTTATTGTTTATACCGCCGTAATGCAAGAGAACCTCCGCCAACTCACCGGGCCTATTCCTTCGCAAAGGGTAATAGCGCTCCATTACTGTTAGAACATAATCAATTTCTGCCAGATACTTTTCCATGCCTGTGTCTAAACTAACGGCATAAACTTTCCTCATTTTTCCACCGAACAATTCGTTTGTTCTATTTTATAAGTTCTGACCCACGCATCATGAGTTAGAATCTGTCGCAGTAATTTTGTATGCGAAACACTCCCTTCCAAATGTTCTTTTATGCAGTTATGCAACGTATCGTGATCTAGGATTCCAAATGACAAACTATCAATACGATTATCAATCTCTTTAAAATGTGCACGGTGATTCGGTTCATCTCTATAAAGCGCGTCTAAGTTCTGCCATGAACCTGTAGAATGAAATTTACTTGGTAAAGATGGTCGTTTTTGTAATTTAATTCTACGTAATGCTGCTCTTAAAAATAATCTAGAGACCTCCACCCATGGATTGAGTCCCATCGTGAAGCCAGTGTTAGCATTCTCTATATGACTGGCATCTGGAGAAATAATTTTTAGTGCCCTCTGTGCCATTATTCCGCTGCATCTCCAAGAAGGTGGCATTTGTAAATACAAATCAAGCACTTCGTTATCAAATGCAGGTAATCTTAAATCACTTACCGCTCGAACCGCCATCATGCCGGTGAACGCATAGTGTTTGCTAACAGCATGTAAGATGAAACCGTCCCACGCATTATATGGTTCATTCGATTCAAGCCAAGGTTCAAGGCAATTCTCCATATTAATTTTCAGGCTCTGCCACCAATCATTCCGCTTATTTTTTCGAATTAATTTTTCAATTATTTGTCTTGGTGGCCCTTGTCTTAAATGATTCAAAACCTCTAATGCTGTTGGTTTATTTGAAATATGCCTTAACATTGGCAACCGAGTACGAGATCCCGCAACTTTAATAAACCGAGCTGGAAGGTAGTATCCTCGTAAAGTGTAATCCAGACCATGGCCACTTAAGATTTTCTGACAACTTTTTCCTACCGATGGAAGAAAAGCAGACATAGGTGTCGAAGCAGGATATAGACCACCAGATTCAATTACTGTTTGATCAATTACATCCAGCGTATCTTTTGGATCTATAATTAAAGATTTGTGTTTGGATTCATATAGAGCTGCAACTTTACGAGCTATTGCTAGTTCGGGGTTTGCCTCATAACTTGCTGTAGTCCATGAACTTAATGCTCCAGGGTTTGAGGCAGCTAAAATAGCACGAGAATCAAAGCCACCTGATAACAGCAATCCAATGTCACTACCCGTCGAATGCCTTCTGACGGCATTTTTCAAAGCGACTGCAAGTAACTCTGCGCCCTCACCGTTTGAGAAATTAGGCTTTCTCCATTCTAGATTCCAATAACGTTGTTCACTTCTTCCAGTAACGCTGAACTCAACTATACTAGCAGCTGATAATGCCTCTACACCGGAGATGGGTGTACTTTTTCCTATTGTCCTTTGCATAGTAAATAATTGAGCGAGCGCGTCAAAACTAGCCCGACGTGGAACTGATGAATCTGCTATCAAAGTAAACATCTGAGTTGCAAAAGTCACATTCCCAGACTGTATCCAAACATGTAGGGGGAAAGTTGCCAACCGATCCGTAACTAAACTCAACCGATGGTTTTTACTGTCATAAATTACTGCACAGTATTGTCCATTGATTTTGTTTAATTGATCTAATTTCCTGATTTTTACTAACGATAATATTAGCTTGGCCGCATTAACTGGCTTTGGCACTAAATCATTACAAACGTCCAAGTCAAAAATTTCACCTGATAAAATGACTGTTAAATCTTCTGATTGTGCTGTGCTTCCACTGCTTTCAAAGCCATGAGAAACACTACCGAGACTACAGCCAGAATGTGAAACTATTTCACATGTATAACCATCAGGTATCGTCGCCTGCATTTTCGAAATATCAGGCGATATTTCCCTATTTGTTCTATAACTGCCAAATAAACCTATCATCCTTCTATCTTGGAACAGCCAAAGTATTTCCCCTTGGACCAATAAATACTTGATACCCAAAGGTTAAAAGTTGCTCCCTAGCAAGCTCTGAAATTTTTTTCCCACCACGTGAATACCAGCCAGCTAAACGTATGCGTGGTCGAAGGTTTTTAAGTGTTTGTTTTGCTCCTTCCAATGCCTCAACTTCGGCACCATTTAGAGTTAAACTAAGCATATCAACCTGCTCTAAATTATAATCATCAACTATTTTATCAATAGTTGTGGTACGTACTCGTTCAGTTGTTTTGCCCTTATGTACCTCAGATAATAGCGAATTTGCCTGTGCAAAATCTGACTGAAGATCTAATTCAAGCTCTTTATTCCAAACTGCCCTATGTAATGTCGTAACATTTTCGACGTTATTATATTGCATATTTTTGTTTAATAGCTCGTAACATAGACTATCCGCTTCAACAGCAAAAATTCTCCCATGACCTATTTCAGGTGCAATTCGCAATTCTCCAAAACCGAGAAAGCACCCACAGTCAATAATATTCTCACCTAGTTTTGGAATAAACATCTCAATCAGTTCTGAGTGCAGTGTTGAATTAGGCAAATCCACAATAGAGTCTTTGTGCTGGCCGTGAAAACCAAACATTTGATCTACAATAAAACCCTCTGGTTTCAAGTCTGGTCGCATATGCGGGTATATATAACGATTTAGATAATCCTTAACTAAACGAAAATGAGTAACTGGGATGTCGGATGGAATTGTATGTCCTAATATTCTAAAAACGTCTTCATTTTTCTTTTCAGTTAAAAAGCCGAAAAGTTTAACTTTGTTATCTTTTGTCTCAATCCACGGAATATCCTTTTCCACACCATAACGAAGAGACATCGATCGTTTCTGGATTTCTGATATCATACATGCGTATCGACTAAGCCAGCGCTTTCGATACCCAGGAACCTGCAGTTTTAAATTAAGAGGTAATGGAATCACTGATAATCATCATAAATTGTGAATTAATTCAGGTTGGTAGTCAGAGAAATAAATAATTTGATCCATAGTTTCCGAAGGAAGTCTATTTAGAAAATTGTTAAATATTATAATATCTTCTTTAGTCACTAAGGTTTTTTCTAAGCCCTGAGCAACATTAGTATTAAGTGGCGGCGTAGACTGAACTGGAGAATACGGTAGTTCTAAGGTATTAAATGCTGATTCTATATATTCTGGATTAGCAAGATTTTCAGTACGAATCTCGACAAATTTTTTCACATTATAATCTTGAATAATCTTATCGAAGCGAAGATACATTTCACACCAAGCCCAAAGATAAAACTCTCCTGATGAGAAGTTACTACTATCTATTCTCAAGATATTACTTGCACGATCAGGAGAACTATTATCTAGCAAAAAGTCTTTCTTCCGATTCAGAAAACTTTTCATATTTAGCAATGGATCTCGAACCAAACGAATTAATGAAAAGGATGGTAATAGTTGAGCAAAACCTCTGTGTAGCCCCCTAGCAAAATATTTACTAATATCAACGTAAATACTAAGGTCCTCCTTATTGAGTGTTCTTGTAGCTTTTCTAATTCGACATTCAGCTATATTTTTTAAATATAAATCATTGCCCAACTCAAACGCTGTTAAAATTTTTCCTCTTCCTAGTAATTCATGAGTCTCAATAAAGCGTCTCCTAAATCTACGTTCTATATTATTAAGAAATACTGGAAAATAATAGTGGATTTGGGGTTCTTCAAATGCCGGATAACAATTAAAAACGTGTTTTCGAAATAAATTGGCAAGGGATGCCTGGCCGCTACGTCCTGCCGTCACAGTAAATATAAAGCTATTCTTTTGTTGTATCATTTTTCTAAATAAAAATTCTGGGTTATTTGCTAATAATTTCTCTGTCACAAGCTAGTTCTAATTGCAAATACTCTTGCACTACATCACGCATTAGCCATTCTGGAAGTGGATCGTTATTTAGGATTGCTTGTCTTACCCTGGAACCACTTATAAGTGCGGGATTGCCTGCTTGGCTACGAGGCATATATGCTTTTGATTCAAGGTCATAAGTAATTTCATCAAAGAATATCAGTTTGATACCAATGTCTCCGACCAAATCGAAAAACTTTTGACTTTCCTCAGGTTTGTAGAAGTCACTAACGCCAGTATGGTCGCGACCGACTATAAAATGACTACACCCAATATTTTTTCTACAAAGCGCTGTAAAAACAGCCTCCCGGGGTCCCCCATAACGTGGGTAAGTAGAAAAGCCTCCGAGAGCTACTTTTCCGTTAGGATAAACGCCTTTGTCAATCATTGCTTGATAACTATGAAGTATAGGCCCTGGTAAAAAGTCGCCTGACTTACGAGGCCCTATTACGGGGCTAATATATAGACCGTCAGCGACTGTGTCCTCCAGAGCTTTCAATTGAATATATTCGTGGACACGGTGAGCAACGTTCCGGGAATGGAAACCAATAACGCTACTCCATCCTTTTCTAGTAAATAAAAATCGAGTTTGTGATGGTGTTAACTCGAATTCTCTGAATGGTGTAGATAAGTGTTCCACTAGGGTCACTTCTCCAGCAACAAAGTATTTTCCACCATTTGTCAATCTAGTCACCCCGGGATGCAAAGTAGAGTCTGTCCCAAACCATGGCACAGAGAGAGAATCAACATCACATACAAAAATTTCACTAATATTAATTAGTGCATGAATTTTACCCTCCTTACTTTGAAGTGCGATCTGATCACCTACCCCACAACCCTGCAAACTCTCTTCATCTAATTGCAATGTTATGGGCAAAGGCCAAACTGTACCATCCGGTAGACAATTTTTATGGATTACAGAATCTAATTCTTCTTTACCCATGAATCCTGCTAATGGAGAAAATGTTCCAATTCCAATTTGCTGGCAATCCATTAGTACATGATCGGAAACACAGACCCTATGAAGGGCTGCAATATTATCTATAGAAAAATCAGGCACTTCATTTCTAATTAGTTTTCCCCCATGCGGCTCTATCAAAAGTGATGCAGGGTCTGAAATGTAATCCTCTGGCGTCATCTCATTACCAGCCTCATATGAACGAATAAGTTTTACAATCATACTTACACAAGCTATTGGATTTTTCCCAATCGCAGTTTCGGCAGCTAATACGAGACCATCAACACCATCAGTTAATGTATTATGAACATCATTAACCTCCGCTCGAGTAGGAGAGGACGCAGTAATCATAGATTCAAGAAGGTTTGTCGCTACATGGACTTTGCAAGCTATAGCTTTGCTACGAACAGTAATTTGCTTTTGCAGTGCCGGTATGTGTTCAACCGGAAACTCTCGACTAAGGTCACCTCTATCAATAAGAATCGCATCAGAAAGAGCAGCAATCTTTTCAAGATTCTGAACACCATTACGACACTCAATTTTCGAGATTACGAGAGCATCATCACCTGCATGGATCCGAATTTCTTTTACGTCGGAAGCAAAATTAGCAAATGATAAAGCGACATGCTTAATGTCCATCGAGCGTCCAATTTTTAGAGCTGCAATATCTTTGTCAGTCAGCGCTGGAAGTACTAAAGGACGTTCAACCGTAACAGCCTTATTACTACCTATCTCACCTCCATGTAGCACTCTTAACTTAATAACATCTTCGTGACGCTTAACAACCCTTACCAACACTGCGTTGAAATCAATGCTAATAAAATCTCCCTGCTCAAGATCTTCAAAAACTTTACTAGGATATAGATTAAAGCATTTAGCCGTTCCTCTAACTTGTTTGCTCGGAATTTCTAGTATTTCATTTTCTTTTATAGATATTTTTCCATCAACAAATGTACTCGTTCGTACCTGTGCGCCTTCTGTATCTAAACAAACAGGGATGTTTGTATAGCTCCTAATCAATTTTATTACATCGGCAAGGTCTTCAAGCCTAGTATGAGATAGGTTTATCCTGAAAAGAGTAGCTCCGAGCTCTGTGAGACGCGTAATGACCTCTTTATTCATAGATGCCGGGCCTAAGGTGCAAAAAATGTCTTTACTCATCTATAGTTACTTTCTAACTGTATGAATTCTAGTCATTCATGAATCAATATTGGAAACAGTTTGATCTATACGAACAGATAATATCTGCGATCTTGAAATCCATATTAAGTAATCTTTAAACATCCGCTAATAAGTGACGAAAAAAACTAGGATCAGCGGTCGCAGGGTCTCCACAAATTGAATCTTCCAAGATCTGCAGATTAGGCCATATTCTATTTCGTTCATCAACTTGACACGGCACTATACGGCACCTGTTCTTGATCTCATTATCAATCTCTGGATTAAAGGGATAGTGTCCTCGTTCAAGTAATACTACAGGGCAGTTAGTGCACAATGCCTCTGCAAACGTGGTAGAGGTTGGCGCATCAAATACGAATACATCAGTATCCTTTAGGTGATCTTCAAAAGGTAAATAACTCGTTGGGGCAATAGTCTCTATGGGATTCTTTTGACCAACAAAATGTCCTTCGGGGTGAGGTTTACAGGTCAAATCAATAGAAAGTTCTGATAGATATTGTGCAACGCGAGATTGGAAGTCCCAGTATAAAACATCAGGCGTTCCAGAAATCGCAAACTGTCTCAAAGCCCGGTATGGGTGACCTACATACAAAACACGTCGGCGTGAACGCACAACATTATTAACGCACGCATTACGGAAAGTTGGTTCACCATTAGAATGAATCACCTTACAACTATCAAAAGGAGAAACAAGTGCAAGTGCCTCACTTCTTTTTAGTAGATCAGCCCAACGAGCTGTACCAACACAAAAGCGATCTGCTATCATTAATTCTCCCACAGCTGTTAACGGTTGAGCCTGAGATATGGCTGTTACACCACCATGATCAAATCCTGTTACACTGCCACCACGGCGCATAACCTCAGATGCAATTATCCTCGCGACGTATTGAGAACCACTCCCCGTCCAAATGTTCAATGGCAAATTAGAAATATTTCTAATAGCCAACAAATCATCACATATCCTGTTTACGGTAGGAATAAGACGAGCCTCAAATAAAGAGCATAATCGAGAAAGCCAGGGCTCAGACAAACCTTCAGCTAGAGGTTTAAGTACATCACTTATATGAGAAGTTAAATTAGTACTAATCTCTGAATTAGCCTTAGCTGGTGAATACGATCGTGCCTTTACAAGTATATTTGGGGCTGGCCAATAGCGCGCACGATTACCACTTAATCTTGCGTACTGCCTAAGTAATAAATTATGGCTAATGACTACAGTATCAGGAGATAACATCATAATTGGGAGCATGAAAGACGATGACCAACTGGCAGTTCGAGCAAAAGATCGGGCAAGCGGATAATTTGATCGCCTAACATCAAAAATTCCCTTGCCATGATGTCGGTTTTGTAGCACCTTTACGGTAGCTGCCGTATCACGGATTGCTGCTAATTCTGGAGGACCACCTAGAGGCTTTATGCCTTGCTGGACTTCGCCCTGAGCTACATAGGCTGCTTCAGCTAGCGAAACAAAACCATTTATAAAACTCCCTGCAGCTACTTTTGCAACTTGCTGCTGAAATTCATCGTCAAGGCCTTGAATTGAAGATAAAACTTCTCGACAGGTAGCTTCGCCTAAAAACCGAGAAAACACTTCCGATATAGGCCACGCAATACGATCACGCCAGTTAGACAGATTTGCTATATCATCCCATAAGAATGGTGCTATCAAATTACTAGTGGAATTATTTGATTCTGCCATCGAAATGTTAGCTATCACCATTAGGAGTTTTTTCCTGTCGAGTAGCCGTGGGGGCTCGTTGTCAAAAAAATTCGTTTATCAGTTCCAAGAGCAATGAAAGCAGGGTTTATTAAGTTAGGCCAATCAAAAGCACCCGCTACGAAAACGACTGTTTACTCATATTCATTTGGATAGTTTTCACCAAGTACTCAGCCCACCGTCTACAAAGATACTTTGCCCTGTTATATATGAGGCTGCATTAGACGCTAAGAATATAGCAGCACCAACAACTTCTCCAGCTGTTGCCATACGCCCTAATGGAACACGATTTGCATATTGTTGTTTAAAAATATCATTCTGTTTCGATTCCACCCCACCTGGAACCAAAGCATTAACACGGATGCCACTCTCTGCCCAGTATGTTGACAGCCAACGAACAAGCCCTTCACTACCTGCCTTAACAACTGAGTAAACTGCAGGAGAGCAAATATTTTTAGTTTCGTATTTAGCGTCTTGATATATTCTATTGTCAGGTGCTAAAGCACCGTAAATTGACGAGGTCTGCAAGATTGACCCCTTGATACCATCCTGCACCATAGAACCGCCAACGGCCTGAGTTATTAGAAACATACCTTGCAAATCAACCTCTACTACGCGTCTCCAGTCACCGAGACTATAATCTTCATAAGATGCAAATTCATTAGTTAAGCCTAACGCCTGATTTGCAGCATTGTTATGCAAAACATCAATTTTAGTAAATTTAGCCTTTATGGCCTCTATAGCATTGACAACCGAAGCACTATTCGAAATATCACAAGTAAAACCAGTCGCCCGAATTCCATATTCATTGGCTATTTTTCTAGCTACTGATTCACAACTATCCTCATCTATATCAAGAATAGCTAAATCTGCACCAGATGCCGCATAGCCTTTAGCAAACTCTGATCCTAAAAATCCTCCGCCGCCAGTCAGTAATATAACTTGACCCGTCAGATCAAATAGCGACCGATAATCATTATCTAGCATTAAAAATCCTACTCCGTTTTCTGTTTACTCATTAAAAATTCAACTAATTCAAAATCAAACAGACTATCAATATCTCGAGAACGTTCTTCTGGCATTTCGTAGAGAAGAGTTTGTTCTGTCACGACCTCATCAGCAGATAGAAGATTGTCACGGGGCCAAACATAAATTGATGCATTACAATCGTAACACTCTGGCACACTTTGACGACGGACTATCCGATTATCTGAAGACTTAACTATCCTAACAAACCCATTAGGGCTATTCTCTACCATATTAAAATAGGGAGACCGATGCGCAACGGAGCCTGTTATCACATTATCACAGCGTCTTTGCTCACAGAGTTCAATAGCCCCTATTATGTCTTCTATTAAACGTAAAGGGGAAGTTGCATCCAAGTCACACACCGTATCAAAACGCTGATCCAGCTTTCGCTCTGACTCAAGCAAACAATGTTGAATTGATGGTAATTTTGCCACCTCATCAGTCGCTAGGTTGGCTGGCCTCGAAACTAGAATATCCGCACCTGCAGATTGTGCAATTTTTAAAATTTCACTAGAATCGCTGCTGACTGCTACATTATCAAATAGACCACTTTCTAGGGCATGCTCAATCGAATGCACTATCAATGGCTTACCTAAAAGAAGGCGCGTATTCTTAGTCTCCAGACCTTTTGAATTACCACGCGCACATATACTACAGAGGCGCTTTATAGATTCTGCCATAATCCAGTTTCCGAAGATTCTTCTATTGCCTCAATTACTCTTACAACTTCACAACCTTCTTTAAATCCACATATAACATCGCTTTCTCCAGAAAGTGCAGCTCGATGTTGCTGTTGACAAATGTCATCCCAATCTGCGCTCATACTACAAATTAAAGAACTATTTTCAGTTAAAGTTCCTGCGATAAGGTCGAGCGTGAGCGTGCCTCTATCGGACTGGAATGTCAGGGTTCTTCTATTATTTTTGTCAAGGTAGTCGAGATATAAGGTTGCAGCTCCGAAGTGCAATCCCTCTACAAGAACATGAGCATAATCTTCACTGTCTCCTAAAAGAACACCACTACGCCCAGTTAACGCAGCCACTCTTTTTATTGGACCAAGCAACCACAGTAATAAATCAATTTCGTGGCTAAGATCCCGCAAAACACCTCCACCCTGATTTAGGCTGGCTGAATAAACTTTGCTATAGTCCCGCCCAGGACGCCAGTTGGGAAGGAATTGTCCAACGGAAAAACTAGCTGAATAAATATTACTTCCGCTTAACTTTTCACGAAGAATTGTTACAAGTTGGAAAAAACGTAAATTATACCCAACAAAAATGGGACAATTAGATCGGAAATCAATAAGTTCAGATTTACTGAAAATTGGTTTTTCAATTAAAATTGGACCGGTATGTCCTGCTGCTATTATGGAACGTAATGATTTCACATGGCACGCTGTTTCATTAGCAACTACAATATAAGCATCCTCTGCCTTAACAATATCATTATATACCTCTGAAATAACTGAATAAGTCTTTTTGCCTTCGATATCCCGACGACTCAACACCGAGACATCTAAGCCAAGACTTTCTAAGGCATTTACGTGCCGGCGACCCATTGAGCCATAACCTATTACAACCGCCTGCTGCATTTATTTATAAAGCCCTATGAGTTGGAGTAATTATACGGGCGTTATCAGGAACATCTTCTATTACTACAGCACCTGCACCAACTACCGCACCACGTCCAATTTTCAATCCATTTATTATAACAGCACCGGCGCCAATAAAAGTTCCTGAATCAACAGTTATGTCACCTGAAAGTATTGCTCCTGGACAAATGTGGCTGAAACTTCCAATAATACACCCATGATCAATTTGCGCCCCAGTGTTAACAATAGTATTTTCTCCAATAACACAGCCCATCTGGATAATTGCACCAGCCATAATTTGTGTGCCAATACCAAGCTTTGCATCACTAGCAATAATAGAACTAGGATGCTTAAGACTTACGAAATCATAGCCCTGCTCTCGCATATTCTGAAATAATGATTGCCTAGATGTTTGACCAGGCATAAATCCAATTCCATTTGCGATCAAGAAATCCCTTGGCGGATGTGATTGAATCAGCTCTTCGCTTTTTAAGTGAGGCAAACCACCTCCTACATCCGAATCTGACTTAAGAGCTGGGTCACAAACTCCAACTACTGTCTCTTTAGACATCAAGAGCATATTAAGAACGACACTGCCATGCCCCCCAATACCCACAAGGATAATAGGCCTTCTCATAAATCAAGCGGCTCATCTATTACATAATCTCGCTTGGCAGGTGTGCCAATTAAATCCCAGTATTTCATAGGAGAAATATTTCCGGCTGGGCGTTTAGCTGTTACTGCCTCCTCTGTAAATAATTCCCCTTTATTTATAGGTCGGGCAGCCACCAAACTCCTTCGGGCAATGCTAAGATTCTTTTGCTCTGAAGTAGTACATATCTTTTTTGGCAACCCTAAGCCCTTCTCAATAGCTCTGATACTACTCACCATTTCACATAATTCACTAGGTTCAAGTGATGCTCTATGATCAGGCCCTTCTAAGGTTCTATCTAGTGTGAAATGTTTTTCTAAGACAACTGCACCAAGTGCCACAGCTGCCAATGGAATTGATATTCCGGAAGTATGATCAGAATATCCTATAGGCAATCCAAACTCCTGAGACATAAGCTTCATAGCCTGCAGATGTACATCATTAAAAGGTGCGGGGTATTCTGTTGTACAATGAAGTAGTGTAACTTTATCTTTAAGCCAACCATATTTCATGGCCGCATCAAATGCCTTTCCAAAAGCATGGCTGGATGGAGCTATTCCAGGCTTAGCTTCTAATCCAAAAGCAATTATCCCTAATGCGTGTTCAATTTCACCAAGTGTTGACATACCTGTTGATAGAATAATAGGCCGATCAAATCGTGCCATCATTAATAGGAAAGGACCGTTTGTAATCTCACCAGACGGAATTTTATTTAAGCGCACACCAATTTTATTATTAAGGAAATAGGCACTCTCCTCATCAAAAGGTGTTGATAAGAACTCAATACCCGCATTATTTGCATGGTCTGCTAATTTATGAAAGCTCTTATCAGATAGCTCTAACTCTCTAATCATTTCTAACTGACTATCCGTGCCACTTGTACCATCAATCTGATAGTTCGCTTTTTTCCCAATCTTTGTTACAACTTTTTCTGATTTAAATGTTTGAAACTTTACAGCATCAGCACCAGCGTTAGCAGCTTCATCAATTAGTCGCTTAGCAAGCAATAAAGAACCATTATGGTTTACCCCAGCTTCAGCGATTATCATTGTGTTAACGTTCATACAACCCCATGTATATCCAATGGTCTATCGATAAACTTCTTACGCACTAGGCTTCTCGGATCGTTATACCTTCTTAGAATTTCGATTACTTTCTCTGCGGTATATCCATCACCGTAAGGATTAATAACCTTACTACAGTTCATTACGAGAGCCTTTTTAATTGCGTTTCTAATGTCATCACGTTCTGGTGGACAATCTAAAACACATGAAGCTCGAAGCCGTCCCTCTTGGCGACCTCCAATATTTACAACTGGCTTTTTAAGAGACGGAGCTTCTAATAGACCACTAGAGGAATTTCCAATAACTAAACTCACCTGATTCATAACACTTAAATATCTATGATGCCCCAAAGAGGTGAAAACTATAGTATTTGACCTTGACTTGGCAAAGCTATCTAAAATCTTGATTAATCTACGGCCATCTGGATCGGCATTCGGTCTGGTAAAAATAAGCCCTACATCCGGATAGAAATCCAATGCTCCTAATAAAGCAGTAAATTGATCTGTAGAAGATACCGTATCTAGAGTAGCTGGATGAAACGTGATTAAGAAATTTTTCTCATGAAACTTAAATCCTAGATTTTTCTCTAGTTCTTTTTTCAACATTAACTTCATTGTCCGTAACGCATCTAGTCCAGGATCTCCAACAATATGAACTCTCTGTTTTTCTTCGCCCATTTGCAGAACTCTATAGGCAGCATCTTTAGAGGCAACAAAATGGATACTTGCCATTTTTGTTATTGCATGCCGTATAGCGTCATCAAATGCGCCGCTAGTTACATCACCACCAGAAAAATGAATTATAGGCAAACACATCACTAAGGCTGTTTGAGCTGCCGCTAAGATTTCAAAACGGTCTCCTAAAAGGAGAACATAATCGGGATTTAACTTATTGAAGGTATCCGCAAATCCACTTACAGCTAATCCCATAGACTTAGCCGTACCAACACTACTATCACTTGAAAGAAGAATCTCAATTTTTGCATCAATAGGGAATCCATCCCCTATTATTTCTTGATACGTTAACCCAAATTCAGGTGAGAGATGCGTCCCAGTAGCAACAATTGATAAGTCAAAATCTATTGTATCAGATAAAGTCTGTATTATAGGCTGCAATAAACCATAATCAGCTCTGCTGCCAGTTACCACACATATTGAGAATACTTTTTTATTCAATTTTTGTAGACTCTACTAGACATGTCCAACAGTACTGAAGCCGGTTATTTCCTAGGAATGGCATATTAAAACTTTTTGGCTTTCGCGATGTATCTTTCCTAAAGCCAACAGCCTCAAATGCACGGACTGACGCTTTATTCTCCTCAAATATCCAGGCTTCAATCAGTCTGGGGTCGTATAATTCACTAATCTTCTGCATTGCCAATGTAATAAGTTTTCTGCCCATACCATGACCGGCTTCTGTTGTTGCTATACCCAGTGTCACCTCTATACAAGAATTTTTATTGAGTAGATATATATAGCCGATTCTTCTGTCATCACATTCGCCAATAAATACTTGTCTTACTGAATTATCTTTAAATTTATCGAAGTACCAATCCTTTAAAAAATTCCATTCTGGTGGCGCAGCATGCCCCGACCATACAACATTATCTATATCACATTTTAATCGGAAAAAGAATGCAAAGTCATTTTTCGTAGCTAACCTCAAATTTACACTTTTATTTTCCAAATCAGATGTCGGACGAAATCGATAACTAAGAAAATTACCTGTACGATCTTTTGTAAGATTTTCATATTCTTGATAATCGAATATAATGCCTCCTGTATAATATGCTACGCGACGTGGAGAAAAGCGTGTCTTAAATAGCAATAAGGAATCATCTAAACTTCTGTCACGGCCACCTCCTAAGTGCATCCATCTCTGGCCATTATCAGATGAATACTTTATGGCATCTTCAACAAGTAAATGGTGAGCAAACGTCTCACGTGCTATTAATTCACCACCTGACAAATGGTAATGAGAAAAAACTCTACTATATAAAAAACATGCAACAGCAACAGGTCTTCCATTAAATTCTGCAACCCGTACGCGTGCCCAAGGCGCTATTATTAATTCTTCAAAGTGTGCTAATGGCATAAAATAAGAATCTGACGCATTATTTCGTAATAACCCACTCTCATATAAATGTTTAAATAATTGTCCTTCACCAGCTTCTAATGTGCGCACGGTTAATGCTTTATCTGCTTGGCGTAAGCAATAACGAGTTCCTTTAGAATAGTACCTATGCCTTAGAGATTCTGACTCCGTTAAATCAATGAGAACCGTTAACCGGTCAAAACGCACTTGATCTAACCAGCCACGGAATGCAAGTGGATTTAGAAACGGATGCAATCTAATGAATTCAGCTATTCTTCCTTTGTTTGCCTGCCGCTGTTTCCATTCCCCAATTCCTCTCCAAAATTCTGACCAGTCTAGCGCCACCGGCCCGCCATATCCCCAAGGGGTTTCAAGATCCTCAAAGTCGGTATGTGGAATTTGCCTAACAACACTAGCATGTCGAAATCCAGATGTTTCCATGAAATCCAGTTGATCTGGACGAGCGTGCAGTTTTAGAAAGTGTTTCTGAAAATAAACATCTGACATTACTTCTTCAGAAGTTGTCTTAAATAAAGTCAAGTTTAAAGACATGAGCGGACTAGCGAAGCAATTTTATACATATCCTGATCTGAGTAACGCTGATCAACTGGTAAACCAACTAACTCACTACTTAATCGATGTGCAGCTGGGTACCGTCGATTGCCAGCTGCAGATAAAAGTGGAATATCCGCCCATAAAGGTGTCGCAAATACACGAAGCCTGTGCAATCTATCTAATACGGCATGTCTATTTTTAATAGCAAACGGCCAAAAAAATGGCACACCAGGCCCATTTGGTAATAACAACGGTAAATCAGATAATTCAGCAGTTAATATAGTAGCATTATCTATACGCCTCTGGTTCGTCTTTTTTTTGTCTATGAGAAGAAATCTACGCTTAGATAATTCACTTATACGACATGCATATTGCGGAAGAGAATTCTCCGCTGCTGCTGAAATAGCAAGCGCTTCAGCCTCACGTTTAGGGTCTTGAAGTGCTAATATCTCCCGCGCTCTTTCTTTTAATGTACTAGCTCTATCAGCAACCGGCAACGCTTGTACCATTTTATAATCGTTTGGACAGATATTAGAAATTTGAAGTGCTGCTCCATCTGAGATAGAAAGAGCTTTTCGAGGGCAGGATAGTACGGCACCATTTAGCGGTGGCGTAAAATCCAAATGACCAAAGGCACTCTGAGCAGCATCAATAATTATACTAAAACGATCACCTAGGTTATTACTTAGTTCCCTCACATTCAGCCAAGGTGCCATTCCAAATAGAGCAGGAAGCAATAAGATCACTTTGCCTTTTGCTCTTCGGGCTAGAATGGAAAAATCTGACTCTCCACAGTCATAAAATATAATATCCAGCCCTTTGGCCTTCATGAAATCTGGAACTGAGGGGCATGTATAAGCACAAACAAAAGCTGTGGTAAATGGCCCTCGTGTATCTAAAAACCATGCAATAGCGGCTCTTCCGTGTGAAAAAAGCAAAGTACTATTATTTAGTGGAGCTGGACGCTTCAATAATATATCAGAACCTAATGGCAGTTCTCCGCCATATCTTTCAAATGATTGATTCACAGACTTAAAAAGATTTTAATGTTTCCCTAATCGGACAAATGCGCCAAAAATGAGCTACTTGGAAGACAAATTAGACTTTTATAAATTTTCTCTGCACCCCATAAGTCCATACGAGGACAGTCTTTATACATTGGAAGAAAATGCATAGGCATCCATGCAGGTCGGGTCTGATACCCTACCGCATTAGTAGTTTCTATTATATTATTTCTTTCTTCTAAATTAGCTGAATCCAATATGAAGCCATTAAGCCAGTAATTAGCCTTTACACCAGAACGTTCGCTTATCATTTTAATTCCATCAATAGCACTCATTGCCTTTATATAACTTTCAGCCAATGTTCTTTTGCGATGTAGGTGCCCTTCTAAGGCTAAGATCTGTGAACAACCCAACGCAGCATTCAAGTTTGGAAGCCGGTAATTAAAACCCATTTGGTCATGGGTAAATTCTACTCCAGATTTAATTCGGGCTGTTGTAGTGAGATGCCTTGCCAGTTCTTCCAAATTTGAATCATTAACTAAAATGGCGCCGCCACCACCTGTAGTTATGATTTTATTTCCATTAAAGCTTAGTGTTCCAACAATTCCAAAAGTCCCCGTATGCTTACCTTCGACAAAGGTACCTAAAGATTCAGCTGCATCTTCAATAAGTTTAAGATTATAACGTTTCGATATAGCTAGTAGGCTATTGATCTCTGCAGGTTGCCCCAAAATATGTACTGGGATAACTGCCCTAATAATACGCCCCGTTTTCTTGTTACGAAAACCACCCTTAGTTTCTTCCGCAATATTCTCTAGATAACTATTTAGCTTGTCTGGATCTATCGCGAGAGAGTTCATCTCACTATCTACAAAATGTGGAATAGCACCACAATAACTTACTGCATTTGTAGTTGCCACAAATGTTAAACTCGGAATTAATACCTCATCCCCTTTACGCACACCGGCAAGGAGTAAAGCAATATGCAATGCTGCTGTTCCATTCACAACAGCAATGGCATGCTTTGCTCCTGTGAACTGTTCTATTAATTTTTCGAACTGTGATACATAATCGCCTACTGTTGAAACCCACCCGCTATTTAAACATTTTGCTACAAGTATTTTATCTTGTTCGGTAATTTCGGGCTCATGCAAAGGAATGCTTGTATCTGGAGTTCCCAGTACTTCATCAAGAGCCACTAAAATTTTTGCACTAATATCTCTCATTATCTCTTTAAAAACTTATATTAATACTAATGAATAGTCCTAGGAATTTATTTATCTAAACTATCGAGAACATCTTTAGGAATATCATCATTAGGTATCTCACCTACCCTAACATAATGATTTATTAATCGAGCAAAAGACGGTCCGCCAGATAAGGTTCCATGAACGCTACACTTATCACAGGGTGAAAAGTCTCTATTCCCACTCATTAGTTTACGCCGTACCGAGAGCATACGTGGATCCATCCATAACTCATCTAGGGTTTTTGTATGTAAATTTCCTATAATAATTTCTCTTCCCCAATCGTTAGAGCAAAAAACTACATCTCCATTCCAGTCCAGTAACATTTTATAAAATGGATAATGACATCTCTTCTCTAGAGCATGTTCAAGTGGCCTGATGTCCGCCTCTGGAGCATTCACCATCCCAGACCTATTATTAAGGGTAAGTGCAAAGTCATCACCAGCACCTACCCAATGAGGTCGTAGCTTCCAACAATCAGTCGATATTCCCGACTCAGAAATCATTCTTTCAAAATATGGGCGCTGCTCTGGCCCATCATAGAGATTAATATAAAGATAAGTTAGGCCTGATGCGAACAAAGTCTTAATAACTGCAGCATCTAATCGATCACCGTTTGTATTAACTTCGATCGTGTTACTTGGCAACCTATGCCTAATCTGCTGAATTAGATTTGGAAACTGCTTGTGGAGAAGTGGCTCGCCATAACCGGAAAACGAAAATCTACACCCCAGATTTAAACGTTCTACTTCATCAATTAATCTAGATACTAAACCTGGTGTCATATTGAGATTT
>Ga0310344_10000131_pt1 | contig 62521 bp, 60 predicted proteins | sample HC15DNA20200_MG_FD_203801 | JGI IMG/M metagenome (GOLD analysis project Ga0310344, IMG submission 203801) | Marine microbial communities from station ALOHA, North Pacific Subtropical Gyre - HC15-DNA-20-200_MG | ecosystem: Environmental > Aquatic > Marine > Oceanic | place: Pacific Ocean: North... | reverse complement strand
ATCCTATTGATGGAAAAGGGCCAATTGACTCAACCGAGTCGAGGCGTGTGGAGCTGAAGGCTCCGGGAATCGTAGCGAGAAAATCAGTTCATGAACCCCTACAAACAGGAATTAAGGCAATTGATGCTATGACACCTATAGGCAGGGGGCAACGAGAACTTATTATTGGCGATCGCCAGACAGGGAAAACCGCAATAGCTATTGATACAATAATTAATCAGAAGGGCGGAGATGTTTTCTGCATTTACGTAGCCATCGGCCAGAAGCAGTCTACCGTCGCACAGGTAGTGGATAAGCTCGGTCAGCATGGAGCGATGGATTATAGTGTCGTTGTGGCGGCTACGGCCAGCGAGTCGGCGCCTCTTCAGTATCTATCACCTTACACAGGTTGCGCGATCGGCGAGTGGTTTCGTGATAACGGAAAGCACGCACTAATAGTCTACGATGATCTTTCAAAACAGGCAGTTGCTTATAGGCAACTTTCTTTGTTGTTGAGACGACCCCCCGGACGGGAGGCGTATCCTGGCGACGTCTTTTACGTTCATTCCCGCCTATTAGAGCGAGCCGCGAAGCTGGATGATTCCCTTGGTGGTGGAAGCCTCACGGCGTTACCGATTATCGAGACACAGGCGGGTGACGTTTCTGCTTATATCCCTACTAATGTCATCTCAATTACGGATGGCCAGATTTTCCTCGAAACGGACCTGTTTAATTCAGGAGTACGGCCTGCGGTAAATGTTGGACTCTCGGTTTCGCGGGTAGGAGGTGCTGCACAAACCAAGGCGACGAAGGCGGTGGCGGGCCAACTTAAACTTCAGCTTGCTCAGTATCGAGAGATGGCGGCCTTTGCTCAATTCGGTTCCGATCTTGACAAAACTACCCAGGAACAACTCGCTAACGGGGAACGGCAAACTGAAATGCTAAAACAACCGCAATATCAGCCAATGTCTATGGAAGAGCAAGTAGTCTCCATCTTTGCGGCGACGCCACAGCCGGGTAAAGATTCTTGGGTCCGGGGAATAGGGCTAGAGGACATTGGACGTTATGAGTCCGAATTGATGTCTTACGTAAAAGCTAACCACGAAGGTATTCTATCATCGGTGCGCGAAAGCGGAGCCCTTAGCGATGAGTCGCGCGATGAACTGATCAAGGTGCTCGATGCCTTTTCTGAAGTATTTCAGCCGTCCAAGCCTGGTAAGGCTGCTTAAGGATAAGTAAACGGTGCCAAATCTTCGCGATATTCAAAGAAGGATAAGAAGTGTCGAAAAGACGCAACAGATTACCAGCGCCATGCGCATGGTAGCGGCGGCAAAACTTCGCAGAGCACAGGATGCAATAATTGCCGCTAGACCATATGCCGAAAAAATTTATTCCACTTTGTCAGATCTGGAGGCTCGTCAAGTAGATGCGGATCATCCCCTTCTTATGCGGAGAGATTCTAAAAGAAACCTGGAGATAGTAGTCGTTTGCTCGGACAGGGGATTGTGTGGAGCCTTTAACACAAATACGATCAAAGAAGCCACTCAGACAAGAGTAACAAGAGGATCCGATTTCGATTCCATCGAGCTTTCTTCGGTCGGCAGAAAGGCAGATGAGTTCATCCGGAGGAGGTTCTCGAATAGTCAAAGTGAGAGCTGGACTGGAATTCCGAACGTAGCCTATGGTAATGCAGTTGAGATTGCCGAACATCTAGCGAAGCGTTACATCGCTGGAGAAATTGACGAAGCATTAATTGTATATAGTGAATTCGTGTCAGCCTTGACTCAGAGACCAGTAACCAAGTCACTCTTGCCATTTACTAGTGCGGGGGAAGCCGCGGATGGCGAACTATCTCCCTTTGAAATTGAACCGTCACAAGAAGCACTTCTGCAAGCGTTAGTGCCTAGAGCACTAGAATTTACGATTTATCGTGCCCTACTTGAGAGTCAGGCCGGCGAACATGCAGCTCGAATGACTTCGATGGAGGCCGCTACTCGTAATACAGAAGAACTGATAAAGAACTTAACCCTTGATTTTAATAGGGCGAGGCAAGCCGCCATCACGAAGGAACTAGTAGAAATCGTGACGGGCGCTCAAGCTCTAGAGGGATAGCGACTAGGCTTAACTAATTTTAGGCTGGTATGGATGGAGACAAAATGGTTGAAGGAATTATTACAGGCTCGGGCAAAGGTTTAATCACGCAGGTTCTTGGCCCAGTGGTAGATGTTGAGTTTTCCCCGGGAGACCTCCCTGAAATTTTTACAGCATTAACTGTGACTAACCCCGGAGTAGATGATCGTGATGATAATCTTGTTTTGGAGGTCGCCCAGCATCTAGGAGAGAACACAGTCCGGTGTATAGCGATGGATACCACCGAAGGTCTGATTCGCGGACAGGAGGCTAAAAACACAGGGGATGTAATCAAAGTTCCGGTTGGTCCTAAGACTCTCGGTCGCATCATGAACGTCGTTGGTGAACCCGTAGACGAACGAGGGGCGATTGACGCAGAGCTTTCTTACCCAATTCATCGCCCTGCTCCGGAATTCGTTGATCAGGCAACGACAGTGGAGGCGCTTGAAACGGGAATTAAAGTGGTTGACCTCATAGCTCCTTACCCTAGGGGAGGGAAAATCGGTCTTTTCGGCGGCGCTGGTGTGGGTAAGACAGTTGTCATCATGGAGCTGATAAACAACATTGCCAAAGAGCACTCAGGGTATTCAGTTTTCGGCGGGGTTGGCGAGCGAACTCGAGAGGGTAACGATCTGTGGAATGAAATGATGGAAGCGAAGCTCTCGGATGGGACTACGGTTCTGGACAAGGCTGCTCTGGTATATGGGCAGATGAACGAACCGCCGGGAGCACGCGCGCGGGTTGGTCTTACTGCCTTGACTGCGGCTGAATACTTTCGCGACGAGGAAGGCAAGGATGTTCTTCTGTTTATCGACAACATTTTTCGCTTTACTCAAGCCGGTTCCGAGGTGTCAGCTCTGCTCGGCCGAATACCCTCGGCGGTTGGTTATCAACCAACCTTGGCAACAGACATGGGCGAGTTGCAGGAGAGAATCACCTCGACAACAAAAGGCTCAATTACCTCAGTGCAGGCCATTTATGTACCGGCCGACGATTTGACTGATCCGGCACCTGCCACGGCCTTTACCCATCTTGATGCGACGACGGTTTTATCAAGACGGATTGCAGAGTTGGGAATTTATCCAGCAGTGGATCCTTTGGATTCAACGAGTCGGATTCTCGATCCTCAGGTTGTAGGAGAAGACCACTACGCAGTTGCCAGAGGAGTACAGCAGATCCTACAAAGGTATAAGGACCTCCAGGATATTATCGCCATCCTGGGGATGGATGAACTTTCTGATGAGGATAAGCTAACTGTTTCAAGAGCACGTAAACTTGAAAGGTTCCTGTCTCAGCCATTTCACGTTGCTGAGCAATTCACTGGGACCCCGGGAACCTATGTGCGACTTGAAGATACTGTGAGAGGATTTAAGGAAGTCTTAGAGGGCAAACATGATGACCTGCCTGAACAAGCGTTCTATATGGTGGGCACGATAGAAGAGGCTCGAGAGAAGGCTGAACAACTTTAGCGAGAACTTATGGCACTTTCTTTGTACATAGCTACTCCCCAGGGTGAGGCCTTTGATCAGGATGTTGAGACTGTGGTTTTGCCGGGCCTCGATGGTGACTTTGGTGTCCTAGAGAACCATGAATCCTTTATCTCCGCTTTGCGTCCAGGAAGCCTGGAAATTAAACTCGGAGATGGTTCTAGACGTGTAGGTGCCGTGCCTGGGGGATTCGCAGAGGTCTCCGGTAGTGTGGTGACTGTTCTTGTGGGGCGCTGTGAGTTTGCTGATGAGGCCGGTAAAGATCCGGAAATAATTGCCCGTGAGCGTGCTCAAGCAATGATTGAAGAAATGAGATCGACAGAAGAGGGCGAGGCCTTTTATCAACGTCAGCAGGAAGCCTTTTCCGAGGCTATATCTCCTGAGGAGAATTGAGCTTCTCTTCCCCAGCCCAGAAGGGTAGCCGGATTGATATTCGGCAACTCCACGAGGCAAATACTTTATGTGCACCAGTAGTTTCTTTAGCGAGAAGGTTTCGACCAGGTCAACTAGCCAAGGCCTAGGGCGGCTTACCTGACTAGCACAAAACGTTATTTCAGGACGCGCGGATTTCAGGCTTCAGAATTTCGCCATCACTGCCGCTTACCCTAAAGCCAGTTCTTTTTTCATTTGTTTTGTCATCTTTAAACAGGGCATTGCCCTCGATTTCGAAACCGGCGTCTCTAATCATCTCGTAAGTTTCAGCAGCGGCATCCCCCTTGGTGGTTAGATATCCTTCGATAAATAGACTGTTAGCGGGCCAAAGGGCGAGCGCTCCTAGCCCCCTCAGGTGCCCTTCTCTACCCGCAGATATCCGGATTTCGGCCCGCGGGTTTATAAGTCGAAGCATAACGAGTGCGCGGAGACAGCTTTCCGGGTTTAATTCGCCACTCCCTTGGACGGGGTTTCCTTCTATGGGTATTAGAAAGTTCACTGGGATTGAAGGCACTTCCAGTTCTCGTAACTTGAGTGCTACATCGATTAAATCGTCCGAGGTTTCGCCCATCCCTACGATTAGGCCGCTACAGGGCTCTACCCCGTGGCGTCGTGCCGCCAGTAGTGTGTTGACTCTGTCCTGAAAAGTGTGTGTCGAGCAAATAGAGGGATAGTGGCTCTCGCTGGTATTTAGGTTGTGATTCAATCTGTCGAGTCCCGCTTCGGCGAGAATGGCCGCTTGCTCATCTCCGAGTAAGCCAGCCGAGAGACAAACCTCGATTGGTAAGGCCTTCTTTACCTTTTTAATGGTACTCGCAAGTTTACGAACGGTTCGGATCGAGGGTCCTCTGCCGGATAAAACCATACAATAGCGAGTGGCCCCGGCCCTGGCGGCGCGCTCGGCCTCTTCCAAAATTTCTTCCTCCGGTTTGATCGGGTATTTACGTATGTTTGCGGAGGAGTTTTTCGACTGTGCACAATAGCCACAGTCTTCAGGACAGAGGCCGTTTTGGATGTTATTTAGGAGGTGCACCATCACACTTCGGCCAAAATATTTTTCTCTTGGGACGTAAGCGGCTTGCAGGAGCGGGAGCAAATCCGCTCCTTGGTCGCTTAAAATCCACTTACATGTTTTTCTATCGGGGAGTTCATCCGCGAGAGAAGCCTGAGCAATTTCTTCGTAAACCCTAAACACTGTTGATTTCTCCTAATGGAGTAGCCTATGCCTCCGGGACTAGACCGTCAAATCGAGATGATAAAATAGTCGACAGTACCCGCCTGGCCGGGCGAGAACTCCTGGGTGGTCCTAGTATTGCTGGAAGATGGTTAAATCTCGAATAACAGGATATCAGTGCAGCGAATGTGGCGCGCAATCCCAGCGCTGGCTCGGCCGTTGCCCCTCATGCAGTTCCTGGGAAACTCTGATCGAGCTGGTGGAGGAAAATGCGGACCGGGAGAATCTTCTGGAAACCGATGCTCCTGTCCTCCTTGCAAAGGCTGTTCCTCTCAATTCATTAAAAGACGCTCCCGCCAAGAGAATTTCCACTGGGATAGCGGAGTTGGATCGCGTGGTAGGTGACGGATTAGTAGAGGGCTCAGTCGTGCTGGTTGGCGGTGAACCTGGAATCGGAAAGTCAACCTTAAGCTTACAACTAGCCCAAGGGGTCGAGTCTTCTGGCCACCGAATTTTATATGTAAGCGCTGAAGAAAGCCTCGAGCAACTTCAGTTGCGTGCAATGCGCTTAGGGACTGCGGGCAAGAATATCTTAGGTCTCTCGGAAACAAGGATCGAGAACCTTTCTCGCCCTTGGAAGGAGCTAAGCCCGAAGCTGGTTATTGTAGATTCCGTGCAGGCCATGCGGTCTGAAAGAGTCCCGTCAGCCCCCGGCTCAGTGACACAAGTTCGCGAGAGCGCTGCGCTTCTCGCAGCGACGGCGAAGTCTCAAGGCAGTATTCTGGTTCTCATAGGCCATGTTACGAAAGATGGAAATCTCGCGGGGCCGCGTGTTCTCGAGCACCTCGTGGATGTTGTTCTGCTCTTTGAGGGGGACCGGGGACACGGATTTCGGCTACTCCGGAGCGTAAAAAACCGCTTTGGGAGTACACAGGAGATTGGTGTCTTTAGTATGGGAGAGACGGGTTTGGAGGGGGTAGAAAATCCGAGTGCATACTTTCTATCCGACCGAAGTATCGGTGCACCGGGAGCAACTGTAGTTCCGCTCATAGAAGGCTCTCGCCCTGTATTAGTTGAAGTTCAGGCGCTTGTTGCTCCGGCCGGCTATGGAACGTCGCGAAGAACGAACGTTGGCGTCGATGATGGCAGGGTGGCACTCGTCCTTGCCGTGCTCGATCGCAGGACCAAAATGGACTTTGTCTCTAGAGATGTCTATCTGAATGCTACCGGTGGTGCGCGTATTTCCGAGCCAGCAGCCGATCTTGGTTTAGCTCTTGCGCTGGCCTCTAGCAGGTTGGACCGGATACTTCCTCATGATGTTGCGGCTTGTGGCGAGGTGGGCCTCGGCGGAGAGTTGAGATCCGCCTCCAGATTGGAAGCGCGAGCCGGAGAGGCTGCTCGACTGGGCTTCAAACGCTTGCTTGTTCCCGCTAGGAAGAAGATGCCTTCGGTTCAGGGGATAGAGCTCGTTCCTTTCTCCAATATTATAGAGGCGATATCATGGTTAAGGAGTGAGGGTTTGACCACTTCCGTTTCCGCTACAGCAGTGACGGACTGATTCTAAGAAGGTTCGTTTTTCGCAGTTGTTCCGCAACCTCAGGCTATTATCCTGGGTATATGCCTATCGACAAAACTAAGCCTTCTGAGGCTCTGGAAGGTCCGGAAGGCTTCCGCGCCAACATCGAACCTATGCTAGGTCTCGTTGATCGATGCCTTAGAGAACAGCTCAACTCCGAGACTGATCTAGTAAGGAGTCTTGGCGAGCATGTCTTTGCTAAACCCGGTAAGCGATTAAGACCGATTCTTCTAATGCTTTCCGCCGAGCTTTGCGGATACAAGGGGCCTCGGCGGATTCAGTTGGCTGCGGCGCACGAGCTGATTCACACGGCGACACTTCTCCACGACGATGTGGTCGATGTTTCCGACTTGCGCAGGGGACAGACTGCTGCACACGTGCTTTGGGGAAATCGAAGCGCTGTGCTGGTCGGTGATTTTTTCTACGCACGTGCATCTCAGATGATCGTAGAGGATGGAGAGTTAGAAATCGTCGGTCTCTTTGCCAAGATGATTCAAATGATGTCAGAGGGAGAGCTTCTGCAGCTTGAACGAAGTTTCGATCCGGACGCGACGGAGAGCCACTATTTCGCGGTTATCGAGCGAAAGAGTGCAGCGCTTCTCTCCGCAGTCTGCGAGATAGGTGCAATCCTCGGCGGTGTGACACGGATAGAACGGCGATATTTAGCCGACTTTGGTAGACAACTGGGTGTAGCTTTCCAACTCCGAGACGATGCGCTTGATTATTCCGCGAATTCATCCGATACGGGCAAGCCGTCCTTCACAGATCTTCGCGAAGGGAAAGTTACTATGCCTTTATTGCTGGCTCTTAAACGTGCGGCACCAGGCGAACATGAAGAGGCTATTCATCTCCTTAAGACCGCTGCGCAACGCAGTCTCTCCGGCAAGGGAGAGATACTTACAGAAGGGGAAGTTGTCCCACTTCGTGCACTGGTAGAAAATACTCGCGGTGTGGAAGACACTAACCGTTGTGCAAGTAGTTACGTAGATAAGGCACGAGCTTCTCTGGAACCTTTTTCCGCTTGCGCTGCGAAAACTGCCTTATTAGAGGCAGCGGAATTTTCAGTGGAGCGCTCATCTTAGGCCCAACGACGGTGGGTTTGACTTCGATACTGACAGCACGTAGCTTGTTTACCTTTCTTCTGACTTTTCGATGATTAAATTTGTATGGCTTCACAGGTACTCATCTTGTGATAGTTCTTTAGAAGGAGAAACCAGGTGTCATCAGAAATCAGCAAGGTTGAAGCAAATGAAATCCTGGACTCCCGGGGAAATCCTACCTTGTCTGTTCGGGTTACCGCAGCAAATGGACGATCCGGAAGGGCGGCTGTCCCGTCGGGTGCTTCAACTGGGGCGCGCGAGGCCCTCGAACTAAGAGACGGAGACTCAAGTCGCTACGGCGGCAAAGGGGTACTGAGGGCCGTTTCTCATGTGAACGGTGAAATCTCTGCCGCATTGCATGGAGTAGAGCTCGATGGGTTAGAAGCTCAGGGCGTGATCGATAAAATGTTGATTTCACTAGATGGGACTGAGACGAAAGCTCGTCTTGGGGCGAATGCCCTCCTCGGAGTTTCTTTAGCGGCCGCGCATGCGGCCGCGGCAGTAGCGGAGCTGCCTTTGTTTCAATTTTTGAGCGGTTCAAAGGCTGATTTCTTACCTACCCCAATGATGAACGTGCTTAACGGCGGCGCTCATGCGGACAATAACGTCGATGTTCAAGAATTCATGCTTTTCCCAATTGGAGCAGATTCCTTTCACGATTCTCTACGTTGGGGTGTGGAGGTATTTCATACATTAAGGGAGGTACTTCATAAAAAAGGCTATGTAACTTCTGTGGGTGACGAGGGAGGATTTGCTCCCGATCTAAAGTCGAATCAGGAGGCTATCGAGCTAATTCTAAGTGCGATAGAACGCGCCGGTTATCGCGCAGGAGATGAAATTGCGATTGCACTTGATCCTGCATCGAGCGAGTTCTACGAGGACGGGCGGTATTTCCTGAAGGGGGAGGGACGTGAGCTGGATTCTGCTGCAATGATAGATTTTTGGAAAAACTGGAGAGGAAAATACCCGATCCTATCTATCGAAGATGGTTTGGCAGAAGATGATTGGGACGGATGGACCGCCCTCACCAAAGTTCTCGGCCATAGGACCCAGTTGGTTGGAGATGATTTGTTTGTGACTAATCCCGCGATTATTCGCGAAGGAATTTCTAGGGGGGTTGCGAATTCCGTCCTTATCAAAGTCAACCAAATTGGAACTCTCAGTGAAACGCTGGAGGCAATTCGTCTTGCTCAAAGTGCGGGCTTTTCTTGTATCGTCTCTCATCGTTCGGGGGAAACTGAGGACACAACGATTGCCGATCTTGCAGTCGCCACAGGTGTCGGACAGATAAAGACTGGTTCTTTATGCAGGTCAGACCGAGTAGCTAAATATAATCGCCTTTTATTGATAGAATCGGAATTAGCTGATCGAGCACGCTTCGCGGGCGCTTCGACTATCCAAGGTTTTTCTTGAGCGAGAAACTACTACGCAACATTGTTTTCACGCGCTCCGGGTTAAGTACGTCCCTTTGTGCAATTTGCATGGTTTTAGTTTTAGCTACGTCTGGTATTGCTTACGCACCAAGCACAGCTCAATTGTGCGAGCTGATCGGCGCGCGAAACCTGGCGGCAGGGAGAACCGAAGCCTTGTCCCTCTTGGTGTCTTTGCGGCTAGGTGATTCCCAAGATGTTGCGGCTGAGGGTCGTCTTGATAGTGATCCAAGTGGGCTTTCTCGCTTAGATCTCGTTGGAGTAGACGGACGGTGGAGACAACTAAATCTTCAAGGGAGGCTCTATGGTTCAAGAAGCGGGGTTTTCAGTCAAACGGCTCGGCCACTCCTTCCTCCGCTCTACTACCTGCAAGTAAATTCGTTTGAAAAGCTCGCAGCACTTTTAGATTTGCCTGTTGATTTCCCGACAGCTGTCTCATTTTCACAACTAGGAGATAAAGACTGTTTTGTTCTTTCGTCTTCCCGGGAAGGGGGGTTGGCGCTCTTGGTAGAGATTGACTCGCTCGAAATAGTTGGGATCCGTCTCAATAACGACACGCTTTTCGAATTGGGACCCCTAAAACAGTTCGGAAGAGTCAAGATTCCTAGCTGGATCCGCGTCAACCGAAAAGATGGATTTCGGGCAACTCTTTTAGTTACCGATCTTGTCGAGAAGGCCGTCCGTGCAACCAATTACAGCAATGAGTGGTTGCGAGAGGTTGGCAATTAGGAAAATCTTCGAAATTACAGGCCTCACTCCCTTTGTTGAGGCCTAATTGTTATATCGGCTCCATGGTCGTCAGGAAGGAAGGTTTTAAACCTCTAGATATTAGAGGCTTTTAAGGGTGACCTCCGTTTTTAGTGTCGCTAAGGGCTTTTGAGGGCTCGGCTGAAGAATAGTTGCGGTAGGCAATGGTTGGGCCCTCGGTGCAAGGCTAGGTTCTCCGTCAATGAGAACCTTGGAAGATATTAAACCTAAGAGAGGCCTGTCCGTTCCTCTGGTCACGGTTTTAGACGATGGGGGGGGCCTTTTGGAGGCGGACCAAAGAAGCCTCGTTCGGCATGTAATTCAAGATGGTTACGGAGCCGATGTGGTCTTTGCTGGAGGCACTACAGGCGAGTGGGATGCGCTTTCGGCTCCGGTAATGCGTCAGGCGGTGGCCGTTTCTATCGAAGAAGTCCTGAAAGAGAATTCCCGTCTAGGGTTAGAAGCCGGTTCGGTGGAGGCCTGGGCTGGAGTCACGAGCCACAATCCTACTGAAACACTTCGAAACTTAGAGTTGGCGATTCGATCCGGTGCGCATGCAGCGGTTCTTGCTCCTTTGTCAATTCGTGGGATTGATGACCCTGTACGTTTTGTTGCCAGAGACGTCGCTGACCTTCTAGATAGTCTTCCGCGTAGGATTCCAATCTATCTCTATGACAATGCCGATATCGCCGTGGATCCCAAGGTTCGTCACTTTCGCACTTGGCAGGTAAAAGCACTCTCTCGCCTTGATTTTGTCCGAGGTATAAAAGTTTCGGCTTCAAAGAAGGTTTTGGGGAACTACACGAAAGCCGCAGAAAGTTTCCGAGATCGCGGCGAATTCGGTATTTATATTGGCGATGCCCTTTTGGTCTTTGATCTTTTCCGCCCGCGTAGTGGTTGGCTGGGAGTCTTGGATGAGCACTGGCAACGGCGACGGCTACGAGGGTCACTTCCTGTTGGTGTTGTTTCAGGCCCAGCGAACGTGTTGCCTCGTGAGTGGGCCCGAGCGTGGCAGGTATGTACTGCGGGCGATTTGGAACGGATGGAACTAGTTCAGAACATTTTGACTTATTACAGGACTGAGACGCGAGCGGCGGTGGGCAGGAGAAGTATCGCATGCCTTAAGCGCGCGCTATTCCTGTCGGGCGTAATAAGCTCCCCAAGGTTAGCGAAGGGAACGCCTGGCCTTGCCCTTCCAGATGTAGAGCGTTTTGATTCGGTCTGGAGAGAAGTCATCAAATTATCCCGAGAAAAGGTCGGAGATCCCTGGGTGACCAAGCGACCCATCGTCGATGGTGTGAGTTCTTAAGGTGAGCGAGGCTCTTAGTACATTTGATGTTGTGCTCGCAGAGCTCAGGTCGCTCCGAGAGGTTTTGTCCGAACAGCATTTTGAGAAGGTTTTAGCAGTTATTGCTGAAATGGATTCTCTGGGTGGCCGGCTCCACGTTACAGGTATTGGTAAGTCTGAGCATGTCGCTCGCTATGCGGCAGCTCTTTTCGCCTCTACGGGTACGCCTGCCAGTTTTTTGGCTGGTGTCGAGGCTGGGCATGGTAGTTCTGGGCAAATTGTCCCGGGTGATGTCGTGATCGCGATAAGTAACAGTGGAGAAACAGAGGAACTTCGCCTGGCGATCACCGCGGTTCGAGGGCTGGGTGCAAAAGTTATTGCTATAACCGGGAATTCAGAATCATGGTTGGCAAAAAACGCCGAGGCTTTTCTTTCGGCCGCCGTCGAAAAGGAGGGTGGAGGCCTAGGTCTGGCACCACGGGCAAGCGCGGCGGCCCAAACAGTTGTTTTAGCTTCTCTTTCGGCTGAACTTGAGGTGGCTCGAAATTTTAATCGCCAGGATTTTCATGCCCGTCACCCAGCAGGTGCCCTTGGGCGTGAGACGAAAGCATGAATGAAAAGTGCTAGGCCTTCGAGTTGACTCTCCAGGCTAGCGTGTTCTATCGGCATAGACACCATCTCGTTAGGGCGGAGAAAAGGGGTTTTAAAAGACTTGGGGCCGTAGCTCAATTGGGAGAGCGCCGCGTTCGCAACGCGGAGGTTGGCGGTTCGATCCCGCTCGGCTCCACCACACCCCCATCTGAAAAGACGGGTCCTTACGGCGTTACTGCTACTTTGAGTACTCCGTCACCTTGGTTCGAAAAAAGTTCGTAGGCCTCCTCAATTTGGTCCAATTTGAATCGATGAGTGACCAAGGGGGAAAGATTTACCCGACCAGAAGCTATCACCGACATCATCCGTCGCATCCGCTCTTGTCCGCCTGGGCAAAGGGTTGACGAGATACAACGGTCTCCCAAACCTGCGGCAAAAGCATCGATCGGAAGACGAAGATCTTCAGAGTAAACCCCAAGGCTAGAAACCTTCCCTCCAGGTTTGATAATAGAAAGGCAATTCTCAAAGGTTTCCGGTAGACCCAGGGCCTCTATTGCTACGTCAACACCCCGACCATTGGTCATGCGCATGATCTCCTCGACGGGGTTTTTGCGATTGAAGTCGATAGTTTCGTCTGCACCCAATTGTTTCGAGATTTCTAAACGGGCAGGAACTGTATCTACTCCTATGATGCGGGTGGCGCCGAGAAGTTTTGCCCCAGCCGTCGCGCAAAGTCCGATAGGGCCCTGTGCAAAAATGGCAACAGAGTCGCCTATCTGCACCCCACCGCTCTCCGCACCGCTGAAGCCAGTAGTCATAATATCGGGGCACATTAAGACTTGTTCATCCGAGAGTGAGTCTGGAACCGGGGCAAGGTTGGCTACTGCGTTGGGAATTACGACATATTCGGCTTGGGAGCCGTCGATAGTGTTGCCGAGTTGCCAACCTCCCAAGGGCTTGTCCCCACACTGGGAGTGGTGCCCCTGGAAACAGGACGAGCATTGCCCGCAGGGGGTGATGGCGCCTGCTATAACGCGTTGTCCTTCTTTAAACCCGGTCACTCCTTTGCCAAGAGCGGCAATTGTTCCGACGGGCTCATGTCCTACCGTTAGACCTCTTTTCACAGGGTACTCAGCCTTAAGGATATGAACGTCTGTACCGCAAATCGTTGTCGTCGTGACTCTGAGGAGTGCCTCTCCCGGCCCTGGGGCAGGAATTTCTTTTTCTTCGAGTACGATTCGGCCGGGCTCGGCAAAGACGGCAGCTTTCATTTTAGGCACGTTCTTATCTCCTTGGGCGGAACACAATTATTGTCCATTTCTTCGGACTAAAAGGGGCAAGTTTCGACCTTTTTGTTCAAAAGTCCCATTCCCACGGGACAGCTATCGTGGATTACCTTTAGGGAAACACTTGAGAGTTGCCGATCTCTTAGCCACGCTCTCTTCACGATGAGAGCCGGAGAAAGTGATCTAAAAGAACTTCGAATGCCTGCCGTTGTTATGGCTGGAGATCAAAGAGGCTCGCGATCTATAGGTCAGGAGAGCAAGGTATTCTTGGAGCTGGATGGACGACCTCTGATCGTCCATATCCTGGAAACTCTGCAACGCGTTCCAGAAATATCTGAGATCTGGGTCGTGGGAGACCAACAGAACCTGTCTAAACTACTGGATCCTCCGCCGAAGTCCTGGTCGAAGGCGGTGACAGTAGTGCCTCAGCTCAACAACCTCTACCAGAATGCCTGGGAAACGTTTAGGAGATCTCTTCCAGGTGCTGGACCGGAAGGGAGAGATCCGACAGAAAAAGAAATTTTAATTCCCTACCTCTACGTTTCCGGAGATCTGCCTTTCGCTACTCCACAAGAGGTTTCTGCTTTTATTGCGCTTAGTCTGGAATCCGATGGCGATTACGTTCTGGGCTTGGCTCCGCAAGACTCTCTTGCATCATTTTCGACTGGTGAACCAAAATACGTCGTTGCGTATTTCAATCTCGCTGAAGGCAGATTCCGACAAACAAATTTACACTTGGTCAGGCCTGCCAAAATTCGTAACCGAAAGCTTATCGGTGAAATGTACGAATATCGCTACCAGAGAAGGATGAAGAACGTTCTTCCTCTAGCCTGGCAGATGCTCTATCGGAAGGGAGGTAGGTTGGCCGCGCTTTGGTACTATATTCTCATCCACATCGCAGGATGGATGGATCGCCGAGGGCTGTCACGCGTCGCTGATATCGTACGTCGGTATGTCCCGTTGGCTAAAGTTGCGGGCTGCGTTTCATCATTTCTTGGGGCAAAGTTTCAATTCGTGATAACAGAGGCTGGTGGCTGTGCGGTCGACATTGACAGCGAGGAACAGTATTTGGCGGCCAAGGCACGTTATTCCGAATGGCGCAAATCACAGGAAGAGACCGCGGTAGTCCTTTATGGACCTTCGACCAGTAGTACCGAGGAGTAGAATATTGAGTCCACCAACCTTATTTAGTCTCCCACAGAGAAGCGTTATTGAAGTTCGTGGTGCGGATCGATCTCGGTGGCTCAACGGCATGATAAGTAACGAAATTTCTGATCTTCAGGGTGAAAAAAATGGATGCCCAGCGGTTTTCTTGTCGAGGCAGGGGCGCGTGATCGCGGATTTACATGTCTTGGTTTTACCCGATTGCATTTGGCTAGAGCTCGAATCGGATTTCACGGAGTCGGTTATAAAGGAACTTGATCGTTACATCATTGCGGACAGCGTCGAGCTTCAAAATCTCGCGAGGAGAATAAGCCGCTATTGCATTGAGGGTGAAGAGGCTATTGAACTAATCAGACGTGTTTCAAAAGGATCGATCTCGGAACATCGGTATGCAGGAAGTGAAGTCCAGTTTGAAGGACTTACAGTGATAGTCGCTAACTACGAATTAGGATCGCCAAGTGGCGTCCAGATATTTCTGCCCTCGGAAAACGCCGCCGAATTCGAAGAATTGCTTTTCTCGTCGGAGAAGACTTTAGTAAAAGGCACAGCTGAGGCGTTCGAAGTCTCGAGGATTATTGCGGGCCGACCGCGGCTTGGAGCGGAGCTCGATGAAACCGTTTTGCCCGATGAGGCGAATCTTGGAGATGCGATTTCGACCACGAAAGGTTGTTACATTGGGCAGGAAGTTATAGCCCGGCTACGCTCGAGAGGGAAAATCAAGCATCAACTAGTAGGGCTCTTGTTCGATGAGCACGTTTCTTCAGATTCTTCCTTAACTAGCTTTGGCAAGAAGGTTGGCGAAGTGACCTCGGTGGTATTCGTAGAAGGTCTAGGCGTCGCAGGTCTAGGCTTTGTGCAAGTTGAGCAAAGTGACCCGGGGACACAGTTAAAAGTTGGTAAAACCAACGTAAAGGTTGTGTCCCTTCCCATGTCTATTGAAGAGAAAAGTTGAAGATTCCGGCCCTCGCGGTTTTCGCAAAAGAACCTCGGCCTGGTTTAGTAAAGACGCGACTTTCTCCACCACTTTCACCGAAACACGCGGCGGATTTTTATCGCGCAATGCTCGCAGATGTCCTTAATTCGACCGCACGAGCGGCGACTGTCTTGGGTGCTACGCCCTTTCTCTTTGTAGATCCGAGGGGAGCCTTGCCCAAAATGCTTGCGCAGGCTCCGGCAGAGTTTGTAGGACTACCTCAAGAGGGTGCGGGTCTGGGAGCGCGGATGGATCAGGCGTTTGAGCACCTTTTTAAGAAGGGATATTCCCCCATTTTGTTGAGAGGAAGCGACAGTCCTGGAGTAACAGTGCAGGCGATTGAAAGATTTCTAGAAGCTCTTAAAACCCACGACGTCGTTTTTGGCCCTGATAGCAATGGTGGTTATTACTTGATTGGTATGCATTCTCCAGAGCCACGAATGTTCGAGGTTGCCTTAAGCAACAAAGAGGTTTTGCCTCGAAGTCTCGAAGTTGCCAGGGGCTTGGGTCTGAGTGTTAAAACCCTGGAACCGAGCTTTGACATTAATACTGCGTCCGATCTCAGTTTTCTGAAACTAGGTGCCGGGACAGACGAAGCCAGGAAAAGCGTAGCCTTTGCCACACACCACAATCTCTGGCGCCATCTACCTGCCTAGATAGCGCGCAGGCTCTGTCTAAAAGAGAGCACCTTTTCAAAGCGGCCGACCCGCAAGGGTGCATTCGCAGCCTAGAAGCCGAAAGAATTGGCATGATTTTTGCTCCTACTCAGTAGTCGGCGGATTTCGCTCGACAACAGTGGTTGGGTTGGTTTCAGAAGTACGCTTCCCCTCCGGCGTCGTGCTTCTCCTCTCCGCAAGGGAGGAAGTGAAACCTTGGCCCTGCCCCTAAAAGTGAAGAGTTAAAGAAAGCGCAGGTTGGGCGTTGCTGTACTGCCCATTGCTGCGAAAAACATGCCTGCCCTAAAGGGCGGGCCGAAGGAGAGGAGGCGCATATGCGCAGAATAATAACCTCAGGTCTAATGGCCGCCCTGCTGGTCTTGGGCCCGGGGCAGGTTCTTGCAGATGACGGGGTTGCTGCCCAGCTAAAGGCGATGCAGGATCGGATGAGCCAGCTAGAGGATAAACTCGAAGCGACGTCAGACGAATTGGCTGTTGCCAACAAAAGGGTAGACGAGCAGCATCAGTTAATTGAGTATGCCGGCATTGGCGGAGGCATGGAACATAGCTCGGGACTTTCCGCATTTCTTGAGAAAGTTGAAATGGGCGGATGGATCAGCGGTAGTTATGTCTATAACTTCGAAGGGATGCATGGATCGAAACTCGCGGGCGCCAACTCGGGTCCTGGCGTAATGCCATTTAAAGGAGACAGCAATAGTTTTCAGTTAGATCAGTTGTGGTTTGAAATTGAAAAAGGTGTAACTGAAGATAGTCGCGCGGGTTTTCGTGCAGACATTGTCTATGGTAAAACCGCTGGACTTCTTAACGGTGGGACCGGTAGTAATAATGGCACTCTTGGTGACGAACTAGAGCTTTACCAAGCATATATCCAATACCTGGCACCTATCTTTGGTGGGACGACCTTCAAATTCGGAAAGTTTGGGACCGTTATCGGTGCCGAAGTTGCCGGTTCCAGAGATAATCTGAATATCACTCGCGGGCACGTTTACAATTTGTTCGAACCCATTACACATGTTGGTGTGCTCGCTTCCACGGACCTGAATGATAGTTGGTCTTTGTCTCTTGGTCTGGCAAACGAAACACGCTCATTTCCCGCAGCCGACAAGGACTCGAACAACAATAAAACGGTTCTTTGGTCTCTTGGTTGGGGAGGCGAAACAACCGGGTTTTCCTTTGCAGGCGCGTATGGTTCTGCCGACAGTGGGCAGGCAGTTGATACCAAGTCTGGTGACAAAGAGATGATATTGGATTTTATCTTGTCATGGGACCCGTCGGACCGATTTACCTCCTATGTCAATCTTGATTTCATTGACAGTGAAAACAGTACGACGGCATCAAGTGAATTTGATGGTTATGGGGTTTCCGTGGCGGGGCGTTATGCTTTAACAGATCGCGCAGGAATGGCTCTTCGGCTGGAATACGCCAAGCTCGAGTATGATGCGAATACTGTTTCAGGCACGGAATCCGAAGAGAAAAATTATTGGGGTCTCACCGGCACCATTGATTACGCTCTTACGGACGACCTACTCATGAAGGCGGAGTTACGATATGACGATTCGGGATCTTCAGACGACGGTCTTGAAAATGCCTTTATGGATGACGATGGTTTGATGACTGAAGATAGCCAGTTTATCGGAGCGGTTGAGCTCATATATACCTTCTGATTGTCTTTGCCTTTAATCTAGAAAGGCGTGGCATTGTTTATACAGTGCCACGCCTACTTTTCTTTCGTGCAGAAGTTTGCAAAGAAGGAAAGAAAAGTGGTAATTCAGCCTAACCCTAGAACTTGTTTCATGTCGTATAACCCAGGCTTTTGCTTAATAACCCATTCCGTCGCAACAATTGCGCCTTTGGCGAAATGCTCCCGTGTTGAAGCTCGGTGGGATAGCTCAAGACGCTCGCCTCCTCCTGCAAACATGACAGTATGCTCCCCAGCTACGTCGCCTCCTCGAAGTGCTTGTAGACCGATGGATCCTGGTGATCGAATTCCTGTCACCCCATCTCGGTTTCGGACAGCAACCTCTTCGAAATCGACCTCTCGTCCTTCAGCCACGGCCTTCCCGAGCTCGAGTGCTGTTCCGCTTGGTGCGTCGATTTTCTGACTATGATGTAACTCGATGATCTCAGCGTCGTAATCACTCTTTAAAAATTTTGCAGCTTCTCGAACGAGTAGTGTGAGTAAGTTTACCGTCACTGAAAAGTTGCTTGCGATTACAATCGGTATCTCCTCGCTCAAAGATTTGATCTCGGCCAGTTGTTCATTATTGAAACCAGTAGTGCCGATGACGCAAGCGATGCGATTGGTGGCACATGCTCGTGATAGCGACATCGTAGGTTCTGGAAGTGAAAAAGAGATGGCGACATTCGCTAAAGAGACCATCGTCGAAATGTCTGAACTAAGTTTGATACCGCCCGTCAACTCTTGCCCTAGCAGTGGATGATCGGGGGACTCGAGGGCGCCTGCAAGAATTAAATTCTTCCCGGGGATCAAAAGATCTCTTACTGCAACCCCCATTCGGCCCATTGCTCCGTGAACGAGTACACGAGTTTTCTTAGTCAAAGTAATCCAAACTCCTTGAGAGAAATTCGGAGTCGTTCTCTGTTATCTGATGAAATAGGAAGGAGTGGTAGACGAATTTCTTCTTCGCAAAGCCCCCTTAAGGCCTGTGCAGCCTTGACTGGAATCGGATTCGTCTCAGAAAACATTGCTTCTATGAGTGGGAGCAATCGGTAGTGCATTTCACGGGCACCTTGTAAATCTCCAGAATTGAAAGACTGGACCAAGGAGACCATTTCAGCCGGGGCAACATTGGAGGTCGTCGAAATAACTCCGTGCCCGCCAACTGACATAAGGGGGAGAGTAAGGGCGTCGTCTCCGGACAAAAATGTGAACTCCGAACGGCAAGCGGCGATAGCCTGTGACATTTGTTCCAGATCCCCAGAGGCCTCTTTTACAGCAACGACGTTTTCGATTTCGGCGATGCGTGCAAGAGTGTTGGGTAGAATGTTTGAGGCCGTTCTGCCCGGTATGTTGTACACGATTAAGGGGAGAGTGGTCGCCGAGGCCACTTGATCGTAGTGTCTTACTATTCCTTCTTGCGTAGGTTTGTTGTAATAAGGTGAGATGAGAAGGGCACCGTCTGCCCCGGCCTCTTTTGCATGCTGTGTAAGTTCTACGGCTTCCAGTGTGGAGTTTGAACCAGTACCGGCAATAACTGGTACTCGCCCGCGAGCTGTGGCTACGACAATTTCTACAACTTTACGATGCTCAGAATGGGATAGAGTTGCGGACTCGCCAGTTGAACCACAGGGTATAAGTCCGTTAATCCCCGCACTGATTTGCAATTCGACCATGTTCGCTAGGGCCTCTTCATCGACTTCGTTTCCCTTGAGTGGCGTTACTAGCGCGGTATGAACTCCCTCAAACATATTTTCTCCTCGCGAACTCTCGCTTTAACTGGGCGTCTCTGAACTCGGGGGCCAGAGGAGCTCCCCTTTAAAAACCTCTGCCGCTGGTCCGGTCATGATGACTGACGATTCGGGAGAATCCCATCCTATCTCGAGAGTACCTCCCCTTAGCTCGACAGCAACATGCCGGCTGCAAAGGTCAAGGAGCTGAGCGGCCACCCCGGTAGCACAGGCACCGCTGCCGCATGCGAGCGTCTCTCCCACTCCTCTCTCCCACGTCCGCTGCCGCAATAACTTGCTAGACACGCGTTGAACAAACTCGACGTTTACTCTATTGGGAAAGGCAGGGTGGTTTTCGATTTCAGGGCCTTGAATTTTGACAGGTGCATTTTCGATATCATTAACAAACACTACAGCGTGAGGGTTTCCCATAGAGACGCAGGTTACGGCTACGCTCCCTGAGTTGATTTGGAGATCGACATCTACCACGGGTCCGTCACCAGTCCCTAAACTAGTGGGGATTTGTTTGGGCACGAGAATGGGTGGTCCCATATCGACGGCGATTTGATCTGCTCCGATCCAACGGGGACTCACGATTCCGCCTAGAGTTTCTACCTGGATAGTTTCGGAGTTTGAAAGGCCTCTATCCCGGATATATTTGAAAAACGCCCGGATACCGTTGCCGCACATTTCAACTTCTCCGCCCTCGGCATTCCATATCTCCATTCGATAGTCGGCATGCTCGGATTCGCGTAGGACTAAGAGTTGGTCGAAGCCGACGCCAAAGTTTCGATCTGCATACGCATGACAAAAGTTGGCAAGCTCAGGCAAGTCTTCTGCTCGTCCGTCAAGGACTACAAAGTCATTGCCCGCACCGTGCATTTTTACAAACGCAATTTTCCTCAATTTGGCGTTCCATCGTCAAAATCGCGATCCGGGTTAATGGTCCTTTGAACACCCGAGTCGGCGGGGCTCGTTATGGCCGGTTCGGCAAGGGAGGGAGAGGATGTCTGTTGTTGTCGGACCGGAGAACCATACCGTCCGCATCCCAGTGTAAAGATCGCAAGTTGAAATACAACAAGTACACCGATGGGTTTTTGCCAACGACCTAATGTTTTCGCGATCAATTTTTCTAATCCTCCTTAAGGCGCTTTTTTGCAGCAATGAGGGCCTTTTCGACGCTTGATTTGGCCGTCCCACCAATGACATCTCGCAACTCCAGCGCTTTTTCAAGACTTATCAGGTCTTTGGCCGGAGCAGCAAAGGAAGGATGGAACTTCCGCATTTCGCTTAAGCTTAGCGTTGTCGGATCGAGATCTCTCTTTAGACAATCTGCCACCAATTTTCCTATGACTTCGTGGGCCTCACGGAAAGGAACGCCTTCTTGGACGAGTATCTCAGCTAGGTCCGTCGCGAGAAGCATCGGATCCTCCGCGGCTTTAAGCATATTTCCGGTTTTGACAGTGAGGCTTTTAAGGGCCCCTTCCATAACTTCGAGACATCCGGCGAGGGTATCTGCGCTATCGAAAACGGGTTCTTTGTCTTCCTGGAGGTCCCGGTTGTAAGTTAAGGGAAGTCCCTTGAGAACCGTTAACAAGGTGACGAGATTGCCAATACATCGACCTGATTTGGCCCGTACTAGCTCGGGGACATCGGGATTCTTTTTTTGTGGCATGAGGCTGGATCCGGTGGAGTAGGCGTCGCTGAGTTCTACAAATTCAAACTCACTACTTGACCACAAGACGAGCTCTTCTGCCAATCTTGAGAGATGGACTGCGCAAATGGCGCAGTCTGCTAGGAACTCTAAGGCACCATCGCGAGAGGCAACGCTATCCATACTGTTACCGCTGGGAGCTTCGAACCCCAATTCTGCAGAGGTCTCCTCTCGATTGAGTGGCAAAGTGGAACCGGCCAGAGCCCCGGCTCCAAGGGGCGAGAAAGCTAAGCGTTTAAAAAGGTCCTTGAATCGTTGCGCATCTCTGTGAAGGGCTTCTACATGCGCCAGCCAGTGATGGGCAAGGCGAACAGGCTGAGCCCGTTGAAGGTGTGTGTACCCTGGAAGGGCCGTATCGATGTGTTCCTGACTTCTTTGGATTAGGGTCTTCTGTAAATCCCTAAGCCTTTCTTGGATCAGTAGGTTTGTCTCGCGCAGATAAAGGGTGAAATCAGTTGCTACTTGATCGTTCCTGCTTCGTCCGGTGTGAAGCTTTCCAGAGACTGCCCCGATCAGTTTCCCGAGCCTGGCCTCGATGTTCATGTGGATGTCTTCGAGACCCGGATCAAAGGGGAAGGTGCCATCCTGCAGTTCTTTTTCAATTTGGTCCAAGCCGTTCAGCAACTGGTCTCGTTCGTCTTGACTAACAAGGCCAACGCTGCAGAGCATTCGTGTATGGGCGCGTGAGCCGCGTATGTCGAAGCGGGCGAGTTCTCGATCGAAGTCGATCGAGGTACTGAATCGTTCTACCAAAGGTTCGGTTGAGGCTTCGAATCGCCCGCCCCACGGCTTTTGATTTTTTGTCATACCTAGAAGCTGGGGAAGCCGTTCGAGTAACGCAAGCGATAGTCGCTTCTTAGGCCCAAAGGGGTGGCACTACTTGCGAGCTTTGCGAGTCTGATGGCTGAGGTGCTATGCCTGAAAAGAGCAGGGAAAAGGGAAAGAGCGCCAAGGATTTGAAGAAAAGGCCCTTCCGGCGTTTTCTCCTTCTTCTTGTCGCAACGAGCATCTTTGCAGGGTTTTTTAGTGGCCGATACCTTATGGACCTGGATCGGCGAGTTCACGAACGCTTTTCGGGGAAGCTTTTCCGTGTTCCGACAAGGGTTTATGCCTCAGGGACCGTGATTTACCCTGGCCTCAATCTTGAGCGTAGCGGCGTCTGGGATCATTTGGACCAACTGGCATACCGCGAAGCTCATGCGCGGCAACCGCTTCGACCCGGTCAATATTCTTGGCGAGGAGATGCCCTGGCACTCCATCGGCGGGCCTTCCATCATCCTAATAGGCCTGAGCCCGCTAAAGAAGTAGTCGTGAGCATTTCTGGGGAGAAGGTCAGCGGCATTATAGATCAAGGGACGGGTCGAGAGGTAGGAGCGTTTATCCTTGAACCGGTACCAGTGGGGACCTTTTACGGCCCTGAGCGGGAACGCCGTGAAATCGTGAAGATTCAACAGGTGCCGAATCACTTAATTGACGCCATTTTTGCCGTTGAAGACCAACGGTTTTTGGAGCACCGAGGTATAGATCTTCGGAGGATTCTTGGCGCTTTGATTGTAAACGTGAAAGCAGGCGGGGTTCGTCAAGGAGGGAGCACACTAACTCAGCAGTTGGTAAAGAATTTTTTCCTGACACCAGAACGAACTCTAAAGAGAAAAGTCCAAGAAGCTCTGATGGCCCTTCTAGTCGAAATTAGGTACGACAAAACCGAAATCCTAGTCTGCTATCTGAATGAGATCTATCTCGGTCAGCGCGGTGGAGCCGCGGTTCACGGCGTGGGGGAGGCGGCTTTTCACTATTTCGGTAAGCCAGTATCGGAGCTGACACTTTCTGAAGCCGCACTTATTGCAGCCATAATTCAAAGTCCCAATGGTCTTTCTCCCAGGCGTCAGCCGGATAAGGCCCTAAAGCGTAGAAATTTAGTGCTTGAACTTATGTATAAACAGGGGCGAATTCATGCGGGCCAGTTACGTGGAGCTCGACGGGTTGAATTGGAGCTGGCTCCATTAGGGGATGATCTTCGTGAGGCTCGGTACTTCATTGATATGTTGAGGCGTCAGCTACCTGAGTTCTATGCTCCCGAGATACTTACGAGCGAAGGTCTAAGAATTTATACGAGTTTGGATCTTAGGATTCAAAGGATAGCGGCGAGGGCTTTGGGTTCTGGCCTCAAGCGTTTGGAAGATGACTTTCCCGCTTTATTAAAACGAGACGATCTACGGATTGAGGGCTGTTTGATTGCTCTTCGGCCCCAGACTGGCGAAGTCATTGCGCTCGTTGGAGGTCGTTCCTACGCGACGTCACAGTTTGATCGATGCAGTCAGGCCAAACGCCCGTCGGGAAGCGTGTTCAAACCCTTTGTTTACTTAGCTGCACTCGAACCTCGCAATGGTGCCCCAGGAATCACACTGGCGTCGAGACTAGATGACTCACCGTTTCAAATTGAGAGCGGGGGGAAACTATGGAAGCCTTTTAATTATGACCGGGAATTTCACGGGATTGTAGGGGTGCGCGGCGCGCTAGAGCGCTCTTTTAATGTAGCTACAGCTCGTCTAGGAAATGAAATCGGAATCCAAAGTGTGGCAGAGATGGCCTACCGGCTTGGAGTAGAGCGGAAATTGCCACCTTTTCCGAGTTTGGCAATCGGGGCCGCTGATCTGTCTCCTATCGAGTTGGTTCGAGCCTATGGGACAATCGCAAATGGCGGGGTCAGGCCCGAGGTGCGCAGTTTTAAAGATATTGTTGACTCGCACGGGGTTACTTTGTCTCGCCAGCAAGTGAAGTTCGAGCGAGTACTGGACGCTGGGACTGCATTTCTGGGGACATCGCTCTTACAAGGCGTGGTTGATAGAGGAACTGCTCGGGGCGTCCGTCGTTTAGGGTTAGAAGGCCCCATTGCCGCGAAAACCGGGACGAGCGACGAAGAAAGAGACGCTTGGTTTGCAGGTTTTACACCGGAGTTGGCCATAGTTGTCTGGGTTGGCTTCGATGAACCAAGAAGTCTCGGCCTTCCTGCGAGTGTGGCAGCCCTTCCAATATGGGCCAGATTTCTAAAAGAAGTTACAGGTGGCAAAGTCCGAGGTGAATTTAAACCGCCCGATCAAATCGCTCGAGTGGCGATTGATCCGGTCTCCGGGGATAGGTCCGTGTCTGGTTGTCCCAGAACTCAGGACGAATATTTTTTGCTGGGAACTGAACCAGAAGGAGTCTGCGGTGATTGGATTGACGTTCGTGAGCCCGAGGAGTCTCCATGGCTTTTAGAGAGATTGTTTAAGAGGTGGTTAGATGGTCTCTAACTTCGCTACACAGATAAAACGGGGCAGTCAGTGGCTATCTTTGTGGTGTGTTGGGCTGATTCTTTTAGGGATATCCTGCACTCCACAAGAGGGGTCCGCCCCAACGAGTTTAGCGCGCCCGGAGCCCTTTCATCTCAGCGAATTAATCAGGAAGGGAGATGCACGCCGTCAGGCGTCGACCGGGCTCATTTTAACCGGACTGGATTTTGATCAAAATGGGCGACCAGATCGGGCTGCCGCTCAATACCAGCTGGCGATCGAGCTGGACCCTTCTAACCCCCTTGCCTATCTCGCTTTTGCCCGCCATTTCTGTGACAACTCTAATCCTCTTCAATCACTTTCATATTTGGATAAGCTCGAAAACCTTCAGCCAATACATGAGCTTCCTCATGGGGTTAGAGCCCATGTGGCCGGTATTAGGGGCTGGGCTTTACTAGAAGACGGTAATCTTGAAAGGGCGATTCCTTACCTTAGGCAAGCGAGGAGCCTAGCTCCAAGCACCTGGGCCGATGCACGTCTTTCTCCCGAGGAACTGCGTTAGTCAATTCAAGATTTTTCAAGTGTGATAGATTTCACCTGAATGACTCCAAAGCTTCGCGTTTTTTTTGGGGCTTTTGCTCTTTTACTCCCGGCCGACTGGGCTTCGAAGCTTTGGGTTGTTCAAAACCTCTCTTATGCAGAAAGAGTGCCCGTAATCGAGGGGGTTTTCTATATTTCTCATGTGAGAAACCCGGGAGCTGCGTTCGGAATTCTCGCTGATAGTCCAGAACCTTTTCGTAAGTACTTTTTTATCTTTGTAACGATAGTTGCCGGTCTGTTTGTGTTTTCTTTTTTGAGAAATTTACCCGCACAGGATAGTCGATCGGCACTGGCACTCTCATTAGTGTTTTCAGGAGCTGTGGGGAATTTTATCGATCGTCTCTTTCGAGGTGAAGTTGTCGATTTTTTATTAGTGATCCTCCCAGGTGGCTATTCTTGGCCAGATTTTAATTTTGCAGACACCTTTATTGTGGTCGGAACAGGAGTTCTACTTTTCGAACTTCTTGTTACAGAAGGGAAAAGTAGAGACTCGACCTCGTGAAACTTTTAATCTTTTACCGAGGGAGTTAAGGTTAAAAGTATCCCCCCCCTCGGGTCCTCTTTAAACTAAGAAAACTTTCAATAAAATATTTTCACGATTTCGAAAAAACCGCGTTGACACTCTGCGCGTTCAAAGATACAAGGGAGATTCAGTGAAGTTTTTCATCGATACAGCGAACGTGGACGAGATTCAAGAAGCATCGGAATATGGCCTTTTGGATGGAGTGACCACTAATCCCACGCTCCTCTCTAAGGAGCCTGGCGATCCTGAGCAAATTCTGAGGGAGATCACGAAAATTGTTGATGGTCCCGTAAGTGCCGAAGTCACGGCCCTCGATTCGATTGGTATGATCGAGGAGGGTCTTCTGCTTAGAAAAATTGCCGAAAACATTGTTGTAAAGGTTCCGATGACTCTGGAAGGCCTGAAAGCCATTCAAGAGTTTTCAAGTCAGGGTATTCCGACAAACTGCACACTTATTTTCAGTGCTACCCAAGCGTTGATGGCAGCTAAGGCAGGAGCAACTTATGCATCGCCGTTTGTCGGTCGGCTCGATGATATTTCGAATGATGGAATGGAACTTATAGATCAGATAGTAGCGATCTATGGGAACTATGGATATCAGACCGAGGTTCTCGTTGCCAGCGTGCGTCACCCCATGCACGTCGTTCAGGCGGGCCTGATCGGTGCAGATGTGGTCACGCTGCCGGCAAAGGTCTTGCAACAATTAGCGGCTCATCCCTTAACCGAGTCCGGTCTTGAGAGGTTTCTTGCAGATTGGGAAAAGGTGAAAAATAGATGAGTCCAATTAACCTCAAAACCAGGAGACTCTAGAGCTGCATAAGCGGTTTATAGACCCTCGATTCGGATTTTCTCATGAAAAGGCTAAAGAGCGACTACACAATACAGACTGTTACTAATGCGCTTCGTCTGCTGGAGGCCTTCGACGAAAATGAGGAATTGGGAGTAACCGAACTGTCTCGGCGTCTGGATCTTCACAAAAACAATGTTTTTCGACTTCTCGCAACACTGCACGAGAGAAACTATGTGGACCAATGCGAGAACGAACAATACCGGCTTGGTTCCGGTTGCTTGGAGCTCGGCCGTTCTTTTACAAGGGGGCTAAGCCTTTTGAGAGCCGCGAGACCCATACTAGAGCAACTTGTCCCGGAGGTTGGAGAGACTGTCCACATAGCGCAACTGCAAGGTTTTGAAGTTCTTCACTTAGATGCAGAAACTTCAGAAGGATTAGTAGTGGCGGGATCTAGGGTGGGCCAAAAACTCCCTGCTTATTGCACAGCTCTGGGGAAAATACTTTTGGCTCAAGGTAGCGCGGAGCTAAGGCAGACTTACGATGGCAAAGTCGTTCAGGCGGGAGGCCTCGAACAACGAACCGCAGAAACAATTACGGATAGAAATAAATTTTTCGAGCACCTTCGATCGGTCGCGTTGGAAGAACTGGCTTTTGATTTTGAAGAGTGTGAGGCAGGGCTGAATTGTATCGCTGCTCCGGTATATGACGATAAAGAGACCGTGGTAGCGGCGATTTCTCTATCTGGACCTTCCTTTCGTCTGTCTGAAGCTGCTCTAAGGAACCGGTTGGCCCCACATCTTCGGCGATCCGCAGAAGAGCTTTCCAACCGGCTAGGCTATCCCGGTAGTGAAGGTCACCACGTTTAATAATATTCCCGTTAAAAAATGGGTGTATTAAGCTACGAAATAGTGAAGTTTCGATACCTTCTTGCCAATTATTCCGATTGCCCGGGCACGAGTGCTCATATAGCCTACACGGCTCAGTAGGGACTGCTCGCTAGACTCTTTGTTTTGATCGAGCAGGAACAATTACCGGCCAAAGACGTCCTACACTGTCCAAGGTTGAGACACTAGGCCCCAGAACTTAGAGGAGTCAGGAATGGACTTCCAACTCTCAGATGAACAACTTGCCTTGCGTGATACTGCGCGACGGTTCGCGGAAGAAGAAATCAAGCCTGTAGCAGCAGGGTTCGACCAATCAGGTGAGTTTCCCAGGGGTCTCATAGAGAAGGCTTGGCATTTAGGTCTCATGAATCTGTTAGTTCCGGAAGAATACGGCGGCGCGGGGCTTGGCGTTATGGATGCTTGCTTTATTTGGGAAGAAATTGCGTGGGGCTGTTGTGGTGTTGCCACTTCGACAATGGTAAATGACCTGGGTCTCCTGCCTGTTCTTGTGGGTGGAAGCGAAGAACAAAAGCAGGAGTGGCTGGGTTCTTTAACACAAGACTTTACTCTAATTGCCTTTTGCCTATCCGAGCCGGAGGCCGGCTCGGATGTGGCCGGTATGCAGCTTTCTGTAGAGAAAGACGGTGACTCCTACATTCTTAATGGAACTAAGTGCTGGATAACTAATGGAGGCGAAGCCGACTGCTACACACTTTTCGGGAGCATGGACCGAGCAAGTAGACACAAGGGGATTTGTTCCTTTATTCTGCAATCTGATTTGCCCGGTATTACAAAAGGTAAGAAGGAAGACAAGCTCGGCCAACGGGCTAGTGATACTCGAGTCTTACATTTTGACAATGTTAGGGTTCCTGCGTCACAAAGGCTCGGGGAGGAAGGGGAAGGCTTCCGAATTGCGATGCAGACTCTCGATTTCAGTCGTCCAGGAATTGCGGCTATGGCTACGGGAATTGCTCAAAGGGCGCTGGATGAATCCACTGCCTATGCGAAAGATCGGAAGACCTTCGGTAACCCTATCGGCGATTATCAGGCGATCCAGTTCTTACTCGCCGATATGGCAAAGGATATCGAAGCGGCTCGTTTACTGACTTTCCAGAGTGGTTGGATGATAGATCAGGGAGTGAATGCGTCGAAGTATTCATCGATCGCGAAATGTTTTGCGACAGATGCGTGCATGAAGATCACTACCGATGCTGTCCAGGTCCACGGTGGCAACGGTTATACGAAAGAATATCCGGTCGAGAAATTGATGCGGGATGCGAAACTGATGCAGATTTATGAGGGGACAAACCAGATACAACGTGTTGTTATTGCGCGACAACTTCTGAATCAGTAGCCTGGTCCGCCTTGAAGAATCCTATTTGGTCTTGCTGTAGTGTCCAGCCCACTCTGGTCGGGCTTTACACCTTCGCCCGGGCAGAGTAGTCCTGAGCTGACCAAGTGTCGCGGGCCTCTTAAAAAAACGGAGGCTCAGGTAGAGAAAACCAGGACGGTACTGCAAGGGCAGGACGGCCATGGACAGTTTGTCAAATAATAATTACGAGCTTTAAAGCTCTGAGAGCGAAAGAGAAAAATTACATGTCTATTGAAGAGCGCGTCAGGCGCCTAGAGGAACTTTCTGCGCTGGCTGAAGCGGGAGGAGGCCCAACCAGAATCGAACGCCAGCATAAAAGCGGCAGAATGACCGCTCGAGAAAGGATCGAACTTCTTCTGGATCCTGGGAGCTTTGAAGAAATTGACAAATTTGTTGTTCACCGGTGCAAAGATTTTGGAATGGAGAAGACTCAAATTCCTGGCGACGGTGTTGTTACGGGATCGGGACGTATTGACGGGCGTCAAGTCTTTCTGTTTGCGCAGGACTTCACCGTGTTTGGCGGGAGCCTGTCGGCGACTTTTGCAGAGAAAATCACAAAGGTGATGGATCTTGCCGCAAAGGTCGGTGCTCCTTTTATAGGCTTAAACGATGGAGCAGGAGCAAGAATTCAAGAAGGCGTTGCTTCATTGGCGGGCTATGGATCAGTTTTTTATCGCAACGTAATGGCCTCGGCGGTGATTCCCCAGATTTCGGCGATTATGGGCCCATGTGCAGGTGGGGCCGTCTATTCGCCAGCCATGACTGACTTTATTGTCATGGTGAAAAATACGAGCAACATGTTCATAACGGGTCCTGAGGTGGTTAAGACGGTAACCCATGAAGAGGTCTCGGCTGAAGAGCTAGGTGGTGCAGTCACTCACGCTACTAGAAGCGGAGTCTGTGCTTTTGCGGCCAACAACGAGCAAGAGGCGATTGCGATAATTCATGACCTTTTATCGTTTCTTCCCGCAAACAATTTAGAGGATCCTCCTTTCGTTGAAACAGAAGACGACTCCGACAGAATGGAGGCCGCGCTCGAATCGTTAATTCCAGACAATCCGAATAAACCCTATGACATACGTGACCTGGTCAAATTAGTAGTCGACGATGGTAAATTTCTCGAAGTCCAGGAAAACTGGGCAAGGAATATCGTTATAGGTTTCGCGCGCTTTGGAGGACATTCGGTCGGCATCGTAGCGAATCAGCCTTCGCATCTTGCGGGCTGTTTGGACATTGATAGTTCACGAAAAGGCGCTCGGTTTGTTCGATTCTGTGACGCCTTTAACATTCCGTTGGTTACCTTGGTAGATGTTCCAGGATTCCTACCAGGAACGGATCAAGAATACTCGGGCATAATTACCCATGGCTCGAAGCTGCTTTACGCGTTCTGTGAAGCTACGGTCCCTAGAATTAGTGTTGTTACTCGAAAGGCGTATGGTGGCGCTTATGTTGTAATGAATAGTAGAGGTATTGGAGCGGATCTTTACTTTGCTTATCCCACGGCAGAGTTTGCCGTCATGGGACCCGATGGAGCAGTGAACATTGTATTTCGCAAGGAGCTAGCTGATTGCGAAAACCCGGATTCGCGTAGAGAGCAACTTGTAGAGGACTATCGGGAAAAATTCGCCAATCCTTTTAAAGCTGCAGAGCTTGGGCTGGTGGATGAAATTATAAAACCTGAGCAAACGCGTCCCAAAATTATTCGTGCCCTAGATCTACTTAAGAATAAACGCGCTCAAAATCCACCTAAGAAACACGGCAACGTTCCGCTGTAGAGGTAGCCATGTTTAAAAAGGTTTTAATTGCAAATAGGGGAGAAATTGCCGTTCGTGTCATTCGCGCTTGCCGCGAACTTGACGTGCGTACCGTAGCAGTTTACAGCGATGTTGATAGAGACTCGCTTCACGTGCGCCTCGCCGACGAGGCGTTCCACTGTGGCGCACCACCCGCGGCAGAGTCCTACCTACAAATTGAACGGATCTTAGCTATAGCGAAGGAAGCGAAAGCAGATGCAGTTCATCCGGGCTATGGATTTTTGGCTGAGAACGGAGTATTCGCAGACCGTTGTGTTGAGGAAGGACTTGTTTTCATAGGGCCGACTGGGGAAGTAATGAGAAAGATGGGGGACAAGGTTACTGCTCGGAAGACGATGCAGGCTGCGAGTGTTCCCATTGTTCCAGGAACTACCGAAAGGCTTACCGATGAAGAAGCAGAAAAGTGGGCAGGTAAAATTGGCCTTCCTGTGATGGTAAAGGCGAGCGCGGGTGGTGGTGGAAAAGGAATGAGGCTTGTCCGGAAGCAGGAAGAGTTGTCTCAGGCTTTAAAGCGTGCTCGAAGCGAAGCCCAAGCGTCTTTCGGTGATGATTCTCTATACATTGAAAAGTTTGTTGAGGAACCGAGGCACGTCGAGATTCAAATTTTAGCCGACTCCTTTGGCAACGTCGTGCACCTCTTTGAACGCGAGTGCTCGATTCAACGCCGACATCAAAAGGTGATTGAGGAAGCCCCGGCAAATCGCATGACGCCAAGTCTTCGCGAACAAATGGGCCAAGCTGCAGTGTCTGCTTCACGAGCTGTTGGATATCAGGGTGCTGGTACTTGTGAATTTTTGGTGGATGCACACGATAAATTTTATTTCCTGGAGATGAATACTCGGGTCCAGGTTGAACATGCGATAACTGAAGCTATTACTGGAGTAGACATCGTCAAAACTATGATCAGAATAGCAGCGGGCGAATCCTTGTCGTTTTCGCAAGAAGACTTGGCTATTCGAGGTCATGCTTTTGAAGCTCGAATATATGCCGAGGATTCTGATAAAAATTTCGTCCCGTCCCCAGGGAGTGTATCTATCTATAGGCCTCCCGATGGTATCGGGGTTCGTGTGGATAGCGGGGTTTATCAGGGAGCTGAGGTTACAGTCTATTACGATCCAATGGTGGCGAAGTTGGTTGTCTGGGGAGTTGATAGGGATGAAGCTTTAGCTCGACTCAAGCGAGCTCTCAAGGAGTTCGTTGTTCAGGGAATAAAAACATCAATACCTTTTCATCTGAAAGTCCTCGGTCATCCCAAGTTTATAGAAGGTCATTACGATACTGGCTTTATCGATGACCACATGGCAGGTGGCAAAGGAGCTCCAGAAGCAGACGGTAGGGAGCGCGATATAGCTGTAGCCTTTGGTGCAATCGTTGCCTACGAAAGAGGAAAGAAAATTTCCAATATCTCTTCGAACGATGCGACGAGTGACGTCGCCGGTGTTAGCTCATGGAAAGAGTATGGAAAGCGACGACAAATGAGAGGCGGGCTTTTATGATCTATGAAGTCTCCGAGAGTACGGAATCGGTCGCTGTGGACGTTCGAGAAGTAACAAATGGCATCTATGATGTGAGAGTAAATGGCAAAACGATGCGAATCGAGGCGACCAAAGATAGTGGGACAGCGTACTCTCTCATATGTGAAAATGAGCAATGGGAGGCGATCGCCGACAAAAGACGGGGCGATAAATTCGATATTACTATTGGCGGGAGGCTGTTTAGCCTCGAAGTCGTCGATCAGCGTAAGAAGTTACTTGCTGAGGCCGGGAGCGGACCTGCCGTCTCCGGCCCCCAAACCGTTTTGGCCGAGATGCCGGGAAAGGTCGCAAAACTCGAAGTCGCCCGGGGCGATCGAGTCACTGCAGGGCAAGTAATAATGATAATTGAGGCGATGAAGATGGAGAATCCGATTGTTTCACCCATAGATGGATTAATTAAAGAACTTGGGGTTAACGAGGGTGAGGCGGTCGAAAGTAGGAGCACCTTGTTCGTTGTAGAGCCTTAGTCTTTACACCTGTAAATTTATAAACGCCAAGATATTTTGCAAAGATTATTCACTAATAGTTTTACGAGTTATCTATATCTTTCTTTCGGGTTACGAGATGACCCGCGAGAATTCCAACTAGGTAAAGAACTGTTAGAGGAGCAGCGAGTAAAATTTGGCTGATCACGTCTGGTGGAGTTAAGATTGCACCAAGCGTAAATGCAGCCAGAACACCGTATTTTAACCCAGCCAAGAGTCCTCTAGGCGTTGCAAGTCCGCCAACGATAGACAAAAAGACGAAGACGGGTAATTCAAAACCAACTCCGAAGGCTACAAATAACCTTGTAGTCAAAGCAAAAACTTCACGCATAGTCCAAGCAGGGTTTACAAGGTCCGAACTAAAATTTGCAAAGAATCCATAGACAAGAGGGAAGACCAACTGATGGCCAAACGTTGATCCTGCTGCAAAGAGGAGGGTAGCTATTAACACAAACGGTATGACAGCGCGTTTTTCATTCGGGTATAAACCTGGTGAGATGAAGGCCCACAATTGCCAAAAGAACATAGGTAACGATAAAACAAACCCCGAAAGCAAGGCACATTTTAGATATGTAAAAAATATCTCGGTCGGAGCTATTGCCTGGAGGGTCTTGTCGGTTCCTAGCGCCTCAAGAGCTGGCTTTAAAAGTGCTTCAAGAATACCTTCCCGAAAATTCCAAGAAAAAACTGCCGTTCCAAGAAGGGTGATTAAGAAAAGTACTATCCGCCTTCGTAATTCTGAAAGGTGCTCCGTGACCGGAAGCGGAGTGTCAGCGACCATGGAGATTCGGCCGTCGAGTGTGGCCTTCAAAATGTTTTATTGCAATCTTTCGAAACAAGAGGTTTACCCGAGCATAGCTTTAAAATAGCTACTCCTTATTAGATTCATCTTTAGTTTTCAGCGCAGTTTTTTCGGATACCTGTTCTCTTCCGCGTTTTTCTTTGTCGGAACTACTTATCTGCATGTCCTCAATTGGTTCTTCATCCTCAGCGTTTTTAGGGGCGTCCATTACACTAGATCGTAAATCGGAGGAGGCTCTTCGAAACTCCGCAAGCCCTCGCCCCAAGGATCGTGCCATTTCAGGAAGCTTACTGGGACCAAAGATCAAAAGAGCCACGACTAAAATGATAAGTAATTCTTGAAGGCCAATTCCAAACACTCACAACCTCTTCACTTTAGAAGTTAACCTAGCCAGGCTATTACTTTGCTAGGTGCTTGCCGTTAAGGTACCGATTATTACAAATCCAGGGGATTTTGAATTGAGCTAATTCCTAGATGAGGGGAGCTCCTTAAGTAGCTGTTATAGAGGGTTTTTTCCCAAACCCAAAATCAGCATCCAAAAAAATCTTTAAACGGCTAGACCGTTCTTCCTGTTTTTTTTGGGATACTTGAATTCGTAGCTCTTTATTCAATTTTTTTGGGGGATAAGAAGGTTGGACGGACGGATCCCCAGTTTGTAGTTTCTGTCCCGGGAAAGGTTAAGGTACCCTCGAATTGAAGCTAAATCCTCTAGCAAGCGGACTGAATGAGCGTCTGGAAACAGCGGCACCTGAAGTAGCCGAGATGTTGTCTCCCATGGGCCGGGGGCTCTATTTTCCAAAAGGAATTTTGTCACAATCTGCGGAGGCGACCGAAAAGGCAAGTCGTTATAACGCGACTATCGGTATCGCGACCGAGAACTCGCAGGCGATGCATCTTTCAACGATGGCTCGGTACATCGAACGTCTTTCGCCCGACGAGACTTTTCCTTATGCACCCGCAGGTGGAGTCCAGAGTCTTAGAGCCCTTTGGTCAGAAAAACAAAGACGAGAAAATTCAAATATGCAGGGGAAAGTCGTGGGTCTCCCAATTGTCACAAGTGCGATCACCCATGGGCTTGGGCTAGTCGGTGATTTATTTGTTGGCCCATCCGATAGAATTTTGCTTCCCGATAAGCTTTGGGGAAACTACCGTCTGACGTATGAGGTCCGGTACGGAGCTACTATCGGAACTTTTCCATTCTTTTCTGGGTCATGTTTCAATGTTGCAGGCTTTAAGGAAGCACTGGCTCGCGAGGCTGCTGCTCATTCGAAGCTCGTGATTATTTTAAATTTCCCGAATAATCCTACGGGCTATATGCCTACTGTTGAGGAGAGCCGAGAGATAGTTTCTTCCCTTCTAGCGACTGCGGATTCCGGTACGAAGCTAGTGGTTATTTGCGATGATGCCTACTTTGGACTTTTTTACCACTTAGGAGGAGAATCTTCTAAAGAATCACTTTTCGGAGAGCTAGTCGGGCGTCACCAGAATCTCTTTTCTATTCGGTTAGACGGAGCTACAAAGGAGCTTTTTGCCTGGGGCCTACGATGTGGCTTTCTTACTCTAGGTCCCGGAGGTCGAGACTCTGCTGAGGAAGTTATTGACGTTCTGGATGCAAAATTACGCGGTGCGATCCGGAGCGGTGTGTCGAATAGTCCACTTCTATCGCAGACTTTGGTGGAACGCTGTCTGACAGATCTGGAAAGTATTAAAGAACGTGACGATAAGATAGAAATACTTCGAGAACGCGCCGAGCGAGTAGATTTGTCGGCGAGAAGTTCTCGGTTTTCTGATAGTTGGGAGGTGTATCCATTTAATAGTGGGTACTTCATGTGTTTAAAGATCAAAGGAGTTTCTGCCGAGAATGTGAGGAGGCATCTCTTGGACCGTTACCAAACAGGTCTCATCGCGACCGCAGAGCATGATCTCAGAGTGGCATTCTCATGTCTCGAACTTGAAGAAATCGAGCCTCTTTTTGAGTTGATCGACAGATCAGTTCGCGATCTTGCCTGATAGGCCTAGTCTGAAAATTCTTGCTTATCCAGCCTTTCAAGAATGTCGATATGTGTGTGCACTCCCATCACTAAGTTCTTCACAGAGATGCGCTCATTTATTCCGTGGACACCGCGAGTTTCTGAGGGTGGTAGTCGACGAGGTGCAAAACCATAGGAATCGATGCCAATTTCACGAAAATAATGAGCATCAGTAAAGCCACTACTTACTCTCGGAATAACAATACCTTCAGGATCTGAGTTCGATGCAGCGGCTTCTATAGCGCGATATAGAGGTGTTTCGGTTGAAGTGATCTGGTTTGAAAAACTGAGCAGAGTGCGTATTTGAATCCGAGGATCGTTCACAGCTTCGCGCACTTTCTCGGTGAAGTCTTTGCAGCTACCCCCAGGTAGTATCCGAGCGTCAATGTGAGCCTTGGCCGAAGCAGGCATTACGTTTGTTCGCTCACTTCCCTTAAGTACAGTAACGGCGAGTGTGTCTCTTACCAGAGAGTTTCTTACTCGAGAGCTTAGGAACCGTTTCTTAAATTGTGGGTCGCTATTGAGTGATCTTTGAAGCGAAGAGAGACCCGGCTTATCCTCCTCTGATGCGAGGACGGCCATTAGTCGGAACATTCGTGCAACTTCCGGGATTACGTGGATGTTGGTTTCAATTTCAAGAGCTTTCGAAAGCCCAGAAACTAGTACGGGCACCGATGAGTCAGGGCCTGCGGTAGAGCCGTGTCCTGCTTGTCCCACTACGCTTAGTTCAAGCCAACAGGGTGTTTTTTCTGTTACGGAGACACCCCAAACGTCTGGTTGAAGATCTGAACCGGTTCCACTTCCTGGACGAATTCCCCCACCCTCGGTGAGTAAAAATTTTGCCCCACCGAGGATTTCTCGGTGGCGTTCAGTAATGAACCCCGCTCCGAAACGACCACCAGTTTCCTCATCAGGTACGGCTAGAAAAATGATGTCTCTGCGGAGGGGACTTTCTCTTTCTGCAAGGTTTGCAAGGACTAGTGCATGAACTACCGAGAGACCCTTGGCGTCGATTGCACCTCGTCCTAGTACATACCCTCCAGTCACCATTCCGATGAAAGGGTCCGCAATCCAATCGCTTTTTACGGCTGGCACGACATCCAAGTGGGAAAGCAATATTAATGGTGCGGCGTCACCCGTCCCTCGAACTCGTGCCCAGACCGCTGCCCTTCCAGCTCGAGAGACACCGTTAGGGGTCTCTATTACGCGTGTTTCAATGTTTCTTTCCGAAAGAAAATTGGATAGAAATCTCGCAAGGGGGGCCTCATCACCTGGTGGATTCGTCGTATTAAATCTAATACTGCTCGATAGGAGTTTTGCCGCAGCTTCCGGCAAATTAGAGATCGGATCGGGTATCTTTTCAGTTGAAAAAGGCCAAAGTTTTTTAATCTGACTTAACGGTTTTTTAAAATGGGTTAGTGGGTCAAGTGCCAGAGATTCGTTTGGTACGATGACAAAGAGAAGAAAAACGATGACTCTGGACACAAGAATTCGATTATAATTCAAACACTTAGGGAGTTTTGCCCCCGGGGACTCTGTTCTGGTTAGATAACGAAATTTCATCACACATTGCGGAAACGACTCAGTACGCTCTGGGAGGTGACTCCGGCTTCCTTGTTAAGCATTATACCTCTTGACTGGAGTATAGGTAGATAGGTCATTGAAGAACTTTTGGAATAAAAGAACTCGAGAAAGATTAATCGCTCAGTGGGGCCCTATCGTTGATTGTTACAAAGCCGGAGCGAAACTCTTCAATCTTGGTTTTGAATCGGGCGTGAGTCGTCGCGCGGCTCTTCTGTCTATCCTCGCCTCGATCTCAGCGGGCTATCTTTTTTTAGGTGAATCGCAGAAAAGCCGGGAAGGCGAGGCTATCCATAAACCAGTTTTAGCTGTTAGCTTCGATGCTGCCCCTCAACACCCCGAGACGAAGACTCCCGTCTATTCTTCAGAAGAGAAAATTCAATCCCTATCGGAAACCGAAGAAGATGACAGGGCCGTTGCCTTCGAGACGCTTCAGGGCACCTTGGGCTCCGGAGATACATTAGGGTTGGTCTTAAACCGTCGAGGTGTCACGAGCAGGTTAATTCACGACATTACCTCCCAAATGCGGCCTCTTTTTGATTTCCGTCAGGCTCGTCCCGGAGATAAGTACTACTTGGATCTTAGAGAAGACGGGAGAATTTTGAGGTTTCGTTATGTAAGGTCCCCGTTCGAAGAGTATATGCTGGAAGTTGACGGGGAGATTGTCACAGCGAGAAGGTTAGCTCCCAGGATTGACAGACGTCGCGCAACGATTTCCGGTTTGGTCAGTCAAAACTTATACGATTCACTTTCAGACGTTGGGGGAGATCATAGTCTAGCTAGTGACTTCTCTGAGATATTCGCCTGGGACTTGGACTTCTCCCGGTCTGTCCGGATGGGCGACCGATTTGCCATTCTCTACGAACGTCTTTATAACCTCCGGGAGGGGAGGCCAGAGACTTATATAGGTTCTGGGAAAATTCTTGCAGCTAGCTACCTAGGAAATGGAGCAGCCCTGCAAGCTCTTTATTTCGAAAGCGAGGCTGGGCGTGGCGGTTACTACCGACCAGATGGCTCGGCAATGCAACGCCAATTTTTAAAGGCCCCTTTGGAGTACAGAAGGATTAGTTCCTCATATTCTCTTTCACGTCTTCATCCAATTCTTAAAGTTCGGCGCCCACACAGGGGAATCGATTACGCCGCTCCTGCGGGCACGCCCGTTTGGGCTGTCGCAGATGGAACCCTGACATACATGGGTCGAAACGGAGGTTTCGGCAAGCTGGTAAAGATCCGGCACGCGAACGGTTACATTTCTTACTACGGACATCTTTCCCGCTACAGAAAGGGCTTGAGAGTGGGTTCGAAGGTTAGCCAAAAGGAGGTGGTGGGCTATGTAGGATCTACGGGTTTGGCCACAGGCCCCCACCTTGATTACCGCCTTAGAAAAGACGGCAAGTATGTAGATCCTAATAAAATTAGGATTCCCTCAGGAAAACCAATTTCTAAGGACAAACTTGAAAGCTTTGGCCTCCATAGAGACCAAGTATTATCCGAATTGAAAACTGCTAAATCTGCAGGGTCTCTCTAAGTTTTGCGACTGGGTTCGACTGGCGCAGAGGGTCTCCGGCAACGTTTTGTGTCAAGATGTGAGATCTATGGGGAAAAATAACAGAGTACAGAAAGATCTAACCCTCAAGCTGGTCTCGCTTGGGCAGCGTCTGGCGAAAAGAGAGCTGGCTCACACCGTTTCTCTTGGTGAGGCGCAACGTAGGGCGAGCGAGATTCATGGAGATATCGCAGATGCCCTGATAGCGTATAACCGAGAGGTCGAGAAGGCCGGTGTACCTCAGCTCAAAGTTGAGCAAAGTCCTGTTCGGACCGATGAGAAGCATCTTCGTTCGATTCAGTTCGACATAAAGAGAGGTAGATACACGGCGATCGTTACTGTGAAAAGTCGAGGTGGAATCACTTTGGTAGGACCCTTTAGGGCTGGAAAATCAGAAGGGCCTTGTAAGACTTTTCCATTTGATTCCGCTGAAGAACTTTCTTTGGCACTCCCTTTATTTTTAGAAAATTTCCTGGAAGAAGCAGCCACACCGTGAGTGGTAGTCCAAGTGGTGCGGAGACAGTCATCGAGAGCATCGACGACCTCGTCGATCACATTCGAACAGGAGAGAAATCGCGAGAGCTCTGGAAGGTAGGAACGGAGCATGAAAAAATTGGCCTTTATCGAAAGGACCTAAGCCGGGTTTCCTATGAGGGGGACGACGGGATTCGTGGCTTACTGGAGGAGATCTCAGAATCCGACGGATGGAGTAGAACCTATGAAAGTGACGAGATCCTTGTAGCTTTAGAAAAGGATGGCGCGAGTATCACCTTGGAACCAGGCGGACAGCTTGAGTTGTCAGGTGCTCCTTTGCGAACGATCCACGAGACCTGTAGTGAGTTCCACCGGCATCTCGAAGTGATTCGGAGTCCATCTGAAGCGCGAGATATTGTTTGGCTCTCTTTGGGGATTGATCCTTGCCATTCGGTTCGTGAAGTCCCCAAGGTGCCGAAGCAACGTTATGGCGTAATGAGAGACTACCTACCTGCAAAAGGAACTCTCCCTCTGGAAATGATGCATTTAACATCGACGGTGCAGGCCAACTTCGATTTCTCAGATGAAAACGATATGGCCAAAAAGATGAGAACCGCGACCGCCGTGTCTCCTATAGTTTCCGCTATTTTTGCTAACTCGAGTATTGCGGGAGGTCAGGACTCGGGATTTATTTCCAAGAGAGTTGATATTTGGCAGAATACCGATCGAGATCGCTGCGGTCTCTTGCCTTTCGTCTTCGAGGATGATTTCGGATACCGCGACTACGTAGAATGGGCGCTCGACGTCCCCATGTTTTTTAGGTTTTCGGGGGGCAGCTATCGACGAATGAATGGAGCTTCTTTCAGGAGTCTTCTGGACGGCTTGCCCAATGAATCTCCTGCAACCTTAATGGATTTCGAGCTGCATCTTACGACTCTGTTTCCCGAAGTACGTTTGAAGCGTTTTATTGAGGTTCGGGGGGCAGATGCTGTACCGCCTGGGCTTCTTTGCGCACTCCCGGCGCTTTGGAAGGGAATCCTTTATGACAGAGATTCTTTGGACGCCGCCTGGGATCTTGTTTCGTCCTGGAGCTTTGCCGAAAGGCTTGTCGCCCTCGATCAGGTTGCGCGCCTGGGTCTTGAAGCCGCGGTGGAGGGGAGGCCGGTTCTGGAATTGGCAAAGGATCTTGTGGAGATCTCCGCCGCTGGTCTAGGAAATCTGGGAGTTGAACAGTGTATAAACCCTGATGAGACTAGTTACTTGGAACCTATTCGTCGTGTTTTAGAAATGGGTAAAAGTCCAGGTCAGATTGTTAGGGAAAAGTGGATAAACTCGTGGTCTGGCTCGTTTGAGCGCCTAGTCGATTTCTCAAAGTTCTAATTAGCAAGGGAACTTTTGATCTGTGGCCTAATTGACTTTTGACTTGCCACACGCATATTTAGCTGGAACCTTCAGGCCTGACCAACATTTCGAATTGTGGAGGGAACAACGGCTATGGCAACTATCGAGATTTACGCGACATCGTGGTGCCCTTATTGTGATCGGGCGAAGGCACTACTTCAAAGCAAGGGTGAGGAGTGGATCGTGATCGATATCGAAGCCGATCCAGCGAAGCGGGGAGAAATGCTCCAACGTTCAAATGGCCGCAGCACAGTTCCGCAGATTTTTATCGATGATCAGCACGTCGGCGGTTTTGACGATCTCGCTGCCCTCGATTCATCTGGTGAACTAGATCCCATGCTAGGAGGACGAAAAGGTCAAGATCAGGGAGAGTCTCATCGCAAGGTCGTAATAATTGGAAGTGGCCCCGCTGGATACACTGCAGCCATATACGCTGCCCGGGCTGAGCTTGAGCCTGTAGTCCTTGCAGGCCTTGAATTCGGTGGCCAACTGATGCTCACCACGGATGTTGAAAATTACCCGGGATTTCCAGACGGTGTTACAGGGCCCGATATGATGGAGATGTTTCAGGATCAGGCTAAGAGGTTTGGAACAGAGGTGTTTTTGGAAGACGCGACGGAATTGGACTTGAGCACGCGTCCTTTCCGAGTAGGTACAAGTGAGAGAAGATATACATGTGACGCCGTAATTCTCGCTACAGGGGCTTCTGCTAAATGGCTGGATATTCCCTCTGAGCAGAAACTGATGAATCGAGGAGTTTCCGCTTGCGCTACCTGTGACGGGGCTCTCTACAGGGGCAAGGCAATGGCCGTTGTAGGAGGCGGAGATACAGCTCTTGAAGAGGCGCTTTTTCTAACACGGTATGCGACGGAGGTTACAATCATTCATCGCCGCGACGAACTGAGAGCATCCAAGATTATGCGTGATCGCGCGCTAAAAAATGAAAAGATTAGATTTCTCTGGAATTCCGAAGTTGACGAAGTCTTAGGGGATGATTTTGTTACCGGGGTGACAGTAAAGAGCACTCTTGATGGAAGCAAACAAGATATAGCCATCGAAGCACTTTTTGTCGCAATTGGGCATCTGCCCAATACAGCATTTCTGAAAGGCCAAATTGAACTCGATGATGTTGGTTACATCAAAGTAGAGGCTGGCACTTCTCGAACTAATGTCGAAGGAGTATTCGCGTGTGGAGACGCAATGGATCCCGTCTACCGTCAGGCGATAACAGCTGCGGGTACAGGTTGTATGGCCGCGATTGATGCAGAACGCTGGCTGTCAGAACAAGGTATCGAGTGAATAGGGCGAATTTGTGTCACTTATGAAAGCTCGATTAGAGCAGCTTATTGCCCATTCTTCTGACATTGTAGTCGCAACTGACTCCAAAGGAATCGTGATTTATTACAACGATGGTGCTGAGGCGATCTTGGGCTATAAGCCAGACGAAGTTTTGGGAAGTTTTGTAGGAAATCTTTATCCCGGTGTGGAAGAAGCCAAGCGAGTCATGGCTGCGATGAGGGATCCTGAAAATGGTGGAGAAGGAAGCGTTCAGACATTTCGGACACAATTTCAAACCAAAGAAGGGGTTCAGATTCCTGTGGCCATTTCAGGGACTTTGATTTTTGGAGAGGAAGGGGATGAAGACGGTACAATCGGTTTTGCAAAAGATCTCCGAGAGATACTAAGGAGAGATCAATTAGCGGTACTCGGTGAAGTAGCCGTGGGCCTCTCGCATGAAATTAACAACCCCTTAGCCGTAATCGTCAATCAGGCAGAACTTCTCGAGAGGGATTTGGAGAGTTTAGCGGGAGAAACAGACTCTTCAGTCGAAACTGAAAGAATTGATGCCATCCGTCGAGAGATAGGCCGTGTTTCGGAAATTCTTACTCGTCTCGGCGAGATGGCGCTCGCAGAAAATTACGAAACGGTCAATTATATCGGCCCCGCCCGGATGATCGATCTGAGAAGTGTGGAGGCAAAAAGCGTAAAGGTTGATAAAAGACTTGTTGGCCTTCGTGTCTTAGTGGTTGATGACGATCTTGGTATTGCGCAATCTCTTAGGGAGGTATTAGAAGGAGATGGGTGCGTGGTGCGAACAGCTAGTGATGGTGCACAAGCTTTAAAATTACTGTCGGAAATCGAATTTGATATTGTCCTTTCAGATGTTGTAATGCCCAACATGGATGGGTATGAACTTTTTAAAGTAGTGCAAAATCGTTACCCCCACCTTCCAATGCTAATGATGACAGCATTTCATTACGATAAAGATCACATTATAAAACGGAGTCGAATGAGAGGTCTCGAGGGAGTTATTTTCAAGAAGCCTGTAGATCCGGACAGATTGAGAAAGGCAATACTTGAGGCAGTAGAAGATCATCGAAAAAGCACTTCTTCTCATTGATAAACAAATCAGTTCTGCGCGTGAAGCTTTATATCTGTTTGTTATACAAAGAGAGGTTAGTTGCCCTTTTATGTAGATTAATAGGAGTGCCTAATTTCACTATTTAGAGTTTTCGAAGTTAATTAAGTCTCCCTCGCTCCACATCCTCTCGAGATCGTATTCATCTCGCGTTTCTTTCTGAAACACATGAACCACTACGTCATTAAAATCGAGGAGTACCCAACGTCCTTCTTCGTATCCTTCGGCACCGAGTTTATGGTGTCCTAAATTCTGTCCTCTTTCTAAGACAGCATCCGCAAGAGACCGAACATGTTGATCAGATGTTCCCGTTGCAATGACGAATACTTCAGTAAATGAAGTCAGTTTTCGCACGTCAAGCCCCACAACGTTCACTCCTTTCCGGTCGATAGCGGCTTCCGCGAGCGATCGAGCTGACTTGAGGCTTAAGGATTGCGCTGCCAATACTTTAGTTTGATTTTTCGTCGCGTTGATTTCGTTTTCTCCTTTCACAGATTAGTAAGTCTTCTTTATATTTATCTATAGTGCTACTTCCGAAAAGTAACCAGAAGATTCGATAGCTTCTCTAATTAAATCCGGAAGCAAACCACGTACAGAACACCCTTGTGACAGTCTTCTACGTATATCTGTCGATGAAATTTCCAGGCCCGAAATCTCTATCAGATTAATTACATTTCCAGACTGGTGCCGCGCTAAAGATTCGCTCTTTGAGAATGTGCAAACTGAATGAAACTTAGCGGGCAGGATATGTCGCAAGCTTTTCATTATTTCAGGTGGGCGAGCTAAGACAGCGAAGTCTGCCATTGAAAGGATTTCGTCTGGTTGGTACCAAGAATCGAAGTTGCGAAACGCGTCCGATCCTACAATGAACATTAGCTTTGCAGGTTTGAGTTGCAGCGAAAGAGTCCTGAGAGTATCCACTGTATATGAAGGTCCTTCTCTCTGTAGTTCTATGCGGCAAAGTTGAAATCTCGGATTATTGCGAGTTGCTAGCTCTACCCAGTGCGCACGATCTTTTGCTGGGGCTATGAAATCTTTTCCAATGCCTTTAGTTTTTAATACCGGCACGGAGCTCGGCACAAGCAGGATTTTAGACAGATTGAGGTGCCTCAGGGTTTCTTCAGCCGCTCGCAGGTGCCCAGCATGGATTGGGTTGAATGTGCCGCCGAGAATGCCAACGGTTTCCTTCGTCATTCCCGAATTTGCCCTTCTCCTCGCAGTATAAACTTCTCTGTCGTTAAGCCCTCTAGCCCCATGGGACCGTAAGCATGTAGCTTGGATGTAGAGATCCCTATTTCGGCCCCAAGCCCAAGACGAAATCCATCGGAGAATGCGGTTGAACAATTTACTCCTACAGTTGAGGAGTTAACCCGATCCAAAAAGTCCTCAGCAGTTTTTATGCTTTCCGTAACGATTACTTCAGTGTGATTAGAACCATAATTTCGAATATGCTCAATAGCTTCCTCGAGTCCATTTACCACTTTAACTGAGAGTATCGTGTCCAGATATTCCGTGGTCCAGTCAGACTCCTTTGCAGGGATTGCCCCAGGTAAGATCCTACAAATTTCTGGGCACCCTCGAATCTCCACCCCTGACTTGAGGAGGATCTTTAAAATTTTGGGAAGTAAGTCATCTTTTGTGTCACGATGTACGAGAAGCGTTTCCAGCCCGTTGCATACGGAGACCTGTCTTAATTTAGAATCTAAAATCAATGAACTGGCCATTTCAAACTGGGCGCTTTTATCAATAAACATATGACAAATTCCCGCATCGTGTCTGAGTATGGGGACACTCGAATTTTCGGTAACGTGCCGGATTAGCTCTGGGCCCCCTCGCGGAATAACTAAGTCTACAAAAGAGCTAGCTCTTAGTAGATGGTCGATTGCAGATCGGTCGGTCATTGATATAACCGAAATGGCCTCTCGCGGAATTTCGGTTCTCGTTGTGGCATCTCGAAGTACTTCTCCCAAGGCAAGGTTAGTATTGATCGCATCGGAACCACCCCTGAGGATGCAGGCATTTCCCGCTTTAACGCAGAGTGCGGCTGCATCGATTGTGACGTTAGGCCTCGATTCATAGATAATTCCAATAACTCCAAGCGGAATCCTCATTCGTCCGACCTTTAATCCGTTCGGTCGAACCCACATTCGTGTGACTTGTCCAACCGGATCTTCTAGCTCGGCGATTTGCTCAAGGCCCAATATCATGTCATCCCATCTAGAGCCTGATAGATCGAGTCGTGCCCTGATGGGTCCAGTTACATTTTTTTTGTCCGCCATTTCGAGATCTGCACGATTGGCTTCAAAAATAATCTCCTGTCGCTCTTGGAGAAGCGTGCAAGTGTTTTTAATCCAGGCGTCTTTTTCTCCAGAGCCTAATTCAGCGACTCGTAGAGAAGCGCGCTGGGCACTCTTTGCGAGGTCTAATATTTCAGTTTTTAGTTTGTCCATGCGCAGTTCCCAGAGGATAAAATTTTAGCAACATTACGCTTCAGGCCCCTCAAGCCATACCAGATCGTCACGATGGATTATCTCGTCTCCATTTGAATAACCCAACACAGATACTATATCTTTAGCTTTGCGGCCTCTAACGCGTTTTATGTCTTCGGCGTCGTAGGAGACTAATCCTCTTGCAATCTCGTCCCCCGATGGATCTAAGCATGCCACGGGGTCACCCATCCTAAATTGGCCCAAAACTGATTGAATTCCCGCTGGCAAAAGGCTCCTACCGCCTTCCTTAAGCGCTTTGCTTGCTCCCTCGTCTAATTGAAGCGTGCCTTTAGTGTTCGCTGTAAATGCAAGCCAATGTTTCCTACTTTGCAATTTGTCACCAGCTACGATCCAGGTGCCTATCTCTTCCCCTCGCGTGGCTCGCAAGATGGAGTCTTCTGCTCTTCCATTGCAGACAATTGTGGATGCTCCAGAACGCGCGGCACTTTTTGCTGCCTCTAGCTTAGTGACCATACCACCTCGCCCAAATGTCCCGTCTGGGCCGCTTGCTATCACGTCAATGTTGTCTGCGACCTTTTCTATAGTACCTATGAGTTTAGGCTTAGGTCCCGAAGGGGCCGGAGGGCGGTCGTAAAGACCATCCACATCGGTGAGAATTATTAGGAGCTCCGCTCCTACCAAGTTTACGATGGTAGCCGATAAATTATCGTTATCTCCAAACCGGATTTCGTCCGTAGCGACTGTGTCGTTCTCATTTACGATCGGGACAACGCCTAATTTCAGCAAGCCATTTAGGGTATGTCTCGCATTTAGAAAACGTTCTCGTTCACCTAAGCCTGATCGTGTTACCAGGATCTGAGCCACCTTGCGGTGATATCTTGCGAAGTGGTTCCTGTAGATCTCGCACAGCCCGATTTGTCCAACTGCAGCCGCCGCTTGCTTCTCAGGTATCGTGCGACCGGTATGATTCCAGCCCAATTCACGGCTTCCTATCGCGATAGCTCCTGACGAAACCAGGATTACCTCAAGCCCTTTTTCAAGAAGTGCGTTGATTTGTAGTGCTAGTCCCTTGAATGTTTCACTCCGTGGCCCTTGTTCGTCCACTAGCAGAGAACTTCCTATTTTAATGACGATCCGTTTACTTTTTGTGACAGTTTCTCTCATGTCAAGAGCTCCGTTCCAACAAAGACCTCGATAGGTTCATTATCAACTTGTCAATGCCCTCTCTAGTGGCACCAGAAGTCCGAAAGACGTGAAAACCCAAACTTTCGAGATGTTGCTGAATGCCGTTTAGTTGTGTCCGGTCTGCTACCAGGTCCACCTTATTCAGCGCGATCCACCGAGCCCGGTTCATTAGGCTGGAGTCGTAGCTAGAAATTTCATTTCTAATTGTTTTAAACTCCTCGAGTATTGAGCGCTCTTCAAGGAGCGCATTACCTACGTCTACTAAATGTAGGAGTATGTGAGTTCGTTCAATGTGTCGTAAAAAGCGATCTCCCAAACCTGCACCCTGGTTCGCTCCCTTAATCAAGCCAGGTACATCCGCGACTACGAAACGATGATCGTCGAATGTCGCCACTCCAAGTGCCGGTATGAGAGTTGTAAATGGGTACTCAGCAATCCTTGGTTGTGCAGATGATATCGAAGATAAAAAAGTTGATTTTCCCGCATTCGGAAGGCCGACGAGTGCCACGTCTGCGATTAATTTAAGGGAGAGTCGAAGCTCACGTTTTTCACCGGCGCGGCCTTGAGTGGCGAAGTCAGGAGCCTGTCTCGTAGGGGTCGTGAAGCGGCTATTGCCTAGCCCGCCTCGTCCCCCTCCTGCAACCTTGAACTTATCCCCGTGTGTCAAAAGGTCGCAAAGGCTCTTGCCTTCGGGGTCCGAACTGTCAAAAACTTCTGTTCCAACAGGTATCGAGACAAGAGAGTCTACGCCGGCAGGTCCTGTTTTGTTTCGGGTTGAGCCGTCTGAACCGTTTTCTGCACGGATCTCTCTTTTGTATTTTTGTTCTCTAAGCGTGGTGCGATTGCGATCTGCAATTAACACGACATCACCGCCCCTACCGCCGTCGCCACCATCCGGGCCTCCTCTTGGAGCGAACTTTTCTCTTCGGAAGCTGACGTGTCCATCGCCGCCTTTGCCAGCGTGGACAGTTAACTGGGCCTCGTCAATGAAGATGTTGGAGTCTCTCATAGCGCGTGGGTTCCTGCTTTGCAGGTTTTCGCGGCGAATTTTTGATTACTTGAATCAAATGCCACCCGAGGTGGCAGGGTCTTTACGACCGCGTAACGCTGGCGACTACTTTTCCTCGGGAGCGGCCGTAAGCTACTGTTCCGTCGACGAGAGCAAATAGTGTGTAATCTCTCCCCAAACCGACGTTACGACCTGGGTGAATACGTGTTCCTACCTGTCGTACGAGAATACCTCCCGCTCGAACCTCTTGGCCTCCAAACAGTTTCACTCCACGTCGTTGTCCGTTGCTGTCGCGGCCATTGCGAGAGCTGCCCTGTCCTTTTTTATGTGACATAACTTTTTCTCCCTGCTTTGCAGTAGCTAACCTTCTATGGACTCGACCTTTACTTCGGTGTAATCCTGTCGGTGACCGGCCTTACGACGGTAGCCTTTACGCCGTTTCATTTTAAATACAATGATCTTTTTCCCGCGGCCTTGAGCGGCAATAGTTCCTTTTACCGTCGCGCCTTCAATTACGGGATTGCCAACGCGGGGCTCACCATCTCCACTCACCAGGAGTACCTGGTCAAATGATACTTCTTCCCCAATATCGCCCGGGAGCTTCTCAATTCGGATTGAGTCGCCGGGACTCATTCGCACTTGCTTTCCACCCGTTTTAACTACGGCGTACATTCATTTTTCCTAACACTTCGAGGGCAGGGCAGTATCGGCAATAAAGACGGTCTGTGCAAGTCCCTGATCTGACTAAAGAAAATAGACGGCTTTGTGGCGGATGGACAGCAGCAGAATCGTTCTCCAGGGTCCCCACAACGATCGCCTTATCCTCCCGAATAACTTCTCCTTAGACTTTCAGGAGCCCTAGGAGCTGGATGGAGTTTCTGTACCGTCCGCGCCAGAATCCTCAGTCTCAACAAGGGGTTCGCTCTTCGGAAACTCGCCGGCCGTTGACGGTTCATTTCCGAGTTCATTGGGTTCCTCTGCGAAATTTTCAGTTTTTGATCCCTCTCCTGATTGCTTCTCATTGTTCTTAGGCGTTCCCGTTTTTAGCCAAGCGACGTCAAAGCTGACGGCGGGGCCTTCGTTTAAAGCCGTTACTTGAAACTGCTCCTGGTGAAGTTCAGACTTGGCTCGGATTTCGATTTCTCTCCCTAGTTCTTTTTCGAGCGCCTCGAGTTCGTCTCGGCCTTGACCGAGGAGTTCCTGAGCAACTCTGCGGTGTACTTCGACGGCCACCTTGTTTCCGCAGAAGAGGCGGAGGTCTTTTTTGATTTCTCGCAGAACTTTATGGGCGATACTTTCTGCTGAAACTAGATAACCTTTACCTTCACAGTTTGAACAAGGTTCACATATTGCCTGGACAAGATTTTCGCGGGTCCTTTTCCTCGTCATTTCTACTAGGCCGAGCTCTGAAATCTTGAGTATGTTTGTCCGAGCCTTGTCTTGACGTAAGGCGTCTTGCAGCGCCCGATTAACTTTTTCTCGACTCTCCATGTTTTCCATGTCAATTAAGTCGATAATGATTAAGCCACCAATGTTCCGAAAGCGAAGTTGATAGACCACCTCCTTTACTGCCTCTAAGTTAGTTCTTAGAACAGTCTGTTCGAGGTCTCGCTTGCCGACGTAGCGACCGGTGTTGACATCGATAGCTGTTAGGGCCTCGCTCTGATCAATAACTAGGTAGCCGCCACTCTTCAGCCATGCCTTACGTCCCAAGTTAGAGTCTATGCGACTTTCAATCTTGTAATGGTCGAAGATTGGAATCAGACCCTCATATCGTTCGATTTTTGGCTTAGGATCTGCAACAAACCGGCTTACAAATGTTTTCATTTCTTGATGTGCACCTTCCGAATCTACTACGATTCGTTTTGTGTCAGAATTAGCAACATCGCGAATTACTTTGAGCGGGAGATCGGGCTCTGTATATAGTCGTGACGGAGCCCGTACCTGATCCTTCAGGATTTGAATATCGTCCCATACAGCGGTGAGGTAACGCACGTCTGCTTCAAGGTCAGCCTCGCGCGTACCTGCACCGGCCGTTCGTATTATAAAACCGAGGTCCTTTGGCCGAATTTTTTCGACGACCTCGCGCAGTCTTCGCCGTTCCTTATCGGAATCAATACGCCGAGAGACCCCGACGCGTTGGGCCCATGGCGTCAAGACTAGGTGTCGTCCGGCAATCGAGATATGAGAAGTGATACGTGCGCCCTTAGTTCCAATCGGGTCCTTGGCGACTTGAACCAGGATGTCTTGCCCCTCCTTTAGGACTTCTTCAATATTCGGCACAGCCTTTCGATTTCCCTGTCGTATCCGACCTCTCCTTCCTCCGCCACGGTTGCTTCCGGAGGTGGGGAGTCGCTCGATATCCTCTACATAATCTCCAGCATAGAGAAACGCTGCTTTTTCTAAGCCGATATCGACGAAAGCGGCCTGCATGCCAGGAAGGACACGGTTTACCCGACCGAGGACGACATCGCCCACGACACCTCGACTTTTGGCCCTTTCGAGATGGAATTCTACGAACTGATTGTGTTCGAGGATTGCAACTCGCGTTTCTCCCGGAGACGCGTTTATTAAGATTTCGTTCTGCATTTTTGCCCTCGCCTGAGGCTAAGCCTCGGTGTAGGCGAGCAAGCCAAGCTTTCGTCAGAAAGTGCAAGTATATATTCCGCACAAAGGGCGGTGGCGGGGTTTCAGGCGATGAGAAGGTCTTGCAAACCTCTCAAGGAACACGTGTTTTTCTTACTCTCTCTTATTGCGGTGACCGATGATCTGTAAACTGCATGGGTCTGCTCAAAACTTTCTTGCTCGCGTTTTGTTGGAGCTATCTTAGTCAATGCGTACCGTGTAACATTGGCACGCCCATAAATCTTGGGAGTTCTCCCTGCGCTATTTCGGGTAGCCGTACTAGCCATCATTTTCTCCGATTTAGCATGCAGCGCGTTCTTATTTCCAGGTCATCCGGCACCGTGCCGAGAAAACCTGCGCGAGTTCGTTAAAAGATCGAAGCGGTACAACATTTCCTAGGGTCTTGTTTCCAGGTCCAGCGGCTCGTGGTCTCGCAGGCCCCCGCCTTGCGTTCCGACACTAACTAGCCGCCTCATTCATTTAAGTAGCGGACCGAATACGGAGCTTTTTCGTGCCCATCCCCTTTTCTGGCTTTGTTACCATCCAGCTTGGATCTTTTACTTCTGGAGAGCTCGGCCATTTCTGGACCGTTCCGGTCGGGCTGGCGCAGCTGCTGTCTTCCGTCCTAGGCTCTAGGCCTGTGGTCGCAATGGAGCAGCCATCCAGGAGTGACTTTTTACCGTCAAATCACGACAGGTCCGGTGACGGTGACTAAGACCGCCTCAAACTCATCAGGGGGGAACATCATGGATCGCGACGTTCAGGTCAAGGCAGATCCGCGAAGGGAGCTTCCTCAAGTAGATATGTTGGCAAATGCCCTTAAAGAGGAGTATCCAGATCTTTTGCCGTGGGCAATTAAACACGCATCAAAGGAAGCCATTTCCGAAGCTCGTTATAATATTGAAACTGGCGCCAAACCCATCGATCTGAAAAAGCGAGCGGAGGCACTTGCTAGAGATTTGTGTACTCCACATCCCCGTAGAGTCGTGAATGCGACCGGGGTGTTAATTCACACTAACCTTGGTAGGTCTCCTCTTTCTGAAACCGCCAGCTTGGCAATATCAGAAGTGGCAGGCAGGTATACTGACCTCGAGGTTGATTTGAAGTCTGGGCGCAGAGGTGACCGTCTTAGCCGCCTACAGGAGTTATTGCGCATCGTTTCGGGTGCTGAGTCGGCATTTGCAGTTAATAACAACGCGGCGGCTCTGTTGTTACTAGCGAATACACTGGCTGAAGGTCGAGAAGTCATCGTTTCACGCGGAGAACTTGTTGAGATAGGCGGGTCATTTAGAGTTCCCGATATTTTGAGTCGTTCAGGCGTCATTTTGCGAGAGGTAGGTACAACCAATCGCACACACCTAAGCGACTTCGAAGAGGCCATTAGCACAGATACCGGTCTGCTTCTCAAGGTTCACCCTAGTAATTTCCAACAACATGGTTATGTAAAAGAGGTCTCTCTTTCGGCTTTGGTTGATCTCGGTAAAAAGGCCTCGATCCCAGTTGTCGAAGATTTGGGAAGCGGGCTGTTTGCTAGCGATGAGAGGTGGAAATTACCGCGTGAAACCAATGTATCTTCCCGCCTAAATACAGGTGTAGACGCTATCTGCTTGTCCGGGGATAAATTATTGGGCGGGCCTCAGGCGGGAATTATCTTGGGTAAGAATCATATTATCCGCGCCCTTAAATCTAATCCACTCGCGCGAGCGCTACGTCTCGACAAACTCTCGATAGCGGCCTTGGACGCTACTATCCGCGATACTCTTTCTAGAGATTCCTCTCAAGGTCCCCCTCTCTGGTTCCAACTCTCTGTGAGGATTGAGAAGCTACTGGAAAATGCCCAAAATCTGGGGCACCTCCTCGAAAGCTTGGAAGTTCCCGGCCTCTTCGTTCAGGTGGAGAAAGCAACGGCAACCGTTGGAGGAGGCAGTGTGCCGGGGTTTGCGGTTGAGAGTGCGGTAGTGCGAATAGGAGGAGTACCAATAGGAGTGGAGTCCCTGGCGAGGCAGCTAAGAAGTTGCCCTGTACCTATTATGGCGAGAATCCAGGATAATTCTGTCCTATTTGATGTTCGGACACTACTTTCCGGAGACAATGAGATCATTTGTAATTCCGTGAAAGATCTACTTTCCAAGCACTCAAGAAAAAAAGGGTAACGAAACCTTGGTGATTCCAGCCTGGTAGGTGCGCGAGACCCTTACCCTCTTGTACCCTGGTCACACATGTTGAATACGAGCGTACTGGTTCTAAATCGGTCTTACTTGCCCGTTCATGTGACGTCGGTTAGGCGCGCCTTTTCTCTTCTCTATCAGGGCGCGGCTCGTGCTGTGGATGAAGAATTTCAGACTTTCGATTTCGATGGATGGCACCAGCTTTCGGGTCTGAAGGAAGGCGAGAATATTGGAACCATTAGGGGCAATATTCTGATCCCGAGGGTAATTGTTTTGGTGGCGTTTGATCGACTTCCTAAAAGACATGTTCGCTTTAGTCGATTGAACATAATGAGCCGAGACGGTTTCCAGTGCCAATATTGTGGCAAGAAGCCTGAGCGAGCTGAGTTGAATCTTGATCATGTTGTACCACGCTCCGGCGGGGGTAAGAGCACGTGGGAGAATGTCGTGACAAGTTGCATTGACTGCAACGGCAAAAAGGGCGGACGTACCCCCTCTCAGGCGGGAATGCAGTTGCTAGGCAGTCCCGAGCGGCCGCGTTGGACCCCTCTTTCTCATCTGCGAGTGACGGCTGTGCGTCACGAGCAATGGCGCCCTTTCCTTAGTGTAGTTGATGCCTCCTATTGGAATGCAGAACTTGCCGAATAGGAAGCATACAAAAATTATCACGCTAAGACTTTTCGCGTGGCCTCTCCTTTTACCCAATGGCGAACTTAAAAGTGAGAGACAAAGGTGAAGGAGCGACAGCGATATCCGAGTGGTCCTAGAACTATCGCGCTAGCCGGAGGTAAAGGTGGTGTCGGTAAGACGTTCATTTCTGCCAACCTGGCAGTGGCGATCGCTGAATCAGGTTTGAGAGTTGTTGCGATTGACACCGATCTTGAGGGAGCAAATCTGCACACGTGGCTCGGTGTACGGGAATCGAGTAACACACTCGCTGACTTTGTGTCTGGACGCGAAGAGTCACTCGAATCCTTGCTTGTCGGTACTGATTTTGAAAACTTGAGACTTATTCCCGCTACACAAGGTCATTTGACGCACGCACAGCCTGGCTCTGAACGGCGAGGGAAATTGCTTAAAGCTGTGCAAAACTTAGATTGTGATTTGGTTATCTTAGATTGTGGTGCCGGCACCCACGCTTCGAATGTTGATTATTTTTCTGTTTCTGACGTGGCTATCTTGGTTATTCAGCCTGAACCTACTTCTATGGAAAATGCGTATAACTTCCTGCGTTCAGCGATTTTCCGCAAGATGGAGTTGGCCATGCTAAAACCCGAAGTACAGGCATGTGTGAGGGAGGCTATGGATCAGCGAAACGATCTCGGCGTGCGTACTCCTGCCAATCTTCATCCACTGGTAAGATCTATTGATCCGCAGGAGGCGCGTCGGTTTAATAAGGTGTTAAGAGATTTCTCTCCTCGGATTATTATAAATGACGTCCTGACGGCAGAGGATGTAAGGTTAGGCTTTTCGATAGGCGAGGTTTGCAAAAGATTTTTTGGTGTAGACGCGGACTACCTTGGCTACATAAACAACGATGAAAAAGTCAGACAAGCTTTGAGAAAAGGCGCACCGATTGTTGCATCTATGCCGGAGGCAGATGCCTCTATATATTTAAATCGTGTCGCACGTAAATTACTCAAACAAATTGAGTGGAGATAATATTTGCGATGATACCCGGTACATCTTCTCACTATGAAATTCTCGGTGTATCACCTGATGCAACTGATGAGGATATATCGCGTGCGTATCGCCTAGCCTTGGAAACCTACTCGGAAAGTTCCCTGGCGGTTTACTCGTTATACGATGATGATGAATTGTTAATGCTCCGCAATAAAATTGAGGAAGCATATCGAGTTCTTTCTTCCCACCAAGAGCGATCCACCTACGACTCGCAATACGAGGGTGTTTCCCAGGAGGAGTCGCTATTGAACGCTGTAACGGCGGTAGAGAAATTGCAGCCGGAAGTAGCTCGTGAAACGGGTGAGCTCACGCCTCTGGGGGTCGAGGATGAACTGCCTTTTAATGGCGCTGGTCTCCGAAGAGCTAGGCTCGAGCGAGGCATTTCACTGAATCGAATTTCTGAGGTCACCAGGATCGGCCTGACGCATCTCGAAAACCTTGAAGAAGACAACCACGAAGCGCTTCCGGCATCTGTTTATGTGAGAGGCTTTGTGGCGGGGTATGCACGCTGTATTGGAATACCCCAGGAGCGAGTGGTAACTGACTACATGACAGCAATCAAAAAGAGCCAGCTAGATTCGATTAAGCAGAAGCGTTCAAAGCAATGACCTCATTCCTGCAGTTTTCGAAGGTGTTTCTTGATTGAACAGGCCGGAGATTTAATTTACGAAGTTTCGAGTGAGGAGGCGGGCGAACGCCTGGACGTCGTTTTGGCTTCGCTCGTAGGAATTAGTAGATCCCAGGCCAAGCGCTGGATCGAACAGTCCCATGTTTTTCGAAATGGGCAAGAGGCGAGCCCTAGCGAAAGGCTCTCGCTTGGTGACGACATTAGGGTTAGAAAGCCAAAATTAGTAACCTCTACTTTGCAACCTGAGTCTATTCCACTTGATATTCTTTTTGAGGATTCTGACTTGCTGGTCTTAAATAAGCCGGCGGGACTAGTCGTGCATCCCGCTCCGGGACACTCAAGAGGAACTTTGGTCCATGCTTTACTACATCACTGTACCGATTTGTCCGGCATCGGTGGAGTTGAACGTCCCGGCATCGTTCATCGATTAGACCGAGGTACATCCGGCGTAATGGTGGTCGCTAAAACTGATTCAGCGCATATCAGATTATCTGATCAATTTCGCTCTCATGACATCGAGCGGCGGTATGATTCATTGGTTCGAAATTTTTCCTCGGCATTGGCCGGGAAAATCGAGACTAGGATTGGACGACATCCAAAAGATCGCAAACGTATGAGTACGAAAACGAGAGGGGGGCGCATTGCAGTCACGAAATGGAAGGTTCGTGAACGTTTCCCAAAGACAGGAGGTGCGTTGCTCGAAGTTAAGCCAGAGACGGGGAGAACCCACCAAATTAGAGTGCATCTTGCATCCGTGGGTATGCCGATTGCCGGAGACTCGGTTTATGGCGGTACGAGAGGCTCGAGGGGGACACCTTGGGAATCCTTGAGCCGCCCTGCTCTCCACGCAAGTGTACTCGGGTTTTGTCATCCTTCCCGCGGGTCGGACTTGCGGTTTGATATTCCTCCTCCTGAAGACTTTTGCCGAGTGTTGGAGACCTGTCGTTTGGACGAACAACGAAGACCGAGCACAGAATGAATTTTCTAACCCATCCACTTTTTTCTAACTTGGGTATTGAACATGGATTCGGTACAAAGCTGACAGTACCGCCCTCCAATATATTTCTACCACGACAGGTCCACAGTTCGTTTGTCGCATCCTGGGGTCGTGAAGACTCGCCTCCGAAGGATGGAACCGTGGCCGATGGAGTTACAACGACTGATCCGAAACGCGCGATCGGTATCGTCTCTGCAGATTGTGTTCCGATTCTGCTTGCCTCCGAGGATGGCTCTGCTGTTGGTGTTATTCACGCGGGGTGGCGTGGCTTTTCATCGGGTATTGTTGATGAGACTTTAAAGTCTATGAGACTCATTGCGTCAAATAAGGCGGTGTATTCATTGATAGGACCGCATGTAGGGCCTTGCTGTTATGAAATAGATCAGCCTGTGATTGACGCCCTGTTACCTCGTTTCGGAAATGGCTTGAACGAGGCCCTTGAGCCTTCTCGAAAGGGCCATTTTCATCTAGATTTAGGTAGTTTAGCGACTTTATCTCTTGCTCGGGGATTGATTTCGCCAGCTCGCCAGTCTCGACTTCGAGACTCTTGTACTAAGTGTCAAGAGGACCGGTTTCATTCGTTTCGACGTGACGGAGAAAAGGCTGGAAGAATGACGCACTGGGTTAAGGCTAAATGTGTAGCAGCTTGACACCGCCCGAGTAGGACCATAAGTTTTGGTTGACCTAGTTCCCGTCGACGCCCTTCGCCGGCGGGCTCAGCCAAAAAGACACGAAAGCCCCGCTTGGAAAGCGTGGTGGGACTCGGTTTGACCGAGTCCGCAAATAAAGCAGGAAACGAAGCTCAACCCAAAAACCGCTAAATTTATGAGATCCAACTGAATGTATCCAGAAGCCCCGTCGGTGCAGTACTTCCTTTACAGGTTTGCAGATCTGTTTGAAAGGCGGAATACGGATGAGACCAAGTCAATTACAAACGGAGTTTTCCTTTGAGCAGCACACGTCCTACTGAATCTTCTAGTTCATCTGCGGGTCGCGGCGGTAATCGCCGTGGTCGCGGAAGAAGTAGGAGGAGTAATGGTAATTCACGCAAGAGCAGGGAAAGAGATTTTCCACGGAATGATGAGCCGTTTACTGAGGACGAGATTTATATCGAAAGCGCTGATGAGGATCCAAGCGAACGACTATACGTGAAAGATCTGAAGGCGAAAAGCGTTCACGAGCTTACGGAGATGGCTGAAGCCTTGGGGATCGAAGAGGCAGCAGGAAGACTCAAGCAGGACTTGCTTTTTGCCATTCTGAAGGCCGAAACTGAAAACGATGGAAAAGTTTTTGCGGAAGGAGTCCTGGAACGCCTTCCGGACGGATTTGGTTTCTTGCGCGCACCCGACCAAAATTATTTGAATGGTCCCGACGATTTGTATGTTTCACCTTCTCAAATTCGCCGGTTCAATTTAAGAACTGGTGACACGGTACGGGGACAGATTCGTCCCCCTAAAGAAGGTGAGCGTTACTTCGCTCTTTTAAAAGTCGAATCAATCAACTTCGAAGAGCCTGCGAAGGCACGTCAAAAAATTCTCTTTGATAATCTTACGCCTCTCTATCCTGAGGACAAATTTAATTTGGAGGCAAAATCGGGTGGACTTACCACTCGAATAATCGATCTCGTCTCGCCCATAGGCAAAGGCCAGAGAGCTCTAATTACGTCTCCTCCTAAAGCGGGAAAGACGATGATCCTTAAGGACATCGCAAATGCTATAATTGAAAATCATCCCGAATCGTATTTGATCGTACTACTAATAGATGAGCGACCTGAGGAAGTTACTGATATGCAACGTAACGTTGCTGCAGAAGTGGTTTCTTCCACGTTTGATGAACAACCGACTAGGCACGTTCAAGTCGCCGATATGGTTATAGAAAAAGCCAAGAGGCTTGTTGAGCATGGGCGGGACGTAGTCATACTTCTTGACTCAATTACCCGTTTAGCGCGGGCTCACAACACGGTAGTACCTCATTCGGGTAAGATTCTTTCCGGTGGAGTTGATTCTAACGCTCTCCATAAGCCTAAGCGTTTCTTTGGCGCCGCTCGGAACGTCGAAGAGGGTGGCAGCCTTACGATTATTGGTACTGCACTGATTGATACTGGATCGCGAATGGATGAAGTTATATTCGAAGAATTCAAAGGAACTGGAAATGCAGAGCTAGTTCTGGACCGAAAATTGGCTGATCGGCGTACCTACCCAGCCATGGATATTAATAAGTCAGCCACCCGCCGTGAGGAACTGCTCATGACCGAGGCGACCCTGAATCGCATGTACGTTCTTCGTAAGGTCCTGTCGCCGTTAAACCCAGTCGACTCCATGGAGTTTTTATTGGAAAAGGTTAAGGCAACTGAATCTAACGAAGAATTCCTTGCTTCGATGAATTCTTAGCGATAGGAGACGCGGCTTGCGGGTAGCCTGTTGATTGGCGACCGTTAATCAAGCTTGCGAAGCATTACACCGGAAAATCAGGGTTGATAAAACCTATCAATAAGAACAACGCAGGCTACAGTGAAGGTTTCTGATAGGTACAGAACTTAGGTAGGAATTCTTAGCGATCAAAGTATGGCTGATTGGACCGAAAAACTTCGGGAGGCGCAGAAGGCTGTTCGAGAGATCGAGCAGAAACTGGCTAATCCTGAGCCAGGAAGTGATATAGGATCCCTTGCGAGGCAACTCGGCGAGGCAAGACCTCTAGCTGACGCGTCGGATAGATTTTTTAAAATTTTAAATGGTATTGAGGATGCTCGTTTATTAAGTAATGAGGACGATCGAGAACTGGCTGAGCTAGCCGTACTCGAGGTTCAGGAATTAGAAACAGAATTGGCTCTAGTCGAAGAAGAAATTCGCACCTTACTCGTTCCCCGAGACCCCAACGATAGTCGTAACGCAATTTTAGAAATCCGGGCTGGTGCAGGGGGAGATGAGGCAGCCCTCTTTGCTTCCGATCTATTCCGAATGTATACGCGATTTGCAGAGGCTAGGGGATGGACCGCGGAATTGCTTTCGTCCTCTGAAAGTACGGGGGGTGGTTATAAAGAAGTCATTATTTCTTTTTCAGGAGCGGGTGCTTTCGGCACACTGAAGTTCGAAAGAGGAGTGCATAGGGTTCAACGAGTCCCTACCACCGAATCACAGGGACGAATTCATACTTCGACCGTTACCGTTGCTGTTATGCCTGAAGCGAAAGACGTAGACATAAATGTAGATCCTTCCGATCTGCGAATTGATGTATTTCGATCGTCTGGCCCCGGTGGGCAAAGTGTAAACACCACAGATTCTGCTGTTCGGATTACTCATGAACCCACCGGTGTCGTTGTGACATGTCAGGATGAAAAGTCTCAACACAAGAATAAGGCGAGGGCAATGAAAGTTCTGCGTGCGCGATTACTGGAGGCAGAACATGAGCGTCTTGCGTTGGAACGTTCGGACGCTCGCAAGTTACAAGTTGGGAGCGGGGATAGAAGTGAAAAAATACGAACTTATAATTTTCCGCAATCTAGAGTCACAGATCATCGAGCAGGCATCACTCTACATCGATTAGAACAAATTCTAGAAGGAGACCTCGAAGAACTTTTTGAGACCGTCTCTCTAAAGCTAAATGAGCAGGAGCAGTCGCGCTTTGTTGAGGATTCATTATGACGAAAAGCTGGACTATCCTCGATTTGCTCGATTGGACGACAAAATACTTTCAAGACAACTCTATCGATACTCCCAGGCTCGATGCCGAATGTTTGCTAGCTCATTCTTTGAACGTAGAGAGAATTTCTCTTTATCTAAATTTTGATAAGCCTATTCAAGAAAAAGAGAGAACGGAGTTCAGGCAGTTAGTAAGTAAAAGAGTGACCGAGCGCATACCTGTTGCGCAGCTAATAGGAGAAAAAGAATTCTGGTCCTTGAAATTCAAGATCACATCCGATGTCTTAATTCCTCGCCCCGATACTGAAATATTAGTATCAGTAGCTTTGGAGTATTTAGAATCTTTGGAATCTCAAGCTGAAGTTTTAGATATCGGTACGGGAAGTGGTGCTCTTGCTGTGGCCATTGCAAACGAAAGGTCGGGGGTTCAAGTCACCGCAACAGATATATCAGGAGCTGCACTAGCAGTAGCTGAAGAGAATTCGATCCGTCACAATCTTCCGGATCGAATACGGTTCGTCGCGGGCGATGGGTTGGAAGCAGTTTCTCAGAAGGAATTCGATCTTATAGTTTCAAATCCTCCCTACTTAAATTCTGCCGATCTGAAGATGCTTGCTCCAGAGATCGCACATGAACCAAAAATTGCCCTTTTAGCTGGAGAGCAAGGAACAGAAATTCTTGAGATTATTGTAAGCAATGCTAACGACTATTTAAAAGTTGGTGGTTGCTTAGCTCTTGAGCTGGGAGAGGGTCAAGCAGAGCAAGTAGCTGTTTGGTTAGCTGATGAAGGTTTTGAGAAAATTGAATTCCATAAAGATTTAGCGGGTCGTCGTCGTGTGGTATCGGGCCGTAAAGTAAGGAGTGATTAGATATGACATCTAAGCAAGGAAAATCACTCCTGTCTCGAATTGACGCTACGTCCTCTGGTTACGATGCAGCATTCTCGAGTCTCTGCTCACGTCGATTTGCTTTTGACGACAAGATTAATCGTTCTGTAGAGGAAATAGTTGCTCAAGTAAGAGACAGGGGAGATTCTGCGGTTCGAGAATTTACGAAATCCTATGATGGTATTTCGACCGATGTTCTTGAGGTATCTGAAGACGAATGGGCATCTGCTTCTTCCCTCGTTGATTTGTCAGATCGCCAGGCACTCGAAAGGGCCTGTCAACGAATAAAGGAATTTCACGAACATCATGCGGGAATTGACTGGGAATCTCGTGAAAGTGACGGAAGCCTTCTTGGCCAGAGATCTCGTCCGATGCATCGAGTAGGTTTGTATGTTCCGGGTGGTAAGGCCAGTTATCCGTCTAGTGTCCTCATGAATGCAATCCCTGCCGCGGTTGCAAGAGTGCCAGAGATATTTATGACAACACCTCCACAACGAGATGGGACTATACGGGCTGACGTCTTGCATGCAGCAAAAATTTCGGGAGTAAATAGGGTTTTTAAGGCAGGAGGAGCGCAGGCGATTGCTGCACTTGCATTCGGTACCGAAACCATTCCTAAAGTAGATAAGATCGTTGGTCCTGGTAACGTGTATGTCCAGGCTGCAAAAAAACTTGTCTTTGGTGAAGTAGGTATTGATAGTGAGGCAGGGCCTACGGAAGTTCTTGTCGTCGCAGACCATACTGCAAGACCTTCTTGGATAGCTGCTGATCTCTTGTCCCAAGCTGAGCATGACGAACTTGCCTGTGCCGTTTTAGTAACGCATGATGCAAGTCTAGTTACTCAAGTTGAAAAAGAGCTTCAGAACCAGCTAAGAGATTTTCGGCGCCAAGATATTGCCAAAAAAGCTCTGGCAGGGAGAAGCGCGACTATAATCTCCAGAGATGTAAACCACTCAGTAAAATTGGCAAATGAATATGCAGCGGAGCATCTTGTATTAGCAGTTGAGCGTCCAGAAAGTCTGCTTGAGTCTGTTGAGAACGCGGGCACTGTTTTCTTGGGGCATTACTCACCGGTTGCGATAGGAGATTACCTGGCGGGGCCAAATCATGTCCTACCAACTGGAGGTACTGCGCGGTTCTTTTCCCCTCTTGGTGTCGAAGATTTTGTGAAGCGCACGAGCTTTGTTGGATTTCAGCCTCAAACGTTGCGAAACTTAGGACAAGATGTAATTCGTCTTTCGAACCTCGAAGGGTTACCCGGTCACGGTGCATCTGTCATGATTCGCCTTGAAGGGGCGGACGAGGAGTCAGGCGGCATGAGAACGAAGAGGAGTATAGAGGCAAGCGATGAGTGAACGAAGTTCAATTATCAAACGGAAAACTCGAGAGACAGACATCGAAATATCATTCGAAATCGAGGGGACTGGAAGATACGAGATCGAGACCGGAATTCCGTTCTTTAATCATATGCTCGAATCATTCTCGAAACACGGGCTTTTTGATTTAACGATTAAAGCAAGTGGGGATCTGGAAGTAGATCTTCATCATACTATCGAGGATGTTGGAATTGTTTTAGGCCAAGCAATCAGACAGTCATTAGATAGTTCCGAAAGTATTCGACGATACGGATTCTTTGTTCTGCCAATGGCCGACGCTCGAGTTGATGTCGCATTGGATGTGTCTAACAGGCCTTTCTTGGTTTACAAAGTAGATTTGGAGAACACTCGAGTTGGCGGATTTGATGTGAGTCTTATTGAGGATTTTTTAGGAGCGTTGGCCCAGCACGCTGGACTAGATCTGCATGTAGGGCTTGTTTACGGGAAGAGTCCTCATCACGTAGCAGAGGCAATTTTCAAGGGATTTGCAAAGGCGCTTCGCGGAGCTCTCGAGATTGATCCTCGAGGGTCTGGAGTTCCAAGCGTAAAAGGCGCCCTGTAGGCTTTTCGACGGATGAATCTGCGTCCCTCTATTGCTCTTATCGACTACGGGGCTGGCAATCTTAAGAGTGTCGCCAAAGCTCTGGATCGCTCTGGTTTAAAGGTTGAAGTTACATCTGCATCCGAAAAGGTTGCAAAAGCTGACGGCGTCGTCCTTCCGGGAGTTGGCGCTTTTGCTGATGCAATGGGTAAGCTTCGTGATCTCCGCTTGGATGAGAGCGTGCGCAGGGCTTTAGATAGCTCCCATCCATACCTGGGGCTTTGCCTCGGACTTCAACTTCTTTTTGAAGAAAGCTCAGAGCATGGATCAACTCGAGGGCTTGAATATTTTCGTGGTCAGGTAACACGGTTCGAAGAAATCGCAGAGAATTCAGTAAAAAGACGGGTACCTCATATTGGTTGGAACCTTGTTCATTTTCAAGGAAACCACCCAATGCTGAAAAATCTACCAGATAAAGACTACTTCTATTTTGTTCACTCTTACAGAGCCCTTCCAGATGACAAGGAAGTTATTGTAGGAGTGTCTGATTATCAGGAACAGTTCGTTTCCGCGGTGGCGTCAGAGACGTGTTTTGCAGCCCAGTTTCATCCGGAAAAAAGCCAGGCGGCTGGTAGGCGATTACTCGATGC
>Ga0310344_10000130_pt1 | contig 63080 bp, 59 predicted proteins | sample HC15DNA20200_MG_FD_203801 | JGI IMG/M metagenome (GOLD analysis project Ga0310344, IMG submission 203801) | Marine microbial communities from station ALOHA, North Pacific Subtropical Gyre - HC15-DNA-20-200_MG | ecosystem: Environmental > Aquatic > Marine > Oceanic | place: Pacific Ocean: North... | reverse complement strand
ACCTCGCTCTTGAATGGCCGCTAAATGTGCACCTCGTGCAATTACCGAAACTTCATGCCCGGCATCGACTAACCGTACCGCCATGTAGCCCCCGATAGCACCAGCTCCGACAACACAAATCTTCATAACGTCACCCTCATCCTCCAAACAAGGTCACGTTAAAGACGCGAGCCATCACAACAATTAGAGTAAGACCAGTAAAAACGACCAAACTCGACCAACTTGCCCAACGAGCAAAAACCGATGGATAAAAAATTCGATCTGTACTCGGGATCACCTTCATGCAGTAATAAAGATTAAGAAAATAAACAACTGGAGCGATAAAAAGTGCAAGGGCCGACGCAACGAGCACCAACCAAACTGGACGAGGCACCCCGGCAATGATCACGACAGAAGCAACCAACGAATACAACATCGTAATACGATAAATGTTGAATTCAGAATACCAACGCTGTCGATGTTCAGAACCAAGATCTTCGCGCGCAATTCCCGATAAAGCCGCCGTTGCAGGAAACAGATTCCGACAACACGCACCCACAACTCTTGGCCAACCATCAAAATAGTTAAACGCAGTTGAAAACGTAGCGGCGAAAGCTCCCGCGAGAAAAACCAACATCATGCTTGGACCAATGCTCAAAGTGAAAATACTCGCAATTTCACCAATTACCGCATTACCTGACACCTCACTTGGGTACAACCAAACAGCCGACAACAATAAAAAGATCGTTGCGATGAAAAATGAAACAACATGTCCAAGTCCAAAATCCCACAATCCAATACGGAACCAGCGTCTACAGTACTCACGCGCATGCGACGGAAGAGATTCCGTGTCAACCCGCAGATCATGTCTTGTCGACGTTAACGGATCAAAGGCCGGAGCCAAACCAGACTGCTCAAGATTTTGTCGAATCCGACCCATACCAACTTTCTTTGCCTTGCCCCATTCTGAAGCTTGAAGAGACACATCCATACCTGTCGGTAACAGCCCAAGAAAGGCGGCAATGACTAACCACGACTGGTCCGGTACCTCAAAAATTATGAAACGGCTCAATGCTGAAATGGGCGCCGGACCGGCTATATAGACAGAGACCGTCGAGAGCACTAACAGAGCCGCCAGAATCTTCGTTCCGAGCTCAAGAGCAGCATATTTACCTACTAAAATAATGGCTACCGCACTCACACCGAGCAAAACTCCGTATACCTGAATAGGAAAACCAAGCCCGAGAAATTCCGCAGCAAAGTAATAAACAACCGCAGCGGCAGCGGCTAACCGTCCAGCTTGGCCAATGGCACATTGCAACAAAGTTGTTATCAATACATACCATAAAGGCCATTTCTTTGGTGCCGTCGCGTACGCATCTAGCATGCTACGACCCGTGGCATGTGTAAAACGAAATGCCATTTCAAAACCGTAGTATTTAAAAATGTAGGCGACGGGAATACACCACAAAAGGGCATACCCGAATCGTCCGCCGGCAGCCGGAGCCGTGACAAGATGACTCGTCCCTATACCAGTCATCATTAAAAGAATACCCGGCCCGAAATTTTTAAATAAGGCCCGGAGATTTGTCTGAGGAAGTTCAAGCTGATCAAGTTCCGGATGTTCAGTCATTATGTCGGCTGCTTCATGAAATATTTTTTACAGAGCATCGTCTTGATGAGAGCCAGAATTGTTAGATTGGAAAATAGCCTTGCCTACAAAAAATGGACCCATCGACTGAATAAATTCTGCAGTCTGGCGTGTTGTTCGCATGTCCTTTACTAACTTTGACAGAGGATACAATTCGGCACCAATCAACCCAATAACAAACTCGTTGTCGTCGCGATCAATACCATGACATTCGAGTCGAACATCAGTCGCATAACCGGCCTCTCCATAACGCCGTCCCAGCATTCCATGCTCCATCATGATTTTTCCCTGGTCAGCGCGAGCAAGTTGGTTATATGGACCAACGCGGCGAAGCGGGTACCATACGCCCCAAGGTGTTTCAGGGTTTAAAACACTGCGCCGAACCTTGCGCAGCAAGAAATCTTCCAGATCGGGCTCACGACCCTGAGCATAAGTTCGACCAAACATCGTAAATTGCGGCAAGGGAGTCAATTTATCAAATGGCGAAACCGTAAACATAGTGCGCACCGCCTGAGTAAAAAATGCGGGATCTTCATGCATGGTCACAACGCCAATCCCTCGTGGATCATTGACATTGGCATATACAGCAATGTCCAAACCAGTGCTTATGACAGCATCGATGACTGGGGCACAATCAAAGCACTCAGTAAACACCTGAAGTTGAACAAATAACCGCTTGTCTAAGGTCTGTGGCACTCCTTTTACAGGAGCTCCATGTTCAAGTAAATCCGGTGCAGTTGCTTCAGTAGATTCATGTTGAGACATATTGATAACCTTCAGCTTAAACTTACTATTGAAATTCTGTTGATCTTATACCGATCCTTACTTCTTGCTATATACTCCGGCCGCTTATGAACCAACCTTATCTAATCGGCATCGCTGGAAATTCTGGCACTGGAAAAACCACGTTGGCCCAATCCGTAGCCGATGTCTTGGGCGATTCTTCTGCATCAATCGTTTCATTAGACTCATATTACTTAGACGATGGAAATGCCGGTGACGATAGAGACAAACTGCATAATTATGACAGCCCCGCGGCGCTTGACCTAGAACTATTAGCATGCCATCTTCGAACATTAGTCAACGGACAGCCAATAGAGCAGCCAGTTTATGACTTTCAATTGCACCGTCGCAACAATTTCACAACAACGATTGAACCAACACAAGTTATCATCGTAGAAGGACGACTCACTTTCTATCATGCGCCTGTGCGCACTCTTTTATCAACAAAGGTTTTTCTGTCCGCTCATAATCACACTTGCTACAAGAGACGGCTAATTCGCGACCAACGTGATCGCGGGCGAACAGAGGAATCGATCTATAAACAATGGAAACATTCTGTAGAACCGATGTTTGTTCGATATGTAGAACCGACCAAGAAACACGCCAATATCAACCTCGACGGGGAACAAACTATCGCTATATTGACGAAGTCAATACTCCGACATCTCAAATCTGATGTGCAACTCAATCTATCCTAATCGCAGAAAATCAGTTAAACCTATAGTTATTGAAAGGTTTTCAAGTAGACGCGTTTGTGAGTCAGACGGCACAAGTGGTTTGCATGAAAAAAATTCAAGAATTACACAAACCTCTCCTCGGTGCGCTATAGAAACACCACAGGCACCATGGAGATTCGACTTTCCTTCTTTCCATTTCTCTGAAAAAGTAGGATCGCCATCTATATTTGGAATCCAGACGACACAGCCAGCTTTAAAAACTCTTTCCGTAAGCCTGTTTTCCTGTGGATCCGTAATTTCTTGAAGCTCTGTAACGTTTAAATCAAAGCCTTGCTTCCTGTCAGTTTTTGAATTTAACCCTAAGATCGGAGGAAACTTATTCTTTTCATCTTTCACCACGCGACGTGCAACCCCAACGGAGCATCCTGTCCATTCGCATACAAATCCCATTGTCAGCCTAAGTAAACTCTCAAGAGAATCAGACCCCGCGCAAGCTTCAATGACTCGCTGGAGAACTTCACGTTCATTTATTCCAGCAGAAAGTTTTTTGCTCTGATCGTGAAATTCTTTTTGAAGTTTTTCAAATCGAGTAACATCTCGATAAAGCATTAAAAATTGCCCGTGCACTATCGGCAAGACCCGCATCTCAAACCAACTACTATCGGCAAGACAAACAATCTCAACAGACTCGGTCCCAGCGTTAGAATTCGTTTTATTAATCCAGTTTTCAATTTCGTTTTCAGCAATCTGAATAAGACCACGGGTCGCGGTATATCGGATTAAGTCTTCATACTCAAGTCCCAGCTTAATCGGAATCCCAAGATAAAATTCTCTAAATCGAGAATTACACGCTATCAACCGTTTTTCAGTACTCCACACTGACAGACCGACGTCATCAATAGCTAATACTGACGCTAATCGCGATTCTAGCAGTGCATTCCTGTGACGCTCAAAGTGCAGTTTTTTGGCCACAAGAAATAAAGCTAACAAGAACACGGGTACTACAAACCATAATAGTGACATGTTTAATTGCTCCTATACACCTTGACAACTCATGGAAGAGTGCGTACGGTGAGGAGTATGAGAGCAGTCGCCTTTACAGTTTTTCTAATTACTCTCACAACTCAAGCAATCTATTCAAAGAGTGAGCAGATTCCAGAAAACCTTGACCCGCGAGATGAAATCAGACTTCCTGTTTCCATTGAACGGATAAAACATAAGTTAGACACATTACCAGTAGTCACAGACCCTAGAGATATCCTCCGATTAAACTTCGTTATCAGAGTTTATGCAATGGCTCCCGAAATTAATGTCTTCAAGAATTTCGACCTTTATCATGGACCAGTACGAAGTAGCACACCTACACGCACGATTATGAGGGAAATGACAACCCCTCAAGAATTTCGCTCTCCTGCCATTTTTTCCACAGGCAACTTGTTAAAGTAAAATCTTAAAAATTATCAGATTCATCATCTGACAATGTCCAAAATCTAATTGGCACCGACATCAGAATATATTTTTTTCTCAACTCAACTACGTAATTTGCATAAACATTTTTATGAATTTCTCCCCGCATTTGCCTATCCCGCAATCGCCTTAATTCATATCGATAAAGGTCATTTACAAAATCGTGAACAAATTCTGGTTCCGTCTGAGCAGTCGGACAGATGCCATGCGAAAGAAGTTGATTTAACACCTGAGGCCGATACTGAAAGTTCACACCTCCGCCAAGGCATCAACTGAGTTAACACCATACGACTCAAACCACGGCTTCGCTCGTTGTAGTCGCTCGTTGACGTTTCCTATGTTTTCGACACCTTCGGATTCTAACCATCGCCGAAATGCATCGGGGCCCTCTTTAGCATAAACAGGAATTCCATCTTTCCATGTCGCTCGCCCACAAAGTACTCCGGCCCAAGTCACACCGGACTCTGCAGCTAATTCCAGCGATTCGGTAAATTCTTCGTTGCTGACTCCAGCTGAAAGATAAATGAATGGCTTGGTAGCAACAGCCGCCGCCGCACGAAAATGTTCTAGCGCCTCACTTCGAGAATATGCTTCCTCGCCAGCAAAACTGTTCGAATCAACTACATTTTTCATGTTAACGGGAATTTCGACTTTCATAACATCAACACCATAACGATCCTTTGTAAATTCGGCCATGCTCCCCGCAACAACTTTTGGTTTAATTTTGGCAAATCCAAGATCTTTTTCACTACCACCAGTAGGATCGTACCCAACAAACTCAAGAAAAAACGGAATATCATTTGTTCGACATTCATCTCCGATTCTCTCAATGAATGCATGCTTTTCTTCGTTCACTTCAGTAGTATCAAACGGTGTGTAATAAATGAGCACCTTGCAACAATCTGCACCTGATTCTTTTAAGCGACGCACCGACCAATGCGGCAACAAATCTGGCAGTCGACCAGGACGCGTATTATCGTAACCACTTTGTTCATAAGCTAATAACAAACCGGCATTCGCACTTCTTTTTTTTGATGGTCCAATACCCCATTGCGGATCTAGCAATACAGCCGAGGCGTGTGGTGTAAGCACTTCGGTAACAACTTCCTTAAATTCCTCCATCATCGCATCCGTCACTTCACTTCCTTTTTCTTTTGCAAGAGCTTTTTGAAGCGACCCTCGTTGATCCATCGCAGCAGCCCCAATGACGCCTTTGTCCGTTGAAACTGCCTTCATCCCTGAAATTTTCCCTGGTGTTATTGTCACGTTTTTACTCCTCTGGAGGTTTACTTGGACCAAACTTCTATTCGCTGCGTCTTATTTTATCTGCTTGAACAATCGCTGACCATGTTGCAGCTCTCTTTGAGAACAACATTCTCAATAAAATGTGGCCTCCACTAAGCAGGAGCCTTTCTATCGGGTAGAATCGCTCCTATTGAGGCCTTTTACTATGATGAAACCGAGTAGAACTTTATTCTTGTTTTTCTTGCTAGGCCAGCTTCTCATTGCCCATCAGATTCAGAATCTTGCAACCACAGAAACTCTTGATCTCCCAAGTCCGACCTACGAAAAAGTAGTGAATCTATGGAAAAAAGGAGAAGCAGCAAAAGCTTTGGATCATCTTGAAACAGAGATCGGCAGCCTCACTACTCCCATTCCTGTGGAAGCGGAAATACTTCGCGCCACACTATTCGGCGTTCTTAAACAACCAGAAGCTTCAGAATTGCACTGGAAAAAAGTTATTGATAGCACCCTTTGGATGCGAACATTTGCTCGACGTTCGATAATTAAAAGCTTGCTCTTACGTGACAAAGCAGAACTGGCGGAACCTTTTCTCAGAGATCTGATGCGATCCGATCCGACCAGGCATCTAGACCTAGCAATTCTTGTAGCCGAAAGCCACGCAAGTCTAGGAAAACTGAAGCCCTCCTCCCACCTTTATCGACAGGTCATCGCGCAGCAACCGAAAGGGCGCTTAGCCAACATGGCACGTTTAGGCCTTGCGAGAACACTAGAAAAACAGGGACAACTGAAAGAAACGCTGGAACTACTGACAGTAACAAAACTTTTTCATACTGATCCAGACACATTTAAAAAAGCGAACCTTCATCAAAAGCGTCTAACCTCAGAACATAATGCAAACGCTCGTATTCTCACTGAAATCGAATACCGCAACCTCGTTCGTCGACTGCGGGCATCTTCCAGCTTCCAACTTGCCTTAGAAACAATCGAAGAATGGAAAAAGTCAGTTCCATTAACGAGACAGAACGATCTCATTGAATATGAATATATCGAAACTCTTTATGCTCAACGTGAGAATATGATGGCCGTTTCTGCGGCTGAAAATTTTTTTCAACGTTTTCCTACTAGCGGTTTCTGGGCTGATGTCATGCTTACCCGCTTCCGACTAGCCGTTAGAATGTCTGACACAGAAAATGCTCGAGAACTAGGCCTGAACTTATGGCAAAGTAACCTTCCTCACACAACTGAAAAGCACCGTCGCGGCGCTGGCGTTTTGTTAGCTGCATATCTTGTAGCTATAGGAGATTTGTCCGGAGGACTTGACATATATCGAGACTTGTTCCGACACTCAGAAAATCCTGACGACCAACGTGCTTATCTGTGGCGCGCAGGTGTCGCAGCCCTGCATGACGGACAGCACGACCGAGCTGTCATGAATCTTCGAGCATTGTTAGACAGAAATCCAACGGGCGACTTAGCACCAGCCGGCCTTTACTGGCTGGCAGTTGCAGAAACGTTTAGCGATCGCCACAGTGCTGAGAGAAGATTTAAAACTCTCGTAAAACGATTTCCCTTCCACTACTATGGCCTCCGCGCGAAAACTCGTCTCGCCAACCTAGTCGGCATCGAATCCAGCCCTAATGACTTAAGTCCTCAAAGCTCCTTTCCTGAACTTACTCTCACAACACAAGTACAGACAAAACCTGAATACAAGGCCGCAATGGCCCTTGCCAGAGCTGGATTAATTGAGGATGCCGCCTGGTATCTCAGACGCTTGTTAAATCGTTCAAAGGGGAACCGAGGACTCGCCTTTCTTACGGCTCGGGCCTCAGCTCAGGCCAACGAACATTCAAGTGTCACCAAAATTCTAGTGAATCATTTTTCTACTTTTATGCAACGACCTGCGCGAAACCTCCCAGAAGATTTTTGGAAACTTGTCTACCCGCGTCCATTTTGGGAACAAGTAAACACTGCCGCTGTAAATAATAATATCGATCCTAATGTGCTCTACGCCCTGATGCGACAAGAATCTAGATTCGATCCCGCTGCACGCTCTGCAGTTGGTGCGATCGGACTATTTCAAATCATGCCCTACACCGCGAACGCATTCGCCAAAAATATTGGAATCGATACGGTTATCAATGAGACCAGCCTAATGTTACCCTCAATCAATACAGCCATTGCAGCGAAGCTAACAAGTGACCTATCTCTAATGTTTGACCAAGATTTTGCACCGATAGCTGCCTCGTACAACGCAGGCGAAGACCGCGTTAAACTATGGTGGGACTCTGCAAGCAATGCCGATGAAGACTTTTTCGTTGACTTAATCCCCTATTCAGAAACACGTCGCTTCGTGCGTGAAGTCTTAACAAATTATGCTGCATATCAACGAATCTATTCTGAAAAACAGTAGAGATATGTTCGCCCGATGTCTTCCAAACCAGTTTACTTGCCAAAAGGTTAAACTTAAGTTGAAAATCGACTCTGTCCTATGAACTTAACAGATGCCTAATTTACATTTATCAGTCAAAATCGCTTTCTTTAAAAGTTATAAAACGTTCATACTTTGCACATTTGCACTCCTAGCCTTTGGCTGTGCTGAAAACACTCAACTTACGCAAAGACTTTCGATTGCCACCGGTGGAACCGGTGGAGTCTATTACCCGTATGGTGGAGCAATATCAAAAGTGATTAGCGATCATCTGGATGGCATCGAAGCGACGGCAGAAGTAACAGCTGGAACCGTAGATAATCTTAAATTCATTTCCGCACGCTCTGCAGATCTGGGGTTTGCATTAGCTGATTCACTCGATGATGCTACTAACGGACAGGGAGTATTTCTTGATGTAGGCCCAATCCCAGCGCGTGCGATAGCTGTTCTTTATAACAATCACATTCATTTGGTCACAACGAACCGATCAGAAATCGAGTCTGTTCAAGATCTTCATGGCCGCGTTATATCAACTGGAGCCCCTGGCAGTGGAACTGAAGTAAGCGCATATCGAATACTGAGCGCAGCCGGACTTAATCCCGAAACGGATATCCAAGGCCAAAGTCTTGGTGCATCCCAATCTGTTGATGCATTACGAGATGGAAAAATTGAAGCATTTTTCTGGAGTGGTGGTATTCCAACAGGTGCTGTACTTGATCTTGCGAGCACACCTAACCAGACAGTACGGCTCATTGAGACAGGTGCACTACTTCAGTCACTACAGCAAAAATATGGTAGAACCGTTTACCGTAATTCTGAGATTCCACGAACCACATATCCTGGTATGGTCAGAGATATTTCTACGATAGCAGTGTCAAACGTACTTGTCGTGCATCAACAAATGGAAGATCACTTAGCTAAAGCAATCACAGCAGCTCTATTTGCATATCATGACGAACTTTCTGCCGTGCACCCTATGGCTGATATATTGTCACTTGAAACTGCTGTAATTGGGTCTCCCATCCCATTTCATGCAGGTGCAGAAAGTTACTATCGGGATCAAGGAATTCAAGTCATCAACTAACCGCATAGGATTACTCTGACAATTACACTCACCAAACCTGCTGGCGGCGAAATCGACACTGAAAACAAATCAACTCGTCAACTCACGGGAAGTGCATTCTATGTGACGAGCGCACTCACTACAGGTCTTGCACTTTATGCTCTCTACTGGGTTATTGGCATCATTCAGCCCCAAATTTACCGAACTAGTTTTCTACTCGTTGTCCTATCAGCAACATTTTTACTTTATCCAGGACGTCACAGATCACGCCGAAATGTAACGACATTGGACTGGCTACTTGTATTGCTGTCAACGACTGCCTTGCTGTGGCCAATCATTGAGTTCGACGAATTTGTCTATCGCGCAGCAACGCCGAATGCTATCGACTTAATTTTTGGATCGGTCACCATTCTGCTCATTCTTGAAGCTACGAGACGCACCGTTGGTCCAGTGCTTCCGATCACGGCCATCGGGTTTTTACTTTACGGGTACTACGGACCAATCTTTGAAATATTTGGATTAGAGCTGTTTGCTCATCGAGGATATAACCTGAGCCGTCTCGTTGGTACGCTTTATATGACACTAGAAGGAATTTTTGGTGTACCTCTCGACGTTGCAGCTACATATATAACATTGTTCAGCATATTTGGAGCCGTCCTAGCGCGATCAGGGGCCGGGCAATTTTTTATTAAATGGACTATGGCTGCATTTGGGCGGTCTGGCTCTGGCGCAGGACCCGGTCGAACAGTAACTGTATCAGGCTTCCTACTTGGGACAGTCTCCGGGAGCGGTGTAGCTACCACTGTGACATTGGGAGCAGTGGCATGGCCGCTCCTTAGACGGGCAGGTTTTTCAGGGGAAACGGGTGGAGCCATTCTTTCTGCAAGCGGTATCGGAGCAATTCTTGCACCACCAACAATGGGTGCGGCCGCATTCTTAATCGCTGAATTCCTGCAGATTTCGTACTTACAAGTAATCAGTATGGCGATTATTCCCGCCATTCTCTATTACCTTTCAATTATTTTAATGATCGAAGCCGACGCACGCCGCTTAAATACAAGATCTGTTAGCAGTGAATTGCCCACTGTATGGGAATTGACACGACAATCTGGCTACCAATTCATACCCTTGATTCTTATCGTTTTACTGCTAATATCAGGCGTTACGCCGTTTAGAGCCGTGTTCTATGCAACCTTGTGTGCCGTTGCTTTAAGTTTTTTTGATTCTACAACTGCTTTAACTCCGACTCGCCTGATCGACACTTTGAAATCCGGTGGAACAGGAATACTATCCGTAGCTGCAACAACAGCAACAGCAGGCATTATCGTCGGGGTTGTTACATTAACTGGGTTGGGTCTGAAAATTGCCGGTATATTGGTCGCGTTAGCCGCAGGGAGCGTCTTTTTAACCGTAATCTATGCGGCCGTCGCAGTATGGATCTTAGGACTTGCAGTACCAGTGACAGCATCTTACATCATTGCGGCCGTCATGATTGCCCCGGCATTAACGTTGGTCGGAATCTCAGATGTTGCGGCCCACATGTTCATCTTTTACTACGCCGTTTTATCAGAAGTCAGTCCACCAACAGCGCTGTCACCTTTCGCAGCTGCAGCAATTACTGGAGCAAATCCGTTCCGGACTATGCTCTTAACTTGGAAATATACCCTGCCTGCTTTCTTGGTACCGTTCACCTTCACCCTAAGTCCGGAAGGCCTTGGTGTTTTACTTCAGGCACCGCTCAACGATACATTGGTAATTGTCAGCACGGCAATAATTGGTATTTGTGCACTCGCAATGGGATGCGGAGGTTGGCTCAATAAAGAGGCAACTTCATTAGAACGAATAGGTGCCATCCTCGGAGGCTTACTTCTGTTTTATCCATTTAGCCTCTCACGATCAATTGGATTGTGCTGCCTATCGGTCACAGTCTTATCGCATCTTTTTCGCAGAAACTCTATAGCGACGACTCCGGATAATTAATCTTGAGGGCAACCTTCTAACTCGCCTGGAGATCTAAACTTTTTTAGTTGACTAGGTCCGAACAAACTTACGAAATTTTATTCTGTGAGGATTCTCGGCATCCTTACCAAAGCGACGTCGTCTATCAACTTCGTAGTCGGCGTAGTTTCCAGCAAACCACACCACCTGAGAATTTCCCTCAAAAGCTAGAATATGCGTTGCAATTCGATCAAGAAACCATCGATCGTGACTAACTACGACCACACAGCCAGCAAATGCCAATAGTGCTTCCTCCAGAGCTCGAAGTGTATCGACATCCAAATCGTTCGTAGGTTCGTCAAGCAGTAATAAATTGGCACCACCTTTAAGCAATTTTGCAAGGTGGACCCTGTTCCGCTCCCCACCGGATAATTCGTCAATCCGACGCTGTTGATCTTGTTTTTTAAAATTGAATGACGACACGTAAGCTCGCGAAGCGACCTTTCGAGAACCAAGTGTAACTTCTTCATTGCCTTCCGAGATTTCTTCCCACACTGTTTTAGCGGAGTTAAAAGAATCTCTATCCTGATTAACATATCCAAGTCGGACAGTTTCACCAAGTTGAAGCGTCCCCCTATCAGGTTGTTCTTCACCCGTAATCAGTCGTAACAAGGTTGTCTTTCCAGATCCATTGGCTCCAATAACACCCACAATACCTGCCTTGGGTAATGAAAAAGATAAATCATTAATTAATACCCGCTCACCAAATACTTTTCGAAGATTGCGGGCTTCGAGAACAACATCTCCAAGTCTTGGACCGGGAGGGATATAGATTTCAGTAACTTTATTTGTGTCAACAGGATCTTCACTCAATAGACGTTCATAAGCTGTTAGACGTGCCTTCCCCTTGGCATGTCTCGCCCTTGGAGACATGCGAATCCATTCAAGTTCTCGTTCCAGTGACTGTTGTCGTTTTACTTCCTGCTTTGTTTCAAGCATAAGACGTTGCTGTTTTTGTTCAAGCCACGACGAGTAATTCCCTTCCCAAGGAATACCCGCTCCTCTATCAAGTTCAAGGATCCAACCAGCCACGTTATCTAGAAAATAACGATCATGGGTCACGGCAACAACAGTTCCCTTATAATTTTCAAGAAATCTTTCCAGCCAACTAACCGTCTCTGCGTCAAGATGGTTGGTAGGTTCGTCAAGAAGTAATATATCTGGAGCCTTAAGTAAAAGACGGCATAAGGCAACTCTTCGTTTTTCACCACCAGATAAATTAGACACGCGAGCCGACGGCGACGGAAGTCTAAGAGCATCCATGGCCATCGCTATCCGAGTATCAAGATCCCACGCGCCAGCTGCATCGATTTGATCCTGTAGCCTCCCCTGTTCCTCTAAGACCGGTTCCAGATCAGACAATCCTGAAGAAAGCGATGCAGTAACATCGTCGTAGCGAATTAAGAGATCACGAAGATGGGCGACTCCCTCCTCAACATTTCCGGCAACTGTCTTCGAATCATCAAGTATCGGTTCCTGCGGAAGATAATCGACTGTAACACCAGGCGACAAAAATGCCTCGCCTTCAATCTCTGTAATCTCACCGTTCATAATCCTTAACAAAGTCGATTTCCCTGCACCATTTAATCCAAGAACTCCTATTTTTGCACCCGGCAAAAAAGACAGCCAGATGTCATGTAAAACAATTTTTCCGGAAGGGTATACCTTACCGAGTCCTTTCATTGTGTATACATATTGTGGCGACATAATTATCTAGGGAGACCCTGTTAAGTGCTGCGTGACATTGCAATACATGAGAAGTTTACATTACTCGATGAAAACGACTTGATATCTCTGTCACTAGATTTAAGAATTTACTGACAGATGTTTTTCCTCTTTCAATCGACATACTATATGAGTGATTCACTTTTTGCCTGCAACCGGTAACTACATGAAGAAACTTCGCATATTAACTTTAATGCATGACTACTTAGTCCCTCCGTCAGAGCTGAAAGGCATTGATCTCGTATCTGCGGACTGGAAAACTGAGTACGACGTTACGAGTTCTCTTGAATATATGGGACATGAGGTGATTAACTTGGGGCTCCATAACGACCTCAGAAGCATTCGTGAAGCTATCGACAAATACAAACCGCATATTGCCTTTAATATGATGGAAGCATTCGACGAAATTAGCAGCTTCGAAATGAACATCGTCAGTTATCTCGAATTATTAGGTATGCCATACACAGGATGTAATCCTCGAGGAATGGTTCTTTCTAGGGATAAAGCACTGACAAAAATTCTTCTCGCTCATGCAAATATTCCAACTCCAACGTTTGAGGTTATCCCACGAGGAAACCGAGTAAAACTTCGAAAACGACGTGACTTCCCACTAATTGTTAAATCACTTACACAAGAAGCATCCATCGGCATTGCTCAAGCCTCTGTCGTTCACAATGAGATCAAACTTCACGATCGCATTAACTTTGTACATGACGCTATCGGAACTGACGCCATCGTTGAGCAATTTATTGAAGGACGGGAACTCTATGTCGGCGTCATAGGAAATGATCGACTTCATGCATTTCCCATATGGGAAATGCATTTCAATAAAATGCCTTCTGAATTACATCACATCGCTACCGACCGAGTTAAGTGGAACGCAGGGTACCAGCGCAGACATGGGATCATGACCAACGAGGCAACCAACCTACCAAAAGGAATGGCAAACAAACTACAGAACATAGCCAAACGTGTATATCGTGCTCTTAAAATGAATGGCTATGCTCGTATGGACATAAGGCTAAATGCAGCAGGTAATTGTTATGTGCTCGAGGCAAACGCAAATCCGCAATTAGCATATGGGGAAGATTTCGCTGAATCCGCTGAATGTGCAGGAATCTCCTATGAACAACTTTTACAGAAAATTCTAAATGTTGGTCTTCGTTGGAAACCTAAACAATTCGGATAGTTGCAATTAAGGTTTAGACGTCCTAAAAGTTCTTAATTGAGTTATAGATCTTCACGCCACACTAAGGACGATTCGCCTTTATCTAGTTTCAATACTGTAACGTCAGGTTTATTTCAGTTGTCTCTCCAGGTGTCACGACAACTGAATGTGTTTGCTCTTGATATCTTTCATGCCAAATTTTTAAATCGTAAGTCCCAGGGGGGATTCTAGAAATCTCGAACGTACCATCCATTCCTGATACCGTGCCGACATCATCGGTAACATAAATCCATCCTCGCATCCAAGAATGAGAATCACATTCAACACGCACGACTCCCGGTCGCCGCAAGGGACGCTGAATATTGAGGCCAGGAAACGGAATAGCTACATTGAACATCGTTCTCTGGCGATCATCGTACGCGTGAGTCGAATGAAGTGTTTCATCTTCGCTTAAAATTTCAATTTGGCTACGAGTCTTAACAACTTGCACTCTAGGTTCAAAGAAACATTTTCGATTATTAATCATCGAAGGCGGCGGATCATTAATCCATGGCAAACCATTTACAATGATAACGACATTCGCAACACCACCTGATGAATCTACGAGCGTAGATTGATCCTCAATTTGCTGCCCGCATACACCTTGATCAGCTTCCACAGCAACCATTACCGTATCAGGCACCACATCAACCTTGACGAAGCCACGAAGGGCTCCAAAATCTTGTGTTTCAGTTACGACAGTACCAACAATGAATATTGCCGCACAGATTACACCCCTACAAATAAATAACCGGATCCAAGAAAACACTCGATCTGCGCGCATTTTTGTATGCATGATAGATTAATTTTATCGAATCACTTCGCTTGAAGTCTGATCTCACTTCAGCATGTAACCGTCAAATATTTTTGTGATCACTAATTCTGATTATTGCCTTCAGTTGTCTTAAAAGGAAGTGTTTGTGTTTCTGTTACAGATGTAAAATCTTCGCCTGGATTAATAAATCGATTTCGCTCCAGTCCATATTGTGTGTCGTAAAGTTTTTTGTATCGGCCACCAGCGACCAATAACTCAGTATGTGAACCTCTTTGAAGAATCTCGCCTTCTTCTAGCACCAGAATCTGATCCGCATCTTGGATCGTTGAAAGCCGATGTGCGATAACAAATGTAGTGCGACCAGAGGTCAACGCACGTAAACCGTCCTGAATCAATGCCTCACTTTCACTATCCAAGCTAGACGTTGCTTCATCCAAAATAAGTATCTTCGGATCAGCCAAAATTGCACGTGCAATCGCTACTCGCTGGCGTTGCCCACCAGAAAGTTTAACGCCACGCTCACCGACCACTGTACGATACCCTTCCGAAAATTGTTCAATAAATTCGTCGCAGTGCGCTATCCGACTGACTCCTCGAATTTCATCGTCTGTTGCATGCGGCTTTGCGAACTTAATGTTGTCCGCTATCGTTCCGTCGAACAAAAAATTATCCTGAAGTACCACTCCAAGATGTGACCGATAATCTATTAATCTGATCAATTTTAAATCAAAATCATCGACGAAAACTGTCCCCGCGGTCGGATGATTAAAGGCCATTACAAGACTAATTAGGGTGCTCTTGCCAGACCCACTCGAACCCACAAGTGCTGTAGTGCTTCCAGCTTTTGCATTGAGGCACACATTCTTCAAAACAGGAGTTTCTGGCTCGTATTCGAACCAAACCTGGTCAAGTCGAATATCTCCACCAATTCGCGAAACAACATGTTTACCTTCATCTTCTTGATGCTCAGTCGACATTGTCAAAACTTCACGAATTCGATCTAATCCTGCGAATGCTTCCGTGATCTGAGTACCGATGGAAGAGACTTGGATTACTGGCGCGATGACCAAACCAGTAAAGATGATGTATTGCACCAAGATACCAGTCGTCCAGTACCCATCTATTAGGGCTTGCCCACCAAGCACGATCATCAACGCACCAATAATGCCCATGATAAAAGTAGCTACCGAAGAGACCGCCGAGACTCCAGTAACGGATTTTGCAACGTTTCTGAAAATTCTGTGAGCACCCTTTGCAAAAACAAGCTGCTCTCTTTTTTCAACGGTATACGCCTTTACGACACGAATGCCTCCTAAGGTTTCTCCTAACCGACCCGTAACGTCAGCGTTTATTTTCCCACGAGCACGAAAAATAGGACGTAGCTTTGAAAAAGCAACCGACATACAAATACCGAAGACAATTAGAATCAGTAGAGTCAGACTCGTGAGCCTCCAATTCAGGTAGAACAACACTCCCAAAGCTAAAGTACCTGTCACCACGCTTCCAGTAAGCTGGACCAAGCCAGTACCCACTAAATTTCTAATACCTTCCGCATCCGTCATAATTCGAGAAATTAGAACCCCTGTCTGCGTCGCATCAAAATGTCGTATCGGCAACCGAGTAACATGCGCCATAACATTTTTTCGCATTTCAGTAATCGCCCGTTGTGCAGCCACTCCTAACAACTGTGACAACGAAAAGGAACTTATTGACTGTATAACGGTAGCTCCAAGACCGACCCCAGCAAGTAAGAGCAATTGATCTCCCCTACCATCAGGAATTACGTCATCGATAATGTATTGTGACATTGCGGGCAGTACAAGTCCCGAAAGACGACTGATAAGCATTAGAACAATGCCAAGACACAATCGTCGGCGATAGCGCCAAACCAATTCTCTGGCCTCTTCCCACGCTCCAGCAGAAATTTTTTTCTTCGTTTCGTTTTCAGACATTTTGCAGACAGCTATAAAACGAGATAAGCGTAAAAATCATTCATTCCAGTGTAGTAAACTTTCTCTGTGGTTTCACCACCGCGCCGAATCATCCACATCGACATGGATGCCTTCTACGCATCAGTCGAGCAACGAGACAATCCCGATCTCAAGGGTCGACCAGTAGCCGTAGGAGGACGCCCTGAAACCCGTGGTGTCGTCGCAGCAGCTAGCTATGAAGCGCGATCCTTTGGCGTGAAGTCGGCCATGTCAATGTCAAAAGCACTAAGACTTTGTCCGGACTTAACGATTATACGGCCTCACTTTAAAAAATACCGTGAGATTTCTTCTCATATTTTTTCTCTCTATCGGTCCGTCACACCTCTCGTTGAACCAATTTCTCTTGATGAGGCATATCTTGATGTGACAAACAACAAGTGGGACGAAAATTTTGCAACTCCGATCGCAAAAAAATTGAAACAACAAATATTTAATGAGACTCAATTAACTGCATCCGCAGGTGTATCTACTACAAAATTTATTGCCAAAATTGCATCAGGATGGCAAAAACCAAACGGCCTGACGGTTGTGCCTACTCAAAAAGTGGAACAGTTCCTTCAAAACCTGCCGGTTGAGGCATTATGGGGCGTTGGACCAGTAACAGCTAAAAAATTAAAGCGATCCGGCATAATTAGACTTGTCGATATTAGACACTTTAAGGCCTCGGAATTAAAAAGTATTGTTGGACGGCAGTCAGACTGGCTCATTAAACTTTCTCATGGACAAGATGACCGACCTGTCACACCAGATCGCATCATCAAATCAAACGGTCGTGAAAATACTTTTTCTGAAGATCTGACAGACATCAATCAGATCACACATGAGATAGAACGCATGGCTGCACGTACAGAAGAGTGGCTACAGCACAAAAATCTAACTGCGCGCACAGTAACTCTCAAAGTTCGCTATTCTGATTTCAATACAATCACACGAAGCCAAACCGAACGGTCACCTTTGTCTAGTGCGAAATCAATTGCGACATGTGCAATATCTCTTCTTCAAAAGACAGAGGCAGGCGTAAAACCCATTCGTCTCTTGGGAGTAAGTGTAAAGAATCTGCTCAACCCAGCAATGGCAAGCGCAACCAACCCACAATATCTTCCGAGGTTGTGGGATGAGCACACAGAGTTTTAAAAATGTCGTCTACTCAATCTATTGAACTGTCTGATTTAGGATGGAATATATTCTTTGAAAAAAACTTCAAAAAAAATCAAATAATCGATTGTGTTCCAGGACGAATCAGCATCGAACACAACTATTTTTACCGTGTCTTGACATCGAATGGAGAACTTTTAGCTGAGTTATCAGGAGGGCTCCGTCACGATGCCAATGGAAGCCAAGATCTTCCAGCCGTCGGAGATTGGGTTGCCCTCAGAATCAATGACAATCACACTGGAACTATTAAGGCCGTGCTGCCCAGAAAAAATAATTTCTCTCGAAAAGCTGCAGGAAATCCTACTGAACGTCAAATTATAGCTGCGAACATCGATACAGTATTTCTTGTTTCTGGCCTTGATGGAGATTTCAACCTTCGCCGTTTAGAACGTTACCTTGTCGCAGCATCACAGAGCGCTGTAACTCCGGTAATCATCTTGAATAAGTCAGATTTGTGCCAATCTCTCGATGAAATTCTCTTAGAAGTTAAATCCATTAACCCAGACGTAAAGGTGCACACCACTAGCTGTCTGAAAGACAACGGAATTGACCCACTGAAAATTTATTTAAACAAAGGAAAGACCGTCGCTTTATTGGGATCGTCGGGCGTTGGAAAATCGACAATCATTAACAAGCTGCTGGGCTTTAATAAACAGGCCACACAGAACGTTCGGGAACGAGACAAAAAAGGTCGCCATACAACAGTATCTCGGCAGCTACTTATCAGGTCACAAGGTGGCTTAATTATCGACACACCCGGTATGCGTGAACTGAAACTTTGGGACACAACTGACGCTCTCGAGGAAACATTTAGCGAAATAGAGTCGCTTCGATCACACTGTCGCTTCCGCGATTGTCAACACGAGAGCGAACCTGGCTGCGCTGTACAAGGAGCTGTAAAGAAAGGACAGCTATCGTCTGATCGCCTGCGCCATTATCACCGGCTAGAAAAAGAAAGAACTGCCCTTGAAAAAAAACGTGAAGAAAAAAAACAAGCGCTTGAAAATCATAAAAACAAAAGAACAGAAACGTCTCCTAGACGCTCACGGCGTCTATCTTATGACTGATAAATTCGCTCGTAAGATAACCTTACAAAAACTTCATCCCAGAAACATGGAAACACTACTATTCACATCGTTTTACCGAGCTAATCGTTGAAGACTTTCTGCGTGATCGGTTTCTTCCGCCCTTATATCCTCAAGTCGAGTAACTAAACCCTTATCACCGTACTCTTCCGCCTGCTGAATACGATCAGTGTAATTGGCAATCACTCGGTGCTCAGCTTCAATATTTAGTTTCATCATTTGTTCCGTCGTCCGAACCGCCTTCGGCATCTTCGGATTTATGGTTACTTTACCTCCAAGAGCTGCAATCTTATCCGCCAGAAAAATTGCATGCGCCATTTCTCCTTGAATATCAGGCCCTATTTCTTGCCGAAGCGCATGCCCAAGTAAACCCGTGGCCGCCGAAGAATGATAGAGATAACGAAGCACCGCCTCAAGCTCAAGGTTTAGATCTTCGTTAAGTCCATCAATAAGTTTACGTCGTAAAACATCTTTACTTTTTGCCATAAATACTCCTTAGTTTCCTAATGTGCTTCTTTTCCACCCATTTGTAAAAGTGCGGGATCTACACCTAAACGCCTAATTACAGTCTCCCACATATTCGCAGAGCTCGTGTTGAAGAGAACTTCCTTATCGACATCAGTTATTAGCCACGCCGAATTAGACAGCTCGGTATCTAACTGACCGGCCTCCCATCCGGCGTACCCCGATATAAACCGTGTTTCCGGAGGTAAAAAATTTTCAACCAAAGTGCGCAAAAGATGAATTGATCTCGAAAGATAGACGCCTTCACAGATCCGTATAAAGTCTTCGTCTTCGGGCTCCTGACCCATAAGAATCCAGCCGCTTTGTGGGTCCACAGGTCCCCCATGCGAAAGTTTTAAGGCAGCTTCTCCTCGATTAATAACAGGAGGGTTAAACTCAATAACATCGGCCACTGCAATCTGTGTATCCCTATTCAAAATCAGTCCGAAGGCACCTTCATTTCGATATTCACACAAGAGGACCACTGTGCGACAAAATTCAGGGTCGTTCAACTGAGGCATCGAAACTAACAACGATGGAACCAACGTTTTTGAAGAAATATCACTCATTAAACTAGTCCTTCTTCACACCTTCCTATTTATTCTTTGCGATCTGACTCTAACTGATTTCGAGCCCAAATAACGTGACGTTTGACCAAAGGGTCTGTCCGGCTATCATGAACTGGTTCATCAAGAATATTCTTCGCTTGAGATAAACCACTGTTACCAAGTGCAACAGCCGTGTTACGCCGCAGCCCACGGAGTCCAGCTCTAGACATTGCCCCTTTTTTTAGAATAGGTTGAAGCACCTCATCCGACTGAGACCATAAAGTCGACAAGCTTGTCTGATCAAACACCGCATTTGGCTGCCATGCCGAATCCTCAGAAGTTTCGGCTTGAGCATTCCAAGGGCACACATCTTGGCAGATGTCGCAACCGTAAACATGGGTCCCAATCTTCTCCCTCGATGATTCTGGAATCTCATCGCGCAATTCAATAGTAAAATACGAAATACATTTCGTCGCATCAAGGACCCACGGTTCCACTATGGCATCCGTCGGACACGCCTCTAAACACAGATTACATTCTCCACATTGATCTAAAGCTGGAGAATCTGTCTCAAGTGACAAACTACAAATTATTTCTGACAAAAATAGCCATGAACCCAATTCAGGACTAATTAAACAGGTGTTCTTTCCAATCCATCCTAGACCGGCTTGCTGTGCGTAAACACGCTCTTGAACAGGACCTGTATCCACATAAACTTTTGCTTCAAAGGACTCCGCAGTAGTCTCCCGCATCCATTTAAGAAGCTCTTCCATGCGTTTATTAAGAATCTCGTGATAATCAGATCCCCAAGCATAACGCGAAACATGAGCGTAGTTTGGATCTGCCTGTTCCGTAGAATACGGTCGATCCACATTATAAAGAGTTGCAAGAGCTATAACCGTTCTTGCAGAAGGAAGTACATTTCGAACATCTGACCGTTTGTCTGCTGTGCGAGCCATGTACTGCATTTCACCGGAAAATCCCCGTCGGATCCAATCTTTTAAAAACCGGAGTTCTACAAAATTTTCAGCTGGAGCAATTCCACAAGCAGTAAAACCTAATGATTGAGCTTTAGCTTTAACCTTAGATGAATTCAACATTAGAAACTAATACTCATTAGGGTAAAGGCGAATGATTTCGATGTGCTTCTGAAAGCACAAGCTCCGCTGCTCTTCGGCTAGCCCCGGAACAACCCAATTGCTCTCGAACTATTTTGAGCTCACGGCAGACTTTAATCGCACGAGCCGGATCCAAGAGAAAACCAACCACTTCGTCACAAACTGCTTGTGGTGTAAATACGTCTTGAATAAGTTCAGGTACTATCTTACGCCCAGCAATCAAGTTAACCATCCCAACCGCATCCACATTCGAAAAAGCACGCACTAAACGATACGTTACCGAAGATACTCGATACACGATGACCATCGGTCGGCCGTGAATCGCGGCCTGAACAGTCGCCGTTCCAGATGCTGTTACCACAAAATCAGAAGCCTTGAGAACATTATCGGTCTGAGATTCAAGAACGACTGTGGACTGACCAGCGGCTAATAGATCCAAAAGTGGCTCAAATAATCGATCGTCTAGATCAGGAGCACGGGCTATAAGAAATTGAACACCAGGAATTCTCTGACGAATTAACAATGCTGCACTGACTAGATCGGGAAGAATAGATTGCACCTCATTCGGACGACTTCCTGGCAACAATGCTACGGTAGGACGATTGGGATCAAATCCGTTTTCACGGAGTATCCCTTCCTTGTCGTCAGTGCCCTGACACAAATCGAGAAGAGGATGCCCCACAAAATCAACAGGGATCTTTTCCTGCTCATACAGTGTTTCTTCAAAGGGAAATATGACTAGGGCTCGTTGAACAAATCGTTTCATGGCACGGATTCTTCCACGCCGCCACGCCCAGAGTTGGGGGCACACATAATAAACAACTGGAATGCCCAAATGAGAAAGCGCCTTGGCTAATCGAAAATTAAAGTCTGGAAAATCAATTGGGACAAACACGTCAGGTCGTTCAGTATTTGCCACCTTCACAAGATGACGATAAATCGAATAAGACCGTGGTAGAACAGAAAGCGCTTCGGTTAAACCCGTCACGGTAAGACCACGATAGTCCTCAATCGACTCACCACCAGCCGCACGAAACTTCTCCCCTCCTAAACCGTAAACTCGGTTCGAAGGTTCTAACTCTAATAGTGATTTAGTAAGAGCCCCAGCGTATAAGTCACCTGAAGGTTCGCCGCACGAAACTAAAATTTTCATTTAAACAAATAATAGAAACACGATAGGTTATGGGACAAATACGCAATCCCAAACATGTTAGCAACCTTAAAAACCGACTGTTGAAGATTCGACCTCGGAAACACTCATGAGTTCATAATTTTCAAACCCGATCTCCTCAAGATCATCAATGAACGACGCGGCGTCACCCACCAAAACAATTGATAGATTTTCAGGCTGCAAAAAGGTTCGCGCCGCACGTTGAATATCGTGCGGAGACACAGACCGAATACGCTCGGGATAAGTTTCAAGATCGTCCAAATCCAGACCAAAAACCAACGCTTCCAATACTTGGGTAGCAATAGCATTGGGCGTCTCTATTGTAAGAGGGAAGTTTCCTGCTAAATAGTCTTGCGCTCCCCGTAGTTCTTGCCGACGCACTCGAACACGTCGAAGACGAGAAATTTCATCAACCATGAGTCGTAAAACCTCAGCCGTAGCTGCAGAACGCGTCTCCGTCTTGGCCATAAAATCGCCTATAGCCTGTCGCCCAGCCAAATCGGCGGACGCTGAATACGTTAGCGAGCGGGCTGTGCGTAGAACGCCTCCAAGACGATTGCCTCCCTCACCTCCAAGAATTTTGATCGCAACATCAAGATTCAGAAAATCAGGATGCGCGCGAGGTAGCGTTAAGTGACCGACTCTAACAACGGTCTGGACTGCATCCGGCTTGTCCACAACAATCAATCGATTTGTCGGCCGAGGTGGTTCGACAGAACGTCGCGATGGAACTACTCCCTGAGGCCAATCACCGAGAACCTGCTTAATACCAGTAACTGCTTCGTCAGTAGTCACGTCACCAACAATCGCGACTATTGCATTATTAGGAAGATAATGAGACCTATGAAATTCAACAAGATCCTCCCGGGTAATAGAAGCCAACGAAGCCCGTGTACCGTTGCTCGGTCTTCCATAGGGATGCATACCGTAAATAAGCCGTCCCAACACCACATTTGCAATATAACCAGGATCTTCGTAACTGACCTGCATACTAGACAACAATTGTTGGCGTTGCCGTTCAAGTTCACGGGAATCGTACCTAGGACGACGAATAACGTCAGCTAAGGTGTCAAGCGCAAGGCCGAAACTGTCTTTCATCACAAGAACGTTCACAAAACTCAGATCGGAACCAGCACCAACAGACAAAGCACCACCGATATTATCAATTGTTTTCGCAATCTCTTCCGCCGTGAGATCACCGGCACCTTGATCTAGCATCTGAGCAGCCATTGACGCCACACCAGGTTTACTCTCTGGATCATTCGACGACCCTGCCCGCATAATCAGGCGAACATTCACAACAGGCTGTTCCCGCGCAGCTACAACAACTATCTGAAGACCATTATCAAGCTGTCTCAACTCATATTCAGGAAATTGAATCTCAGGAGCCAATAGGGGCGGGGGAGGATTCTCGTCAGGCCATTCCAGCGATTGAGCATTTATTGCGTCCGCCGTAAAAATCAAACAACAAGTCCAAGCAAAAAAAGTAAGCCTGAGAAGTCGTTTTTCTAAACAAAGAATCATCTGGAAGCAACCCCCTGAATGTCACGGCTGTTTCGTGGCAAAATCGTTAAGATCAAACGATTTCTATCAGTAAAGTACTTGCGGGCCACACGCTGAACGTCTTCTTTAGAAACATTCATAAATATGTCAAACTCGCCGTCAGCGGTAGTAATGTCATCATGAATGACAGCTGCATGGGCCAGATGCGCTGCTTTTTGTGAATTAGTAATCCTTCCAATTATGTAATCTCGAGCGAATTGATTTTTAGAACGCTGCAATTCTTCATCAGTTATCGGTTCTTCCTTGAGGCGATCGAGTTCTTGGACTAAAGCTTCAACGGTAGTATCTGGCCGTACACTTGGAGGGACTATTGCTACTGCGTAAAACAGATTTGGGTCTTCGATAATATTTCCTTGCCCAAAAGCCGACACCGCTAGCTGCTCGTACACGAGTCTTCTGTAAATGCGTGAACTCTGCCCATCAGAAAGGACCTTCGACGCAATATGTAAGGGATATGCATCCGGATGACCATCATACGTAATGTGATGCGCTACCACGACCGCAGGTAGTGGCCAATTGTCAGCCTCAACCGTAATTCTGCGTTCAGATATTTGTGCAGGTTCACGAGGAATATTTCGAGGTACTTCTAGTTGAGATTGCGGGACACGACCAAGATAATGTTCGATCATCTGTATCGTATCATCAGGATTGATATCTCCAACAATAACGAGAGTTGCATTCTCTGGGACATAAAAAGTGTTGTAAAACTCACGGACATCATCGATAGAAGCAGCTTCAAGGTCCTTCATCGATCCAATTGCAGTGTGTTTGTAAGGATGCGTCGTAAATGCATGATCATAAATAATTTCTGACAGCAACCCGAACGGTTCGTTCTCATACCGCAAGCGCCTCTCTTCCTTGACAACTTCCCTTTCTGCATCGAGAGTGCGTTGCTCAATGCGAAGAGTCGCCATTCGGTCAGCCTCTAACCAAAGAACTAACGGAAGATACTGAGATGGAACAGTTTGAAGAAATACGGTCGCATCTTCGGTAGTGTAGGCATTTCCATCTCCACCGACACGAGAAATCATTGTCAAATGCTCGTCAGACCGAACATTCTTAGACCCCTTAAACATCAAATGCTCAAACAAGTGAGCAAAACCTGTACGACCAGTCGGCTCATTTTTTGAACCAACGCGGTACCACATTTCAACATGGACAATCGGTGTCGAATGATCCTCCGACATAACCACTGTTAAACCATTGTCTAGCGTTGTAATTTGATAATTTAATTTGGCCGGACGAACGGCACTATAGACCGTTACAGAAACTAGGAGACATACAAGCAACACGAGCACAAAGCCTACTCGGCCTATCGATAAACCGTTTCGATGGGATTTTTCGTCACTCATAATAGGTTCATTATGACACAGTCGCCTCAAGGTAGTGGTGTTCTAAGACGTATACCAGATTTTGTCCATTGAGGGATATCTCGGGAGAACTGTCCGGCATCAATTCGTCGTTCCCAAGCCACGTACACATCAATAACTCCAACTCCGGTTGGAAACCTTACACCGCCAAACGCAACTCCTCCTTTCTTGAGATTTCGCATCATCATTTGTTTCTCAACAGGAACAATCACGCCCTCTAAACCAGCAATAATCGATATTCGAGGATTGATCGGTCTCGTGAAATGTCCGTGCCATTCAAGTTGGGCGGTGTAATCAACGCCGGCTCTTTCTACCGTTCCCAGCGCTCGAATACCAGCGTCCACACGCAGTGCCCCTAAAGTGAAACGATCGCCATATGAAACGCCAACCATGTTCCACGAAACACTGCCCAAGTCTTTCCGGTCGCTCAAATGACGAGAAACATGATGAAAAGTGGTTCCAAGTTCACCCCTCGGCAAACGTACAAAGATGGAAAAATCTGCTGTGTAATTGTTCTGATTAGGATCAACATCTCTAAGTTCGCTTCCCACAATCGTTTCAAGATTAGCGAGCAAATTACCGCGAAACATACCAACATCAAAAAGATCAGCATCAAGTAATAAATCAGCATCCCAGTTGTAGCGATTGTCAGCAGCCACTCCAGATAAATGAGAGATATCAAGTGCGGCCCGAAACGCCGTAAGAACACCACTCTTTCGTGGAGCTGTCGTCTGAGGTCGAACCCCTCCAAGCGTTTGAGTAGTCACTACCGTTGGAGATAAAAAAAACGCTAAAATCAAAAATAATTTTAAAAATTGAAACACCGTGTACCTCACTGACAATTAGGCGCACTCATGAAATAAACTAAATAAGGCAGAAAAACGCGCGGAGTATAACATGGAGTCACTCATCTAGCGAAACACCGTTACTTCGATAAAACAGAGAAGTCATGCAGCAAGTCATCAACGAGTTCGCGACGATAATTGGAGAGTTTGTACTCCAGCCGCGTCTTCTAGCTTTGATATTCGGAGCCTCTCTTATTCTGTTCGTCGGAAGTATTCTTCTAATTCCTGTACTTGTTGCCAAGATCCGGGTGGATTACTTTGTAAATTTATCTAAAGTTAACTCTGAAAGCTGGATAAATCGGCATCCTTCAGCAAAAGTGGCCCTATTTGTTGTTAAAAACTTTCTTGGGATTACTCTATTAATATCAGGGGTGATAATGCTGGTATTACCAGGGCAAGGCATTATCACCGTATTAATCGCCTTAACTTTATTAGACTTCCCAGGGAAACGCTCGCTGGAAATACACCTTATTCGTCAAAAGCATGTTCAAACAGCATTTAACTGGATTCGCCGCCGCGCAGGTCAACCTCCGATTATGATTCCAAATCCTTCCCGAACCAAAGAGGAAAAGCATTAAGAACTTGGCAGCAGTCGAGCGATCGACGTAGCATACGATGCAAGTTGTTCTGTCAACAGCATTCTACTTAGTGATTAAACCGTTATTGATTACTGACGGTTCTCTAAATTTAGATGTTTTTTTAATGAGCATTTGTTAACGACAATGCCAAGCTTTCATATGAAGATCTTCACGTAAAGAGGTCTAAATAAAAAATCTATGGCACGACGACCTCATGAAATCATAACCAGCCCCCAAGGCACGACGTCTCTTTTGTCGCACGAAGGGCTTATCAGACGGCGTTTCGAACGACGGCTAAACTTGCTACAAATACCAGAGGACTTGACCGGCTACACAGTTCTTGACATCGGAGCTTGGCATGGATTTTTTTCTTTTGAATGTGAACGCCGCGGAGCTGACCGAGTAGTTGCAATCGATCGATTCGCATGGGACAAGTTTGGCATGAAAGAGTTTCTCAACGCGAAGGATAGACTAGGTTCAAATGTCGAGTACCACCATGCCGATGTTCATGAGCTAGATGCCGATACTCTCGGAACCTTTGATTTGGTTTTGTTCCTCGGGGTCTTTTATCATCTTCGAAATCCACTGCAAGCATTAGAAAACATTCGAAGCATTACCAAACAAAAACTTATCTGCGAAACACATGTACTTCTCCCTTTTATGCACGAACGATACCCACTTGTTCCATTCTTTCCGGGAGATGAAAATGCCAAAGAAATGCCCTACGAACTCTGCGCAATGCCTACAATCAACGCGCTGACACAAATGCTAGAATCTGCAGGATTCGAAAGTGTGGAAACCATCTATACTCCATCGTTTCGATACTGGAAGAAATTTTTATCGCTGGTAACGACACGTCCTCAGTCTGGCCGAGGAATCGTACATGCAAAAGTTTGAGGGAGAGACACTATCATGAAAATTGCAGTCGTTGGATTAGGAACCATGGGAGCACCTATGGCGGAAAATCTTATTAAAGCAGGGTTTGAAGTCACGGTACACAATCGGACAAGAAATAAAGAAGAATCCTTTGAACAACTAGGTGCTACTCGGGCTGCCAGTCCTGCAGCTGCTGCCAGTGTTGCAGAAATTGTTTTGACTTGCGTCGCAGACACACCAGATGTTGAAAGCATCCTTCTCGATCCAGAAAAGGGTGTCATAAAGAGCCTGCGGGCGGGAAGCCTAGTCATTGACTGTTCATCCATTGAGCCAGAAACAACACGTCGAATTGCAGAAGTCTTTAGAAGTAAGGACATCGGATTTGTTGATGCTCCAGTCTCTGGTGGTTCTGAAGGAGCAATCAAAGGCACGTTAACCGTGATGTGTGGTGGTTCTGAAAAAGATTTCGACCGCGCTAATCCTATTCTCCAAGTTATTGGAAGTCGAGTGACAAGAATTGGACCTGTCGGTTGCGGACAAATAGCAAAAGTTGCCAACCAAGTTGTCATCACTGGCACTTTTATGGCGCTAGCCGAAGCCTTAACTTTAGCTTACAGAACCGGCGCTGACCCCGAACGAGTAGTAGAAGCCATCTCTGGCGGAGTGGCAGGTTCATGGATCCTGAACAATCGTTCACAAAAAATGCTAACCGACGACTATCCACTCGGATTTAGGCTTCGTCTGCATCGTAAGGATCTCAGAATCGCCCTTGACACTGCTAGAAACGTTAAAGTTCCTATTCCGATTGCCAGCTTAGTTGCAACAATTGAAGATTCATTAATCGCTCAAGGCTTCGGAGATGAAGACATGTCAAACTTGGCAAGATTTGTTCGGCGAGGGGCAGGTATTCCAGATGGCCCCATGAAAACATAATGTCTTCAGTAAAAAAGTACCGCGACCACAAATAAAACGACAGCCATCGCTAGAACCCATTGCCAAATCTCCTGTTTATCCTCTGCAGGAACAAGTTGAAATGAAATACTGCGATGTGAATTGATAGCATTCCTAAGAAAAGGTGCTGAAGAAACACCTGCACTCTCAATAACAAACGAACGGCCTCCCGTTCGCTGCTGAAGCATACTAAGACCGTCCGTATTAAGCCTGGTTCGCTGCGAATCTAAATCTGCTTCTAGTGACTCATCATAATCTACTCCGCGCACGTAATCTAATAAAACAGAATTCAGATTCGTGCCTGTTCGTGCGCCAATACCAATTGGATAAACCGTCAACCCCCGCTGCTGCATCTCCGATAATGCAGCATCCAGCCGCCCCATTTGTTCCCGTGAACCAAAAAAGTCGCCATCTGTAAATAAAAGAGCGACGCGATCCGAACGTTTTTCAGGTGTCCAATCTTCTCGTCCCGACTCAAATCGATCTTGGTTATCTAACGATTGATAGACATGCTCAAAAGCCGAGGCAATATCACTATCCCATGGAAACGCATCCCCCGAGAGCGTTACCGGTGGAGACACTCTTCCAATTTGTTCAACAAATCTATCTGCATCAGAAGATAGATGCGCCTTGCGCACAGCAGTAGTGCCAAAGACAAACAAAGCTGTCCGATCACCAGGAGTCAGAATGTCTTCCGAGTAGAGGTTCAGTGCCTCTCGTACAGCTAACTCTAGTCGCGACGGCCCTAAGTCCTTAACCCACATAGAAGCAGAACCATCCACAACGATAGCAACGTCTACATCCCCTCTTTTGAATGTGCGTCCACCATAAACCCAGTACGGCCTAGCCGCCGCAGCCGCCACAGCAACCAACACAAAAATAGCGACAAACCAAAACTTAATGTGCCCAATGAGTGGATATGAAGATCCGTGAGTTTTTGCAGGTCGTAAAAAACTGCGGAGAATAAATACACTTGCCCCAAACAATCCAAGCACCATGGCAATTGGTATTGCCATTAAATACTCAGGATTGGAAAACTCTATAGTATCCTGAAAAGCCGCAAGTAAAATATTCACGTACTATCTACCCATTCTCTAGCCACGTCGCCGGCGTGTTGGCGTCCCTTCGCCTTTCATTTGTTCTAATTCAGGGGCTTGAACTTGTCTTAACGGTTCTAATGCGAGCCGTACTGCATCAGGATCACTCGTAAGATCGTAATTCCACTTATATTCAAATCGATCCGTGTCGTCACTTCTAAGAGCTCGCTCAAAATCTGCATTTACATCATCGAGAACCTCTTGAATGATCGCAGCTTTCAGTGCCATTCCATCAGGATTTTCGTCATCAATGGCTCGATATTGTTGCCGCGCCAACTGAAATTTCGCGCTTGCCAACAGATACGAAGCCCGTGGGTCATCAACTTCATCCGCAAGATCACGAACAACCGTTTCGTAATCGGCTGTAAGGTAGCTATAGGCTGCTTGTTGGAGAAAAGCATCTCTAAACAGGTAGGCATCCGCGACCCACTGAAGCCCCCAACCCTGACTCTCTTGATAGAAATTAGTCACTTGATCAAGTTCACTTTCCGCTTGATCAAAATTTCCACGTCGGACACTATCACTTAGGCTATCAAGTCGTTCGTAAAATCCAACGAGACTTTGGGCTGGGCCAGATATTACAACGTAAAAAATCGTAGCCAAAACGAACCCAATTAAATATTTAAACGCGTTCTCTCGATCAAGCAAGTCTGTTATTCGCATCGCTTTATATCACTCCTAGGGAGTCGTTCCCCAAAACAACTCTGCCAAAAAACCCATCGGAATACCAACTACTAACATTGCCAAGGCCGCAAGTAAAAATCTTGAATAAATCGGTACTTTCAGAGCTCGGTGTTTCATCTCCACACGAACGGCTTCCCGCTCATCAATGGCTTCATATGCTTTAAGCAGACTATCTTGATCGGTCACGTCAAAATAATCTCCTCCATACTCACGAATCATTTCCACGAGCCGAGGCGTGGTCGACGTTTGCCCTACCATCGCAGTCCGAACATCACTGGTGTTTATATATATCAAATATGGAACTATGTTTCTTTGGTTAAGCGCAGCAAATTCAGAATCAGGAAACTCATCAACCGCAGCATCCGTAATGATTAACACCGCACGATTGGTATCTTCTCCGCCCCCCATAAGAGCCTCATCATGTTCAAAGTGCTTCATAATTGAGCGCAGGGGCCGGATGATATTCGTATCTCCTTCAGCAGGAATAATCCGTACTTTGTCACGCGGAACAACCATCGCCTTATCGAGTCGCTGAGTTGTTACATAAGGTGCGTCCCATACCTGAAAATAGTACAACTCATCATCCATTACAAAGTCATCAACCATATAGGGGTAGGTTGAAAACAACCACAGTGACACCCGATCATTTTTGTCGCGTCGCATGTCTAGAAATTCAAGATGGGCATCTCGTGCAATTTCTGCCTTAGATTTTCCCGTATCCGGAAATTCCCAAGCCATTGAACCTGATGTATCAACTAGATCAACGCGAACCCGAGATTCGATATACCCACTAACTTCCTCAGTGGCAGTCAGAAAAGGATCTGCCGCAGCAAATAAAATCAGAGCAAGAGCGGCTCCCACGAGAAACTTTGGTGCAGTATGAAAAACCCATGCCAACCATTTTTTTTGATGCGTTACTTCAATGTTGTACCCAGAGTGGTAGCGCGTATGTTTTCGTTGCCAAAAACCAAGTCGCCCAAACGTTAGAAACAACCCGACACCCACAAGAATCGTGAGTGCCAAAGCCATACCAACGTCACCGTAACGAACCTGTTCAAATTGCGTCTCGGCCAGTTCAAGTGCACCAGACTGTAGGAAAGCGACGAATTCACCCCAAGTCATCAACATTGTCTTTTTACTCTTACATTACGCGCCGAAAACACCCTTGATTTGACTAAGCAACCGATTATGAGGACGTAAGGCCGCGACGGAATCTTGAAGAGCCTGTGCCTCGGCAGTCGGATCATCAATGGGAACTCCTCCATCACGTTCTAGACTATGCTGATAAGCCGACAATCTTGAAGAAAGATTCCTGAGAGCGTCTTTGCGTGACCCATCTTTCAAATTCTCTACATAGTTGTCCATATCTTTCGAGGTATCACCTGAATTCAAATCAGGTAACTCAGCCTGCAGATATTCCCGACCTGCAATAATGAGGTTACGCCTGGTCGTTCGCAACAATTCACCACTTTCCGAGGAAACGAGACTGTCCAGCGCTTTCACCTCCTGCAACAAATTACGCCGAGCCTGCCAGATAGATGGCAGAACCGGTATTTGTGCTTCGAGACGTTCAAGTTCCTCGGCTTCTCTCTGTTTTACTTCAGACGTGGCTTTCGGACGCCTACTCTGCCGAATAAGCATTACAAACCAAACTAACAGTGGAAGTGGCGCTACAGTCCATGCGAGGGCCCTGAAAAAATTTGCTCTCCCTGAAAAACTTCCTAGTTCAATGGTGTCACGAATGTCTAACACCGGAGTATCAGTAAGTGTGGTGACATAGCGCACTAGATTACCACCTCCATCAACCTGACGAACTTCGGCATCTTCCACGTCTTCACCAAGATCTCTAACTAAATAGTAAAAACTAAATCCGGGCAACACATACATTGATTTTTCTGGTGCTATTAAACGGAACTCATAGACGAAATCCCAGATATGTTCATTGTCGACTTGCCGTTTTTCAATTTCAAGCGAAACTCCCTCAAATGGATGGACCGGTAAAGTCTCAGGAACCATACGATCTTCAAGAATAATTATTTCTTTGCCTTCGCTTAGTAAATCAGGATAGCGAACTCGATACGTCTGAATAATCAGATCACCCGTCTTCACAACAGTCGGTTCGACTTCAAGTGTCTCAATCTGAACTTGAGATTCTTCATCAGGAACCTCTTGAGCCATTTCACCGGTTTGCGACGTCGCCTGAAGTGACACGTGGTGGTAGTCGCTTAAGGAAAAAACAAAGAGTCCCAGTATCATCAAACTAAGGAACTGCACTTTAAATATCATCCATTTACATCTCATGGTTGTCTCACCTGTTAAATCATCTTGCCATTCTAGCGATTAAAAACTCCCCAAGCGCGTCTGTATGATTCTCGGGAGTCAGTACAACTGAATCAATGCCACATTTATGCTTAAGTTGATACTGGATGTCTTCATGAGCCTCTTCGATTCGACGCCTAATGGCGCCAGCCTTACGCGCAGAAATAACTGTCTGCTTTCCAGTCTCCATATCTGAAATTCTGATATAGCCCAATCGACTCCTGACCTGAAACTCTTTCGGATCATCTAAAATCAACATCATCATATCGTGCTTAGAAGCGAGCATCCTCAGCCGCTTATAATCAATTGATTCAGGATTGTTTACAAAATCAACAAAATCAGAGATCACAATTACCGAATGCCCCATTTTTAAGCGGGAAACTAAGAAGTCTATTGCAACCGAAAAATCTGCCTTCCGCCGTGAGGGAAACTCCCGTTCAAGTTGAAGTTTCTCAAAAATCTTCTGCGCCATATGAAACACTTGTGAAGCACCAAGTCTAGGTTTCATGTAAAGTTCGATCTGGTCTGAAAATCCCAACAACCCGACTGGATCCCTAACATTCGCCCTGGTAAGACCCAAGTTTCCTATCAGATCGAGTAACAACATCGCTTTGTTGGAAGTTTGCGATATCTGAAAAAGGGTCGAATAAGAAAGATCAAGCACAAGGAGCGTTCGCAACTCCTTAGGTTCCATTCGCTCAATTCGAAACAGCTTATCTGGAAATGTTGAAAGACTAAGCGACCATGCTATGTCTTTGAGAGGCTGCCCTTGGCGCCATTCATCCACACCAACAATGTCATACCCAGAGCCTTTGAATCCGCTCTTATGTTCTCCATAGTGGATACTGGTGGCCTTCTTTTTCGCTTTGACTCCATGTTTGATATCACGAAATCGAGCAAAGACCTCCTCTACTTCCACGGAGGAACCTCCATGTCCTGGATAATTTTTTCAAGCAGCTCTTCTTTGACCACAGAAAACTCCATGCCCTCCCGCAGGACTAACCTATGGGCTAAAACGGGTTCGGCAACAGCCTTAATGTGATCAGGGGTAATGACAGTGTCACCATTAAAAAATGCAAACGTTCTGGCGACTGCTTCAAGATGAAAATGGACACGGGGAGAAATACCAACACGAATATATTCCTTGACGGTCCTCGCCGCTCGACCCTGCGCTCGATGGGGTCTAGTATTTCTTAACAAACGAACCTTATACTGCTGTCCGTACTCAGACATCTTGACGTTATCAAAAATAAACTTCGCAATGTCTAACACTTCATAGAGATTCGTGAGTTTTTCGACGCGCTTACCAACAACATTTTGAGCGGTGATTTTCAACTCATCATCTTCAAGCTCTGGATCCATCATGTTGATTGAAAGTGTCGTCCTATCTAATTGTGCGACTGGATTAGCAAAGGTGCCTTCTTCCTCACCATAAATATTTTCCGTGCAAATAACCATGAAAAACCGTGGCCCTTCAACATCATTGAAATCACATGACAATGGGAACAGAGGAATCATTTTCCCTTCGGCTAAGTTGCCGTAATCTGTGGAAAGCGTCGCAGAACTTTCCTCCATGCCTTCCAAAACTGCCGCCTTCGTCTTGCCAGACAACCGATTGTCCTCATCAATCAGGACAATGTGTGCCATGAGTTTTCCCGGTTTAAAATGAATCTTCTTTGTCCCGTCCATCTCCTCAACGATCGTTTCGTAGCCAAGGATATCTTCAGGCATGTAGGTCGGAAGACCTTGAATTCGCTCAAATTTTGCATCAACAGCCATCGCACAGGCACTTACCAAGTCAGTCTTCCCAGTCCCAGTAGGTCCACGAAACATGATGTGGGGCTGCCGTAGCAATTTCCCCTGACTCAACTTATCTGTGTAAGGCAGTAGAGTAAAAAAAGCCCACGACAATATCCTGGCTGCGTCATCCAAACCATAGAGCCATTTGGTCGATTCATTCTGGAAACGATCGACAACTTCCCTGGCCCGATCAAGGTCAATCGTTGGTTTTTCATCAACAGTCATCAACGTCTCCGATTATTTGCAATTCAACTAGTCAACAACATACAGAGCCAATAACCATAAAAATCCGTCCGCTCCGCAAAAACACAATCTATAAATTCTTTTATTAATGGAATTTACTGAACACCAAAACCTACTGACAATCCAACATAAATTTCTCGCCCCGGTGAAGGTTCATAATAGCGACCTCCCCATGCATTTGTTATTGTCGATGAGTTGTATCTTTCACCAAATAAATTATCAATACCAAAGAATGGTCTGACATCCGTATTACCGAACATACTGTCTAGGGCAAATCTGAGATCGAACACTTTGTATCCCCAATTGTATACAGTGTTCTGATTGTTAATTGTGTAATCATCGACCCATCGAAGCTGGGCTATTGAAGTCAAACCAAAGGGAGCTCTGTGAGTAACGCCAGCAAACACACGATGCGGCGGGGAACCAGGCTCAATGTTTCCACCAAAATCATTTCCATTTAGAACAAAACTGTCGAAAACAAAATCCTGATAGGTATAAGCTACCCTCGCACTTAATGACGGATCAGGAACCCACTCGAGCAGGAGCTCAACACCATTTCGAGAAGTCTCACCCGCATTTGCAAAATATACTTTCTCGTCTGGACGCTGAAACGGAACCAAGGCGTTAGTGAGATTCGCGGTGTAGAACGCAAGTTCATACCTTAAACGCGCTGGTTCTGCTAATCCCCTTACACCCACCTCAAAACTCGTCAAATCCTCCGGATCTAACGTTTGATTGAAACCACCTTCGCCTGAAGGGCGATTGGACAATTCCACCGTCGTCGGCGTTTCATATGCCGTAGACAGTGAACTGTAAATATTTATTCCATTTCCGGCAAGAAACGTTACACCCACAGAAGGACTGACCGCATCCATGGTTCGAGTTCCAGACTGATCACCATCATCAAGCTTCCGATCATCAGCACTGAAATCATAATAATCGTACCGAACACCCGCTGTTACCTGCCAGCGCGAATGCACTTCTAAAACACCTTGAACAAAAGGCCCGACAGAAAGTACATTTTCTTGCTGATCAACCCTCAAATCACCTTTGGTCATCCGTGCACCAGGAGAAGCGGGCGCCACAAAACCAAATTCGTTACGACTGTCTCTTTGCGAAGAAAGATCGGCACCGGCAGTCCATCGTAATGGGATCGAACCGAGTTGAATTTCCCCAAGCGCCTCAGTGCGAAAACCTCCCCCTTTTCGATTTAAATCAATAACCTGAAAAACAGCCTCCGCGTCAAGTTCACGCCAGACACCCCAGCCAGTGGCACGCAAAATTTGGCCACCACTAAATTGATGCTCAATTGTCACGCCGCCCTGACCCTGAGTAGCCGCCTCACCCCAGTTGTGAGCCACAGCGATTCCCCGAGCCATCTGGGGATTGTTCCGCGCGTCCGATTCATTTACGAAACTCGCACTTTCCGCAAATGGAGCATCGTAAAAATTAAACACGCCTCTAATTTCTGTATTTGGCGACAATTGATTACGTACAACGATATTAGCCTGCGCAATTTCTGCGTGGCTTTGTTCACGAAATCCATCCGTTTCGAAACGACTGACATTAACAATAAAGTCTGTATCGCCAGCGCGTCCCTCAGCCTTAACCTGCTGACGATTATATCCATGACTTCCGAATTGAACGTCTGGTGTAAACGTAATTCGACGTTCAGGGTTAAATTCCGTTGTTACATTAATCACACCACCAGCTGAGTTTCCGTAAAGAACAGAACTCGGACCACGAATAACATCAATACGGCCCATCGAACCAAGATCAACATTCCCTGGTTCCGTAGTTCCATCCGCCGTTGTAATTGGTATGCCATCCTGAATTAACGCGATCCCTCTCAGACCAAACCTTGGCTCTGGAGCTCTAATACTTAGACCCACACCACCAGACAATCCATAGTTGCGTCTATTTTGAACAAAGACTCCAGGAATCCCGCGTAATGATTCATCTAAAGAAGCCCTACGCTGGCCGACCTCAATGGTTTCACGCTGCACCACAGTCACCGCACTTGGCACCTCAGACAATTCGTTGCCCGCACGTGTAACTGTGACAGTCTCTGAAAGAGGAGCAATCCCAAGAACAAGATCAAGGGTCTCGGAACCACTTCCAATGTTTACAATACTCGACTCAGCTGAAAAACCAGCCAAAAGACCTTCTACCTCGTAGGAACCTGCCTCAAGTACTGTTATCTCATATTCACCCCTACTATTACTGACAGCCGCACGTAAACGCCCAGTCTCAGAATTCGTAGCAGTAATGGTTACTCCAGGAAGTACAGCACCACTATCATCGGTAACCGTACCCATCAAAGATCCTTGATTTTGCCCAAAAGCCTGATGAGACAAAAATAAAATAAGCAGACAAACACAGGTTCCAATTCTATAGCACTGCTGTAATTTCATTTTAGCCCTCAATAATTCCAGAAGAATACTTAATAAAAACAGTTCTTTAGACAGTAGACGCAGCTCTGTTAGGTGCTCGCGCAACCCACAAGGACGCTAATGCAATAATTGCCAATACAGCAGCAATCAAGAAAGCGTACTGATAGTTACCAAAAGTATCAAATGCCCACGAACCAATCAGTGGACCGATAAATCCAGCAACTCCATAGGCCGTAAATAACAATCCATAATTAAGACCTAAGTGTTTGGTGCCAAAAAAATCTGCCGACGTAGATGCGAACACTGACAACTGCGTTCCAAAACACCAGTAGACAACGATGACGAACAAATACAATAAAAATGCTTCTTCTCGCCAAATATATAACGCCGGCATGGCTAACCCGGAAACAAAGATCATGATTCGCAAGGTCATTAGTCGTCCCACTAAATCAGACATCCATCCTGATGCAACCCTGCCGGATGCATTACCAATTGCGCCTAGCGTAAGAGCAAACGCCGCCGCAGCTGTCGTCATGCCTGCACTCTGCGCAAAAGGCACAATTTGACTAATCGTCATGAGTCCAGCCGTTGTTCCTAAACAGTAAGCGATCCACAGAAAATAAAAAGTGGGGATGCCGAGCATCTCACGTGTTGGTATGTCACGTTGAGTCTGTTCTGAAGCCTGAGCTGGCTGCCAACCTTCTGGTTTGTACCCTTCCGGTGGATTACGTAAGAAAAACGTTCCAATCATACCCATGACAAAAAAGATCACAGCAAGGATTTGAAAAGTGGAGCGCCATCCAACCGTGCCGATTAACGAATTTGCCACAGGACCGAAAATAGCGGAGCCCCCACCGTATCCAGCAACCATCAATCCAACAACCAAACCACGTTTATCAGGAAACCATTTGGAACCAACAGGTATCGGAGTGGCATAGCCAAACCCATTACCTAGCCCCACGACAAAGCCAAATGCGATGTACAGATATGGAAGTGAACTGGTAAAGCTACCCAATAGGAAAGCCGTACTTACCAAGGTTGCTCCTATTGCAGCACAAATTCTAGGTCCACGAACATCTTGAATACGACCGGCCAAAACATTCGAGAAAGCAAACGTTACGATTGCAATTGAAAAAACCAAAGCAGTTTGGGTTCGGGTCCAGCCAAACTCTGCTTCAAGCGGGGCAACAAACACACTCCACGCATACAAAGAACCCAATGCCAGATTCATAGATACGCCGCCAAATACCGCAAACCATCTATTCATGGTCTATCCTCTAATTTACAGGAAATTAAATAAACTGAAAGAAGTGTGACAGCGTATCCTCTTGTCAGCTTAGGGTCAAATTTACCAGTGATATTTGGATGATTAATTTCACAATATCTGACAACATTTCTGTTGACAAAAACTTAATCCGACCAGAACTTACTGATCTGAAAAGACTAGAATGGTTACGCCTACTTGTTAAGGAGATGATACTTGACTGACGAAAGCACGCCATCAATTATCAAAATGGTTGGAAATCTCGGCGAACGGTTGTCGTCGTTTACTCAGCGATGGATACCCGATTCGTGGGTTGTTTGCATGATCCTAACGGTTTTGGCGATTTTGCTGTCTATCTTTGGTGCAAGGGCAACCCTAAACGAAGCGGTCTTGGCGTGGGGTGGTGGCATGTGGCAACTCCTCGAACTAGCCATGCAATTTAGTATCGCCATGATCGCGGCTCACGCCTGTGTTTCATCAAAAAGAGTATTCGGATTGCTGGATCGCCTCGCAAATGCCCCGAACAAACAAAAGCCATTGCAGGCAATCGCTTTAATGGCAATCTTTTCAATGGTCATAAGTTATTTTAATTGGGCACTCAGTTTGGTGGCATCTGCTTTGTTCGTTCCATTTGTTGCACGCCGAAATGCCAAGGCAGACATCCGAGTTTTAATTGCCGCTGCTTATCTCGGTGTTGGGACGATTTGGCACGGAGGATTATCAGGTTCCGCTCCACTCATCTTGGCAACACCAGGCAATCCTTTACTCGAACCAAGTAGCGGTGCACCCGTGGTGGACAGACTCATTCCAGTGACTGAAAGTTTGTTCAACACATTTAACCTGACTTACATTTTGGTTCTTTTTACTGTCGCACTAGCCACAGTGGTGATGCTCCATCCAAGAAAGAATCCCCAAACCATGACCGAAGAGCAAATCGCCCGGATCATGCCGAAACTTCCAGAGACAGACTCCAAAGACACACCGGCTGCAAAAATGGAAGGATTTCCTGGATGGGTGATTTTGGCCGCAATTTTAATTGGCTATCCGCTCGGACACTCCATTGTCACACGTGGATTTGGCGCAAGTTGGACCATTAATGCCTATAACGCCGTATTTCTAGTCTCTGCCCTGTTACTGCAAGGACGGCCATCAAATTTGGTGCGGTCATTCGCAAACGGAGCCAAAACTGCATCCGGGGTTATTTTGCAGTTTCCCTTCTATGCGGGAATTTTTGGTGTTATCAACAATACAGGACTAGGAAACTGGCTAGGTGAATTATTCGTTCGGTTTGCTACAACTGATACATATCCACTTGTGGTTTACTTCTACTCAGGTTTCATGAATTTATTTGTTCCCTCAGCAGGATCGAAATGGCTCATTGAAGCACCTTATTTGCTACCGGCTGCTAAGGAACTCGGAGTATCAGCAACAACGACGGTGCTGGCTTACTCATATGGAGATTCCACAACCAATCTGATCCAACCATTCTGGGCAATCCCTATTCTGACAGTAACTGGACTCCGCTTCGGAGACGTCCTCGGTTACACTGGCATTATTGCTATCGTTTGCACCATTACCAGTGTCATCGCTATGCTCTTAATTCCCGTTTCTCTGTAAATATTTTCAAATGCCTCAGACTAGCGTTTCGCAAGTTGACGCAACACATAAGACAAAATCCCACCATGCTGGTAGTAACTGAGTTCCTCAGGAGTATCTATTCGAGCTGTCGCCACAAACTCCTGTGTTAAACCATCTGATCCAGTGGTTTTGACATGAACATCACTACGGGGACCCAAGCTATCGACAATACCAGTAATTTCGTATGATTCCTGTCCTGTTAATCCAAGATTTTCCACTGAAGCTCCATCTTTAAATTGGAGAGGCAGGACACCCATAAATACAAGATTACTTCTGTGGATACGCTCAAAACTTTCAGCCAAAACAGCTCGAACACCAAGAAGCATGGTTCCTTTCGCCGCCCAATCACGAGATGATCCGGAGCCATATTCTTTTCCAGCAATTACTAGCAAAGGCGTGCCTTCATCTTTGTAACGCATACCGGCATCATAAATGGCCATTTGTTCTCCGCTTGGCTGATAACAAGTCCATCCCCCCTCTGTGCCTGGCGCCAATTGATTTCTTAACCGGATATTCGCAAACGTGCCTCTCATCATGACCTCATGATTCCCTCGTCGACTGCCAAAAGAATTGAAATCACGTGGTTCAATACCATGATCGACCAAGTACTTTGCCGCAGGACTATCGAGAGGAATGGCACCGGCTGGTGAAATGTGATCAGTTGTTACGCTGTCACCTAATAATGCCAATACACGAGCACTGTGAATATCTGTCAGTGGGGAGGGAGCGGAAGAAAGGTTCTCAAAAAAGGGAGGGACCCGAACATAAGTAGACTGTTCATCCCAAGAGAACCGTTGCCCCACAGGCGCATCCAGTGCCGCCCAACGTTCATCACCATCAAAAACTTCAGCATATTTATCTATAAATTGTTCAGTCTGGACAGCCTCTGACATTGCAATCTGAATTTCAGCAGTAGTAGGCCATAGATCGCGCAGGTAGACATCCTGTCCGTTATGCCCGCGTCCAAGCGGTTCCTTAGTCAAATCTATAGTCATACTACCGGCCAAAGCATATGCAACAACCAATGGTGGAGAAGCAAGATAATTGGCGCGGACTAAGGGTTGAACACGACCTTCAAAATTTCTATTACCACTTAACACAGAAGTCACAACTAAATCCCTATCCTTGACCTCCGCGGCGACATCGTCAGGTAACGGTCCACTATTGCCAATGCATGTCGTGCATCCGTACCCTACTAAACCAAATCCGAGCTGTTCGAGTGATTCCAACAAACCAGCAGCACGAAGATATTCAGTAACGACCATGGAACCAGGGGCAAGGCTGGTCTTAACCCATGGTTTCCTCGTTAGCCCATTGTCAACAGCCTTTTTAGCAACAAGCCCAGCCGCTAACATCACGCTCGGATTAGATGTATTCGTACAACTGGTAATCGCCGCCACCACGACTGCGCCATGATCTAAGCCATTCTTTTTTGGTTCAATTTTGTTTTTATCTCGCAAGTTGGCGAGTGTTACATCAAAAGCATCTTTTGTTTTTTTGAGAGGCACTCTATCCTGTGGTCGTTTTGGCCCAGCGATGCTCGGCTCAACAACCTCTAAATCAAAATCAATCACATCTGTATAGACAGGTTCGCCGCTCTCATTTCCAAACATGCCTTGCGCTTTTGCATAGGATTCGACCAGAACAAGTTGATCATTTTTTCTACCAGTTAACTTCAAATAATCAATAGTCATTTCATCAATAGGACAGATCGCAACAGTTGACCCATACTCAGGAGACATATTTCCAAGCGTGGCTCGATCAGCTAATGTTAGATCGTTGAGACCAGGACCAAAAAATTCAACAAATTTACCTACGACACCGTACTCGCGGAGTCGCTCAGTGATGGTCAGCACCAAATCCGTTGCAGTCGTTCCCTCAGCAAGGTGTCCTCGCAATCTAAATCCAACAACATCTGGGATAAGCATCGAAATGGATTGCCCCAACATTGCGGCCTCAGCCTCAATACCTCCAACACCCCATCCGACCACACCGAGACCATTAACCATTGTGGTGTGAGAATCAGTGCCAACAAGTGTGTCCGGGTAAACCACATTGGAGCCATCGATTTCACTTCGGCAGACCACACGTGATAAATATTCGACGTTTATCTGATGCACGATACCCGTATCGGGAGGAACGACCTTGAAATTTTTAAACGCTTCTTGACCCCACTTCAGAAATGCATATCTTTCGCGGTTCCTTGAAAATTCAAGTCCTGCATTTAATTCAAACGCATCACCTGAATCAAAGTGATCAACCTGAACCGAATGATCAATTACAAGTTCAGCGGGCTGCATAGGATTTACGGCTTCCGGATCCCCACCCAAATGACTGATACCATCACGCATCGCAGCGAGATCTACCACCGCAGGCACCCCAGTAAAATCCTGCAATAGAACACGTGAGGGCATAAATGCGATTTCACCAGAAGTTCCTGGACTCCAGCGTGCGAGTCTTTCGATATCATCAGAAGTTACAGATTGTCCATCTTCGCGACGCAACATGTTCTCCAGAAGCACTTTGAGAGAATAAGGAAGCACTGAAACATTTGGATATCCGTTATCTATTAGAGCTTGTAAGCTATAAAATTCAACGGTGTCATTTCCAATCATGAGAGATTGGCGTGTTCCGAAGGAATTAGCACTTGTCATGTTTAAAGATTACTCCAAGATAGAATATTAACTGCCCAAACTTACAATGATCCTTCACGAACAGGCACCAAAGCAAGCACACAGACCAAAACTTGGCTCTCATATGTCAATTTCTGGCGGTTTTCCTAAAGCCATCGAGCGCGGTTTGGTGACGGGTTGCGAAGCGATACAAATATTCACAAAGTCCTCCAATCAATGGCGTGCCCGAACTATCCCGGAGACTGAAATCACAGAATTTCTGGGCCATATTGGACAAAACACTATTAGCACCATCCTGTCACACGCTAGTTACCTGATAAACATCGCTTCACCTGATAACGCCCTTTACAAGAAATCTGTTACAGCTCTCTCCGACGAACTTCAGCGTGCCGAGCTGCTTGGCATTAACGGAGTGGTCCTTCATCCTGGCGCCTTCACGAGCAGCTCAGAAAAAGATGGCATTCTTCGCATCATTGACGGCCTAAATGAAGTATTGGCAGACCGTCCAAAATTAAAAACTGAACTGCTTCTCGAACACACGGCCGGTCAGGGAACAGTGCTCGGATATCGTTTTGAACAACTGCGAGCGATCATCGATGGTCTTGAAAGTGCTACTTCTGTGGGTATCTGCTTAGACACCTGTCACCTCATTGCAGCTGGGTACGACATTATTTCAGAATCTGGATATCAGAAGGTTTTTGAACAATTCGATGAAATTGTTGGTTTGAATTACCTGAAAGCTTTCCACCTTAATGATTCCAAGAAGCCCTTAGGTAGCCGTCTCGACCGTCATGAAAATATTGGAAAAGGCCATATCGGAACAGAACCATTTAGAAGATTGATTCAGGATAATAGATTTTCAAAACTGCCCATGATCCTAGAAACTCCTAAAACAGAAAAAAATTCGCCAAAATTAATAGCAGCTGACCCAATGGATTTACAAAATCTCAATATATTAAAGAGTTTCAGAATTTCGTAAAGTAATGCCCTAAAAGAATTTACTTTGCCGTTGATCTTTATTTTTAAGTCTTCTATTCTGTCGACGAAATCAAGATGCCTCGCACACAAGGGACGTTATTTTTTCTTAGTCTATTCTGTATCTGGCAATTGGATACTTCTCTGATCTCCACCCCAAGCCTAAGCCAACAAAGTGGTTACTTTAAAGAGATTAAGAATTGGAGAACTGAACGTCAAAATAATTTAATGGCAGACGATGGCTGGTTAACTGTTACAGGGTTATTTTTCTTAAAAGAAGGACACAATTCGTTCGGAACCAATCCAGACAACGACATTGTCTTGCCGACAGGGCCTAAAAAAGCTGGATCTTTCAAATTAAGAAATCAGCAGGTTACTCTTCACGTTGAGACTGATCAAACACTAACCATAAAGGGAAAAAGGATCTCAACGACTCTACTCTATCCCAGTCCAACTCCACAGGAAATCGTATTGGAATCGCTAACTTTATTTGTACATAAAAGTGGAAACAGACTGGCTATTCGAATGCGCGACACGAACAGCAAAATTAGAAAAGAATTTAAAGGTCTTAATTGGTACCCAGTCAACGAAAGTTACAGAGTGCCCGCAAAGTTTATTCCGCATGAAGAACCAATGAAAATTACAGTCCAAAATGTTTTAGGAGACATCGAAGAATTTGTGAGTCACGGTTTAGTCCGTCTAACCTTGAAGGGCAGAGAGATTGAGATGCTTCCAGTAGATTCTGATGGTCTGCTTTGGTTTATTTTTCGAGATCTTACGAGTGGCACAGAAACCTATCGAGCTGCTCGCTTCTTATACGCAGAACCCCCTAAAAACGGCTGGACAATAATAGACTTTAACCGTGCCTACAACCCACCATGTGCCTTTAACCCATTTACCACCTGCCCTCTTCCACCAACGATGAATCGACTTAAGCTGCGAATTGAATCAGGAGAGCTCGACTACGACGAAAAACATTAATGCCAGGAAAACTTCAAACAGTAACTACAAAGGAGAAGCTCTCGCAAAAAGATCGATAACTCCCCCGAGACGAAAAGCTTCAAAGGAACCCCTTATCGCACTAGTTATATATTTTGGTCGTCCCGCTCTAGGAACAACTGGTGTTTCTAAACCAATGACTTCAAATCCTGCAGCTACGACTAGTCGTCTGAGAGTGCTGGGTGTAAAAAACCATAAATGATGTAAAGCTCCGTAGTGCTTCCATCTCTGTTTTTTAATTCCTAAATAACTTTGCAAATTTTTAAGAGCAATACTGAAACCGGCAAGGTTGGGCACACCAACATGTAAAACTCCACCTTTAGTAAGAAGACTTCTCGCTCGGCACAATTCAGAAAGAGGATTCTGAGTATGTTCCAGAACATGATTAAAACGCACAACATCATAACGACGCTCACCAAAAGCAATGTCCGGCAGCTGGCCTTGCCAGATTTTTGTACCCTTTACTCGAGCATTCGCATGAACAACTACATCAGTTCCATCGATTCTCCAGCCATAATCACGAGCGAAACACATAAAAGCACCAGCTCCACATCCAACGTCGAGAATACGCCTATCGCCACTTGCGGCATAACGTTCAAACCATTCCAATTGACGCTTAAAATGGTATTGTCGAGAAGAATCAATAATTGATTCTTTCGGACCATGGTAATCTTCCGTGTAAATAGCGGTAGCAAGGTCGCTAAACACCGGACGAGGATTTTGAAATTCAAGCTGACAACTTGGACAACGAGCAAGCGTGAAGCCTTGAAAATCAATAGCAAATCGAGAAGGCATGATCTTGCATAGGGGACACAGAACTTCCTCTCGTCGTTGGAAAATTTGATCTATTTGCCCACGTGAAGTTCCAAATAAAGAACTTTCAGACGAAAAGTTGGCTTTATCTGATTCCACAACTTGTCTATGATGACGCCTGAAAGCAACTTGATCCAGTAGTGAGTGGTAAAATCCTTATTAACATGTCAAAAAAATTGACAAGAAGCGACGTTGAACGTATTGCATCATTGGCGAATCTTCAATTAACTAAAAATGAAGTTTCTTTATTTACTGAACAGCTAATTCAAATTCTTCAATATGCAGAAAAACTTCAAACTGTCGACACCTCTTCATTATCCTCTTCAAATTCTAAAAAAAATATCACCTCAGAACTGAGACCCGATAAGCCAAATTTGTCATTAGACAGGAAAGAAGCCCTCTCTGGTGCCCCAGACGCATCATCTGACGGGTTTTTTCGTGTACCAAAGGTAATTGACCGATGATTAGTGGCATTGATTGGTCCATTTCACAAATTAGAAATGCAATCGGTCGCGGAGACGTTTTAGCCCGTGATGTATGCGAAACATACCTAAACCGAATTCAAACGGTAGACAAAGAACTAAATTCCTTTACGACGATTTTGAGAGATCAGGCACTCACACAAGCAGAAGAAATAGACCGTAATCAGGACTCTTGGAAAACTTATCCGTTATGCGGAGTCCCTATAACAGTCAAAGATGTAATCTGCACCAAAGATTCAACGACGAGCGCAGGTTCTCGTATGCTGGCTGATTATTGTCCGCCTTATGACGCGACCGTCATTAAACTCTTACGTGAGTCTGGTGCAGTAATTCTAGGTAAAACAAACTGTGACGAATTTGCAATGGGGTCTTCAACTGAATACTCCTATCATGGCCCAACTCAAAATCCGTGGAAAACAACACATATTCCCGGTGGGTCTAGTGGTGGTGCGGCAGCGGCAGTTGCAGCCCGATTAGCTCCGGTATCAATTGCCTCTGATACTGGTGGATCGATTCGTCAGCCTGCAGCTTTTTGTGGCGTGGTTGGCTTAAAACCTACTTATGGACGGGTTTCTCGCTATGGGCTTTTGGCCTTTGCTTCATCGTTAGATCAAATTGGTCCAATTACTCTATCCGTAGAAGATGCAGCTATTGTGTTTCAAGTTATTTCAGGATTTGATCCAAATGACTCGACATCTTCAAATCAGTCTCCTATTGACGGCTCAAATCTATTTCCAGGGCACGTCGACAAAATGAGGATCGGCGTTCCATGGTCTGTCCTTGAAAAAGGGATAAACCCTGAAGTGACGGAGGCCTTTAATAAAGCTATTGAAATCCTGTCAGAGCAAGGAGCTACTATCGTTGATATTGAGCTGCCTTATACGGAACATGCCGTTCCGGTGTACTACCTCATTGCGACAGCAGAAGCTAGTTCAAACTTGGCCCGATATGATGGAGTTCGATTCGGTTATCGTGCCGACCTCAAAGGAATAGACGTCAATCTAGAAACCATGTACAGCCGCACGAGAAATCATGGATTTGGTGATGAAGTGAAGCGTCGCATCATGCTTGGCACCTATGCCCTTAGCGCAGGATATTATGACGATTACTATGCTAAAGCTCAAAAAGTAAGACAATTAATACGCCACGAATACAATCGGGTTTTGAGTGATGTCGACACAATTGCAATGCCTACCACACCAACACCAGCTTTCCAGATTGGAGAACATGTTGACGATCCACTATCAATGTATTTGGGAGATATATTCACGGTGAGCGCAAACCTTACGGGCTTACCAGCAATTAGTCTTCCTGCAGGATTGACAAAGGAACATCTGCCAATTGGATTTCAATTGATTGGTCGCCCCTTCGATGAAACAACATTGTTTCGTGTTGCCCACACCTTTGAGATGAACACAGATTGGAAAAGTAAACGGCCTCCTATATTCTCAGAGGCCTAGGGCGAATTCATCTACAATCGGTTAGATTATGTAAATTATGATTCTTGACTGGATTGTTCAGAAAGTTCTGGAGTTCGCAGTTGATCAGCGCGGCCACGGGGTGCATCAGGAGGAAGATACTGAGCTTGGCGACCCATCCGTTCTGATACATTTCTTACTATTGGTGAGTTCTTTTCTCTCTTGCCATGTTTTGTCAAACCCGCAATTACTAAAAAGCCTATAAAAAGAGTAAGCAAGAATCCCGTTGATACGAGCAACCCTTGGAGTGCACCGAAAGCGATTTCACTGGGAGTAGCGTCCATAAAAATTCCTAATCTGCTTTCGTTGGCTCAGGCAGTTCGTAAGCAATAAGCCCATCATTAACTTCTTCCATTGCAATTCTCTCAAGCTTATTTTTTATCTCTGGCCGCTCACCCGTTGCAGGATTCACTTCCAGTTCTTTAAGGCGAGGTAAGGCGCCACGTCTAAGCTGTTTAGCCCGACGGGACGCCACATCAACATATAAGAACCTACTGTCAGGTTTAGGAAGGCCCTCCGCCTTTTTAGCAGTGATTATTACTTCGTCACCGGACTCCGAATCTTGAACTATTTCTTCTGCACTGTTTTCATTAACCATAATATTCCTACTTAGGATAATCGAAAGAAAGCTACGAAGTCGACACACTATCAGTCGACATCAACATAATGTTCTTAAAATCAAAAAAATCTGAATTTGATTCTAGCCATTGTTGAGAACCTTGCACGGCCTCAAACAACTCTCCGCCGTGAACATAAAAAGCAACCCTACCGTCTGCGTACAAAGTTACGCCTCCATCACAGTCCCTTACGGGAATCAATTGAATATCGATACGGGAGCTGATGGGATTGGCTTGCTTCATTTGTCAATATAAATAAAAAGTAATCCATTGTATAACGAGATTCTATAATGATAAAAATATTATTAAAAAGACAATATAAAATATTATATTAATGCACTCATATTTTTTATAGATCTTATTAATCGCTCTGTATCTTTTCTGGTAACAAGGCTCTCCGAAACATTCTTAAGTCCCACAGGTGGAATATGGCCGAAATCAGTAATTATTCCAGCTAGATCTTTTGTCGACACTTTCTCAAAGTAAGGATTTAGAATGCCTAGTTTGTTTGGTGCTTTTGGCCACACTTCATAAGCAGGACCACCGTTCAATCTTAGACTCGACTCAAGAATATCATTTGAAAATTTATCCCTAGAAGCCACAACGTACGGCGGTATTCCATACTCTACGGCAGCGTTTATTAATTGACCTGTACCACACTTATTAATAAAAGCTTCGAAAAAAACAGCGTCTGCGCCGCAGAGAAAAACGTCAACAGAACGACAAAGACTCGCGGCCGCAGCATCAGTGCAAATGTTCGTCTCAATTCCCTGATCAGCGAGTTTCATCGCAAAGGATCTTCCCTCATAATTTGGTCTACTTTCGGCGCAAATAACACTAAGGCGACATGACTGGGCTAATCGCGACAAACAAGAATTAACCGCACTACTGGAAGAAATAGTTAGCACGGAAAAGCTGTCTTTGGTTGCACCTCCAAGTAACAGCACTTCTGCAGATACTCGTGCTAACGCATCTGGAGCCCGGCTCACAACTCGTCGGAAACGAGAAATAGATGCTGCAGCATCCGACCTCAGTGCGACAGCAGCCACATTCCACACAGAAGCCATCGCAGGCTGTGCCATACACAAACTGACGGCCACAGCTTCAACTGCTCTTGGATCTGTTCGCAAAACGTCTTCAAGAATATCAATTGCCCTTAACGCCAACTCAGACGCACCAGAAATGCTGTCCTTATCGAAATCTTGAATTAGATTTAACGATCTTTCTTTCATTGAATTAACTCATTAAGTTAACCTGAACCACTATTCTATTTCACTTGCTCTAGGCGTCCATGACATGATCTTGAAAGTTAACCGATGATAAAAATTCTCTTTATTGGCGACATCGTAGGAAAGCCAGGACGCGACCTGATCAAAATTTATCTTCCCGGATTTGTGAAAAGACACAGCATCGATCTGGTCATTGCCAATGTGGAAAACTCCGCCGGTGGAAAAGGCGTTACCAGAAACGTTGCGGACACACTTCTAGACGCCGGAGTGGATGTTATGACTTCCGGCAATCACATATGGGACAAAAAAGAAGCTCTCGAATATATAGCTCTCGAACCAAGGTTGCTCCGACCTGCAAATTACCCTAGCGATACACCAGGAAAGGGTTCTTATGTTTTACGAAAAAAAGAATTAGAACCTGTGGCGGTGATAAATATTATGGGCCGCATCTTCATGAATCCACTTGATAATCCTTTTGAAATTATTAAAAAAGAAATTAAAGGTGTCCAGAACGATACACAAACTATCATTGTGGATATTCATGGAGAAGCAACCTCTGAAAAGCAGGCAATGGGTTGGTATCTTGACGGAAGTGTAACTGCTGTGCTTGGCACTCATACTCACGTTCAGACAGCTGACGAACGAGTTCTACCAAAGGGTACTGCATTCATAACAGATGTAGGCATGACTGGACCTCATGACTCTATTATCGGTGTAGAAACTGCACCAGTAATCAAACGTTTTATTAATGGTTTGCCAAGTAGATTTGAAGTTGCCAGAAATAATCCAAGATTAAATGCCGTCATCATAAGCATCGAAACCACAACCGGACGTGCTCAAGATATCCAACGGGTAAACCTTTCAGATAAAGACCTGGAAGAAAGCAAAGGATAAACGGTAATACCTTGACAAATTTATTTGATCTTCCTGCAGAACGACCGACACCATCAACGAAGAAAGGTCGTCACGTGTGGGCGGTCTCGGAATTGACAATCGAAATTCGAAATCTCTTAGAATCAAAATTTCAGGAAATTTGGGTTGGAGGAGAAATTTCAAATGCTAGAGTATGGAAGACTGGACACCTCTATTTCACCCTTAAGGATAAAAATTCACAGTTGCGAGCCGTCATGTTTCGATCGGCAGTCCGCGCCCAAAGTTTTAAAGTCAATGATGGCCAGCAGGTTATTGCCCGTGGTCGGATTAGTGTTTATGAACCGAAAGGCGAATATCAAATTATTTGCGAGCACATAGAACCTCACGGGGTTGGTGCTTTACAACTCGCATTCGAACAACTCAAGAAACTCCTCGAAAATGAGGGACTCTTCGATCATAAGAGAAAAAAATCACTGCCCTTGCTTCCCCGAAAAATCGGCATCGTAACCTCGACTGATGGAGCAGCGCTGAAAGACATTACAAATGTACTCAGAAGACGACATCCAAATCTCCACCTAGTTGTTAGCCCCACGCGAGTACAAGGCGAACAAGCAGCCGATGAAATTGTTCAAGCAATTACTAAACTCGAAACCACAAAAGACATCGACGTGATTATTTTAGCCAGAGGTGGCGGCTCGATTGAGGATTTGCAGGCATTTAATACGGAAACCGTAGCTCGCACTATAGCAAACTGTGAAATACCTACGATATCAGCGGTTGGACATGAAACCGACTACACTATCAGTGATTTTGTCGCAGATTTACGCGCGCCCACACCCTCTGCTGCAGCAGAACTTGTTATCAAACAAAAGACTGAAATAATTACAAAAATTAGTCATCTAATTGTGAGAATGGCTTCGGATGTACGTCAAAACATCCAATATAAACGTTCTAATGTTCATCACCTCGAAACTGCGGCTGGCTTCATTGGATTACCCTCTCGCGTAGCCATGCGAGGACGACAAATTAGTGAAACAACCCATCAATTGAAACATCTGTTGAACAACCAATTAATCCGAAGAGAACGGCGTCTTCACGAGCTAACGATCCACTTAGAGACACTAGATATTGGCCGCCAACTTAGTCACCTCAGAAATCGTTTACTCAATGCAAACAGTCAATTAATTAATAAAGTAAAAAATATATACCACAAACGGGAACAACGATTACACGACGCAAGCGGCCGCCTTGACACCCTAAGCCCGCTAGCCGTGCTCGCTCGAGGATATTCCGTCTGCTGGAACAGCAAACAATCATTAATTATCAGCAATTCTAATGATGTCGTCATCGGACAAGACATTCATGTGAAATTGCATCATGGAACTCTTGACTGCAAAGTAAAGAGGGCAACGAAATGAGCTCAAAAATCAAAGATTTCGAATCAGCAATATCCGAACTAGAAACAATCGTTAAGAATTTAGACGAAGGCAATCTTCCATTAGAAAAATCGCTAAAACTATTCGAGAGAGGTGTTGAACTTTCTCGATACTGTCACACTCAACTTGAAGCAGCCGAAGAAAAACTCGAAATCCTGACAGAACGCGGTGAAATAGCAAACAACTCTGACTCACTAAACTCTTTAGATGACGAAGGTTCCTCGTGAGAGCAGTAAGTCATCTGGGAGAAAAAAGCGACATAGAAGAGTACATGAATGCCCAGAAAAAAGAAGTTACAGAAGCTTTAAAAAGTTTTATTGAATCAAGATTTACTAACAGACCCCTCATAATAGAAGCCATGCAGTACAGCCTTTTCGCCGGGGGAAAAAGGTTTCGTCCGATTCTTACGCTGGCATCGGCAGATACGGTTGAGGTAAGCAACAAAACTCAACATCGAGAACTTGCAAAACCTGTCGCATGCGCAATTGAATTGATCCACACCTACTCTCTTGTCCATGACGACCTTCCCGCCATGGACAACGACGTACTACGGCGCGGAAGACCCACCTCACACGTCAAATATGGCGAAGGCTTAGCGATACTTGCGGGAGACGGATTACTCACTGAAGCTTTTCGTATCGTTACTGAATTACCACATACTAACGATCCGATCATAAATAAAAGAAAATTACATGTGGCAAAATACCTAGCATTTGCGGCTGGCCCTTTAGGCATGGTTGGTGGACAATCAACTGACCTAGAAGCCTCTGGACAGATTCTCAAAAGAAAAAACAAACTTTTAGATGAAGAACAACTGAAATCTATGCACAGGTTAAAAACTGGCGCCCTTATTCGTGCCGCGGCTGTCTCAGGTGCAATCATGGTTGGAGCGTCAAAAGAGCAGCTTCGCTGTGTTGAGGGGTACGCCCATGAGCTAGGACTTGGATTTCAGATTATCGACGACATACTTGATGTAGAAGGCGCTCAGGAAAAACTCGGAAAGACAGCAGGAAAAGACGCAACCTTGGGAAAGTCAACATATCCTGCTTTTTGGGGAATCGACAAATCCAGAAGACTTGCTACTGAGGCAATCGAGAAGGCAAAATCTCATCTAAAAGAAGCCACCCTCAACGGCCGCCTTCATGAAATTGCCGACTGGGTTTTGTCCCGATCTAATTAGTTATACTGCTCTAATCGACATGAATCGTCGAGTAAGATTGGACACATTGTTAGTTGAACGAGAGCTAGTCCAAACTCGGGCTCGAGCTCAAGCTCTCGTTCTAGCAGGTCAAGTGCAGGTCGAAGGAACAGTAACAACCAAAGCCGGTACGTCAGTATCAGATAGCGCAAAAATAACATTACTGAAACCAGATCACCCTTATGTTAGTCGTGGTGGAATAAAACTTGAACACGCCCTGAAAAAATTTCAAATAACAGTCACCGATCGGTCTGCATTGGACGTCGGTGCTTCCACTGGTGGCTTTACGGAGGTACTGTTAATAAACGGCGCTAGACACGTTGTAGCTCTTGATGTGGGACACGGACAATTGGCTTGGAAAATCAGGACAAACTCACGCGTTTCGGTAATAGAAGGACTTAACGCTAGATCTCTGGAACCTCAGATGCTTCCAGAAGGATTTCAAAAAGTTGATGTTGTAACAATAGATGTATCTTTCATCTCTTTAAAATTGATACTTGGACAAGTTTTAAAACTGCTTACACCAACTGGCGACGTAATTGCCTTAGTAAAACCTCAATTTGAGGCAGAAAGAGAAGAGGTGCAAAAGCGAGGGTTGATCACCGATTCCAATGTTCACACTCGTGTTATCGAAGAAATAACTGCTGCTGCCGGTAAGATAGGCTTACAACGAATAGCAATGACTGAATCACCGATTAAAGGAAGTGCAGGAAACAAAGAGTTTTTTCTACACTTACGAAAAATATTTGACGAAGCTGATTACTCTAGAAAGCGAACCCATGACTAAACTCACAGTCAATACAGTCGGAATAATCGCTAAGACCAGGCTAGATGAAATCGCTGTTGTAGTCGGCGAAGTCAAAGAATGGCTTCTAAAACACGGGGTTTCCGTTGTAGTAGAAAACGAAACCGCCAAACTGCTTCAGGAACAACAAATAGAAACCTGCTTGAGAGACAAGCTTCCAGCAGTTTCTGATCTAATTCTCGTGCTTGGCGGAGACGGGACACTATTGGGGGTAGCGGGACTCGTTGCTAAAAATCGATCCAGTGTGCCGCTTCTCGCTGTTAATTTCGGCAGTTTAGGTTTCTTGACTGAAACGACCTTACCTGAACTATACAAATCACTGGAATCCGTAATATCTGGAACAGCTAGAATAGATGAGCGCCGAATGCTGAGGGCTCAGGTAATTCGGGAGAATAAAGTTATCGTCGATAGAACGGCGTTGAATGACATAGTGCTCAGCAAGGCTGCACTGTCAAACATTATTGATTTCGCGATAACTCTTGGCGATCACTTCGTTATGAGCTCCCGCGCAGACGGACTAATTATTGCCAGCCCTACTGGTTCGACTGCCTACAACATGGCCGCCGGTGGCCCAATAGTACATCCAACGGTAGACGCCTTACTTGTGACACCAATTGCACCGCATACTTTAACCAACAGACCGATTGTAATTCCTACCGACAGCACACTGTGTGTGACACCAACACTTAATGGGCCACATCAATCTGCCTATATTAGCTTTGACGGTCAATTCGGACTCGAGCTGTCCCCAGGAGACAACATCTCAATTGAAAAATCTGACCATACTTTGAAGGTCGTTAGTGCAGAATCAAGGAACTACTTTGCCGTGCTGAGAGAAAAACTAAGGTGGAGTAAACGTTAGCTAAGTTCCCTACTAATTGGGGGATGATAAATTATTTGGACTTTATTACCCTCTGGATCAGATAGATAACATGACCTTGCACCATCTCTGTGTGTCCGTGGTTCACTAATAAGTGCAACGCCACGCTCTTTCAGATACTCTGACCATTCATCCACATCTTTAGCATGACAAACTAATAATCCTATGTGGTCAAGAACGGTTTCTCGATCGTTTTCTATAGCCGTGCGATGAAGTGCGATATTGTCACTTCCTGAAGTCAGATAAACATTATCCGAATCTGGTTCCCATTCAATTTTAAAGCCAAAATGTTCGACGTAAAAATCCCGCGTTAATTCTAAATTACAAACGTATAAAGCTACGTGGCGAAGACCGAGATGACTTGGTTTATATTTCATTAGAAAATTTTAGAAAGTCCAAAAACTTGTCGGAGATTAAAAACCACATCTACAATTCCTGAAATGTCTCCTCACCCTATCTCAGAAAATCGCTGCACACTATCTAATAAAAATTACTTTGGAACCTCTCTCAGCTGAAGCATCCTGTTCAGACTGCTGAAAGAAGAAAACAGCAAGCGAACAAATTGTCGCTCGCAAATTTTCTTTAAAAGGTTACATCGGCTCCCATAGTGTCGGAAAATATTTAATCTATCATGCAAACCTAAAAAACCTGCGGGCAACTGATTGTGGTAGACGACAGGTACGATATATTTCTCAGTCTTATTTTATATCCAACTTTTAATTGGGACGAGCCATCCTATCACCTTGAGAGGAGTTACGAAGGATGGTGCTTTGCCGAATTAGTCAATGAAGTCGTATCGACTGAAGTTGTTGAACGATGGAGTAGAGGTAAATGAAAACTTGAAGTTTTTAGATCAACAAACCCCAAACATGAGGAGTAGAATGTCAAAATGTAGCCTAAATTATCGATTCTGGACAATTTCGGGACTTGGAATGTTGAGCTTTGTGGCCATCAAGACCTATAATCTGCATTCAAGTTTGATCCTGTCGGGAGGCACTGTATATGAAACAGTTTAACCGTATTTTACTCTTCGGTTTGTTTGTTGGTGTTCTTAGTGTAATTGGATGTGGCAGCACAGGTCCTGCTGAGGAGGCTGAGGCAGTTGATGCCGGACCAGCTCCTCCCAGTCCAGAAGCGGTAGCCGCAGCACAACGCCTAACCACACAACTCGGAAGCGACATTAAGCTAGTCCCAACAGTTCGTGGACTTGCTGAGATTGGTTACGAACAGCCCAACGCTCGCAGAGAAGGAAATTTTATTGTTACGAACTTCAGGGTAAAAAATCTTGCAGAAAATGCAATCGCTGGCTTACAAGTTGATGAATTCTGGTTCGATAGAGATGGAAACACCGTAACCGGTGACTCTGTCCGATTTCGAGAACCGGTTCTTATGGGTCAAGTTATAGACATAGAACTTCGTGTGCCGCGCAACCCTGCCATGGATCGAAGTAATTACGAGTTTTCCCATCAAAACGGGGAAATCAAAGCAACTCTACTAGAATCTATAGAAGACCCTGAAGAAGAGGAAGATTCCGAGGAACAATCTTAATCTTCTCAGCGTCAATTAGATAAAGTGTAGATATTGATTCGTCGTCTGTACCAAGTACCGGAATCGAAAGATTCCAGTACTTGGTACCATAAAACTAGTTTTTAATTGAACAGCTCAAATATTGAAGAAACATTTCTGCACCTAAAGTCATACCAACTGAATTTCAAACTTTTTCGTTACGTCGGGAATCCAAAGCAATATGAATAATATGGGACGCCTGATGGGCAACCTCTAAAACGGGACGTAATGGTGATTGATATTGAAACAATTCAACGCGCCTTACGTGAGGACGAGAACCAACTGGACGGATGGCTATTGTACGACTTTCACGGTTCGAATCCTATTTCCCGTTCAATAGCAAAAGTTGATACAAATAGGAAGCTCACCACAAGGCGATGGTTTTATCTGATACCTTCAGACGGAGTCCCCTGTGCATTAGTTCATCAAATAGAACCAGACAGTCTTAGTCATCTGCCGGGAGATCGACAGCTGTACGCAGGCCGAAAACAATTTGAGAATTCACTCGCTAAATTGATTCACGGACACAACCGCTTAGCAATGGAGTATTCAGAAAATTGCAACATACCGTACATTTCCAAGGTGGACGCGGGAACCGTCGAAACCTTGAGAAGTCATGGCATTACTATCTTGTCATCCGGAAACTTGGTACAACGTTTTGAATCAACATGGGACGATCATGCTCTGGAAACCCACCAAAATGCGGCCGGGCACTTGGAAAACATTAAAAATCGAGCGTTCAAATTAATTGCCGAACGGCTCAGTACAAACTCACCCATTAATGAATATGAAGTTCAACAAATAATGGTAGGTTGGTTTAAAGAAGTCGATCTTATCAGTGATTCAGCACCCGTAGTAGCTGCCCAAGAAAACAGTGGGAATCCTCATTATTTACCAACCTCTTCGAGTTTTAGACCCATTAATCAAAACGAAATTGTGTTAATAGACCTATGGGGAAAACAAAATATTCCAAACTCTGTTTATGCAGATATTACGTGGGTCGGCTTCACCGGTGCCAATATTCCAAACGAATACAGCAAATGCTTCAATCTCGCGGCGCGAGCTCGAGATACTGCTGTTCTACTTGTTAAAGATGCCTTTGCTGAGGGAAAATCATTAGAAGGTTGGGAAGTTGACCGAGAAACACGTAAAGTCATAGAAAAAGCTGGTTTCGGCGATAAATTCGTTCACAGAACAGGACACAGCCTCGGAGAAGAAGTCCACGGAAACGGCGTTCACCTCGATGATTTTGAAACACATGACAACCGGAAACTCATTGAAGGTTCAGGTTTTACAATCGAACCTGGAATCTATTTTGAAGAGTTCGGGGTAAGAACAGAAATTAATATGTATATTGGAAAACACGAGTCAACCGTGACGAGTTCAATCCAAGAATCTATAATTTCTCTAGGTTCACATTACGTTGACTAACCGGAGAAGCTCTAGATCTTCCGAGACAGTTTAGAGTACCGTTAAGAGAGTTGGTTTGCTGGAGGAAATAATGTCAAAAAAACGTACCACGTTGTTTTCCGCGGCTTTGATCGCGATAAGTTCCATGGCTATCGGAATGGTAATTACCTCCCGATTTAATATGGCGCCCTCGTCATCCGCACAAACACAGACTTTTTCTGCGCCTCCAATGAATAGCGCCCCACTAGATGGGCCTATAGACTCGGGCACCTTCAGAAATATCGCCAAAAATCAAACAGACATGGTCGTAAATATCCGAACCGAATCAAAACGTGAAACAAGTCTCAATGATTTCTTTGGGGGTGGTGGCGGCGGCGATGATATGTTTAGGCGTTTCTTTGGACAACCGTCACCAGATCAAGAACCTCGAGAAGAAACGGTTCAGGCGGCCGGTACCGGTTTTGTCATTGATGCGAGCGGGTTAATTCTTACTAACAACCATGTGGTAGAAGGTTCTACAAAAATTGAAATAGATTTTTTTGGTGATGATGATGGCATCTACTATGAAGCTCAAATTTTAGGTCGTGATCCTCTCACTGATAGCGCATTACTTGAACTCATTGAAAGCCCACCTCAGGAGCTGCCCGTAGCACGTTTTGGAGATTCATCGCAAATGGAACCTGGAGATTGGGTTATGGCGATCGGAAATCCATTCGGGCTTGGTCACACAGTAACCGTCGGGGTTATATCAGCAACAGGTCGCCCTTTTTATCCCGTCCGAGGGCGCTCACAAGAAGTACTTCAGACTGATGCAGCTATCAATCCAGGAAATTCAGGCGGGCCTCTTCTTAATATCAGAGGTGAGGTCGTGGGAATTAATACAGCTATCGTTAGCGACCGCCAAGCCAATGTCGGAATAGGTTTTGCCATACCAAGTAATGTAGTAAGGGAACTGTTGACAGAACTTCGAGGAGGAAAAGTTACACGAGGGCGTATTGGTGTTCAAATCATGGACGTCGAAGAGGAGTCTTATCGAGACCTAGGTCTAAGCGAACGAATGGGAGCCATAGTTTCCTCTGTTCCCCAAGGTGGTCCTGCCGATGAGGCCGGCATGCAACCCGGTGATGTCATCATTCGATTCAACGGCGACAATATTGCTAACACACGTGATTTACAAGGCCGTGTCGTTGTAACGACACCTGGAACAACAGTACCCGTCGTAGTTCTGCGGGGAGGCGAAGAACTCACTCTCAACGTGACCGTAGAAGAACTTGATTTAAACGTCGAGGCTAATCCAGAAGTTTCTTCCGCTGAAGAATTAAGTGAAGGTTTCGGAATGACTCTTCAAGATGTTACTCCACAAATAGCCTCACAGCTCAGACTGCCAAGTGGAACACAGGGTGCCGTGGTGATTGACGTGCAAAGAGGCAGTGCCGCAGAAAGTGGAGGCGTTCAACCTAGAGATGTCTTGTTGAGTGTTAATAGAGTTGACGTTAGTACCGCCTCTGGTGCCGTAAGGGAATTAAATAGCATCGAATCCGGACGAACTGCATTTCTGTTAGTCCAACGTGGAGAGTCCAGGGTGTTTCTTCAAGTTAGAAAGGAATAGCGCGCGTCGCTTTAAGTTTCATGTCGGTCCGCGATTTCATCATCAAGCGGATTCAAGCGAAGGGACCTATACCCTTTGTGGAGTACATGGATCTGTGCCTGTACCATCCACAACTTGGATATTATTCACGGGTAAAAAAACGTACGGGACAATCGGGAGATTTTTTCACCAGTGTTGATGTCGGCTCACTATTTGGTGAGTTGCTGTGTACACAATTCGAAGAAATGCAGCGCTTATTGAACCCGACAAAGAACAATAAAACGCCATACTTCACAATAGTTGAAGCCGGCGCAGGAAGCGGGCGTCTCTGTAAGGATGTCTTAGATCACGCCAAAAAATATTCGCCAGATTTGTATCATAACTGTCGTTACGTGCTGATCGAAAGAAGTCAAACTGCACGTTCTGCACAGAAACAGAATTTGATTGCTCACGAAAGCCACTGGATAGATTCTCGAACGAAATTTCCTGTCGGTGTTAATGGAGTCATTTTTGCGAACGAACTGCTTGACGCATTACCAGTCCATCTGATTGAAATGACTGAAGATGGGCTGCACGAAATCTATGTAAATATTAAAAATTCACAATTTGTTGAACAATTGGGCCCACTCTCTAGTAGGGTTAAAAAACATTTAAAGGACTTCAGTATAAATCTAGAAGTCGGATGGCGTGCTGAAGTATGCCCAGACGCGATTTCCTGGGTCAACAATGCTGCCAAATGCTTAAATCAGGGGTTTCTAGTACTCATTGACTACGGCTTTGAATCGCATGAATTGTACTCCGCTCGCTACACATCAGGAACTCTGAGATGCTATCACCGCCATACCGTTCAATCGAAAAACAACAGTGAACCTTGGTTGAGAGATCCAGGAGAATCCGATATAACGGCACATATCGATCTAACAGCTATTCGCCAAACTGCCGAACGAGCTGGACTGTCTACTATTGGGATAACCGATCAAACATATTTTCTGCTTAGCCTGGCCTCTAACAGCGATGACTTAACTAACCCAACTATGGACTCATTTGCACTCCGTCGTCGATTAGCACTAAAAACTCTTCTCCTTCCTGGTGGCCTTGGTAGCACTCATAAGGTTTTAATTTTCGGTAAAGGAATCAAAAACACTCAACTAAAAAGTTGTGAATTTGTAAATCGGATTACATAAAAGCCATGGCGGATTTTATTGAACGAGAAATTAAACTCAATTTTAATTCAGTCAAAGAAGCGAGAGTTGCCGTTCTTGCTGTAGGAGCTAAACTAAATAAACCTCGGCAATTTCAAGATGATCGTCTTTTTGACTGGCCCGATGGTCGACTAGAAAAAGATCGCTGCGCACTTCGTGTGCGCGATTATGGGACCACTTCGTATCTAACTTTCAAAGGGCCACCTTTAGCGAAAACGATCAAAGCCCGCGAAGAACTGGAAACCACCGTAGCCAATTCTTCATTATTAATACTCTTATTAGAAAGAATTGGATTGGAAATGCAATTTCGTTATCAAAAATACCGTGAAGAATATAAATATCAAAATGTAACGTTAACGATCGATGAAACGCCAATCGGAACCTATGTCGAGATCGAGGGAACCGAATACGAAATATTTGAAGCAACAAAGAAAATGGGACGCACGAAAAATGATTACATTTTAGATTCCTATCGTGCACTATTTGTTTCTGCATGCAAGGAAGAAAAAGTGAGTCCTACTAACATGATTATTGAGAAAGATAAGGATGCAGACTTTTGACACAGACAGTTCCATCTGCATTGATACTTACTGCTGGTTTCGGAAGACGACTTCGCCCCTTAACTGACTCGAAGGCTAAACCAAGCGTCCCAGTGGCAGGCGTTCCTTTAATAGTAAGAATTTTAGAGTGGCTAGCTTCACAAGGCATAGAAACGGCTGTCCTCAATCTACATTACAAACCGGATTCGATTACAACTTGCGTCGGACACGGAAGAAGCATCGGCATTAAAGTGAAGTACTCATGGGAACCAAGGCTTTTAGGCTCTGGTGGCGGTCCCCGAAGTGCCCTTTCGATTTTGGGTGATGAATTCTTTGTGATTAACGGTGACACTCTTATCAATATCGACCTATCGAATATGGTGCAAGCGCACAGAGAACACAACGCTGTCGTCAGCTTGGCAGTCTCGGACAACCTTGCACCACAACAGTATGGTGGAGTAAAAGTAGGTGAAGATAGTTTTGTTCAGGGATTTAATCCACCAGGAAATCATAAAGGTCTTCATTTCGTTGGCATTCAGTTAGCCAAAGCATCGGTCTTTTCACCTCTTAGATATCAGGAACCAGCCTCCTCGATCGGAGGAATATATGATTCTCTATTACAATCCGACGCACAAAAAATCTACGCTCACCGCGTGTCAGAAGAATTTCGTGACATAGGAACTCCGTCTGACTATTTCGCCTCTTCCCTAGCCGTCGCCGAAATAGAAGGCCGCTCCGACGTCTTGACAGGTAATAACTGCCAAATTCATCCTACAGCATCATTAACTCGCACGATCGTTTGGGATGATGTAATAATCGAGGAAGGCTGTCGAATAAAGAACTCCATCCTTAGCGATGGAGTCCGATTATTAAAAAATACAATTTGCGAGAATAAAATTGTCTCAATTGATTTAGATTCTAGAATGAAAACCGATCCTGAATCACAACATTTAAAGTTTGAAACACTAAATAAATAGCACACGTTTTCTCAAAAATACTATGACTACATTGAGAAACGAAACTTACGAACAGCGTGCAAAAACTTACCTTGAAAGGTCAGGTCTAGATAAATCTGACATACGACTAAGCCACCTCAAAGGTGATGCCTCAAATCGACATTACATGCGCGCAACATTTCCAGATGGATCGTCACGAATTTTACTTCTGCACGAAGCAGCAATTAATTCTAAAAATCTTCCGTTTCTGAACGTGTCAGAACTGTTCATGCAAATGTCTATCCGAATTCCTGCCATTCATGACAAAGCAGAAGATCTCGGCATTCTGATTCTTGATGATCTGGGCGATACGACCTTGTTCGACTTTACAAAAACAGCCTCTCCTGATGAATGTCGTAAAGTCTACACCGAAGCCATTAAAATAATTGTTCACCTTCAGAAACAGGGTGAAAAATTAGCTTCGCCCTCTTACGTCCCTTTCACCCAAGCGCTCGACGAAGAAAAATTGAACTGGGAGCTCAAATTTTTTCTCGATCATTTTCTCGTCTTATACTCCCGCGCCAACATATCAGCAACAGCCCGTAAGGCCTTCGAAGAAGATTTCAGAAGATTAAGTAAGTTGTTATCTCAGGAAACACAAGTGTTGTGTCATCGTGATTACCACAGTAGGAATTTAATGCGCTATCGGGGAAACCTCTTTGTTATCGACTTCCAAGATGCACGTATGGGACCAGATACTTACGACCTAGTCTCACTGTTGAAGGACTGCTACCTTGAACACAAGGATTCGTTCATTCAGGTAATGCTTGACTATTACCACCACCAAATGGGAAAAACAGTGAGGCCAAATTTCTACGAGCGATTTGAGCTTATGTCTTTACAGCGTCATTTAAAGGCTCTAGGAACATTCGGGTATCAAGCTGCGGTATTAGGGAACAAATCATATGTCGCCGATATTCCTCGCACCGCTGGCTATGTTGTAAAGGCGTGCAAACAACTCCCCCAATTCGCACGGTTACGAGATATGCTAAATACTTACACATCACACTTTAGTTAAAGTTAGCCTCTCTAATATCGTAAGAGCAATGGCAATAATTAACAGTAAGGATTCTATGATTTCCATTAATAAAATTTCGCAATACGCGGGCAAGGAAGTCACAGTGTACGGATGGCTAAAAAACCGCCGTTCAAGTGGAAAGATACATTTTCT
>Ga0310344_10000129_pt1 | contig 63130 bp, 64 predicted proteins | sample HC15DNA20200_MG_FD_203801 | JGI IMG/M metagenome (GOLD analysis project Ga0310344, IMG submission 203801) | Marine microbial communities from station ALOHA, North Pacific Subtropical Gyre - HC15-DNA-20-200_MG | ecosystem: Environmental > Aquatic > Marine > Oceanic | place: Pacific Ocean: North... | reverse complement strand
GCCTCGGTCTCATCTACAACCTCAGCCTCGGTCTCATCTACAACCTCAGCCTCGGTCTCATCTACAACCTCAGCCTCGGTCTCATCTACAACCTCAGCCTCGGTCTCATCTACAAGTGCCTGTAATGCGTAGGCCAGATTCTGAGGCAAAGCCTTAAGAAGAAAAGCTAACTGCTGAATCGGTGCCTGGATTAAAGCGGCGAACTGAGCCAACAGAACCTCGCGCGGTGCAATTTGGGCCAGATTCTCAATCTCTTCGACACCAAGCCGCTTACCATCAAGCAGTCCACCCCTGACAAGAAGTTGGTGATGGTCTTCAGCAAAATCGTGAAGTGCCTTCGCCACCGACACGGCATCACCATCCGTGCCATCCTGTCGCTTCCCCACAAACGCGAGCGCGACAGGGCCAACTAAAAGATCCTCAAGGTCAAGTTCCAATTCACGAACCGCCAAAAGAACCAACGTATTCTTGTAGATCTTATAATCGCCGCCGACCTCCCTTAAAGCACGCCGGAGCTCAGCAAGTGCAGGTACGTTCAAGCCCCGATACTCAGTGAGAACTACCGCCTCAGTGGACGCTAGACGTTCGCGAACTTCTGCTACGACAGCAACTTTCTCCGGCCTAACTTGCTTCAAGTCCGACACACTCACTCACCTCCCCGAAATCTCGCAGCCCTACTATCCGACCCGCTTGCCCGAAACAAACGGATCCGCACACCGTGGACCGCCACGAAACCAAAATTCGTACCGATACCGAGGCTCTCCTGCTCCGGCGATTACATCCAAATATTGGAAATGGAATCGTTCTACGCCGATTAACGTAACCGTGAGGTCTCCGGTGAGCGATCTATTGTCTCGACGGATGATACCGGCTTACACAAATGCCACAACCTAAAGACTTGCTACTCTCCTACCAGGGCAGGGTCAATACGAACACCAGGACCCATCGTTGATGAAACGACCATCTTCTTGAGATATCGGCCTTTCGACGCCGAAGGCTTCAGACGAACCAGCTCATCAACAACGGCTTTCAGATTTGCGTGGACAGCATCAACCTCAAAACCAACCTTTCCTATCGGCACGTGCACATTCCCATAGCGGTCAGCACGGAACTCAACCTTGCCGCCCTTGAAATCCTCAACCGCTTTTGCTACATCGTCCGTGACCGTGCCGCTCTTAGGATTCGGCATTAAACCTCTCGGCCCTAAAATCCGACCCAATTTCCCCACCGCCGGCATCATGGCAGGCGAAGCGACTACTACATCAAAATCGACCATACCCCCATCAACCTCGGCAGCAAGGTCATCACCCCCTACATAGTCAGCGCCGGCCTCACGTGCTGCGTTTGCCGCATCTCCTTCAGCGAAAACAGCAATACGAATATCCTTCCCAGTCCCAGAAGGCAGGGCAACTGTTCCGCGAACCATCTCTTCAGTCTTTCGGGAATCAACGCCCAATCGAATGGCTACATCGACACTCTCATCAAAACCAGCCCCCGGAAAAGACTTAACCAGCCCGAGGGCCTCACTAGCTGGATGTTGGATTTGCCCATCAAAAGCGATAGCTGCCTTCATATACCGCTTACCTCTCGCCATATCGATAACCTCCAGGCTCCTTCATGATCACATTCAGCTTAAGCGACGCCAGGTGTCGCCTACTTCAAACCATTCTCAAGAATGGTTGTTACATCAAACTTTACGACTCCTACAACGTCGAACCCTTATGTTCCTAAACAACTTTTATTCCCATGCTTCGCGCTGTTCCTGCGACCTGCTGTTTGGCACCTTCGATATCTACAGCATTAAGATCAGGCATCTTTGTCTCGGCGATCGCAGCCACTTGATCCCAAGTAACTGATCCTGCTATATCACTTCCAGGATTTTGGGAACCCATCTCAACGCCAGCTGCCTGCTGAACCAAAAACGATGTTGGCGGGGTCTTGGTAATAAAAGTGAACGAGCGATCTTCGTAAACAGTGATTTCTACCGGAATAATCTGTCCACGTTTGTCTTCAGTCTTGGCGTTGTACTCCTTGCAAAAATCCATAATTGCAACGCCATGAGGACCCAACGCGGTCCCGACTGGTGGAGCAGGCGATGCTGCACCAGCAGGAATTTGAATCTTTACAACTGCAGCCACGGGCTTTGTCTTCGCCATCGTCCTAGAACTCACTCCACTATTTTGGGTTGGGCACTACTTTTTCCAACCACTGGAACAACCAAGTCTGGTCTTGAACGAGTGGTTTGCCAACTCGCAACACAGAAAGGATTATGTCTATGCAGCTAAAGCTGTGCCACTTGGGAAAACTCAAGTTCAACCGGAGTCTCACGACCGAAGATATTTACAAGCACTTTGACTCTTAGCTGATCCTCGTTAATTTCAATGATCTCACCGGAAAAGTCTGCGAATGGTCCTTCCTTAACCCGAACTGTCTCACCCATATCAAACCCAAACCGGGCACGACTCTTACGTGGTGTCTCTGGGGCATCAACATCGGGAACGTGTAAGAAAGTTTCGACCTCTCTGCGACCCAAGGGTGAAGGTTTGCCACCTGCTCCCACAAAGTTAACTATGCCTGGGGTATCACGTATAGCAGACCAACTGATGTCATCAAGATGGCACCGAACTAACAAATAACCTGGGAACATCTTTTTTGAAACCGTTACTTTCCGACCATTACGAAACTCAACAACATCCTCCATGGGGATGACAACTTCATGAACCTGTTCCTGAAGATGCATAGATTGGATCCGTGCCAGAAGATTTTGACTGACCTTTTTCTCGTATCCCGATTGGGTATGAACGACATACCAACGGCCAGGCCGATCGTAAGGGCTCTCGACCACCTTGGGAGTCTGCTCCTGACCAACGCCAAGAATATCCTCCTCCCCTAGAACTACGGGCGGTTCTTCTTCAAGACTGGTAGTGCTGTCAGGCCCCGCCTCAGACCCAAAAACATCCGAAGCCATTCCGTCAGTTGACTCGGAGATGACAGATTCATCCTCCGCCCCCAAAGCCTCAGAGCTACCCGTGGGTAACAGGTCAGCCGCGTTCTGGATTGTAAGTTCAGTTTCTTCGTTTAAGCTCATTAGACATCAAACAGCTCGAGGATCGATTCTGAGAATAGCCAATCTAAACCTGCTACTAAAGCAGTAATAACGGTGATAGTAATAACTACCACAATGGTGTAATTAAGTGTCTCCGACCTAGTCGGCCATGCGACCTTACGCAATTCTGCACGTGACTCTCGGAGAAATTGGGTCGGTCCAGTCCGCTCCTCCTGGGATCGTTGCTGCGGAGCTTCTCGCCGAGTCTTAATAGGAGCACCCTCGGCATCCACCTCACCTTGGCGCTGCATCATGCGCCTCTGTTCACGGTTCATTGACATGGGAAAGTCCCCACTCCGAATTTAAGAAACTCTACTTGGCCGATCAGAAAGTCTAGGGGCGGTTCTGCCCGTGCACTCCCTAAGTGGCAAGAAGCTGAAACAAATGAGCCAGCAGGGCAGGAGGGACTCGAACCCCCAACCGCCGGTTTTGGAGACCGGTGCTCTACCAATTGAGCCACTGCCCTTTGATCCGGCCAACGCCCAATTGGGAAAGGCACGAACCATACGGAAAGGGTATCAGCGACCTGGAGCCATCTTTAGAAGATGGTCACCAACCCTTAGAACAAAGTTCAACGAGTCTCTTTGTGGCCTACATGGCGCCTACACCAACGACAGTACTTGCTCAACTCGACGCGTTCTCGCGTGTTGACCTTCGACTTTGTTGTGATGTAGTTACGGCGCTTGCATTCCTGACATTCAAGAGTAACCGAAACTCGCTTATCAGATGCCATGATAAATCTCCATGTATAGGGTTCAATTGGAATATTTCTGGTAGCGACGGACAGATTCGAACTGTCGACCTCCCGATTATGAGTCGGGCGCTCTCACCAACTGAGCTACGTCGCCGTGGAGCTCCCTGACAGAATCGAACTGTCGACCTTCTCCTTACCATGGAGACGCTCTGCCGACTGAGCTAAGGGAGCCTAACCACCCGCGCTGACCGCTCCAAATGATGCCACGAGGACACACCTTCACCAACACGCGATCCCATAAGGAGGGCAATACTGCTTAAATAGGCGCAAATTTTAGATTGCTGAGCAGCTAATTAGTAAGTTCTTCTTATGGAACTTCGACTAGCAAGAACGACAGATGCTGAAGCGATCCGCGCGATCTACAACAAAGAGGTCAGCGGATCAACATCCACATTCGACTTAGTAGAACGAAGTCCTGAATCTCAAGAAGAGTGGATGGCGTCTCGTTCTGGAGTATTCACCGTCATAGTTGCTGAACTAGAAGAACAAATTTTAGGATTCGCTTCTCTCTCACCATTCAAGGAACGTGCTGCCTACCGAACATCAGTAGAAAACAGTATCTACGTGGCAGAAAATCATCGGCGTAAAGGCATAGGAGACGCCCTACTAGCAGAATTGCTACGTATAGCCCGCAATAGTGGTTTCCACTGTGTAATTGCAAGAATTGGCGGTGACAATAAAACTAGTGTGGCGTTACATGCGAAACACGGATTCAGGCTTGTCGGAATCGAAAGAGAAGTCGGACGGAAGTTTGGACGATGGCAAGATGTGACAGTGATGCAGACTCTCTTAGGCTAAACGGCTGGAGTCACTGAGACGTTGTCATACAGTCCATTAGTTGGTGGGCCGGGGAGGATTTGAACCTCCGAAGGCAATGCCGACGGGTTTACAGCCCGTTCCCTTTGGCCACTCGGGCACCGACCCAGGAAGTGGCGAGGATAGCGGAGCGACGGACAGGTCAGACGTATATGTGTCAACACACGGGTTCCAATATGGCCGATAGTGTTTGAGTATGCCTTCATTTGACGTTGTATCGGAACTAGACCTTCAAGAAGTCCGCAACGCGATTGACCAAACAGCAAGAGAAGTTGCAAACCGTTTCGACTTTAAAGGCACGGAATCAACAGTGGAACTCGGCGATGGTATTGTCACCATGGAATCAACTACAGAAGACCGTCTCAGCGCGCTTTTAGTAGTACTAGAGGAAAAAATGATCCGGCGTAAGGTATCCCTAAAAACCCTGATCTGGGGTCAAGTGGAACAAGCAGCCAGAGGACACGTCCGAAAAACAAGCCAGCTTAAAGCGGGAATAAACTCCGATGATGCCCGCAAAATTAACAAACTCATCAAAGATCTGAACCTAAAAGGCATCCAGTCTCAGTACCAAGGTAATCAAGTTCGTGTTTCTGGAAAAAAGCGCGACACTCTGCAAGAGGTCATCAACACGCTCAAAGAGGCTGACCTTGACTTGCCCTTGCAATTTACGAATTTTCGCGACTGAGTTCTATGAAAACCTGTTTATGAAATGGGACCGCCGCCGCCTTTGATGACACCATTCCAGGATTCGCCACGCAAACGAGCAATCCGTTCAGCCGTAGCCGGATGAGTGGAGAACAACCTCGGCCCTCCTGAACTTCTCCGAGCTTCCGCTTGGAGAGGATTAACGATGTATGCAGAGGCCTGATTGGGATTAACCCCCGATGGAATTCGACCGGCGGCGTACTCCAATTTTTCGAGTGCACGAGCTAAAGGTTCGCCATCACTAATCAAACGAGCCGCAGAAGCATCAGCATGGAACTCACGACTGCGGCTAATAGCAGCCTGGATAATCATGGCTGCTATGGGAGCCAAAATAGCAAATGCTAGTTCACCAACTATATTACGATCTCGATCTCGCCCGTGGCCACCAAACATCGAAGCAAACATAGCCATACGGGCAATTGTCGTGATCGCCATGCCTACTGCTGCTGCGACGGAAGTAATAAGAATGTCGCGGTTGCGAATATGCATCAACTCGTGGGCGAGTACACCTCTGATCTCATACCAATCGAGGTGGTCAAGTAAACCCTGGGTGACAGCTACCGAAGCATGTTTGGGATTTCGGCCGGTAGCAAATGCATTCGGCTGTGGATTAGGGGACACATAAAGTTGCGGTGTGGGCATCTCTGCCATCTTGCTGAGCTCATTCATGACCCGGTGGTACTCTGGATACTCGGCAATCTCAGCTGGTTTAGCCCGGGCAGCCGCAACTGCAATCTTGTCACTAAACCAATACATCCCGCCAACGAAAACCAGGCCAATTAGCAATCCAAAAATAAGTCCTTGGCTACCACCAACAGCACCACCTATTACAACAGCTAGTCCTCCTAGTAAAGCGAGAAGAGCAGCCGTCTTGAGGTAATTAATCATGGTTTTCCCAATTCTCCTTTCGTTGTCTAAGACCTGCCGTAAGACGGTACAGAGGCCGCATGAAAAAAATATTCCGTAATACCCAAAATCCGTTTGACTTGCCGTAGCACCTATTAACCGATACTCCAATCCAAACGAAAGATCAGCGGATTTGAACCCTAATGTAGGTTATGAACTTAAATATGTAACCGCTAGTCGTAATACCCTGAATGGAAATAAACGGTTCGAATACCCTCAGATCGGTACATGGCCACATTTCTGGGATCATCATCAAGTGCCAAATAAGGCTGATAGCCGTCGGCCAACAACTCTCTGAGGATGGCCCGCTTTGTCTCCGATGAGCTACCAAAATCACTGTTATCACGCATAGCTAAAAGATCCCATTTCACGCCATGCCGGTACATCCATTCCTGAGTGATATCACTCAGTCTTGCCGGACGGGCCGTCAGAAGCACAAGGTTTCGCCCATGACACAACCGTTTCACCAAACGGATTCCTTCAAGAATCGGAGGATCTTCAATAGAGGCTTCAAAAAATCCACTCCAATCCCTCGAGGCTCCTGTCAGGTAATGCTGACGCCTAGAGGCATCTGAAAGTACACCATCGACATCGACGGCGACAAACGAGCCTGGGTTTGCGCCAACTTCACGCGTGATACGAAAGCCGGCCACGGCTTAGCCTTCCTCCGGATCCTCAGCCGCTCGCTCGCGAATTTCCGCAACAACAGCGGGATCAGCCAAGGTAGTCGTATCGCCTAAATCTCGCCCTTCAGCAACGTCTCGCAATAAGCGTCGCATGATCTTTCCACTACGGGTTTTCGGTAAGTCTGGTACAAGAAATACAGCCTTCGGACGAGCGATCGCTCCCAACTTGGTAGCGACGTGAGCTCGGATTTCATCTCCAAGATGAGTGTCCGGATCATACCCACTACGCAAAATGACGTACCCAATTATCGCTTGTCCGGTAGTGGTGTCGTTCGCCCCAACCACTGCTGCTTCAGCAACAGAAGGATGGTCGACTAAGGCCGACTCGACTTCAGTCGTAGAAATACGATGTCCAGAAACGTTCATCACATCATCTACCCGGCCTAGGAGCCACAAATAACCCTCGTCATCGATTTTGGCACCATCACCCGCAAAATACCGACCCTCGAATCGAGACCAATACGTTTCTATATAACGGTCAGAATCCCCCCAAATTCCTCGAAGCATTGCTGGCCAAGGTCGAGTAATGGTGAGGTAGCCACCACCCCGTTCAACAGTATTCCCCTCGTCATCGACCAGTTCTACAGACACGCCAGGCATAGCGTGACAGGCTGACCCTGGCTTCGTCGTGGTGACCCCGGGTAACGGTGAGATCATGTGTGCACCCGTCTCGGTCTGCCACCACGTATCAACAATCGGACAATTGCCGCCGCCGATACTCTGGTGATACCACATCCACGCCTCAGGGTTTATGGGCTCACCCACTGTACCAAGCACCCGGAGGGAGGCAAGATCATGACCATCGGGTTCCTGTGCTCCCCATTTCATAAAAGTTCGAATAGCAGTAGGAGCGGTATAAAGCTGCGTGACCCCATAACGTTCCACAATGTCCCAAAGCCGATCCTTCGGCCAGTCAGCACGTTCACCGATCCGGAACTCCGGTAATGGTGTATCTGGCGTTCCCTCATACATCACTGAAGTGCAGCCATTCGCAAGAGGCCCATAGACGATGTAGCTATGGCCAGTGACCCACCCTATATCAGCTGCACACCAGTAGATGTCATCATCACGCCGTACATCAAAAACGTACTTGTGGGTATATGTCACTTGAGTTAGGTACCCACCTGTCGTGTGCATGATCCCCTTAGGCTTCGCCGTAGTGCCAGAGGTGTAAAGCAAATACAGAAGCTGCTCACTGTCCATGGGTTCGGCCGGGCATTCAGTCGAGGCATCACCCATGAGTTCATGCCACCAAAAATCTCGACCTTCCCGCATCTGTACCTCTATATTGCACCGATTCACAACCACAACATGTTCTACGCTGCTTGCGCCAATTTCGAGAGCCTCATCAACGTTGGTTTTCAACTCAGACGGGACACCTCGTCGATAGCCTCCATCGGCGGTAATGACAGCTCGAGCCTCAGCATCCTCGCAGCGGTCAACAATTGAATCAGGTGAAAACCCGCCGAAAATAACACTATGAGCAACGCCGATTCGGGTACAGGCCAGCATGGCTACCGGTAGCTCTGGAATCATTGGCATATAGATTGCAACACGGTCACCGCGTTCAAGCCCCAGGTCTTTGAGAACATTAGCGAAACGGCATACTTCAGCAAGGAGATCTGAATAGGTTATTTCTCGTGTATCTCCTGGTTCCCCTTCCCAGAAGTAAGCAATACGATCCCCGTAGCCAGCCTGAACGTGTCGGTCTAGGCAATTGGCGGACAAATTTAGTTTTCCACCCACGAACCATTTAGCGAAGGGTAAATCCCAGTCCAGAGTGGTATGAAAATCTTCGCTCCAATGCAATAACTCTCGAGCTTGTCGGGCCCAAAAGGCCTCGTAATCAGCGACGGCTTCTTCGTAATGAGAACGATCAGCGAGCTGAGCATGAGTCACAAAATCCTGTGAGGGTGGAAATGTACGTTCTTCGACATAGTAATCTTCAATGGTCGGCTCATTCATCGCGTAATCGTTCTCCCTTGTTTAGCGACTCGCCGCCCAGGACCCTAGCGAGTCTCGTTGAAAGCTGATACGTCCACCTTCCAAGAAAGGGCCGCGAAAGCACCCAGACCGGTCTCATCAAGAAGTGCCTCTGATTCCGCGATCCTGCTACGAGCCCTTAGTGCAGACAAGTCACCTCTAAAAGCACCCTCTACTGAAAACCACCGTCCCTCGTCAACAAGATTTTCTATACCATGTAAGCGCAAGAAATCTGCCTGTCTGACTATCTCCGGTTGACCCGGAAGCCGATCGACAGCTACTTCTACAGTTATGTCCTGGGTCCCTGGGGCATGAAAAGGATGACCTGCCCGGTTGTGATTCTGATAAGTGCGGAGCCAGTCACCCCAGGGCCTCTCTGTCAATTCTTCCATAGTTGAGACGTAGTCAAATAGAAGCAACTCTCCCTCTTCAATTAGGCCAAGTACCCGTTCCACCCAATCAGCAGCCTGTTCCTGTAGTGGTATTCGGACCCCGTCAACCGCAGTCGACAAATCAGGGACATGAACTACATCACCCATTATTTCGACTAAAGACTCACCCTCTACACCAACTAGAAGCTCCCTCCAAGACAAACCGGAGGCTTCCAACAAACGAAAGGCCAAGTTGTCGAGCAATTCGTTAGCAAAAACAACACCTTTGAAAGAACGACTGGGCAGATCGTGCATGGATTCAACACCTTTAGGGTGATCTTCCCTAAGCGCCTCGGAACGTTCTACAGCCAAATACCTGCCTGAAATAAGAAACTCAGGTTCTGCGGCAAGTATGGACCGGGCAAGAGTGCCGCGACCAGCACCAACCTCAACGGCTAGAAAATCGACAGGGCAACCAAGTCGTTGCCATGTCTTATCTATCCAGCGGGCTAGAACCGTTCCAAAAAGTGGACCGATTTCGGGACTTGTCAAGAAATCACCGCGACGCCCCACAGCACCTTTCCGAGAATAAAAACCACCGGTCGGATCGTAAAGGCAAATATCTACATACTCGTCGAACCTCAGAGGTCCCTGTTCGAGGATCTGGTCACGGATTCGTGCCAACAGGGAGTCAGTAAAATCAATAACTCTAGCCTCCGTGGGCCAACAAGCTGACGTCAGCAAACTGAGCTACAACCTGGGGCAGCACACCGAATGTTAATGTGATAACACCACAAATAACAAGTGCCGATGTCAGAGAAGCGGTAAACGGTACCGGGCTACGATCATCGCCGGGCACATCTTCAACCCACATTTTTAACAGTACGTTGGCGTAATAGTAAAGAGCGATAACTGCGTTGATAGCTGCTACTACGGCTAACACATAACCCCAGGGTTCACCGGCCGTAGCTAATACCCGGAAGACTTCGAATTTGGCAAACCAGCCACCAAGAGGTGGAATGCCAGCCAGCGAGCCGAAGAACACCGTCATAGCTATCGTCAAGGCTGGTGCGTAATGAAATGCGCCACTAAAAGAAGAAATCTCGGCCGAACCGGTCTTGCGAGCCAGCGTGATGATGACAGCGAAAGCCCCCAGGTTCATAGCAGCATAGATAACCAAGTACGTGACCACTGCAGAAAGTGATTGGTCGCCAACATCGGCACTATGTCCAGCAACCGCAAGGGGAGCGAGAATAAATCCAGTTTGAGCCACACCAGAATAAGCCATCAAACGGATCAAATTGGTCTGGCGTAAAGCAACTAGATTTCCAACCGTCATTGAAACTGCCGCAAGAACCCATATCAGTGGCTCAAAAATTTCCGACTGAGCGTAGAAACCCACATAAATAAGTTGTAACAATGCTACGAATCCGGCAGCTTTCGAGGCAACTGCAAGAAATGATGTAACAGGTGTGGGTGATCCCTCATAGACGTCAGGAGCCCAAGTATGGAATGGTGCTGCTGACACCTTGAATGCAAATCCTGCGACTACAAACACAATGGCAAGAGTGACAGCAGCGACTGACGATCCAGTATCAGCTACAGCATCTGCGATATGCGATAGCTGTGTCGAACCAGCAATGCCAAACAGTAGAGACATCCCGTAGAGCATGACAGCCGAAGCAAAAACGCCCATCAGGTAATACTTGAGTCCCGCCTCGTTAGAACGCAAGTCGCGTTTACGCCAAGCCACCATGAGGTAAGCCGGGATAGACAACAATTCAAGTGCTACGAACATTGACACGAGATCACGAGAGGAAGCCATCATGACCATCCCCATAAGAGAGGCCAGAAGTAAGCCGTAATATTCATTCTCCCAGTAATCACCCTCAGCGACATAATTCGTAGAGAGTAAAATCACTACATACCCCGCGAGTAGAAATACTGACTTCATGACAAGTGAGAATTCATCCACCACATAGGCGCCACCAAAAAGAACACGGTCTGTGCCATCAAGCGCGAGCGTTAAAACTGGAACTAACGTAGCGAGGATGCCCAATCCGGCTAGCGCTCCAACATACGGACGCGCTTTTTCAAGAAAAACTATGTCAACAAGAGTGATTCCCGCCCCGACTCCAAGGAGGATGAGCTCAGGGGCGACGGCATGCCAGTCAATTGCAGGACGCTGAAAAGACAGAACAACCAGCTGAACTGTCACGAGCTAACTCCCAGTCTCTGTCTGACCGAGATCACGACCTGGGCTCACGGTCAGGTCATAAACATCCGCACATCCTAAAGAATGGACCTGTTCGGCAGTCAATTCGGAAACATTGGCCTTCAGACATTGATCGAGGGAAGCGTCAACGGCAGGATCTGTCACCCGAAAAACTAAATTTGGATAAATGCCTATAGCGAGAATCAGCACCAAAATCGGTGTCCAAGCGATCCATTCTTGGCGGTTGGTATCAGTGATTTGGGGATCAGCGGAGAACTCTTCAGATGGATTACCAAACGCCGCCCTTTGAAGTAACCAAAGCAGATATCCCGCGGCGAGGACGGTACCGAGTGCCGCAACCACCATGAAAGTGCGGAAGATCCCAACTGGTAGTCCATTACCGGGGTTATAAGCGGACAATATCGCTGGGAATTCACCCCAGAATCCAGCTAATCCGGGTAGACCGAGTGAAGCCATCGCACAAAGCCCAAATATCCAGCCCATGCGGGGCGCCTGGACAAGAAGACCACCTAAGCGGCCAATCTCAAGGGTGTGGTAGCGATCCTTCACTGATCCCGCGAGGAAGAAGAGCATCCCGGTTATTAGGCCGTGAGCAACCATGCCCATGATGGCTGCATTTATCCCGAAATCGGTGAGTGTCGCTATGCCAAGCATTACAAAGCCCATATGGGCTACAGAAGAAAACGCTATAAGCCGCTTCATATCGGTTTGAGCTAGGCAGCCAAGAGCACCATAGATGATTCCTACTACGGCAAGTAGACCAATCCAGGGTGCCCATTCAACCGCAGCATCAGGAAGAATCGGGATAGCAATCCGTATAAAGCCATACGTTCCCAACTTAAGGAGCACCGCCGCAAGAATCACCGAACCCACGGTTGGCGCTTCCGTGTGCGCATCCGGAAGCCACGTGTGGAAGGGGAACATAGGAACTTTGATGCCAAATCCGAGAAACATTCCGCCAAAAATCCATAGCTGAGCGGTACGAGAGACGTTATGTGCCACGACATTTTCAGCAAGATCTGCGAAAACAAAGGACTCGGCACCAGTTAGGAAGAAAAGAGCAAGGAAGCTAACCAGCATTAATGCTGAGCCGAACAAGGTGAACAGGAAGAACTTGAGTGAGGCATACCGCCGATTCACGCCTCCCCAGACTGCAATCATGAAAAACATCGGCAATAACACCAACTCGAAGAAAACAAAAAATAGTACGAGGTCTTGGGCAACAAAGGTTCCAATCATCCCGGTTTCTAAAATGAGGATCAGAATAAGGAAAGCCTTAGGGTTGTGCGGTTCGGGAAAGTGATTCCAGCTGTAAATAATGCAGAGTGGCACCACAAGCACGGTGAGTAACACCAATGGCAGTGACATCCCATCGATACCAAGTGAGTAGTGGCTGGAGATGACATCAATCCACATCTTGTCGACTGTGAATTGAAGACGACCGGCGTTGTCAATATCAAATTCAACAAGGAGGAGGACACTCACCAACACAACCCAAAGAGACGTGGATAAGGCAACAAGTCTGTGCCGATCTTCTCGTTCCTTCGGGATTACCAACATTAAGGCGACTCCCACTAGCGGTGAGAATGTGGCGACCGTAAGGCCCCAACCGTCGAGTAGATTTTCCATGTGGGCTGTCTCCTAGACGATGACTATGAATACACCGGCAAGGACAGTCGCAGCAGCGAAAAGTATCGCTGCGTAGCTTTGAACCTTGCCGGTCTGGATCTTTCTTAATTCCTCGCCCGCGCCTGAGGAAGCGCGACCTGAGGTGTTAACAATGCCGTCAACCACAGCCTGGTCGAATCGGTGATAAACAAGATGGCCTATCCTGACAGCGCCTTCTCCTACTTTGTCCACCGCGCCATCAATTACTTGTTGGTTAACTTTGTAAACAGCAGAAGCTAACGGCCCCTTCGTGCCATCAGCGATTATGCCGGTATATAAATGATCGAGGTAGTACTTCTCGACCAAAAGAGTGTGACCCATACGTGCTAGTGGATACTGAGTTGTCGGACCATCAGGTAATTCCGTAAGACTCTTGCCTGCGACTTGGGCAGCGGCTTCAACTTTCACGAAGTAATACCACGAGGCAGTCGCAATAGCAGCAAGGACTATGAGGGTAGAAACAATTGCCAACGACCAACTCGGTCTAGCGTGCATGATTGAAGGGAAATAGGCAGATACAGGTTCCACAAAATGACCGAAGCGCTCGTGGAATGAATCGGGCAATAGAGGAAATCCCTTAGGAAAATTCAAAAAACCAGCTACCACTGCTAGTACGGCAAGGATCCAAAGCGGTACCACGATGCGAGAACCCGATTCGTGGGGATGGCCGTGACCTCGAAAATCCCCAAAAAAGGTTAGATAGACACATCTAGTCATATAAGCAGCGGTTAGGGCTGCAGTCACTAAACCCATTAACAACATAAGGGTGTAGGCACCGTTGCCCTCGGTACCACCAAAAAATCCCCAGCCTCCGGTGCCAACTAGAATCTCGTCTTTAGACCAAAATCCAGCTAAAGGGGGCAGACCTGCTAATGCAAGTGAAGCAAGCACAAACGTCCGGAACGTGTGTGGCATCACCTTGCGTAAACCCCCCATATCTGACTTCATATCGAATGAATGCACGGCATGGGCGACTGAACCCGAGCCAAGGAAGAGACAGGCCTTAAAAAAGGCATGCGTAAACAGATGAAACATAGCAGCCGTCCAAGCGCCCACTCCTAGAGCCATGACCATATAACCGAGCTGCGAAATGGTCGAATACGCAAGTACTTTTTTGATATCGCGCTGGACAAATGCCAAACAAGCACCTACCAAGGTGGTAAATCCACCAACAAGTGCCATCAAGTTGATCGAACTTCCTCCGATCGAAAATCCTTCGAAAAATACGCCGTACATGCGGGCAATCATGAAAACTCCGGCGACCACCATGGTGGCAGCGTGGATGAGAGCTGAGACTGGCGTAGGACCGGCCATTGCATCTGGCAGCCAGGTATGGAGAAAGAACTGGCCTGACTTGGACATAACTGCCGCCATCAAACAACAGGAGGAGACTAGTAGTGCAGTGTGCGAGAGATAACCCGCATTAGCAAGGGCATTAGTTTCCGCAATTGAAAACGAACCGAATTGACCCGGTAGTACTGAACCAACAGCGAAGAAGAGAATTGTCACGCCGACGAGTAGACCCATATCTCCAACCCGATTGGTGAGAAAAGCCTTGAGGGCGGCGTCGCTATTCGGCTTTTCCTCCCACCAATGACCTATGAGAGTGAAAGAACAAACACCCACCAATTCCCACGCCACAAGAAGTTGGAGTGTGTTCTCGGACACTACAAGTAACAACATCGAAGCACTAAACAACGATAAGAACGCGAAAAAATGGGTGTAACGCCGATCTCCCGCAACGTACTCGGTGGAATACACGTGTACGAGCAACGACACAAGTGTTACGACCAGAAGCATCATTACTGCGGGGCCATCTATGAGAGTACCGGCAGTGAACTCGACATCATTAATTTGGAACCAGGTAATAGTGGCGTGTACAGCCAAGGATGGATGACCATGGTCTTTACTGTGCTCTTGGCTGTGCTCTTGGCTGTGCTCGACAACCGCCAGAGTTCTAGTGATCTCGTCGCCATGATAATTATCTCTATGATCGACCCATGTAATAGCGGTTAAAAGCGCCAGAATAAAAGTCAAACCAAGCACGGCAATACCAAGCTCCGAACCGCCTCGTGGTAGTCGTTTACCGAAAAACAAAATACCGACAAATGAGAGGGCCGGCAGGAGTGGAATTATCCAAGCATTACGCAATAACCAAACCCCGCCATCAGTAATGCCGAGGGGTAAGCCAGAACCTGTCGAAGCAGCAAGAACGAAGAGATCTGTCATGTCATCCCCTCATCAGATCAATCTCAGTAAGGTCAATACTCCGCCGGTTGCGGTACAAGAGGAGCACCATCGCAAGTCCCACACCGACTTCCGCTGCAGCGACAGCAATGACGAAAAGAGCGAAGATCTCACCCGAAACGGCTTCATGGGTTGCAGAAAATGCTACAAGATTAATGTTAACGGCATTGAGAATCAGCTCGATCGACATCAAAACCAGAACACCATTACGGCGAGCTAGCACGCCGTAAACGCCGATAGCAAAGAGAATCGCCGAAAGTAAAAGGAACTGGTTCAACAACATGCCGTAAACCCTCTAGTCCTTCCTCGCAACAACGATGGCACCAATTAGAGCGGCCAACAATAGGACCGAAACCGCCTCAAAGGGCACGATGTATTGGCTAAAAAGAGTGTCGCCAATCTCAGCTGTGCGACTCGGAGCGCTCCGACCTACTGATGCGTCACTGAACGAGCCAACTAACGCTCCACCGACCACAACTACCAAGAGGACAGATACGAGCAAAGCCATCCGCCGTTTTTCGGTTTCAGACTCCTCGCCTTCACCAAGGGCACCTCTCGTAAGCATGATGCCAAACAGAAATAGTACGACTATGGCTCCGATATAAACGAGGATCTGGGTAACACCGATAAATTCGGCCCCCAGCAAGATGAAGATCCCAGCAACTCCGGCCAAAACAATCACAAGGTAGAGCGCAGCGTGGACAATATTTCGAGTCGTTACCATGCGCAAGGCAGCTACCACCATAACCACAGCGACGATTCCAAAGGCGACATTCTGAGCCACGACAACCTCACCACTGCCAAGGGGAGTGAAACCTGGCAATTGCACTTCGCCTAGAACCTTCATCTTGGCACCTTGGCTTTTTTCACCTCGGCGCCAGGCTCATAGTCCTCAAATTCAGGAACCGTTTCCATCCATTTTCCGAGTAGTGATTTGTCGTGGAGTAAATCGGCTATTCGTGGTTCGGAATATTCGAACTCTGGTGTCCAAAAAAGTGCTTCGAAGGGGCACACCTCGACGCAGATCCCACAAAACATGCACAAGGCATAGTCAATATCGAATCGGTCGAGGGCGTTCTTCTGACGCGGTTTACCGCCTGGGCGACGCGGTGGCGCCAAATATTTGTGGCCTTCGATATAAATACACCAGTCAGGGCACTCACGAGCACACAACATGCACGAGGTACAGTTTTCTTCATGAAGTGCAATCACCCCACGAGCCCGAGGTGTAGGTGATTCTTTCACCCGCGGGTATTGAACGGTATGCGCACCCCTAGTGATGGTACGAAACAACGTCCTTATAGTGACCCCAAGGCCCTTAAGAAGACCCGGAAGCTTCAAAGTCGGTCTGGACATCAGACAGATTCCAAAAAAAGAATGTGTATGGGATACATCAGACAAGTACTTTCAATACGCCGGTTATAACAATATTGATTAGGGACAATGGGATAAGGACTTTCCAAGCCAGAGTCTGAAGTTGGTCCTCCCGGAACCGCGGATAAGTAAATCTGAACCAGAAAATCAAGAAAGCAACCAGAATGACTTTACCCATGAGAACTAACGGGCCAATGACATTGAAAAGGTTGTCGCTTGGATCGAAACCCGGCAGGTACCACCCACCAAGAAATAAAGTTGCTGCAAGCGCTGAAAAAATGCCAGCAGTTGCAAATTCACCTATGAAAAAAAGGAGGAATCGCATCCCGGTGTATTCAGTTAAATAGCCAGTCACAATCTCCGACTCCGCCACTGGCATATCGAATGGTGGCTGAGTGAGCTCAGCTTGGACAGCCACTAGGAAGATTAGGAACCCCAAAAACTGTGTGAATATAAACGGGTTACCTATACCCCCATAACCAAAGATCTCACCCTCTGCCTGTGCCATGACTATGCCCTGCACATTAAGAGTGCCGGCCTGTATGACAACACCCATGACGGCTAATACAAGCGGTAACTCATAAGCAATTAGTTGACCCGCTGCCCGAAGTCCGCCAAGCAACGAATACTTGGAGGAGGAAGCCCATCCCGCCATAAGAATCCCGATTACCGAGATGGACGAAACCGCCAAAGCAAGAAAAATACCTGTGTCGATATCGATAAAAATGGCATCGGGACCTGCGGGAATGACTAAAACCAACAGAAAAGTAGAGATAAGAACAACAAAGGGTGCTGCCTTAAACACGACTCGGTCAGCCTGTCGAGGAATTACATCCTCCTTCTGTAGGAACTTTCCAACCTCAGCAAGCAATTGCAGAGAACCATAAGGCCCAGCTTCCATGGGACCTAGTCGACTCTGCATGAAACTCATCATTTTGAAAAGAAAGAGGTACACAAGAGTGCCAGCAGGAATTAGCACTGCGACAAGACCCACGATGGCTCGAATTGTCGTTTGTTGCCAATAAGCCAGTTCAATCGCGAAAGTTAGTGTGTTCATCGGTCTGGACTCAACGATCGATGTCGCCAAGAATGAAATAGAGACTCGCGAGTATAGAAATCACGTCAGGGACATAAACACCTTTTAGAAGCCACGGGGTGATAGAGACATTGTTGAAGGATGCCGATCGAATCTTAACCCTATAGGGAACCAAATCTCCCTTAGAAACAACGTAATACCCCATAACGCCGAGGGGATTTTCCGTTTCGACATATGCCTCCCCTGCAGGAACTTTAATGATACGCGGAACCTTCGCCATTATCGGTCCCGCCGGAATACCGTCGAGACACTGCTCGACCATTCTGCATGCCTCACGAACCTCCTGAAGACGGACCCAATAACGCGAGAAGGAATCACCGTCAGGATGTGTCCAAACCTTCCAGTCCAATTCACCGTGGGCAAGACCCACATCACTATCCCGTCGCAAATCCCAGTCCACTCCGCTGGCACGAATATTCGCACCCGATAGGCCATAAGAAAGTCCAATATCAGCCGGGATAACACCGATTCCCCTTGTCCGCGACTGAAAGATTTCGTTCCCGGCTACAAGGGTTTCCATCTCATCACAAAAACTACGGATCCGGTCTAAGACTCCCTTTGTCTCCTCAATCCAGCCCTTTGGAAGATCATCCTTGAGCCCACCGATGCGATCAAAATTGGGGTGGAAGCGTCCGCCAGTAACAGATTCAATTTGATTAAGGACAAATTCCCGGTCACGGAAAGCCAGGAAAACGGGTGTAATAGCACCCAGTTGCACGCCCATATCACCAAGAAATAAGACCACATTAGCAATGCGGGAAAGTTCGAAAAGTGCTGTCCGAATCCACTTAGCGCGTGGTGGCGCTTCAACTTCCATCAAACGCTCGGCTGCCAAGATAAAAGGAACCTCGTTCGCAAAGCTGCCCAGCCAGTCGATCCGATTCACAAGCGTTGTGACCTGTGGGTAAGTCCGTACCTCAGCCAACTTTTCGTATCCGCGATGCATGTAACCCATGACCGGTTCTGCAGCCACGACTCGTTCCCCGTCGAGTCGTACGATGACTCGCAGGGTCCCATGGGTAGCGGGATGTTGTGGACCGATGTTGAGTGTCATCCCTTCGGTCTCGAGCTCTATGTTCACCCGGGCATCGGCAGCTTGGCCAGCGATATACGCAAGCTGCTGAGGACTAGTCACTTGACTCATTTGCCCCCTCGCCTTCTTCATCGTCATCTCCATGGCCCGGCATGAGTTCTACATCGACAATCCCCGGCCAAGGCTTGATCCGGCGCGCTAGCAGCGGATAATCCTTACGAAGTGGATGTCCTTCAAACGCTCCCGGAAGATAGAGATGGACCTGATTGGGATGGTCGCTAAAATTAATACCGAACATTTCCCAAGCTTCCCGTTCATGCCAGTTAGCCCCCTGGTAAACAGGAACCCAGGACTCAACTTCGGGCTGGTCATCCGAAAGGTCTGCCTTGACAGATACGCCTACCCCACTTTCCGGATCATGGACTCGAGCCAACAATTGAAACCTAGTTTCGCCACCAGCCTTGCCCCATGTCATGGGCCCAACTGTTGGCTTTTGTGGGAGATCAACCTGGGCGTCCATGTCTCGCCCATAGGGTGAGGGCTGCCAATCGATTGCCGAAAGAAAACCGAAATAGGCCATGTGGCAGTGATCGCGCAATGCGTAGCCAGTAGCTAGCCAAGATTCAGATTGGACCCGTATCCAAATATCGGTTCCTGGTTCAACATGATGGGCTAGAAGATGCTCACCAAGAATGCCTGACAAAGTATCAACAAGCGCGAAACGTTGTTCATCATTATGTACATCACGGGCTTCTCCGGCCGACTCGACCGCGTTCTCAAGAGACGACAATTGGGTCCCCATTCCATCGTTCAGACATATCCTCAGAGCGAATACGCTCTTGAAGGAGAACTATGCCCTCAAGCAGAGCTTCCGGTCGTGGCGGACAACCCGGTACATATACGTCGACCGGGATAATCTGGTCAACACCTTTAGTCACTGAGTAAGAATCCCAATAGGGGCCACCACAGTTAGCGCAAGAACCCATAGAAATAACATATTTTGGGTCAGGCATCTGTTCGTACAAACGCTTTACTGCAGGGGCCATTTTGTCAGTCACAGTCCCTGATACGACAACCAAATCGGCCTGCCGGGGTGATGCCGGGAACGGAATAACACCGAGGCGCATGACGTCATAACGTGGCGAACCAAAAGCTGCACCCATCTCTATGGCGCAGCACGCTAAACCCCATTGGTACACCCAGAGGGAATACTTCCTACTGACATTCAAGAGTGACGTAAGAGGCTTCGGCAGTTTGCCATTCTCAACGAGTCCCATAATTATTGAAAACCTCCACCTCTCATAGCCATCGGAGTAACCGCTTACGCCAAGCATAGAAAAGCCCTAAAGCAAGGATGAAAATAAAAATAGCCATTTCTACAAGCCCAAATACTGAATATTCTTCAAGACGAGCCGCCCAAGGAAAAATAAAAACGGCTTCCACATCAAATAACACAAACATTAGAGCAAATACGTAATAACGAATATTGGCCTGACTCCACCGATCTCCCTGAGGGTTAACCCCGCTCTCATAGTTAATGACCTTTTGCGGGGTCTCTCGCTGGGGCCGGAGAAGACTTCCAATACCTAGAAAAACGCCAACAAGTATGACAGCGAGAGCACCAAAGATCACTAATGTCAGCCAGCTGCGTAGAAAGTCGGACATGAGACGTGGACCTAGTTGATCTCGGAAAAATAGGCGGACTTGGAACTAAGTGGCTGGAAGCACCATGGCATCGTGCTGAGGAGGCTACCCGATGTGAGGGCCATCAACCCAAGCATCGAGTAGGTAAAAGTGTGATCGTAAACCACATCAAACCCCAATCAAGGCAGGTACAGCATCACGAGCCAAATCGACTAACGGGCCAGGTGCTATGCCAAGGATCACAACAAGAGCCGTGGACACAACAATCACCACTCGAGCACCCAAGGGCGACCGGTCACAATCACTATCGAACCCATCCGATTCGTTCTCCAAGTACATCGCAACCAATATTCGTAAATACACGAATGCAGCAATAGCTGCTGCCACCATGGCTGAACCCGCAAGTATGTACGCACGATCTTCTACTGCCGCGGCAAGCACACCAAACTTAGCAACAAAGCCAACTGTGAAGGGTATCCCTGTCTGACCTAGTAGCAGGACAGCAAAAGCGCCAGCGAGCCAAGGCCGTCTTGTACCGAGACCACGATATGCAATGAGCTGGTGCCGATTATCGCCAGTACCACCGACGACAGTTACTACTGCAAAGCTTCCGCACGCCAGGAGTGTATACGCCCCTAGATACGCCAATACCGCAGCAGTTCCACGATCAGATGAAGCCTGGACACCAACCAGAAGAAAACCTGCGTGAACAATGGAAGAATAACCAAGCATCCGTTTCACATCGGTCTGCACAACAGCCAGAACGGAACCAAGGACCATGGTCAATAAAGCGAGTAACCAAACAGCTGGCTGCCACTCGCTAGACCAAGAACCAAAAGTCAGTACAAATACTCGGAGCATCGCAGCAAACCCGGCGGCTTTGACACCAGCAGCCATCCATGCCACAACTGGGGATGGTGCACCCTGGTAGACATCAGGAGCCCAAGCGTGGAATGGCACGGCAGCAACCTTGAAACCTAAACCAACCAGCAAAAGACCAAGGCCAGCTAGCAACATCCCATCCTCTAGCAAAACTGTACTGGAAAGTCGATCTGCTATTCGGCCAAATGACGTCGACCCTGTTGCCCCATAAATAAGGGCAATACCGTAAAGTAGAAATGCCGAAGCAAACGCTCCAAGCACAAAGTATTTAAGTGCGGCCTCTTGAGATTGGATACGACGCAAATGGAGGGCGGCCATCACATATACGGCAATGGCGAGCACCTCGAGACCAAGAAATAGAACAATGAAATCGTTCGCCGACGCCATAACGACCCCACCTGCAGCAGATAATAAAAGGAGTACATACGGCTCGACACCTGGCAAGTCTTCTCGCACAAGATAAGACCGGAAAAGCAATGCAGTCGCAACCACTGAAAATGCTAAGAGCCCAGTGATAAATAATGCTGAGCCGTCAACCGTGACAGCGCCGGCAAGGTAAACACGTGGCCCTTCGTCCTGTACCCGACACCAAAGTAAAGCAGAGGAGAATAAAACGCCTAGGCCTGCAGCAGCACTCCAGACTGTCGGCAACCAGCCGGGTAGATAGCGGAACAACGATGCAACAGTTAAAAGGAGTAGACCCGCTACAGCAAAAATCAGTAGTGGCACAAGGGCCCACCACAAAACCTCTACCTCTGGGACATGGCTATTAGCAAGTAGCATCAGTGGCCATCCCCAGTTTCATCATATAGATCCAAGTCGGCACCGAATCGGCTAGTTGGCTCCTCAAAGCTCCCGACATGATCTTCTATATGCTCAACAAGCGCATCTACTGCCGGCTCCATACGTTCGAGTACCGGTTTCGGATACACCCCAAGTAGTAGAATAAGAGCAAGCAAAGGTGCCAATACCAAGCCTTCTTTGAGACCTATATCCGACATCACCGCATTGTCGCCCTCTGCAGGTCCATGGAATACCCGCTGATAAGCCCAAAGAAGATACAGGGCGGCCAGTACTACACCGCCCGCAGCGACCACCGCATACCACCGATGAGCGTTGAACGCTCCAACGAGTACCAGAAATTCCCCTACAAAACCATTGAGACCCGGAAGTCCAATCGAAGACAACACGACCACAAGAAAAACACCTGCGAGAACCGGAGCCGAATGCTGTAAGCCGCCTAATTCGTCAATCTGACGAGTATGACGGCGCTCATAGATCATACCAACAAGGAGAAACAGGGCTCCTGTCGAAATCCCGTGGTTCACCATCTGGAGCAGACCACCCTGAATACCTTCGGTGTTTAAAGCAAAAGTGCCTAAAACAATAAAGCCAAGGTGAGCCACCGATGAATAAGCCACAAGGCGTTTCAAATCTCTTTGCATAGTAGCTACGACAGCGCCATAGATGATCCCTATCACAGCCAAAACTAAAAAGACCGGAGCAAAGTGATGAGAAGCTTCAGGGAATAGGTACAAACCAAACCTTAGTAACCCATAGGTACCAAGCTTTAGGAGCACACCAGCAAGAATCACCGAACCAGCGGTTGGGGCCTCTGTATGGGCATGAGGCAACCAGGTATGCAATGGAAAAAGCGGAACTTTCACAGCGAAGGCTAAAGCAAATACCAGAAACAACCAGTGGGCAGTACCCGTATCGATTGCTTGTGTCTCGGCAATCAATACAAGATCAAAAGTAACAGGGCCATCGGTAGCGTCGGCATGCAAAAACCCAAGGGCGAGAATCCCCACAAGCATCAGAGCAGAGCCAGTCATTGTATAGAGGAAGAATTTCGTGGCAGCGTAGGTACGGTTCCCGTGCCCCCACCGGCCAATCAAAAAATACATAGGAACCAAGACCACTTCAAAACATAAGAAGAAAATGACTAAATCCAGGCTTGTGAAAACACCCATGCACCCAGCCTCTAGGACCAAAATCCACGCGTAATAAGCCCGATCGTCGTGGCTTGGATTGGTAGCGAGCAACGCCAGTGGGAATAGCAGCCCAGTGAGTATCACTAGGAAAAGCGAGATTCCGTCAATACCAAACAACCAAGAAACCCCAAGATCTTCAAGCCACACATGCTGGCTAGCAAACTGGAACTTGTCCGCTCCCGGGGCAAACTCGAAAGCGTGAAACAACCAGAATGAAAAAGCGCAAGTGATCGAAGCTGCCACCACAGCGATGAGTTTGCGTAACTCGGGTCGACCCCGTGGAGCCACCACAACAAGTAGGGCCCCAAGTAACGGCACTACAACAAGAGCGGGTAAGACAGGGAACGACGTCGGAGCTTCAAAAGAAGCCAATAAAGAACTCACCAGCTCGCCCTTGTCAAAAACCAGAGAAGTAGCGCTGCTGCTCCAAGGCCGATACCAACGGCGTAAGTGCGGACAAGACCATTGTGAAATCGGCGTAGAAGAGTTCCTATTCCGCGCACTAGATCGCCAATTTTGTCAATAGAACCGTCAATTACCCTCTCGTCAAAAAGTCGTGTAGCTAGAAAGCCAGAGCGCCCGGGGCCGCCCATAAAATTAGTGACTGCCCGATCCACGCCCCATGCATCAGCCAAAATAGCCTGTTCAAAAATACGATGATTGATTCTGCGCCTCTGATAGGTGGCCACAGCAAGAGTGATCCCAATAAGCCCGCCAACCACTGCGACGATCGCTAGAACCCAGAGAGTCCCACCTGAAACCCCCAGATGGACCTCATTCCCAAAAAGAGACGGCTCCAACCAATGTTCAAGAAACTTCAACGACGAAGCAAACGGAAGCTGTAAAGCACCGCCAATCGTTGACAACATGGCGAGGAGTACCAGGGGAACTGTCATCGTCCAAGGCGACTCATGTGGCAAACATCCTTCGCGTTCAGCAACATTTTTCGGTAAATAGCGCTCAACCGCAGCCACATCTGGCGGTCCGTCAAGGGCTAAGGCGGGTGACTCCAAACGATTTTTCGCTTCCTGCACTAACGCTTCGTGAGATGTTGCAGCACTATCAGCTATTAATTCTGCTTCTTCTAGTGCTGCTTCAGCATCAGCTACTCCGGAAGCTGCTGAAGTGACGGCATCCTCAGCTGCAAGTATTGCTTGTGCAAGTTCTTCCGGATCTGTGGGTATAAGATCCTGATCTCTCGCCGTAGCAGACCGACCAACCTCGACTGCATCTTTCTGATCCTTTTCCGCGGCAGCACAGGACATCCGAGCAGTATCAAGCGCAGAACGAGCAAGATCAACGGCACTGCCGCTTTCCGCCAGTTCAATAGCTGAAGCGGTTACTCGGGATTCCCAAGCATCTGCAATTTCCCCGGGACGAGGATCGGCGTACCTGTAACGACCGAAAAAGACGAGTACGACCTGACGGGTCATATAAAAAGCTGTCAGCACAGCTGTCACGAGAGCAACTGCCCATAGAACAGGACTCTCGTTCCATGCAAATGCGAGAATCTCGTCTTTTGACCAAAACCCGGCAAATGGTGGAACACCTGCGATAGCCAGCCAACCGACTATGAATGTAGCCGAAGTGACCGGCATCCAACGCTTCAGACCGCCGTAATATCGTACGTCCTGGTCACCACTCATTCCATGGATCACTGAACCTGAACCGAGAAATAGAAGTGCCTTAAAAAAGGCGTGAGTCACCATGTGGAAGATGGCCGGAACATAAGCCCCGCATCCCACAGCCAAAAACATGTAGCCCAACTGACTAACGGTCGAGTAGGCCAATATCTTTTTGATATCAGTCTGGGCAATGGCGACGGTTGCTGCAAAAAATGCAGTACCAACACCCACCCAGGAAATGAGCAGCGGAAGCCAATCCGCGGCATCAGCGATTATCGGATTGACTCTGGTAAGCAGATAAACACCCGAAGTCACCATGGTGGCGGCATGGATGAGGGCTGATACCGGCGTGGGACCAGCCATGGCGTCTGGCAACCAGAGATACAGTGGAAATTGCGCTGACTTACCAGCGGCTCCGACGAAAAGCATCACGACAATGAACGTGGCAGTCGACTCGGCGATCCTACTGCCATCGGCTACATCGAAAATCTCTGTGTACGAGAGAGAGCCAAAGGTAAAGAAAGTCAAGCAAATAGCGACTATTACTCCCCAATCTCCGATCCGATTAGCAACAAAGGCTTTTTTCCCGGCGGTGGCGTTAGCTGGATCGGTAAACCAAAACGAGATTAAGAGATACGAACAGGCACCAACGCCTTCCCAACCCAGGAAAGTGAGAAGTAAATTATCGCCGAGAACCAGAACCAACATCGCAAACGCGAAAAGGTTGAGATAAGCAAAGAAGCGGCCATAACCCAAGTCACCATGCATATAACCAATTGAGTACAGATGGATTAAGGATCCGACACCGGTGATGAACAAACACATAGTTATTGAAAGTGGATCTACAAGGAAACCGATATCTACTGACAAATCTCCCGCCGGGATCCAAGTAAACAGGGTCACAACCGAACGCCTGTGGTGCTCATCGTGTGTTGCGAGGTCACAGAACACTCCAATAGTCGCAACAAACGATCCAATCATGGCAAAGGTCGCTAACCAACCAGCCCTCGGCTCACCAAGACGACTGCCAGTGAATAACAACAGGAGACATCCAGCTAGCGGTAATGCTGGAATCAGCCAAACTAGGTCGAGCACGAGCTAACCCCTAAGTGATGAGTGATAAGGGACCACAAAATTCAACCACCCAAAGCGGAAAAATCGTCAACGGTAGAACCAGCACGGTGTCTCATAATCGCCACAACAATGGCCAGACCAACCACAACCTCTGCTGCAGCTACCACGAGAACGAAAAATACAGAAAGTTGTCCGCCTAGATCCTCTAAGGCATCGCCGAGACTGACAAATGTGAGATTGACGGCGTTCAGCATGAGCTCGACACACATAAACATCACAAGAGGGTTGCGGCGCACCAAGAGACCCACCGCTCCCATAGTAAAAAGAACGGCTCCCAGCGCCAAATACCAAGAAGTGGTGACATCCACTAGGAATCAGCTCTTTCTTTTCTCCCAGCCGGTTCAATCACACCATTAGCATCAATTGGAGATTTTCCCGAATCGGTGCTATCGCCAGAAGACAGGGACTGGGCAGGACCGCGGATACGACGCGCTAGCACAACAGCACCCACAACCGCGATGGTCAACAGAAGAGCAGTTAGTTCAACAGCAAAAACGTAGTCAGTGAAGAGAGCCTCGCCAAGACGCCGGGTATTATCAACTGCATTACCTAGGTCCGCAGTAGATCTAGGGGCCCCAGTGGGACGACTAACTGCTACGAGCAGGGCCGTCAGCGTGCTACCTAGTATCCCAAATCCTATTATCACTGCCAATGGCCGCTGACTTGCGATGGGCTCAACATCGAGATTCTCTGCCCGATCAATACCAAGCAACATAATCACAAAGAGAAAAAGAATGACGATGGCACCGGCATAAACAATCACTTGAATAGCGGCCAGAAACGTAGCTTCAAGAAGCACGAAGAGAACCGCTACTCCAAAAAGGGTCTGGACTAAAAAAAGTGCAGCATGTACGGGATTCCTAGCAATTAGGACTCCTAAGCCTCCAGAAAGGACTATGAGAGCACTTGCGATGAAAACACCCGCTTCCATCAAGTACCATCCTGCTCATCATGCCGTAGCTGCGGGGGGCGAACACCGTACCCAAGCTCACCAGACCAAGATACGAGTCCCGCATAGTCTGAATCTCCGGACGGTGCTGTGGCGCGCATCCAAGCCGATGTATGTTCGTCTTCGCCAGGACGCCAATCTTCCCACGGGAGATGTTGTGGATGGCCTGTTTGGCTGTCGACAAGAAGCTCATCTTTTGTATAAACGGCGTCAGATCGGTTCGTAAATGAAAACTCGAATAGCTTTGACTCGGTAATGGCTTCAGTAGGACAAGCCTCTACACAAAGATCACAATGGATACACCGGAGATAGTTGATCTCGTAGACAAACCCATACCTCTCACCAGGGGATACAGGACTATCTGGAGAATTGTCAGATCCTCGTACATAGATACAGTTCGCAGGGCATACACCTGCACAGAGCTCACATCCAATGCACTTCTCCATACCATCTTCATAGCGGTTAAGTACATGGCGGCCATGAAGTCGCTCCGGCTTTACACTTTTCTTCTCTGGGTATGCAACAGTCACGCGTTTTTCCCAAAGCTTTCGGAATGTAACCGCAAACCCACGGAAGTAGCCCATCAAGAACCTTCTCGCGAAGTCGAGAATTTCTGTTCTGAAAATTCCTGATCGTGTCTTTCGTTACGGGCTTTACGGATCGCTCCGCTGAGTAAAGCCCAGCCAATCCATAGCCCCACCACCCCAGCGAGAACAACTAACACAGGTGACCAACCTTCATCGCGGCCCACATTGAGTGCAGCAACAAGAAGAAACCAGCCGAGTGATAACGGAATAAGGAATTTCCAACCTAAATCCATCAGTTGGTCGTAGCGGAAGCGGGGCAATGTTGCCCGTAACCATACGAAAACAAATAGGAACACCCCAACCTTGAGTAGAAACCACAGAATCGGCCAAAGCCAGGATACTTGTTCCAACAAAATCGGTCCGTCGGGACCACCAAGAAATAGGGTTACAGCAATAGCCGACATCGTTATTACGTTCATAAATTCCGCCAAAAAGAAAAGTGCAAAACGGATAGAGCTGTATTCGGTATGGAAACCGCCAACCAATTCCTGTTCTGCTTCTACCAGATCGAACGGGGGTCGATTCAACTCTGCTGTACCGGCAACAACAAACACAAGGAAAGGCACAACTCCGGTTGTTGCTACATTCCAATGCCAATCGGCTTGTCCAGAAACAATCTCATGGGTCGACAACGTTCGGTTCGTCAGAAATACCGTTGCGATAGAAAGTCCGAGCGCTGCTTCGTAGCTGATCATTTGTGCCGAAGCCCTGACTGAGCCGAGTAGTGGATACTTGGAACCTGAAGACCAGCCAGCAAGCATCACTCCGTAGACCGCAATAGAAGACAACGCAAGAAACAAGAGAATCCCCATCGGAGGATCAGAAACTTGGACGAAAGTGCGGTAACCAAACCAGGTCGTCGTTCCATCACTGCCCCGGAAATTGCCACCTACCGGAACAATGGCAAACACCAGAAAGGCCGGAATTATCGATAAGTAGGGTGCAAGTTTAAAAACCCTACGATCCGCAGAATCGGGTACAAGATCTTCTTTAAAGAAAAGCTTTATACCATCCGCCAAAGTTTGAAGGATCCCCCATGGGCCGGCGACTGCGGGACCTATCCGGTTCTGCATATCGCTGATCAGCTTGCGTTCAAACCAAACCATCAGCATGACAGAAACCATCAACAGAATAAAAGCGACAAACACCTTGAGTAGAACGATCAAGATGACAGAAAGATCAACCGGACCTAGGAGGAGCGGATCAGCAGCCAAAACCATCAGATTGGCACCACAGTTAGATCAACCACTGGCCCCGTGGCATCTATCAACTCACTCGCTGCAACTCCGAGCTGGTTGAAGAGTACATGCGCCGTACCTTTGGTTACCTTCGGATCTGGCATGGCTTGAACATCGACAGGCCCTTGTGGTCCACGAACACTAATAGTGCCACCCGAAACAACACCAAGAGCAGAAAAATCAGTGGGTTCAAAGCCCAACAGAGCCATCGGAGCAAGCCCTGCCAGTGAGGGGCTATGAGCCACGAGCACACCTTGGTCGTACATAGACCGGGTAACTACAAGACGGAATGAGTTCTTGTCGTGACTAGGTACGTCGAGAGGTACCGACCGTACAAGGGGGGTACTAGTGCCTTCCACAAGCAGACCTTCTCGAGTAGCTGCCGCTAGAGAATCGGAAGTGACATGAGCGTGAAGGGGTGAAACATCGGCAATTTCATCCAAAACGTCAGCTGGAGATTTAATACCCAGATCTACTCCTAATAAGTCCGCAATCCCAACTGCAATCATCCAATCGGGTCGGGCTGTTCCCGGAGAAGTGACCTTACGGGATATGACACTTACCCGACCCTCAAGATTGGTAAAACTTCCATCAATTTCTGTCGGAGCTGCCGATGGCAATACAACATCAGCCATACACGTTGTTGGAGTAGCAAACAAATCCAGCGCTACAACGGTTTTAGCTCCTTCCAAGCCTTTCCTTGCTAAATGGGCATCAGGAAAATCCGCCAGAACATCGGCACCCAGAAGAATCAATACATCGACATTCCCACCCGCTGCCGCTTTAAGAGTCGCAAGTGTGTCACGTCCAACGAAGTCTGGTGTGGTCCCCCAGGCCTCAGTAAATCGAGAACGGCCCTCATCCAGTAACACTCGACCTGGGAGTAGACCGGGTGAAAGGCCCATATCAATAGCCCCATGGACATTCCCACGGCGCAAAAGCGACAGAAACCGCACGTCAGCAATTCTCTCATGGAGAGCAAAAGCTGCGTCAACTACCGTGCCCGGGTCTTCAGCCAGAGATTGCCGTCCTAGAAGCACTGTAACTGGAACCTTCTGCGCGATCGCAGCTTCAGAAATTACCGATCCAACAATCCGAGCTTCGTCAGCTGTTATGCCTCCAACTGGCGCAGTACCCCCCTCGCCAAATATTGCGCGCACTACATCAGTCGCTTCCCCTGGCCGGATTCGTAAGGAGTGGGCAGCTAAAGGAGTTAGGCCAGTTGCACGTGGCGTCAATTCAATAATTTGGACACCGTCATGAATAACAGCATGACGAAGCCTGAGGTACAAGGATCCTAGTTCTTCCTTAGGATCAGGGCCTAGTAGGATAACCAGTCCGCCAGGTTGACATGCCTCATCAATGGTGGCCCGAGGTAATCCAAGAAGAAAATCTGCAGGTAACCCGTCGCCCAGCTGTGCATCTACATGATCAGAACCAATTACGCCCTTCACTAACTTGGCCCAGGCATACTGTGATTCGTTGCTAAGCCTGGAACCTCCAATGACAGCTACACGATCAGGATCGGCAACCGACAATGCATCCGCGGCTGACCCAAGAGCCTCACCCCAGCCAACCGATACAAGATCGCCGGCAGAATCACGAAGAAACGGCGTAAGTAAACGGTCGCTGTTGTCGTAAGCCTCAAAAATAAACCGCTCCTTATCAGAGAGCCATCCCCAATTGACCGTGTCAGCATCGACTCCTTGAAAGCGAAGCACACGGTCATGTGAAGACTGCACCGCAATACGACTTCCAACACTGTCAACGACACTCGTAGATTCAACTTCCGATAAGTCCCAGGGCCGGGCCTTGAATCGGTACGGCACCGCAGTAAGAGCACCAACTGGACAAATCTGAACGGTGTTACCACTGAAATAAGAACGGAACGGTTCATCAGGAAAGGTATTGACCTCCGTATGCGATCCGCGACCTTGGAAATGGATCAGGCTGTCCCCCGCAACATCGTCGGCAAACCTGGTACATCGATCGCAAAGGATGCACCGCTCTCGATCTAAAAATACGTTTTCATTGATGGGTATGGGCTTTTCGAAATGACGTTTTTCCTCTACAAAACGACTCTCACCGGGTCCAAACGCCATCGTCATATCCTGAAGAGGGCACTCACCACCTTTATCGCATACTGGGCAATCCAGAGGATGGTTTGTTAATAGGAATTCCAAAACACCATCCTGAGCCTTCTGAGTTCGTTCAGACACCGTGTTGATTTCCATACCCGGCACACACTCAAGCATGCAAGAGGGTTGCAGCGCTGGGCCCCTACCAGTATCAACTTCCACAAGACACATCCGGCACATGCCAACGGGCTGAAGCCTAGAGTGGTGACAAAAGCGGGGTATGTAAGTACCTCCACGTTCACAAGCGTCGATGACAAGTTCGCCGGGCTGAGCCTCGATAACATCACCGTCGACGGTGATCTCGATGGTTTGATCGGTCTCACTCACAACGCGTTCCCCCCGCCGATCGGTGCGGCCCTCACTGGGATACTCTCGCGGATAACGATCTTTGCCTCAAACTCTGGGCGGAATCGACGAATCGCCGAGACGATGGGGGCCACCGAAGATGGACCTAGCGGGCAGATCGTAGTCTGCCTGGGAGGGAACGGGACAGCATCGAGACCAGCCTCAGGGTAAGAGGCCACTGGGTACGGACCCGGGCTGATGTTGTCCCCAATGTCTAGTAGAAGATCAAGATCCGAAGATCGACCATAACCATCCAAAATCCTTTCTAAGATCTTTTCTTCCCAACTGGTCCCTTCGCGACATGGTGAACATTTACCACAAGACTCGCGCGCAAAAAACTTTACAACCCGAAGACAAGCCTTAACAGCATCGGTTGTCTCATCCATGGCCACGATGGCACCCGAACCAAGCATCGAACCAGCTGCTCCAACATCTCGAGCCTCCAATTTAAGATCCAGTTGTTCTTCAAAGAACCATGGGGACGAGCCACCCCCCGGAATAAACATCTTGAGTTTATTACCGTTACGAATCCCTTGGCAGTAATCATCGCTATAGAACAAATCGCGAAATGTCGTCACGCCTTGTTCAATCTCATAAACACCAGGCCGCACCACGTGGCCAGAGATAGCAAATAGGCGCGTCCCTGGCGAGGACTCGGAACCGTAACCCTTGTAGGCAACAGCACCATTTTCAATAATCCAAGGGAGATTGGAAAGAGTCTCAACATTGTTGACAATCGTCGGTTTACCATAAAGACCAATAGCAGCAGGGAAGTAAGGGGGTTTGAGACGGGGCATTCCACGGTTGCCTTCGAGGCTCTCTATCAGGGCAGTTTCCTCCCCAACGATGTAAGCACCAGCACCCCAATGGAGCGTAATATCAACCGAAAATTCGGTGCCAAAGATTTCACGGCCAATGTAACCAGCGGCATATGCTTCATTGAGAGCTACTGCCAAACGCTCCTGAGCGAGCGCCATTTCTCCACGCACATATAGAAAGCACTGAGCCAGGCCAAGGGCATAACAAGCAATCAAACATCCCTCAATCAACTGGTGCGGGTCCCGTTCCATCAAGAGACGATCCTTATAGGTTCCGGGTTCACTCTCATCACCATTAACTACTAGGTAACGCGGCCAAACATCCTCAGGGCAAAAACCCCATTTCACACCAGCAGGAAAGCCGGCTCCCCCGCGACCGAGGAGCACAGCATCACGAACTTCCCCATGCACTTCCTCGGGAGTACGATCAAGCGCTGTCCGGAGACCTGCATAGGCACCAGTAGCTAGAGACCTTTCAAGCGTGTAGGAATCTTCGTATTTAAAACGACTTGATAACAACTTTGGACCACCGTTATCGACATAACCAGCCGCATGCGGTATGTAGCCCATGGCAATCGATTTTCCTGAGTGATCAACCATCACTATCTCCTGGAGGAACGCTTACTGCACGTAACCATGCCGGTGCCGATTCGACCTCATGAGGGGGCTCCACTCCTGCCCGGCGCTCCTCCGGTATGTGCTGTCTCACTCGGGCAAGAATTCCATGCTCGGGGAGTTGTCCACTGTCTCCCTGATTGCCCCAATTCATCGGGTTTCGACCATTACGTAAATCATCAATCACACTTTCGAACATCTCAGCATCCGCCCTATGAAAGTACCGATAGTTGACGGTGAAGCACGGGGCTTCTGTACATGCTGCGACGCACTCAGCCTCCTCGACCGTAAACATTCCATCCTCAGTAGTTCCTCCAGCTTTAATGCCAAGAGATCCTTCAATATGTTCGAGAAGTTCCTCGCCACCGAGCAACTGACATGAAATATTGGTGCATACGTTCACGACATAGCGTCCAACTGGAGCAAACTTGAACATCTCATAGAACGAAGCAGTCCCAAATACTTCAGCCGGTGTGGTCGCTGTTAAGGCAGCAATCTCAACCATGGCTGTGCGAGAAATCCAGCCCTCCTGTTCCTGAGCAAGATGTAGTAACGGAATCATCGCCGACCGGGAACGTGGATAACGGTCAACAATCTCACCTGCGATACGGCTGTTGGCCTCTGTAAAATAGGCCATTAACGATCAACCTCTCCCATGATCGGATCAACAGACGAAATGATCGCGACAGCGTCGGCGATGAGGCGGTCATGCATCAAATGCGGCAGCGTTTGGAGATTGATAAAGCTTGGGCCACGGATATGCATCCGATAGGGCTTAGGTCCACCGTCTGAAACGAGATAGCAGCCCAGCTCTCCCCTAGGCGATTCAACAGCTTCATATGCCTCACCGGTAGGAACGTGAAATCCTTCGGTAAAAATCTTGAAATGATGAATGAGCGCCTCCATTGACTCATCAATCCGTCCTCTAGGTGGTGGAGTGACTTTTTTGTCTTGAGTGCGGTAATCACCCTCAGGCATTAAATCCAACACCTGTTCTACAATTCGCAGCGACTGTCGAATTTCCTCAAGCCGAACCGCGAATCGATCAAAAGCATCACCAGAGGTACCAATTACTACATCAAACTCAACTTTTTCATAGTCCAAGTAAGGCTCGTCTCGACGTAGATCCCAGTCGTACCCGGTAGCCCGTAAAATAGGACCAGTAGCAGAAAGAGCTAGAGCTTCTTCGGGGTTAAGAACACCAACCCCTTGAAGACGTTGCTGAAAAATCGGTTGGTCATTCAACAATATTTCGTATTCATCTAGGCGGGGAGGAATAAGATCTATTAGAGAACGGACATCCCTCTGCCACCCAGAATGAAGGTCAGCAGCAACCCCACCGGGCCGAATGTAATTATGGTTCATCCGAAGACCGGTGACGGTCTCGAAGAATCGAAGTACTTCTTCCCGCTCCCTCCATCCGTAGATCATCATTGACACCGCACCCAAATCCATACCATTAGTCGCCTGAAAAAGAAGATGCGAAGAAATACGGTTTAGCTCACACATAAGCATCCGAATCCAAATAGCTCGGGGTGGGACCTCAATCCCAAGTAGTCGCTCAGTTGCTAGTGAAAAAGCTAATTCTGAGAATAGAGGAGAGGCATAATCCATTCGGGTGACATTGGTGGGGCCTTGAAGGTACGTCAGATTCTCACCGGTCTTCTCCATACCCGTGTGCAAGTATCCAATCACGGGTTTCGACCGCAGAACCGTTTCTCCTTCCATTTCCAGTAAGAGCCGAAGTACCCCATGTGTCGACGGATGTGAGGGCCCCATATTCAGAATCATCCGCTCATCATCCTGGTGGCCGGTTCCCAGTCCAGTAGGCAAGGAAACTGCCTCAACCGTGTCAATGTCTGGGATCCGGAGAATCGCGCTACCATCTCGCCGCCGCACACGCTCAGCCGAATCGGGTGAAACCCGAGTCACACTCGTTGTCGATTCATCAGAGCTCACTGTCACTTCGGCGCCTGCTTGAACTGAACTGGGATACTGCCTATTCCTTCGTCCTTGCGAAGCGGATGGCCTACCCAATCTTCAGGTAAAAGAATCCGTGTTAGATCTGGATGGCCTTCGAAAACAACGCCAAAAAGGTCCCAGGCTTCCCGTTCCATCGCCTCGGTGCCAGGATATAAATCGTAAAGTGAAGCCACGATCGGATCACCAGCCGGTACCTGAACTCGAATCCGAACCCTGTGTCTTCTTATGTGGTCAAACAAACTCACTACGACTTCAAACCTCTCGGGCTGAACGGGTTCCGGGAGATCGGATCTGCCGGGGTGATTCAGATAGTCGACAACCGTCAGATCAGTAGCAGTTATATAGCCACGGTCTCTAAGCGCAGAAATAACTTGGGTATAAGTAGCACGATCGGGATGAAGTACAAGCTGTTCAAAAGTCTTAGTAGTCGGGACCGGAGGGACCATGTCCGCTCCAAAATCCACCTCAGTACTAGTCACAAGGCTTCCGCTTGATCGGAGGGGAACTCCGCTAAGTCAATGGCTGCCCCCTGACCTGTAGTACTGCGCCGCCGCATAATTTCTCCGTTACGAATACTCTCGTGAAGCGTGAGAATCGCGTGCATCAGTGTCTCCGGACCCGGAGGGCAACCCGGAGCGTATACATCAACTGGAACTATTTGGTCAACACCTTGGACTATTGCGTAGTTGTTAAACATGCCACCCGAAGAAGCACAAACGCCCATCGATATAACCCACTTGGGTTCCATCATCTGATCGTAAATCTGTCGAAGTACCGGTGCCATCTTCTGTGAAACTCGTCCAGCCACAATCATCAGATCTGCCTGGCGTGGTGACGCCCGAAATACTTCCATGCCATATCGAGCGAGGTCATAATGCGCAGCACCAGTTGCCATCATCTCAATGGCACAACACGCCAGTCCGAATGTTGCAGGCCAGCAACTTCGCGCACGAGACCACTTGACTAGATCTTCAACCCGGCCCGTCACAAAGTTATGTTCAAGACCTTCAAGCCCTTCCTGGAATACCTGTGGCATGCCACCGAGCACGGGTACACGAGCCATTACTCTTCCTCCCCCGTGTCAGTATTTTCTGTCCCAACAAAATCTCTGCCCTCAAGGCCAACCTGGCGAACACCTGGTCTTACAACTTCTCCTGCCAGGTGTCGAGACAAGGCTCTTCTCCGTTCAACAGCAGGACCCCACTCAAGGGCACCATTACCTATCAGATAAAGGAAAGATTCGAATACCGCCAGCGAAAAAATCAGAATAGCTACTAAGCCGAAGAGACCGATCTCGCGATGTGCTATAGCCCATGGATAAAAGAAAATAATCTCGATATCAAAAACAATAAAGATCATTGCAACAAGAAAAAACCGGACTGGGAATCGTCCCGGAGTGTCATGGGATGGGATAATGCCACACTCATAAGGGGCGCTCTTCTTGTCATGAGGCCGCCGAGGAGCGAGAAGTCCAGAAGCTACAAAGCTAAGTGCAGCAAAAATAACGGCCAGAACTAGCAGTGCTAACAGAGGCAAGTACTGGGACAACATTTCGCCAGCTACTTTGATTCCGTGAACGGAACGACCCGCCAGACCATTGGGTCAAGCTCCTGCTGCTTGGAATTCTTGCTGACGCATCATCGACTCTTTGTCACGCACATGCAGCCAGTAGCAGAGAGCCACAAAGATAAACAACGAGCCAAGGGTGACAAGAGCAGGCCGGAGTCGAAGTGAACCTAAGTCCCGAACCATAACTACTGAAACTACCGGTTCATTTTTGTCGATTACGGCACGTGGTGGGGCCTCACCAGGAATGTTGGGTTGATCCATAACGCGTTGTAACTGCACAACCGTGTACCGAGTCGGATGCGTAATCCGAGCTGAGTTGGCGATCCAATGGCTGATACGGTCAACCCGACTCGGATCTTTTGATAAACGAGGCTTCCCTCCAGTGGTATACGCATCGAGTAATTTAAAATCTGCACTACTAACGAAACCCATATCGGGATGTGCAAGAATGTCAGCAACGGCTTGAGCTTGAGCGTCTCCTGCCTCGGTAGTCGGCAGTAATCGCCAACCATTGAGATTGTTCCAACCCTCCTCTTCAATAATCTGTGGGGCAACAGCTGCGAGCTCAGATCGAGTAACCGATTCATTGCGAATTTGTCGGTCGGACCTCAGAGTGTCTAGATCTTCTTCAGCAAGCTCAGGGTGATCTTCCGCGCTAGGTAATGTTGCATACTCCGCTGCTGCTTGTGCATCGCCAGAAAGCAAAACGAGCTCATACCCGGTAATTAGCTCATCAGAATTCGGTAATTGACGAGCCGCTGGAAGGCCACTAGCTCTCAAATCACCAACATTAATGTCGACTGTTTGCCACGAAGGTGTTTGGCCCTGCCATCCCTTCCCGTACATCCACCAGGTAGTTCCAAGAATAAACATCCAGCCAAAAAAAGCAGCAAAGGCAATCAACGTGCCTGTCCTTAGACCCGAATTCGAAGAAACCAAATACCAGACCGACCCCATTAACACGACCACACCGACTAAGACTGATAACAGACCACGAATCTGGGGATCCCAAGCAATCCCAGCAAGAATGGTAGGGAGATTCATCGCCGACTCCTCTCATAAGCAACTACGGCCGCAATCTGTTCTCTAGTGAGAATCTGACTGTAGGAAGCATCGGTTCCCGTTTCATAGTCAATAACCTCAGAATCCACCCGTGCTCCAAAACCCGGCATCATTCCCGTACCGTTACGCGCATTTCCGTAGCCAACACCCACCTCCGACCCAGTCCTAACAAAGTCCTCCTGTTGCCTAGACGTCGGGAAATGCGTCTCAACCCCCTCAAGGCTCGGTCCAACATGACCCTGTCCTGGACGCCATCCAGTAAGAATGCCGGATTCCGCCAACTTCGGCCAAGTAGTAAGCAAGGCCTCAGTCGACTCTTCACCAACAGCTCCGTAAGAAAAACCGGGGGTATGGCAACGAGCGCAAGAATTAGCACCTTGAGCAGCTGGGTTGTCGAAGATCAAACGACCATACGTAAGGTAATCGGGACTCAATGGGTCCGAAGCCTCTTCTAACCAAGAACTGACAGCTTCCTCAATATCCTCAGGATCGCTCAGATCCGGGTCATTATCGAGTATTAAAGTTCGGATACCAGAAACAATACCGGCTTCCACTTCTGCTGTCGTTTCAGACTGATCCAACTGGATAGAGCGGAGATAAACGACAAGCTGATGAATTTGTTGTGTCGTCATCGGCCCACCACCTGGAAGCCCCCAAGCGGGCATGGGCGATCCAGGACGTCCATAATTCAAAATATGGGTCACCTCAGATTCATCAAAACGGGACAAGACAGTCGTTAAAGCGGGAGCCTTCCATTCGACTTGGGCAACAAAAGAACCTTCACTATCGACCAGTGTGAAAGCGGCAACACCCCCGACACCACCTGGCCCATGGCATGAAGAGCAGGCTTCCTCAAAGCTATTGGCTCCACGCTTTTCAAAACGTTCAACCCACCCAACTGAGGCGTTCTCTTGACGTGCCGGTTCCATCAACCAATAGAGGGGCAGAATAATCGATAGCGCAGCAAGGGTCACCAGGGACCACCCCAAAGCCCTGTCAAGCCGCTTTGTCTCGAGTTCGTCATCGTCACTATAGGGCTTACGATTAGCCGCTAGTTCAAGTTCCGAACCAAGTTCTCTCTTGCCAATACGGAAACTGATTAGCAAATAGACAACAAATCCAACAATCACAATGACGGCTAGAATCCAGCCAATAGTCCGTTGAATACTCGTTGCAACTATCAAGCTGGCCATAACTACCTCGTACGCCTCCTGCCCTTTACCTAGTGGCCGCCGGCTTGGCCGATGCAGTTCGGCCCTTCAGCTTCTTGCCCGGTGGTGTTGGTGCCAATCGGAGGGCCCTGGACAATAGTTCCTGTATCAACAGTCAGGATCCCACCATCCACAGAAACAGCGAAGCGATCCATACCCCTGGGGGCTGGACCACCTCGCTTCTCACCAACCCGGTTGTATTGAGATCCATGGCATGGACATTCAAACCATTGTGAAGAAACACAGTTGGGGACTCGACAACCCAGGTGCGGACATTTTTGATATAGCGCGACAACACCCGATTCAAGTCCCTGTTCAACCCCGGCGGTCATTCCTCCGAGCTCAGCAGGTGAATAGGCTGCACGAGCCTTCTCAACAGCCCCATTGGGATAGGCGGTAATCCACATTCGACCTTCTGGTTTGTAGAGGAAACCGTTATTGGCCTCAATGTCGGTGAGCACTTCGACAAGATTGCCGACTTTGATTTTTGATCCAAAACCACTGACACCTTGGGGCCACAAAAAAGCCAGACAAGCGCCACCAAAGCCTGACAAACCAAACCCCATCATGCCAACAAGGCTCCGATTAAAGAACTGGCGTCGAGTAACGCCAAGAGCTACGGGGTCAGGAGCTACGAAAGCCTCAAGGGTCGCCGACTCGACTAAAACAACATCAGTGGTCTCGCGCTCTATACGGGCGGCTTCTTCAACCTCTCGACCGGTAGGTCCGCTGTCAGGGTTCGTAGAAAGCGCTGGGTTAGAACGGTCTCGACGACGGGCTTGCCGAGACAAACCAATCGCTGCCCGATCCTGCCGACGCGAAGCGCCAACGAGAACCAAAACAGCTAAAAGAACCAACAGAAAAATAGCAAGAACTATGGACACAACTGAACTCCAGGCACCCGCTCAAAGGCATCTATCGGTCGCGGAATCGGCAAAAAGAAATACATACGAATCAGAGCTCGAAAAAGAGTCCGGAGTTCCATGGAAAAATAAAATTGAAACCTGGACCTCTGAAAAACGAGCCGATCATTACCAGAACCGCCCAAAACATGAGATGCACAGTCATAAGAGACACTGCGAATTTTCGATCTTCAGGTTTTTTGGAAGGATTCTTGTCAATATACGGTGCCATGACCAATAGAAAAAGCCCAATCCCAGGGATCGTTACTCCAGCAACCATCGGATGAAACATGGTTAGCAATTCCTGAAGACCGAGAAAATACCATGGCGCCTTAGAAGGATTAGGAGTCTTGTTGAAGTCAGCAAGTTCAAGAAGTGGGGCATTAACGAAAATCGAGAAAAGAGTTGTGAAAAGTGTGATAGCGATCGCAGCTAAGAACTCGGCAACTAGTAAGTGCGGCCAAACGTGTACTTTGTCGACAGGCGTCGCCCGGGTGTCTTGGATGGAACCAGATTTGACAACAGTAAGTAATCGATGAGTATTGCCATCAGGACCAGAGCCCGCAACTGGACCAGAAGGAACGGTTTGTTCTGCTTCTGGCGGAGCCACAGCAGGAGTACCGCGGTCAAGTAATTCGGCGGGAATTTTTTCTCCGGGTTCACCAGAAGAGCTCGTGGAAACCTCACCACCACTTTTAGAAGCCTCAGCTTTAGCACGGGCTTCCTCCGCACGTTTTCTCAAATGTTCTGGAATTTCCGTCATGGTTAGTCCTCTGCCTACAACGGCCCAGAGATGCCGCCGTCTTTACGCACTCGCCAAAAGTGGATTGCCAAAAAAATGACGAGCACAAAGGGCAACATCAGAACATGAAGTACGTACCAGCGTAAAAGTGTGTCGGTCCCAATCTCCACACCACCTAGTAAAACAAAACGGACTTGATCGCCAAAGACGGGTGTAAATCCCATCATATTCGTACCAACGGTCACAGCCCACAATGCCAACTGATCCCACGGGAGTAGATAGCCAGTAAATGAAAGAAGCAATGTCAACTGTAGAAGCATCACGCCGATCACCCAATTGAATTCACGAGGTGGTTTATAAGCACCATGATAAAACACACGTGCCATGTGCAAAAAGACAGTCAAAACCATGAGATGTGCCGCCCACCTATGCATATTTCGCACAATGAGACCAAAACCGACAGCCGTTTGAAGCGTTTGGATGTCGTCCCACGCTTGCGCTGCAGTAGGTCGGTAAAAGAACATCAGAAAAATGCCCGTAACCGTCAAAAGAATAAACAGAAAAAAGCTGAGACCCCCTAAACAAAGTGTGTAGCTAACTTTCACAGCATGCCGCTTCACCTTTACCGGGTGGAGGTGATACAGCACACTATTCATGACCACATAGGAGCGATTGCGTGGACTATCGCTGTACCCCTTTCGGAATATAGAACCAGGTCGGAAAATCGAAATCCAAGCTTGCGATCCCTGAACCTGATCTCCAACCTGGGTCAGTCGCTCCTGAAGCGCACGCCCTGCTGGTTTTTTAGCGTTTTTATCCGCCACCTTTGCGTCTCCCTGACATCTTCTAAACCGTTTCTTTCATAACCGCGACTACGCCAACCGCATTCCATAGCCATAGCCATGGCTATTAGTGCGCTGATGGGAATCACCCTCTGCTGGTGCGTCGCCCATCTTTCCCAGAATTATCACACCAGTCGGACAACGATCTACACACAAAGCACAACGAGTACAAACATCATCATCAATAGTGAATATCACGTGGTCAGTGGGATCAATTCCTGGCTGTTCGGTGCCAACTGCCTCACTAATTGCCTCGGGGCGAACCATATGGATGCATTTCCAAGGACAAATATCCACACAACCCTCGCACATGATGCACTCCGACTGATCTATGTGGATGAACTGTTTCGGCTTTACTGCATTTGCCATCCATTCCGCATCGACCTCATGGAGAACATAGTCGTCAATGAAAGTCGGGTGAGGGGGATTAGCATCCGTAACGCTCATACGCCAGTCCCTTCTTTCACTAATGGTCGCCCATACTCGGAGGTTTGGGCAGGTGTAGTCATATCTTGGCCGCGACGCTGCCACTGAAGCCACATCACAATATTCCCCCCAAAAGCAATTCCATAAATGGCAACAGCTACAAGATCTCGGATGATTCGATAAGAAAGGGTAAAGGGTAACGCCCACTCAACAACGCCTTGGCTCCCGGTGAAAGCAAGTTCCGGCCCCACTAGATAACGGTCTGGACGCCAGTTTAACTCACTGTCCGCCCACTGCAGCCATTGGTGAGGGACAACGCCATAAATCCAGAAAAGAAGAAAGAACACGTACGTTGCAAAAAGCATGGCCTCACCCCAAGTGAACACGTAGTCCTGAGGTGTGCGCTTCTGATACCAGCCGACTCCAGCGACAAGTAGAACGGTGGCGATGGCAGATGCAACGAACGCGACCATGTCGTTCGGTGACTCCTAGTCGTACAAGTTGGGGGCTGGGGACTTCAGATTGCTTGGCACTTCGCTAAAAGTTACACAAGCTCTGCGGGCACCATCGTATCCGACCGAAGTTGCTCGCGGCGCCTCTACGGAAATACGTAAATACCAATTATGCTTTCTAGCACGCTAGTCACCTGAAAACCTTCTCTACACATAACTCCTGCAAAAATTTTTTGGTTATGTGTCAAAGAGCTCCCCGAAGACCAACAGACCGTCTAAAGTGCCCGCTACCCTCCAATTTAAGGATTGGCATTCTCATAGTGAGAAATGTCACGACCCCAGACCACCAAAACGCTTTGTTGCCTTGGAGCCAGTGTGACCGAAATACCCGAGCACCTTCTTAAAAGAGCTGCAGCGGCCCGAGCCGCTAAATCTGGCAATCCTCCGGAAGAAGAAGATTCAAAGCCACCGGCAGAAGACAAATCTGCTCGCCTAACCCCGAAAACTGAGGAAACGACTTCACAGACGGAAGAGGAAGTCAAACCTGCCCCTCTGGCGCCCTACCACATTGCCCACCGGGCACGTCACAAAATTCCCTGGTGGGCTGCATCCGTCCTAGTTCTTCTCCCTCTGTGGGCCTTTACCTACGTAGGAACCCTTGAGCGTCCACCCAAAGAATCCACAGGTGTTCTTGCTATAGGTGAAGCCGTCTATGGTGCACGATGCGCAAGCTGTCATGGAGCAACTGGGGGTGGCGGAAGTGGCTATCTTCTCACTGGTGGGGAAGTGATCCAGACATTCCCATCACTCGCTGATCACGTCGTATGGGTTGTCCAAGGCTCAGACCATGTTGGGCTTGGAAACTCCTATGGCGATCCTTTACGCAACAGAATCGTCAACGGAGGAATGCCAGGCTGGGGCGATGTCCTAACAAAAGAAGAACTTCTGGGAGCAGTCCTATACGAACGCGCCTACCTGAGTGGCTCGGCAGACGATACCGCTTTGGCCGAGTCAGTAGACCATACTGATGGACTCGATTTAGGGGGCTACTTTGATCCGATCACTATTACACCCGGTGAGGTTTCGGAACTCTTGGCTTCAGCTTTCCACGATGATGAGAACTAGGAGATTGTGAAAACTCCACTTGAAACGCTCTCCTATTGAACTCTCACGTCTACGACCTTTTGGTAATTGGCGCCGGCCCCGCAGGTGCATCAACTGCTTTTTGGGCCGCGCGTGCCGGTCTTGATGTTGCCTTAGTTGAAAAAAAGTCCTTCCCAAGAGAGAAGACCTGTGGCGATGGTTTAACACCCAGGGCGGTTCACCAGCTCGAGGAAATGGAACTGATTAGTGCACTCGGACCTTTCCATCGGTTTGAAGGACTAAGAACGATTGCACATGGTCGGATGCTTCAAATGTCATGGCCGACCCATCCAGTCTACCCAAAATACGGCTTGGTCATTCGTCGCTGCGACCTTGACGACCTGGTGGCTAAACACGCTGTGGCTGCCGGCACAACTTTAATTGAATCAACCGAGGCCCTCTATCCAATTGAGGGAAACGAAACTCGGTTAAAGGGAGCGGTAATAGGACATACCGGCAGTCGTGACGAACGAAAGCCCGAATCTACAATTCTCGCGGACTACGTCGTAGTAGCTGACGGCGCCAACTCCCGATTCGGCAGAGCCCTTGGAACTTCAAGAAATCGTAGCCACCCAATGGGAATGGCGATACGGACCTATTACGAAAGTTCGGCCCATGACGACCCCTGGATTGAAAGTGTTCTTGATGTACGAGATCGGGCAGGAAACGCAATGCCAGGTTATGGATGGATTTTCCCAGTTGGTGACGGAACTATTAATGTTGGGATAGGCCTTCTATCGACTTTCCGCGATTACAAAAATGTGAATACTTCGCACCTGATGGATGAATTCGCTCATTCATTACCCGAACACTGGGGAATCGATCCTGCAAAACCTCTCCAACCACCAACCGGTGGACGGTTACCAATGGCAGGATCTGTCGGACCAAAGGCTGGCTCGAACTGGCTTTTGGTCGGCGACGCTGCAGGATCAGTCAACCCTTTCAACGGCGAAGGCATCGACTACGCATACGAAACTGGACGTTTAGCGGCTTCACTTATAGTCGAAGCGCATAACCAAAATGACGACAAAATTATCGCCCACTATCCAGGCATGTTGGAAGAGGAGTACGGCCTGTACTTCAAAGTTGCCAGACTATTCGCAAAGGTAATCGGAAATCCGACACTTATCCGAGAACTTACTCGCATTGGGATGCGGTCAAAGCCACTAATGGAATGGGCTCTGCGAGTAATGGCAAATATGTTACGAGAAGAAGAACGAGGCACAGCCGAAGCTATGTATGGAGCGATCGCTGCAGTAGTTCGGCTTGCACCAGAACGTGTGACTGGTATAGCTCCTAGATAGCCCACAAACGAGAATCCATCAAAATGGCGACCTAAACCACCCAAGTACGGAGAGAATAGGGATGTGACAAGTTCTACAACCCCGAATCAAGCTCTGGCCTGGACAGAGCTGGCTCAACTCGCCAGCCGCACAGATGGCACGACACTTCGACAACAATTTTCCGAAGATACCGATCGATCGGGACGACTTTCAGGTTCCGTTGGCGACTTGTGGGTCGATTGGTCACGAAACCTAATTGATGACGCAATACTCAATTCATTAACTGCTCTTGCCGATCAACGTAATGTTCCAGATTTTTGTGCTCGGATGCTCTCCGGTGAGGTTGTCAATACGTCGGAGAGATTGGCAGCAAACCACACTGCCCTCCGGTCACCCGGAGGGCATACAGAATTAAATCGGCTAACTGCCATTGCAGAAAGAGTTCGTGACGGATCTTTACTTGGATCTTCAGGAAAACCTATCAATGCCATAGTCAGCCTGGGAATTGGTGGTTCACATCTAGGACCAGCAATGGCCTTCGATGCACTGAGACACTCCTGCCATCAGGAAATAACGGTTCGGTTTTCGTCAGGGCTAGACGGAACGGAAATCATGAGCGCTCTTGGGGGGCTTGATGCAGCTGCCACCCTTTTTATCATCTGCTCCAAATCATTAACTACGGCAGAGACCCTCACCACCTTTGAAACTGCAAAAGACTGGCTCAAATCAAATGGCATCAATAACCTCGTCTGTCACTTTGCCGCCGCAACCAGCAACCCAGAACGAGCAATCGCAATCGGTATTGATCCAGAATTGATCTTCATAATCCCGGCGACAGTTGGGGGACGTTTCTCTTTACCAACAGCTACGAGCCTCGCCCTCATGATCGCGATAGGGCCAGAGGCCTTCACCAGCCTTCTAGCCGGTATGCATGAGATTGACTGCCACCTAGCTGAAACACCGATTGAAAAAAATGTACCGATGATTCTAGGTCTACTGGATGTATGGCACCGATCATTCCTTAATATGACGAGCCGGGTAGTCGTTCCCTACAGCTACGGCCTTAGAAACTTCCCGGCATATCTGCAGCAACTAACGATGGAGAGCCTAGGTAAAAGTGTTACCTCTGAAGGTCGACCAGTGGAAGGCCCAACAGGCCCGGTGATCTGGGGTGCACAAGGCACAGACAGCCAACATTCTTTCTTTCAATTGCTGCACCAAGGCACAGACATTATTCCGGTTGACTTTATTGCTATAGCGCGATCAGAAGTAGACCCACGGGGGGCTCACCACGATCAATTAATAGCAAACCTGATAGGACAAGCAGATGCCCTTGCGTTCGGCCGAACGAAAGAGGAAGCTGAGGCCCTAAATGTCCCCACCGAAATAGCGGAATACCTTATAACTATGGGTAATAGGCCATCGACAATTACTCTTCTTCCTGAACTCTCAGCTGGGGCACTCGGACAACTAGTCGCCTTATACGAGCACCGGACAATCGTGCAAGCAGCGACCTGGGGTATTAACCCCTTTGATCAGTGGGGGGTCGAAATTGGCAAGCACTTAGCAGCAGAAATGCAAAAAGCACTGGCTGCCAAGACCGGAGCCCAGAATTCTTCTGTGTTCTTCGACCACTACTTAGAACTCCAAAAAAGTAACTAACTCAGACTTTCCCGTCGGTTGCAACGGCGGCAGCTCCTTCCGTCGCCTTCAAAGTCTCGTCAATGACACCATCATCGTGGAGAAGACTAGGGAAAAGAACTTCATAGGGACCTGGGGCCAATGCCACTCCACGTTCCAAAAGGGCATGGAAGATCCTTGGATAGATACCATTATCGGCAAGCACCTTTGCTTCATTAAAATTCATAGGTAATCTCTGCCCAAAAAATAGGCCAAGAAGGGGACCCACCCTAGGTACAACCACATCTATCCCAGCTACCTGAAAGATTTCAGCAAAACCTTTACTAAGTCGATTCGCTATGGACTCTAAAAGATCATAGGAATCATCATCCAGAAGTTCGAGTGTGGCACGTCCAGCCGCCATAGCAAGTGGATTACCGGAAAGAGTACCAGCTTGATACACCCCACCCAGTGGAGCAAGATGTGCCATCACCTCTGCTTGGCCACCAAATGCTCCAATAGGCAATCCTCCACCGATGACTTTCCCAAAACACCACAAATCTGGAACAACCCCAAAGTACTCAGAAGCTCCTCCCCGGGCGAGACGGAATCCGGTAATTACCTCGTCGAAAATGAGTAGAGTTCCACTTTCGGTACAAACGGCGCGGAGGTCTTCAAGAAAGCCAGGTAGTGGGGCAATAAGCCCCATGTTGGCTGCGACAGGCTCGACAATAACGGCTGCCACTGTTTCATCAAGTGTCGGTACTTGGTTGTAAGGAACAACAACGGTGTCAGCTACAGCCCCTTCAGTAACACCGTCACAACCTGAGAGACCTTGGTTGGCAACACCACTACCACCTAATGCGAGAAGTGCATCTCCATGCCCATGATAACAACCCGAGAATTTCACGATGCGATCGCGACCCGTGACACCTCTTGCTAACCGAACAGCCGACATTGTTGCCTCGGTTCCACTAGAAACGAAGCGCAACGACTCAAGACCAAATACACGCTGGATCACCATCTCCGCAAGAACAACTTCAGCCTCAGTCGGACAACCAAAGGTCATCCCGGCAGTAGCCGCCTTCGTTACAGCTTCTACAACGGCGGGATGGGCATGGCCAAGAATGGTCGGCCCATAAGACTGTACATAATCGATATACCGGCGACCCTCAGTGTCAAATATGTAGGGACCTTGGCCACTCTTTACAAAATATGGACTACCGCCAACAGAGCCAAACGCCCGCACAGGTGAATTAACACCACCCGGGATCACCCGTGTGGCACGGGCAAAGAGGTCGACGCTCTTCAAGCCGTCATCGCCTCAGCAGCTCGGCGAGCCAAATAAGTCAGAATAAAATCTGCACCAGCACGCTTTATCGAAATCAAATGTTCCATTCCCACAGCATCACCGTCAATCCATCCTGCAGCAGCAGCAGCTTCGATCATGGCATATTCACCGCTGACATGATACGCAGCTAGGGGAACGTCCACCGTCTCTCTTGCTCGAGAAATGATGTCGAGATAGGCCAGAGCAGGCTTTACCATCACCATGTCTGCTCCCTCCAATACATCTGTCCGAATCTCATCCAATGCCTCACGCGCGTTGCGCGTATCTTGCTGATAACTCTTTCGATCTCCACTAATTATCTTGACATCGACCGCTTCGCGAAAAGGCCCATACAAAGCCGAAGCATATTTTGCTGAATACGCCAAAATTGCAACTTGGTCATAGCCGTGATCGTCCAAGGCCGAACGAATAGCCGCTACCTGGCCATCCATCATCCCAGATGGAGCACATATGTCTGCACCAGCCTCTGCCTGTGCTATAGCAACTTGCTGATAAAGCTCCAGAGTCGCATCGTTATCCACGGCACCCTCGTCATTAAGAAGACCACAGTGACCGTGGTCCGTGTACTCATCAAGACAAAGGTCGGCCATCAGAACCACATCGTCCCCGACTTCTTCTCGAAGATCGCGCAGCGCTAACTGAACAATGCCTTCTGGATTCCACGCCTCGGATCCCAACGCATTCTTCACTTCGGGTATACCAAAAAGAATTACTGCGGGCACACCGAGATCTCGCAAACCAATCACTTCTTTCCTAAGACTCCCACGTGTGTGCTGAAGCACACCAGGCAGCGAAATTACCGGTTGGGGTGAGTCGATACCATCCCGTACGAATAAAGGAGCAACTAAGTCATTAACTGAAAGTCGTGTCTCCGCAACTAGACGGCGAAGAGAGGCGGTACGGCGCAGACGTCGGAAACGATGTTCTGGAAATGTCACCCTACAATCCTACGAAGATCGTTGATGCTCCCTCAACCATTAACCAAAACACACAGAGTATCTATAACACCCTCGACAGAGTAGGAGTCAGCTTCAACGGCTCCATAACCCAGGGAACGGGCAAGGTCAGCAGTGGCTGAACCGATACAAACCGCATCAGCTGGCACAGGCTCACCAATGAGAGCGGTGTACCGGCGGACTGCCGATTCAGACATAAAAACAACGATATTTGCAGACCGAGCTGCGCGGAGTGATACGGGGTTTACTTCCGGTTGGACATTCCGGTAGGCAGGAACAACATCGACCTGCCAACCTGCCTCTCGTAAGCCGTCGGGGAGCGTATCTCTTCCTAGTTCAGCTCGAAGAACAAGAACCCTTCCGCCGCACTCAGGTAGTTTTGGAAATTCATCAAGAAGACTCATAGCAGCGGATCGGGTCGGCACTAAAGCAACAGAAAATCCTCCCTCAGAAAGCGACAGGGCAGTTTTGCTCCCTATAGCTGCTAACAAAGGTCCTCCTGGTGGGAAATGTACGAGAGATGCTTTCAAAGAGTCAGATCCATTCGTAGAAGTTACGACCACCCAGTCATAAACATCCAAGTTGCTCACAGCAGCCCTCATAGATGCCCCACCGTCACTTGGTTCAGAAATACCGATTAACGGTATGTGAACAACCTCAGCGCCTAAAACCTCGAGCGAACCCACTAGCGGTTCCGCTTGGTGAACCGCACGCGTAACCACAACTATGCAGTCAGATAGGGGGAGTTGATCTTTCATGTCTGACTCAAAAGATGGGATCCGCCTTGTTCGTCAAGCAAACACCGAGCAGCGGCTCGGCCCAACATTGTTGCGTCATTACCGATTCTGGTATCAACTAACAAAATATCGCCAGAAACAGACGAGACTGCTGAACTCAACTGAATGCTGCCCTCACTGAGTATCTCGGCATGAGCAGCAACGGGCAATCCACAGCCAGCACCAAGTTCAGCTAGAAAACTGCGTTCAGCGTTAACCGCTCGACGAGTACTTGGCTCTTCTATCAACTGAAGCAAGGACAAAATCTCGCTATCTTCTCTGCGACACTCAATAGCAAGCGCTCCCTGACCAACCTGGGGGAGAAGTATCGCCGGATCAAGCGGGTCACACACCTCAGGACTGATACAAAGTCGCTCAAGAGCAGCCAGAGCCACAACGATCGCATCAAACTCCGCGGTCCGTTCAATTCGGCGTTCTATGTTGCCACGAAGATCCGAAAATCGCAGATCAGGACGACGATGGGCAAGATGCGCACGCCGACGAATCGAACCAGTAGCAATTTCTGCACCCAAGGGAAGATCTCTAAAACGACACCCAACGAGGGCATCCCGCGGGTCGCCCCTCTGAGGAACTGCACCGAGCAAAAGGCCAGAAGGAGTTTGAGCCGGTAGATCCTTAGCGGAATGAACTGCAATATCTGCCCGCCCTTCAAGTACAGCCACCTGGATCTCCTTGACAAAGGCACCCTGACCACCAAGTTGGTCAAGAGGTGTGAGTAAATCGAGATCACCGCTGCTCTGCACTATTACAAGGTCAACCATAAGTCCGGGAAGTACGGCCTGTAGAAGCTCCGCCACATGCTTCGCCTGCCACCGGGCAAGTGGGCTACCCCGGGTGGCCGCCCGGATCCGCATAACCTAAACCCACTATCCCGAATCTAAACTTAGAGGTTGTAAAGATCGCGCAAGGTCTCGGCAAGCCGCTCGCCACGTGCCGTGCCAGCCGCATCTTTCAATCGGACTGTCGGTTCGTGGAGGAGCTTGCCAATGACCCCGGCAACCAACGTTTCAACAGCGGCTTGTTGACGAACATCTAAGGTACTGAGACGACTAGCCATACGTTCGAACTCAGCCACACGTATTTCTTCTGCATGGGATCTGAGAATCGCTACTAGCGGTGCAACCGACCGTCCAGTGAACTCATCCATATAGCGATCTAATTGGATACCCACCATACGTTCAACTTCACTAATTTCACGCTGGCGCTCAGCTAAACCTCGTTCAACAAATGCGCGCACATCATCCATATCTAGCAGTGTCACACCATCGATTTCTCCGGCTTTAGGATCTACATCGCGCGGAACCGCTATGTCAACAATGAGTAATTCTCCATGAGATCTTTTCTGTGTGATGTCCTGGAGATCACCATGTTCTAGCATCACCGACGAGGCTCCCGTCGACGAAAGAAGCACATCTACCTCTGCTAAGTATGAGGGCAGTTCATCCAATCGGACAGCTGTACCACCAAGACGCTCCGCAACATCGACGGCACGATCCCAAGTCCGGTTCGCAACAAGAACGCTAGCTACACCAGCCCCATGGAGGGCCCGAGCCAACCCTTCACCCATGTCTCCGGCCCCCACAACCAGCACCGAACGACCACGAAGACCATCTAGCCGCTCAGCAGCCATAGCTACAGCAGCCTGCGAGACCGATGCAATATTTCTAGAAATTCCTGTTTCACTTCGGGCACGTTTACCAACTTCCAAAGCATGCCGGAACAGGGGATTGAGCACGGGGCCGACGGCATCCTCAGCAATAGCGGTCTCCCACGATGATCGGACCTGACCAAGAATCTCGTGTTCACCAACAACCGCGGAATCAATCCCAGAGGCCACAGCAAACAAATGACGGACAGCATCAGCGTCGTTTAGACAGATTAAGTGGTCGCTGAATTCCTCAGGAGGACTGTGAGAAATATCTTCAAGAAATTCTCGAATGTCCTGGTAGCCACCATGGAACTTCTCAGCGAAGGCATAAATCTCAATGCGGTTACATGTCGATAATACGACAGCCTCTGTGATGTGATCTCTAGCGACCAGATCCCTCACTGCCTTGGGAAGGAGTGAAGGCGCTACCGCCATACGCTCCAGTAGTTCAAGCGGGACTGAACGATGATTAAGGCCGACGACAACGACCGACACGAGTCAAGATCTCCTATAGGTGGGCGGGTTTAGTGCAATAAAAAGTAAACTTCAGTTCTACCGGTATACCAGCATTTCGAGTAAGACGCTGACTTCAAACACTCGGGAGCCAAAGTCTGTACTCGTCCATCTTTCACCAACTAATCGTGGAAGATTTCTCGAGGATATCCATAGTGGGTGAGGATATGGAGTTCAGTTGCAAGATCAACCTAACAAATGACAACATCATCAAAAACGGTCTCAACCATGAGAACAAAAAATTGAGAATTCGCTTAACCTCGAATATCACTGAATTCTCTACCTAATTCTTGAGGGGCTGCTAAAACTCCACAGGATTTACTCAAGTAAGTGTCAATCACTACCAGGCAGCCAACTTAGTTACTACCACAAGCTGCCCATATCCCATTGAATGTGTAAATACCGTCAAACACAGCGGGCAATCAATCAACAAGAACAACCAACTGAAGAATCGCTGCCCCAAGGATCGCAACTAGTAGTAGAACAACCGCTGTAGTAGTACCTAAACGCATCAGGGATGACCTCGTCTACCTAATTCGACCGCGGTTACGGCACCAACATTTTCAGGCTCCAACAAAGATAAAACGACTGAATCTCCAACACAAACCGCTAACTCTGAAGCTGCTGATGCCCGTGACAAAACCAGCGAAACCAAACCAGTTGAATCGACAAGTAATCCCAGCGCCCCTGAACCCAGTTCGTCGAAACAATTAACCAACCGCGCAGAACGAAAGAGTCCACCAATACGGACCTCAACCGTGTCCCCAGGAAGCTCAGCTGGATCAATGTTGAGTTGTACATTCCCGAACCTATCTATCCAAAGTACTTCGGCATGTAAAGTGCCAAGTTCAATATTGGATACCGGAATAATGCTAGGCACAAGTAGACCAGGCTCAATAGACTCTCCAAATTCTGCCAGATCAACGCCCCGACAAAGGTGAGCTGCCACGGGAGCAAAGATATCCCGCCCATCAAAGGTGTTACCTGGGCTATCAAGGTGAAATGTCTTATTCGTTAGTGACACTGCACGGTCAGCGCCACCAACCATTGCTACAGCTGAAGCTAATAATCCGTTGTCTGGGCCCACAAGTACCGACTCACCGCCTCCCACCTCAACCGCAACACCAAGACGACCACTACCTACCCCAGGATCAACGACTGCGAGTACAACACCTGGGCAGAGGTATGGGGCACTACGAGCTAGCGCCAAGGACCCTGCACGAATATCATGTGGGTTTACCCCATGAGTAATATCAATGACCCCAACCCCCGGAACAATACTCCGAAGCACGGAGTGTACGACCCCTACGAACTCATCTTCGATGCCATAGTCCGAGAGAAAAGATACGGTGTCATATCGAAGAAACCCATCGTCTAGAGTCATCTTAGATACTCCCAAGTTCCCTAGATCGTTCGGTAGCAGCCACGACCACCTGCTTCACAAGATCACGGAATCCTCCTGATTCAAACACGGCGAGACCCGCCGCTGTCGTACCGCCCTTTGAAGTAACGTTGCTTCGTAAAACCGAAGGCGAGTCATCACTATTGGCAAGAAGCGTCGAAGCACCAAGTAATGTTTGCACAGTCAGTGAAACGGCGGTATCCCGAGATAAGCCAACAGCTTCGCCAGCATCAATTAATGCTTCCGCCATTAAGAAAATGTATGCCGGTCCTGAACCCGATAAGCCAGTCACAGCATCAAGAAGTTCCTCTTCTATGACCTCAACAGTGCCTACTGCAATAAGAATCCGAGAAGCCCATTCGAGATCATCTGGCATCGCCGAAGAACCTCCAGAGATAGCTGCAGCTCCCATGCCGACCAGCGCCGGTGTGTTAGGCATTGCTCGCACCACCCTAATATCTGGACCAAGCAACAATTCCAAATCAGCCAATTCAACACCAGCGGCAATAGAAAGAACCCTCGGGACGCCACATCGAACAAGGACTTCACAAACTGACGGGACAACATCCGGTTTTACGGCAATCAAGGTGTCAACCCCATTAACAGGATCTGGAGCAACTGAAAGTCCTGGAAATTTAGTAACCAAAACCTCTCGTCGAGCACTATCCGATTCAGAGACGTGAAGTTCGTGGGTTGCGGCCCATCCATCTGTCAGAAGCCCTCCGAGAAGAGCTTCCCCCATCTTACCGCCGCCAATCAGCTGAAGTCTTGTTGTCATGCCGGGAACCTACCGGATTGCCCGACACTCCTGGTTTCTAGTAGCCGAAAGATACCAACTGCACAGGCAGAGATAATAATTCCGATTCCGGCCACGGTGAAAACAAATCGGCCCGCCCAGATACCCAAAGCCCAACCAAAAACAAGCGGACCAGTCGTCTGACCGAGGCGAAGAACTCCAACAGAAAGTGCGATGACGGCTCCGCGGGCATGGCTAGGTGCCCAGTCAGCCACAAGATCTTGGAGAGTAGGGATTGTGAAACCTTCAGCTAATCCGTATATAGCTGAAGCCATAATTAATAGCCAAAGCGGACCTACACCCATTAAGCAAAAAGTTATGCCAAATACCGCCATGCCCACACGTACTAGACGGGAAGCCGATATTCGGCCACGTGCACGGGCCACGATTAAAGCCGAAAGGGTCGATGTCACTGCTGGAGCAGCAGCAATCAAACCCCTCTCCGTAGGGCCTAACCCAAATACCTCATCGAGATGTATCGGCATCACTGTTAAAAACAAACCGAACATGACGAAGAAGATGGCACCTTCGATGCAGATCACCGTAGCCATGGCGGACTTTCGAACTTCTGTTAAAGCAAAGCGGAACTGCTCCCCAACCGGCACAAGGCGTGGTTCCCAAATATCAACAAAGCGAATCCAGAGAAGAGCTGCGAGAATCACAGCTGACGTATAGAGGCTAAACACCCAACGCCACCCAAATAGATCCGTTATCACCCCACCCAAGAATGGAAATATGGCTAAGCAGACTGTGATTACAGCAGAGTTCTGGCCAATTAGGCGTGCCCTATCAAGACCTTTCCAGTGGTCTGAGATAATGACCACGGCAAGGTTTATAAGTCCGGCCGAACCTAAACCCTGACAAATCCGTGCAAAAAACAACCATTCAAGAGAGGGTGCCAAACCCCCAATCCCGCCAAACATGCCAAACACGACCAAACAAGAAACAATCACCCGCTTACGGCCAAAGCGATCAGCAAGAATACCAATCCCCGGGGCAGCCAAAATGCCGGTAACGGTGCCACAAGCAATCAGAATCCCGGCACTTGAAATCGGTGCATCAAAAGCAGCAAGGATCTCAGGAGTAGAGCTCATTATCAATGCGTTGTTGAGAAGACCCATAGCGGTCACAGCAAATATAAGTCCACGTGTCGGACGCGGTTCAGTCATTCTGAATATTCCCAACCCATTTGATACTTTCTCTGACAGTAATCTCGCCGTTCGAAGAAGCTGTGCCAGCGGTTTTTCTCAATACCGACCTGGTTAGAAAATTTAAATGCCACAGAATCCAAGTAACTCTTCAATCACTGAATCGTCTAGGGAACGCAATACGTATCAAGGATCCAAAAGAATCTTCAACTGCGGCCCAGAGTGTGCCCAACAAACGATCAAGTTCGAGGAGGTCGACTGTTCGAGCGGGTATCGCCCCGACAAGAAAGATCGCCCCCTCTTCTCCTATGCAAAAGGAGGCACCGACCAAACGACGATTTCTACCTAACAAACTAGTAAAAAGATACTCTTTGTTCCCATCCGCCATGGGCATTACGTAAGTTTCATAGTGAAGCATACGCTCACGTAATGTAAGGCGAACCGTAAATGTGTCTTTTTGTTCACCAAGAACCCGTATATACCATCGTCGCTCTTTTAACCCAAGATCATCGCAATGGACACCTACCATGATTGGATTATCCCTGAGCTGCTGTTCAAGCCACCCGTCGATAAGGCCGACAAGACACTCATAGTGTTCACGATTCAGAAGCTGGGAGTTATCCATCAAAATCACGCTAGTGGAGCAACCTGCAAAGATCCTCTCAGATAAAAAATACGTTCAGAATTGAAAAAGGGCAGAAAATAAGTCCTTAGGCACAATCGACCAAAGATCGTTGTAGAAGGTCATCGCAAACTCTACGAAGCCGTGCTGCAGTTGCTGGCCATGTATAAGACCAAGAATGTTCTGCAGCAGACATCGCCATCTCAGCCGCTGCAGCCGTATTATCAAGTAGCCAGGACACATGGGCTGCATAATCAACGGGTTCCCGGCCCTCCACGAGAAAGCCGGTATGACGGTCACATATGACGGATCGAAGACCCCCAACCGACGCCGCAACAACGGGAATACCACATGCCGCTGCCTCAAGTGCCACTAAACCAAAGGACTCCGAACGACTCGGCATAAGAACAACATCGGAGGCTCTATACCAGATTGGTAGGTCTTTATGATCACGCGGCTCAACAAATAAAACTTTTTGGCTAAGACCGAGTCGATCAACGAGCGCCCGAACACGATGTGCCTCCGAAGGCCCATCGGGTCCGCTGGAATCTCCAATGACAACTAATTGGGCATCTAGGTTCCCTAACTCCGCAAGTGTTCGGACAGCAATATCCAGACCCTTTAATGGCTGAATCCGGCCGACGAATAACAGAACCGGTCCACCGCCAATCCCAACCTGTTGTCGGGCGTCATCCTGGCAACCTGGCGAGAAAATAGAATGGTCAACACCCGGCGGTACCACTTCAATGCGAGAGGGCTCGGCGCCGTAGTGTTGAGTAAGCTGCCGGACTTCCTCGCTGCTATTCGCCAAGATGACATCCGAACAACGGATCACCGCCGACTCACCATCCATACGAGACTGAGGCTCAGAATCGCCATTTTGAGACTTAACCCGCGCAAGAGTATGAAAAACCGTGACAAGAGGGAGATCCAACCGATGTTTAAGCTGATGTCCAGCTTCGGCACTGAGCCAGTAGTTAGCGAATAGAGCATCAAACTCACTGCGTGCTAAATGCTCGGCCACCCGGTCGGCAAACATGTCAACAAATGACGGTAAGTCTTCTTTGGATAGATCCACATCACCTGCCTCAATCTGTACAACCTGGAAACCAGGCTTAAGTTCAATAATCTCAGGGGTCTGATTATCTGTCCGACGAGTGAAAACGGTCGCCTCACCTCCCATCTCAGCTAAAGCGGAGACAACCTCACGGACATAGACGTTCATACCTCCGCCGTCACCAGCACCGGGCTGAACCAGCGGAGACGTGTGCATAGAGAGCACAGCAAGACGACGCATTAGCACCCTCCCGAAACAGGGGGAAGAATCGCGATCTCGTCTCTGTCGCCTATCAGATCATCACCACCGACAGGATCACCATTAAGCCAAATTCGAGAATTATCGACCAGCCGAGCAAACTCATTACCGTACCGATCACAAGCTGCGCTAAGAACCTCGCTGACGGTGTCTCCAGCAATCTCTGTCTGACCTGTGCCTGCAGCCACACGAACTGAAGCAAAGAGTCGGAGAACAGCCATGCCTAAAGTCTAGAGAGCCATATGCTCTTGTCCCTAGGTCGAGTACTGTTAGTTATGCATGTCACACCTACTACTGGTCCGTCATGGTCAGTCTGAATGGAACGCCGTAGGGCGCTGGCAGGGACAAGCAAACCCACCTCTAAGTGACCTAGGCCGAAAACAAGCAACTGTGGCAGCAGATTCGCTACAATTTTTCGACGCTATTTGCGCGTCGCCTCTTTTGCGAGCCTTCGATACGGCGGAGATTATCGCCGACATACTGGGAATAGCCCCTGTGTTAATCGACAACGACCTTATGGAGAGAGACGCAGGTCCATGGCAAGGTCTGACTCGCCCAGAAATCCGAAAAAACTGGCCTAACCACCTAGAAACGGGACGTAGACCGGAGGGGTTCGAAACTGATAAATCTCTCCTCAAGCGCGTTCGGAAAGCCTTAACATATTTCACATCATTTGTGGGTGCTAGTGGTCAAGGTCTGGTAATCACACACGGTGGCGTTATAGGAGCCCTGGAATCCGCTTACGGCGAACCCTGGGAACGTATCGGCAACTTGTCAGGTCGCTGGATCGATTTATTAGACGGCTCGATGACCATCGGTCACCGGGTTGATCTTCTCACCGACACGACTACCCCAGAATTGTTCTGAAGGAACATACTCACGGAAACTTTGGTTTACGGGTCATCACATTCGACGTTACCTCAAGGGTCACCGGGCGCTTATTTCCGTACTGATCGATCTCAATTTCTCCCAATTATTCAGAACGCCCAAACGTGCGATCGACCTTCTTTCGCTCGCTTTCGTAGATCGCACGAAAGAAGCGTGAGAAGAAACCGCGTTTCTTCTCAGGGGGTGGATCCGGGGTTTCGTTGTGTTCGACCACCATTCTCCTCAACCGTTAGTTTTGGTCATGGAATACAGGCTCGAGAGTCTCAATAACCCTCTCATAACCAGTGATATCTCCTCCATCGAGTTTTTCCATCGCCACTTCGATGAGCGAAAACTCTTTTTCAAATTGATTAAGTTCTTCTTCTGGATTAGAGCCAGCAACTGTTTCGTCCATCCGAAAGAGAGTAATACCCTTCAACCGAATACCTGGTGTATTTGTTGCACTAGCCGTTAATCGATCTTCGGATGATTCTCATGCACTCTCTTCTGACAGACTGAACTTTCATGCGAAAACCGTCAACACTTTCCGAAAGACACGTCATAGGTTTCCTCGCAACTATTTCTGCGCTAATGGCATTTGGGGTGGACGCTTCTCTCCCAGCGATTGACGACATCCGATCTACATTCGATCTGGCTCCCGAGGACAACAGTGTCACTCAAGTAATCAGCCTTTACCTCCTTGGTGTGGCGTTAGGTCACGTTGTTTACGGCCCGGTCGCCGACCGATTTGGCAGAATGCCAACCCTCCGATTCGGATTTCTTCTTTACATTCTGGGCGCCACAACAGCTGCTATTGCACCAAACCTAGAAACTCTGCTTATGGCACGAGCCTTATGGGGCTTTGGGGCCTCAGTGGCAAGCGTCCTACGAACAACAATTGTTCGAGATCTCTACGCGGGTAATCAAATGGCCCGAGTTATATCCGTCATCATGGGTTTTTTCTTATTAGGCCCAATTGTCGCGCCACTTCTTGGATCCGGAATACTGGTTATTGCAACATGGCGTTGGCTGTTCGCAGGTTCCGTATTCCTCTGCGTGATACTAGTTGGCTGGTCTTATCGATTCGCCGAGACTCTCAACCCCGAGGATCGACGACCCTTGCAAATAGGGCCCACACTCGCTGCATTTCGGCAAGTGCTAACTACTAGAGTCACCATTTTCTACCTATTAGCAATGACATTCGCCTATGGTGCATTTTTTACCTATATAGCCAGTATGCAACCAGTCTTAGACGTGATTTATCAACGCGCTGACTGGTTTGCTCCTGTGTTCTCTTGTAGTGGAGTTCTGATGGCTATTTCGTTCTTCACAGTCAACCGTTTTATCGAAAAGTACGGTGCCCACTTAATAGCGTTACGTGTTCTCACTGTGGCTTTTATTCTTAGTGTCTCGCTTCTGTCTATTACTTTTGTCTCAGGAGGTCGTCCCCCCTTTTGGCTCTTTGTTATTGGGATTGCGTTAATCAATGCATTTCTAACACTCCTGACACCAACTGGGACTGCTCTAGCACTTGAACCAATGGGTAATTTAGCTGGAACTGCCTCAGGTGCAATCGGTCTAATTTCGATGGGAGGAGCGTCATTTTTGTCAACGTTAATCAACGCTCAAATCAGCAGCACTGTCACACCAATGATTGCGGGTTACACCATCTTTGGTGGATTAGCCTTTTTATGTGCACTTGCCTCTAACACAAGCGAGTAATCCTTAAAAGAAATACCTCCGCATCGCTATAACGGCAAAGCAGTTACCGTATGGCGGCATATCCACGACTGGGCATCTCCACCTAACTCTCTCGAGCCTCCGCGCGCTCGTAAAACGCCTTATGCCCTTCCTGTAAATCGGAGTGATCTAATCGATCTGTTCGTCGGTGTAATCCCTCCGGAGGGCGGTGACGACCGCAGCTAGAAGTCCCTCGGGATCGGCGGTACCAATCGAGAATGTGCGCCCCTTCTCGGCCAGTGTAAGTTCGACAGAGTCTCGACCCCAGACCCGCCACAAGATACCGCCGGGGACAAGACGGATACCCGAGCCGTAGAGAGCCCGGTGGGTGGTGACCCGCTGGGATGTAACGTCCACGAGTGAGATTCGCCTACTGGGCCAGCCCCAACCAAATGCTGTCACAACCTCGCCATTGGCGACGGTAGTAGTAAGTGTGCCAAAAATCCCGATCGCCAAGGATCCAAAAAGTAGTGTAGGAATAGTCCAGAGGAATACCTTTGCAAGCGCACTGAGCGCCAGCGGAACAACGGTCGTAAGCAGTATTAGCAGTGTCCAGTAGAGCAGAACCCACGGCCGAGGCACTCGGTTGACGTACCGATAACTCATGACGCCTCTAGCACTGCTGTGCTGAGGTCTCTAAATTTCACTCGGTTAAACCTCCGATCTTTGGCGACCTAGTTGGGCCTCAGCCCAGGTCTTCTTGGCGTCGACATCAACATCTCGAGGAAGTCCCAATACCCGTTCAGCTATGATGTTGCGTTGCACTGCAAAGGTACCGCCACCAAGTGTCAAGGCTGGAGAAAATACGAAACCGTAGTGCCAAATTGGAGACACATCAGGAAAATATTCAGTATCTAATCGACTGTCTGTGGGACCTTGACCGATGACAGATCGTAATCTTCCGTATGGGCCCGAACCCACAAGCATCCCTGAAGCGCCTGCTATTTCTTTCGCCAACTCCATGACATGTTTTCCATGATCATCGGCCATAGCCTTCTGTATGGCCGCCTCAGCCCCTGGAATCCGGCCCATGATTTGAGCTGTGAGAGTACGCAATCGGTTCAGACGTAATACCTCAGCCTCACATTTCAACGACGCCAACTTTTGGCGAACTAGTGGGTGGTCACAACCTCCAGAACGGCGTACTAGCTCTAGCATGTCTTCCGCTGATGGGCCGGCTCCCCATAAAGAACCAGCTGAAGAAAGTGAAACACGCTCATTTGCGAGAGTAATACGAGTAAGACGCCAGCCATCACCTTCTTCTCCAACCAGAAGACAAGCCGGAATCCGGACATCATCAAAAAAGACTTGGTTAAACGAGTGGGAAGCCGTGGCATCCACGATAGGTGTCATCGAGATACCGGGCAGATCGGTCGGACATATAAAATACGAAATTCCTTCGTGTTTAGGCACATCCAGATTTGTTCGTGCAATCAATATTCCGAACTTTGACAAATGGCCAGCGCTAGTCCAAATCTTCGAACCATTGACTACGTATTCATTACCGTCACGTACGGCCCGGGTTGCTAAATTCGCCAAATCCGATCCGGCATCCGGCTCAGAAAACATCTGACACCAAAACTCTTCTCCAGTAAAAATCGGCCGCAGGAACCTCTGTTTCTGATAGTCGGTACCAGCCAATTCAATTGTCGGCGCGGCCCAACCGATTCCAATGGGATTGTTCGGACGGCGCACACCGACACGATTTAGTTCCTCATCAATTATGAGTTGGTGTATAGGATCTGCATCAATACCCCAGGGTGGCGACCAATGCGGAACCGTATAACCAACATCGAGAAGTTCAGCTGGATTGGGATCTGGATTCGCATCGAGCCACGCGCGCACTTCCAATCTACGGCAATCGTCATCAGGAGGTAAATCAAAATCCATAACGGTAACTATGGAGGATTAAAAGTCTTGGAAATTACACGAGCTCAACGAGCGGCATCGTAACGAAACGAGGGCTGTCCTCCTCGCCTGAGAACAATCTGAAAAAGTTGCAAGTTTCGGGTTCTAAAAGCTGCTGCAGAAGATAATAAGTAGTATCGCCAGGTTCGCCGAAAGCGTTCATCGTAGTTAGATAATTCGTGCCAACAAGACTCAATGTTGGAGTACCAGGCAAGAAGTGTCCGGTCATAATCAGGACCCAAATTCTGAATATCCTCAACAACCCAATCCTTTTGGGTAGCACCCGCTATCTGCTCAAGAGACGGGACAACCCCGCCAGGAAAAATGTACCGATCAAACCAGAGGTCCACATATTTTTTGGATTCATTCGAACCAATGGTTTGGTGGAGCATCAACCCATCAGACTTCAAGAGGTCAGCACATTGGCTAAAGAACAAGCCAAAATTACGAGGTCCAACATGCTCTAACATCCCAATACTGACAATTCGGTCAAACGATCCGCGAACCTCTCGATAATCCTGTTGACGAAACTCAACGCTTAGATCACCAGCACGACGAATAGCTTCGTCAATCTGTGCACCAGCTGGGCTTATACCAGTGACATGAACCCCATATCGCTTGGCGGCATAACGGGCAAACCCACCCCATCCACAACCCAGGTCGAGTACTCGCATCTCTGGTCTTAGACCAAGTTTGCGACATATCAAATCCAACTTGGCCATCTGCGCGGCATCAAGATCTTCAGCAGATTTCCAGTAAGCACAGCTATAGATCATCTCTTCGTCAAGCATCCGTCGGTATAGATCGTTTCCGATGTCGTAATGATGGCGGGCATTCTTTTCCGAGCGTTCCATGGTCTGTCGATTGAATAAATGAGATCTCGCGACATTCCAGAACAACGACGTGCTCGGCCGGATCTCTTGACGTAAATCAGCAGCCAAAATCCGAGCCACGAACTCATCTACCCGTCCGGCACTCCACCATCCCTCTTGATATGTCTCACCCAATCCAAGCTCTCGATCGCGCAAAACCCGATTCCAGAACCGGTCATCATGGACTTGCAAATCATGCTGTTCTTCCCCACCAACCGTGATACCAGCAGTGGTCAAGAGCCCCCGTAAAAGAGTTTCTGCAGTAGCCATACCTTGACGCCCCATTTTCGCTAATTAGTCCACTTCTTAGTAATAGCGCGATGCTAGTCAGGAAAGAAAACTCCAACCGACCACATGTACTTGACAGAACCCACATATCACCACTCAAACACTATGCACGTCTCACTTCCTCCAGTCCCCGAGGGAAATGAAATAGAATTTCAATTTTGTTGATATCTAGTCCAGATGCAACGGCCGATCAACGTGGTCAGCGTCGCTACAACGACGTTCTTCCGGGGTCAGGTAACGACCATGTGGGAAACATTACTAAACGATTCGAAGGCTAGCCTTATACACAAATAGAAAAACCCTTACACAACCCTCTACTAGCCCTAATACTTACCTAACACTGCACGTGGAGAATTTCTCGTAACGTTGGACAGAAGGGTCCAACACTAAACAGGGGAGCACCTAAGCACATGCGGAACCAAAACGAGGACCAGAAAATCAGATCGAAGATTCGAATCAAAGTCGGAACAGTTGCTGCCCTGATACTACTTGCCGGTATAACCGCTGCTGGTGTGGTCGCGGCAACACCCGGATCAAGGCCTGAAAAACAGTCCACCACAGAGAACAAGACTAAAAGTCTCAAACAAAACCTGGTACGAGATTTAAGTACAAACCAAGAACTAAAACCGTCGAAGGTAGACATTGATGCCCGTAAGGCTGCTTTCGTCGAAAATGTCGCTGCCAAAGTTGAAGCTGGTGAACTTACCCAAGCCGAAGCCGAT